>Ga0316206_1000026_pt1 | contig 366957 bp, 356 predicted proteins | sample 6monthpyrite_MG_FD_204942 | JGI IMG/M metagenome (GOLD analysis project Ga0316206, IMG submission 204942) | Microbial mat bacterial communities from mineral coupon in-situ incubated in ocean water Damariscotta River, Maine, United States -... | ecosystem: Environmental > Aquatic > Marine >...
CAGATGGCTCTGGACTTACAACAACGATCGTCCCAATATGGGCATCGGCGGCATAACACCCGCCATGAAACTGAAACAAGCTGCGTAGGTTCTACTCACAAACCCCGTTATAAATGGGGGGATTACCAAATCAGTTAAACGTCTTATATCGCTGTTTATAATTATTTTTCCGCTGTTTCCTACTCTATCTATACAGGCCGCAGAAGCTGATAAAACGATTGAGAAAATGGTTGAGGAATTGAATACGGCAATCCGCAATCAGGATAGATCCAAATTTTCTGCGGCCATGCAAAAAGACCTCAGCTATGATCAGCGATATTCCGATGATGAGGTTAAGAGAGCTGGAAAAGCGGGTGCCAACATTTTTCCTTCTTTGAAAATATATGGCCCCTATATCAGCCATTCGGTTATCCGAAAAGAGCAGTGCGGTAACAAGATAGCGCGCGTACTTTCAGTTTTCTTTGCGGAAGATGGGCAATATGTCGTTGAATACTGGTTTCTCAAGGTGCGTGATGACTGGGCACTGGCTACATTTTCCTTGAAGGGCGAAGGCGGCACGGAAAAATTTATCAAGCAATTGGGCGCTTACTTACAGGTAAAATGCTAGAGGTCCTGCGCCACGCTTAGGCCGGCCCCGAAATTCTCTTTTATGCCCAGGCCGCCATCAGCGGTTATTATCTGGCCTGTCATATAAGAGGAGTCGTCGGAGCAAAGAAACGCAACGATTTTTCCAATTTCCATGGCCTTTCCGGCGCGCATCAACGGGACCGTCTTTTCTATTATCCGACGATTAACCGGGGCATCACTAATTTTAGCCTCCCCGTCCCGGTCGACAAGCCCCGGTGCCACTGCATTAATCCGGATATTATCTGCCCCAAGACGGCAAGCCAGATAGCGTGTCAGCTGTTCCAGTCCCGCTTTGGACACATGATACGGCCAGCTACATTGCTCCGGGGCAATTTTAAGGGCTGTGACCGATGATATATTTACAATGGCCGCCGATCCGGACTTTTTAAGCCACGGTTCTGCAAATTCAGACAACCAGACCACAGCTTGCAGAACAAGTCTTTGATGGCTATCCCAATCCACGGCGGATAGCTGACCGATATGCGCTTTGTTGCGTCCGGGGGCCGCATTATTTACCAGTATATCCAATTGTCCGAAATCGTGGATAACCTGGTCAATGGCCTGTTGGCAGCCCTCGCTTGTTGAAATATCGGCAACTATTGATTTTACACAACTGTCAGATGTTGAAAGTTTTTGTGCCAGACTTTCTGCTTTTTCTTTTTGCAGGTCCACAATCGCGACATCTATCCCCCGAAGGGACAAGACTTTGACGATATCCGCCCCTATGCCTTGTGCGCCGCCTGTGACCAAAGCAACTTTTTTTTCATGCTGAGACATGCCTGTTTACTCCAGTTGTTAGCGGGGCATCCCGGGCCGGATTTCAATCCAGTTCACGTTGGCCCGTTTATTGTTCGCAAGAAGATTTAAAATTACCTTGGCAATATCTTCCGGCAGTAAATGCCAATCTTCAGCAATGGCATCGGTAAGGTCCGTCGCAACGGTTCCCGGTGCCACCAATGAGACACCGATACCCTCTTTATTCAAGTCCAGAAAAAGGGCTTCAGAGAACCCTTGCAGTCCGAATTTTGTGGCATTATAGGCTGTTCCACCGGCAAATGAATAGCGCCCGGCCCTACTGCCAAGATTGATAATATTGGCTTTTCCGGATTTCCTGAGCTCTGGCAATGCGGCTTTACTACAGTAAAAAACACCATTTAAATTGGTGGAAATCATCGTCTGCCACTCAGTGACAGACATCTCGTCGATGCTGGCAATGGTCCCGATACCTGCATTGTTAACCAGCGTATCAATGCCGCCCAGAAAAGCGGCTGCCTTGCCGATCATGCCACAGACGGCCTCATAGTGGCCGACATCGCATTGCTCCCCTGAAATACGGTCCGTCCCAAAGCTTCCCTGCAAGTCATCAAGTGCGACGTCCAGCTTGTCTTTGGAGCGTCCGCAAATAAAAACGCAATGCCCGTTTTCAAGCAACATTCTTGCTGTCGCCAGCCCAATTCCTGCACTGCCGCCGGTTATAAGCGTTCTGCCATGGTCTGTTTTCATCAGTGACATTTCTGCACCTAGCTAGCCGCTACAGCTTTTCTGAATAATCGGTGGATATGCGGGTATCGCATGAGCATCTTGCCCAAACCATCAAAAGTATCCCCGAATTCTTCTGCATAATCTGTAATGAGCTCTTGTTGTTCTTTCTGGTGCGAGAGACTGAATTCCTGTTCTGCGGTCAGTTTGATTTTTTCAGGTAAAATATCAAAGGACTGTTTTTCAGCTTCTGCAAGATCAAATGAAAATCTTTCAATCCGTTCAAGATCAACGGTTAGCAATTTACGTTTGCGCATTAAACTGAAACGTTCCAGATCATCCAGATAAGATTGTATGGTGTCATCCAGGCGACCTGTTTCTTTGAGCCATGTCGCCATGATATCGAAAAGAACGCCATTCATGGTTTCAAATAGCAGGAAGAACGAGGTGGCTTTGCCGGTGGACATTTCATTTGTCCCCCTCTCGTCTTTCAGCATCTCTTGAATATTTTCGCGGACATAGTCCCCTAAAAGTTCGGATGTTTCCCACAAACGTTCGGATGTGCCAATTTCAAAATCATCATACATCTTTGTGATGTCATCCGAGAAATTCCGGCGATCTTTGAAAAATCTCAAAATAAACTCGAACCAGGACAGGCCTAAAGCTCGGCAAAGGCCCTGTATCTCTGCAAATATTTTACCGTTATGCAAAATTTCGATTGTTAAATCCAGCTCACGGCAGGTGATATAATCTTCAAAGGGAAGCGTTGAATTGGCAATCAGTATTTCTTCGAACTCGACGGAAGAAAATGTTTCTCCGGCAACAGAATATTCACCGAAAGACCGTGGCATGATCCTGAATTTGGATTTCATTTCATATTTGAGACGGTTGTCCGGTGTGTTCAGCGCTGTTTGCGGCAGCATGATCAGCTGATACATGCGGATATTGTCGAAGCCCATTTCAACGGTATCTCGCAGTGATTGCGTGTGGGATGTAATGGAATCTCCCGGCAATCCAAGAATTATCTCGGAATATGTGCCGGTACTGGTGGTGTTTGCCATTTTCCCGGCTTCTGACAGCTTTTCAACGGAAATGTTGGATCGTTTGACATTTGCCAGAACTGTCGGGTCTGTTGATTGCAGCGAGGCCGCCATACTCACCGCCCCGTTCAGGGTTTTAACAATATCAACCACACGTTCTTTTTGGTTTTTCCCTGTGGAGACATGAACATATTTTGGATAATTATACTGTTCCTGACAATCAGCAATGATCCGGGCTTTCTCGTAATCCTGTTTGAACATGCCAAAATTAGCGTCAGAAATATATAGATCACGAGGCCCTTTAACCCGTTGGGAGATGTAGTGCATCTCTTTTTCAAGTTCCCCCTCGCGCTGGCTGACCAGATTGTAATATTTACTCCCTTCGGTGCAAAAGGCACAGGTAAAGGGGCACCCCCGTGTTGTATGGATCATCGGTCCCAAATTTTCGTCAAAAAATTTGTCCATCAATCCTGTCAGGTAAGGAGAGGGAATATCTTCAAGTTTCAAGCGGGGCAGCCCCTCGCCCTGAATGATTTCGACCTCTGTTTTGTAGTGAACATTCCCGATATTACGGCGCTCGTCTTTAATGTGCTTTACATCAAAATTGACATCTGACAGGTTGTCCAGAAGCTGAATAAATGCTTCCTCACCTTCCCGAACAACATAAAAATCAAGGTCAGGATTAACTTGCCAGAACTGATTGATTTCTTCATCGGACAGGCCATAGTTCGGGCCACCAAAAACAATAACGGTTTTAGGCCAAAGCTTTTTTATGACCCGTGCATATTGCCGGGAAATATCATAATTCCATGAGTAATTGGCAAAACCAATAACATCAGGCGCTGCCCGTTCCAGAGCCTCACTTAAATTTTCCGGATATTTGAAAAGTTCAAGATCAATATCCATTGAGGAATTTTCTTGTAAATAGGCACCAACGAGTCCAACCGAAAGGGGGAAAACATTGGATGACAGAACAAGCCCGTTATGGGTTAAATCAGCAAGGTAAACTTTAATACGTGCCATTTAAGTCTTCAATTTATAAGTTGCGATTTAAAAGAGCCCGAAGGCTCCAAGCTTATACTGAATAGCGCCCGGTTTTCCGGACGCCATGAACTATCATTCTATAATGCTGTTCAAAGTTGGACAACAATCCGTTTCTAGCATGTTTGTGTTTTGGGTTATAGAACATTCCAATATAATCGAAGACGTTCTGTCAGACCGCCGCCCCTATTTCGACAGTAACTGGCTGGCGACGCCGATCAGGATGGCGGTTGCGTACATGGAAAAGGCGAAGGCGGCGAGGCCGAGGGCTATTTGTTTGTTTTTCGGGGCCCGTTGCCGGACCATCTCCGGGCCTGTGAGGGGGGGCTCGTTCCAGCCATGCCCGTAGCTGGCCAGTTTGGCGAGGCGGCGCTCGTTATCTTTTGTCTCTTGCAGGCCCCACATATGAATAACAATCAGGATCGAGATCAGCCCCATCATACTGTTCGGTATCCAGATGGTAATGGAGCCGAGCTGCTCGTCGGTTAACGCCGGGAACCACAGGCGGCCAATCACATCATAGGCCGGATACAGAATTTGCCCCTTGAAGGTCAGATACGCCCCGATCAGGATGTTGGACAGGATCATGATCCATATCATCATCAGACGGACACCGAACCGCGCGCCCTTCGGGGCCGGCCTTCTGTCAAACAGCCGCCAGAAAAAAAGCAGTCCGGTAATGAGTAGAATGCTGTGCATCAAATAATGGATATAGATATTGAGGATGGCCAGATTATGGAATTCTGGCAGTTGCCAGAAGTAGAATGTACCGATGAACAGAGCGGTAACGCTAGCAGGGTGGGCGATAAAGCTGAAAACAGAGCGGATGCCGGTACTTGATAACACAGGCTTGACAACAGACCGCCGCAGGTAATCCGGGATGCCCGCCACCAGTGTTCCTTGAGGGGCCGATAGAAAGATCAACATGGGCCCGACCATACGGATCAGGAAATGCTGGATTTGATGGATTAGAAAACTGCGTTCGGCAAGGGTATCTACGGGGGATTGCAGCGCTATAAATAATGCCACGACACCAGTGAAAAAAGCCACATGTCGCCATGGGGCGGTTGGTTTTCTGTTGTGCCGCCGCCGCCAGATACCGACCGCATAGAAACTGAGCAGCAGCAGGGTGCCCAGAACAATATCAGCTGTGAGATTCCATACTTCCCATGGATATTGACTGGCGTCTGCTCCCCCATGGGCCAAGGCTGTTTGTGGAAAAATAAATACTGCCGACAGGGCAATCCACCCGAATTGTTTAATATGAAATCTGTTTACTGTAATCATTGCTGTTGCTTATTCTTCTGTTATTGCTAAAGGTCACATTCCTTGATTTACCATGGCCATTTCTTATATAGCTTTTAATATCTACAGTCACTATAGGAGCAAGGGAAAATTATGAAAATTGAAGCTCTGACAATCGGCTGGTTGGCGAAAGAGACCAATACGCGGGTGCAAACGATCCGGTATTATGAGCAGATTGGCCTGATGCCCTCCCCGCCTCGATCAGCAGGAAATCAGCGGCAATATGAGCAAGAGCATGTGGATCGGCTGGCGTTTATCCGCCATTGCCGGGAGTTGGGATTTTCCCTCGATCAGGTGCGCGAATTGTTGAGCCTGAGCGATGATACGAAACGTTCTTGTGCTGAAATCGATGCCATTGCACAGACACATCTCGAAGATGTTCAGAAAAAAATCAGCCGCCTGCAAGGGTTCGAAAAAGAACTGCAACGAATGGTCACGGAATGCTCGGGCGGTGGCGTATCCCAATGCCGGATAATCGAGGTTCTTTCAAACCACAGCCTGTGCCTGACCCATGATCACTAGGCTGGAAAATGCGTTCAACCGTCGTTCCCGATCGTGCGGGTGCAATACTGGTCCAGCGCGGCATAGGCAATAACAAGGACGGTGGTTGCAATCATGATCACCGGAATTGACGGGGCGAAAACCATCAAGACCAGAAATGAAATATTGAACAGGGCCGCATTGCGCAGCAGGAATTTCCGGATGTCTCCGGGATGATAGACATAATGCAGGAACTGTAATGCGACCATAAAGCCGAGGATTGCAAAGCCGGAAAGCTGCTTGAAGGCAGATAAGGACAGCTCGGGGATGACCGCAAACTGGATCATGGCGGCAAGTCCGCCCAACCCCGCATAAATGAGCAGGTGCGAATAAATGATGGCCTGCCCGTGGCCCAGAGTTTGCCCAGAAATCCGTCGCTCTATATTATCGAAATACAACCACCACAGGCCGCAAACCATGATAAAGCCGCTAGCCGCCATGGTGAGCGCCAGCAGTGACCAGTCCAGTTGTTCAAAACTTTTTGACAGGCTGAGGACAGATTCGCCGAGCAGGATAATCGCCAGTAAGCCGAAGCGTTCAGGTAAATGATGGGTGTTTACGGCGGTTGTTTGCATGCGCTCCTTCGCCAGAACCGGCATCAGCATTTCAAAGGCAATACCCGCATAAAGCACTGTGTAGCGTAAAACGCCGTCAAAGAGCAACGAGGACAGGCTGATCAAAATACCGATGCCGAAGGCCAGCGCTAGAAAATTCGATATGGGGCGGGCGTTGATGTTCATCACACTTGTACGGATATACATGATCACTGTCAGCAGACGGATTGCGGCATAGGACAGCAGAAAACCCTGATAATAGGTATCAAAATCAACATTGATATTTGCAGCCAGAATGATGACAAAAAACATCTGCACGAAAGTGAGCATCCGTTGAAGAATACTGTCGGTTGCAAAACGGTTGGAATACAGGGTTGCCCCTGTCCACGCCCACCATACAGGAATGATAATCAACATGTATTTCAGATAGGTAACCATGTCGAGCTGGCCATCTTTCACATAAACCAGAACATGCGCGGCCTTGGCGATGGCAACAACGAAAATCAGGTCAAAAAACAATTCGATCCATGTGGCCCGTCGGACGATATGCTGATTGTTCATACGGTTTCCGTTGATGCTATTTTGTAAATCTCAATGGTCGCGTCCCCGTCAATCATATGGGGGAACGCGTTTGCAAATGCCGTAAAATACGGTTTTTCGAAATGCTGTGCGATATCTTCCCGGGTTTTCCAACGCTCGAAAAACAGAAAATATCCGGGCCGGGCCTGATCTTCCAGAAAGCTGTAGGAAATGCACCCCGCCTCCTGAACCGACAAGGGGATCAGTTCAAGAGACATTTCTACAAGTTCATTGCGGTAGCCATTCTTGACTTTGAATTCGCCGCTGATGATATATATGCTTTGTGGAGGCATGTGCTATTATGCTTTCGTGATAACTTGCGGTTTGCTGTTGGTTCGCTGGGCAACTTTATGGACCATTGTGAAGGCATAATCCACGCCCATACCGTAGCCACCACTATGTTCTTTAACAATATTTAATATGCCGTCATACGTTTCTTTTCGGCCCCAGTCGCGTTGGAATTCCAGGATGGTCTGTTGCCATGTCAACGGAACAGCACCGGCTTGTATCATCCGCTGTACGGCCAGATCATGGGCTTCTTTCGATGTGGCTCCGCAGCAATCAGCAACAAAATAGACATCAAAGCCTTCATCCAGCGCGCAGATTACCGGAAAGTTGATGCAGACTTCTGTCCATAATCCGGTAAAAACGATTTTCCGGCGGTTCGTTGCTTTTATGGCCGCAACAAAACCGTCGTCTTCCCACGCATTCATGGAAGAACGCTCAACCGTCTCCTGCCCCTCCAGCGCATCAATTAGCTCGGGCCATGTATAGCCGCTGAAACTTTCGGTTTCGACCGTGCTCAAGACAGTCGGCACGTTAAACAGGCGGCAGGCTTTGGCAAGGCCCGCTGTGTTATTCTTGATCATCTGAATGTCATGGCTTTTAACGCCAAACGACATTTGGGGTTGGTGGTCAATAAAGGCAACGACACAATTATCCGGCGTTAGCAATTTTTCCGTGGCGGCAGTCATGTTTCTATCCCTTCCGGTTACAGGTGAATTGAACTTACGGTTTGTGCGCCCAGCATTTCGATGGCTGATTGCAGATCTCTATCATTGAGGCCTCCGCTTTCATCAAATTGCTGCAGGGCATTGCCAACGGCGCGCATGTTCGGGTGGACAAACACGTTCATATTCATAAGCAATGCTCGCAATTGATACAGACCGCGCAAGCCCCCCAACGCACCGGGGGCCGCCGCCATGAGCGATGCCGTCTTTCCGGCGAACGCTTGCAACGGCGGCTCGCCTTTCGATGACACCCGTGATGTCCAGTCAATCGCGTTTTTCAGCAAGGCAGAATATCCGCTGTTATATTCAGGGGATGCGATTAAAAACCCGTGATGCTCCCGCATCAGTTTTTTCAGTTTTAGCGCATTTTCGGGCAACCCATTGGCAGCTTCATCATCGCCGTCGTAAAGCGGCATCGGGAAATCCCGCAAATCGATAAGGGTCACATCAGCACCGGCATCGGTGGCGCCTTTAGCGGCAATCGCCACAAGCTTCTTGTTCAAGGATGCCGTGCGGCTGCTTCCCGCGAAGGCCAGGATTTTTACGTTGTTATGTGTCATGATCTTTTCTTAACCTTTTTCTATTGCGGTAAGTCAAACAGTAAAATTTCAGCGTCGGTAGTGGACGTTACGGAAATTGTATCTTCACCGCTAATGGCGAACCCGTCACCGGCTCTGGCTTCATGGGTATTGATCCGGGCAATTCCCCGCACGATTTGCACCCAGTATTTACGGTCAGGATGGGCCTCGAACACTGCTTCGGCATTCTGGTCGAATTTTCCGGTGAGCAAGCGGGCATCCTGCTTGATTTGTAACGATCCATTTTCACCATCGGGAGAGACGACAACGCGAAATTTATTTTGCATCTCGGAGGGTTCAAACGCTTTTTGCTGGTATCCCGGTTCGGTATTTTCCACGTCCGGCATGATCCAGATTTGCAAAAAATGAAGGCCGTTTTTCCTGGAGCCGTTAAACTCGCTATGGGTTACACCTGTGCCGGCACTCATAAGCTGGATATCACCGGCTTTGATGCTTGATCCGTTCCCCATGCTGTCTTTATGGGCCAGTTCTCCGTCAAGAACATAGGAGATGATCTCCATGTTGCTATGGGGGTGGGTGCCAAATCCGGCGCCGGGAATGACATGGTCGTCATTGATGACGCGCAGCGGGCCAAATCCCATATGTTCCGGATCGTGATAATGACCGAACGAGAAGCTGTGCATGCTTTTAAGCCAGCCGGCATCAGTGGGGCCACGGTCATTTCTATGTCTTTTTACAATCATGCTCATTTTCCTACTCTCATATTATTTTCTTGTAAATTCAAGGTATATTATGATAATAAAAATGATAATATTGATTGTTATTAAATAACTATTCGAATTATTAGAACAATGGACAAACTGGCAAACATGCAAGCCTTCGCGGCGGTTGGACAAACGGGAAGCTTTGCCGAAGCTGCTCGCCGGCTTAATCTGGCCAACTCGGTTGTCAGCAAACGCGTTAAGGATCTCGAAGGTTTTCTACAAACGCAGCTGCTGGTTCGAACCACCAGAAAAGTCAATCTGACAGATAACGGCTACAGCTATCTTGAATATGTCCGCAAATTTCTGGATGAACTCGAAGAGGTCGAGACGCGGCTTCGCCATCACACAGAAAAACCGATCGGGGTTATAAAGCTGAACGCGCCGGTCAGTTTCGGGATGCAATATCTTGGCCCGTCCCTGTCCAGCTACCTGAACACGTATCCCGATGTTGAAATCAAAGCCTATTTATCGGATCGGCAGGTCAGCTTGATTGATGAAGGATATGATCTGTCAATCAGAACCGGCCCCCTTAAAACATCAAGCTTAATTGCTAAAAAACTGGTTGCTTGCCGCCGTGTTGTCTGCGCCTCTCCAGCTTATTTCGCGGAACATGGAAAGCCTGAAACCCCCAAGAATTTAAAACAGCATAACTGCCTGAACTATCTGAACCTTGCCGAAGGTAAAGCATGGCCCTTTACAGTGGATGGTAAAAAGGTCTGGCAGCCGGTATCGGGACGCTTTTCTGTTGATAACGGTGATTTGCTACATGAAGCAGCCTTGACCGGATGTGGGGTCGCCCTGTTACCCACATTTATCGTCGGCGACTCATTGAAAAATGGCCTGCTGGAGACAGCGCTAGAGCCTTTTGAAGAAACCGATTTCGGTATCTATGCGGTCTATCAACATACCCGTCATCTCTCCACAAAGATAAGAACGCTCATCGACCATCTCTCCGATTGTTTCTCCAAAGAAGCATTCTAATTGCTAGAGAAGATACTTTATTCATCTTCGGGTATTTCTTCGGGAACCGGTTTGTTCTTGATGCCGAGATGTCTTTCCAGCTGTTCTTCCAGAAAAGTTGCCTGCTCAACTTCTTCCAGTCCTGATACCAGTTTTATATCCGCGCCGGATCGTAATTTTGTCCTGAGGTCATAACGGATTATCGTGCTGCCTCCTTTTGCATGACGAACCCGTTTGGCGATATAAAGCTGTTTGATATCAGGGGTCTCGATGGTTTTGTTCCCAAACCACGGTAACGGCCCGTTGCGGACTGTCAACCGTGAGTAGTCGGCATGGATATGGGTTTTGTTGATCCATAACGCGGCGGCATAATACCCCAACCCGATCCCGGCGGCAAAATGTACGTAAGGAATGAACCGAAAGGGCGCGCCCGTTGTAGGGGCGTTGGCAAGTTGGGTAAAAAATCGGCCAGAACAAACCACCAGATAGCGGTCACAATCGTCACCGACCAAGCCGCCGCCCCGCGCCAGTGCCGCGAAATATGCAAACCGCGCCCGTCATCCTCCATTTGCATTTTGGTAGGTAATGACGGGGGCTGGTCGTTCACGCGTTTACGCCTTCTCTTTATCCCGTTGCAAGAAGATGCTGGTGATGGCCAGCACTGCCGAGACGACCATTAGCAGCAGTGAGACTGCATTAAGAGCCGGCGTTGAGCCTTCTCTCAGGCGGTCGAACATGGTGATGGTTAGCGGTGCGTCTGATCCCACCAGCATCAGCGTGGTGTTGAAGTTTTCAAACGACATCAGGAACGAGACGATCCCTGCCCCGAACAAAGCCGGTTTCAGGTAAGGCAGCGTAATGGTGCACACAGCGGTCCAGCGGTTGGCCCCCAGATTAAGCGCCGCTTCTTCCAGGGACAGGTCGAATTTGCGCAAGCGGGCCGAAATGACCAGCGTGGTGATGGTGGTGATAAAAGAGAACTGACCGAATATTACCAACAGCAAACCCGGGCGCAGGAAATCAAATTCCAATCCGAAAATACTATCCACCGCATTGACCACCGTGTTGGAGAATACGAGGATGGAGATGCCCAGAATAATACCCGGTATAACCAGCGGCAGCAGCATCAGCACATACAGGAAGTTTTTAAACGGGAAATTGTCGCGCTCGAACAAAAAGGCATTACAGGTGCCGACAAAAATCGACAGGGTTGTTACCCAGAAGGCAACGAATAACGACACCCCGATACTTTCCATCAGACTGCTGTCATAGAAAATACCCAGCTTTGGCCCGGTGCTGGAAAAAAACCAGTCAAGGGTAAAGCCTTTCCATGGCAATGACGGAAACATGGAATCATTAAATGCAAAGGCGGCGACAACGATAAGCGGCACCAGTAGATAGATAAAGAAGATGGTGACATAGGCCGCGTAAATATTGCGGAATGTGCGGGACTGCGGGATGGATGCGATCATGATACTTCTCCCCTAACCCATTGTATTCGAAAGTGTCTGACGGCTAAGTTTGAGCCCGCCCCAGACAATCAATGACGACAGGATCAATAACAGGAAGCCAAAAGCCGACCCCTGTTCCCAATTGAAGCGGGTAATGAACTGGGCGTAAATCTGCTCGGTAAACCACAGGCTGTCTTTACCGCCCAGCAGGATCGGCGTCAGATAGTTGCCAAGGCTGAGCATGAACACCACGATGCAGCCCGATACAATCCCCGGCATGGCATGAGGAATAACAATTTCGCGCATGACTGTGAAGCCGTTACCACCCAGATCATACCCGGCTTCCACATAGCTGTTATCAAGGCTTTCAAGGGTGGTTACCAGCGGCACCACCATGAACAGCATGGATGTATAAACCAGCCCGACGATGATCGTGGCATCGGTGTAGAGCATTTCAACCGGTTGATCGACCAGCCCTGCCCATTGCAGGATGTTGCTGATAATACCGGTTTCCCGCAGCAGGATCATCCAGCCAAAGGTGCGCACCAGCTCACTAACCCAGAAGGGCAACAGGCAGAGCACAAACAGAACCGCCTTCATCCGTCCTTGCAGCATCTTGGCGATATAGTAGCTGACGGGAAAGGCAATAATCAGGGTGACGATAGTTGTCAGAATGGACATAAATGCCGTTCTGGCAAAGGTGTTCCAATAGAGCGGTTCAATAAAGAACTCGCCGTAATTGGCAAAGCCTGTCTCGTAAACCCGTGGGGCTATTTTTTCTTTCAAGGACAGAAAGAACATATCCACATGCGGCAGGATGATCAGGGCGAACAGCCAGATCAACAACGGGGCCATTAACAGGATCAGGCCGAGCTTTGGAGCGTTTTTGTTCATGCCAGCTCCGCCAGTTCTTCATCGGACACACCCAGTTCTTCAAAACATTTGGCCTGATTGATGCGCCAGCCCAGATGTAAATCCTGCCCTTTTTGCAGGTCATTAAATTCGCCGGTTTGTGGCAGGGTAACCGTTATCTTGTCCCCGCTGGACGGGTCACTGACCATGACGCGGCTATTGGCACCATTGAACAGCAGGTTTTCAACCTTGCCCGACAGGATGTTTTCCATACCCGACAGGGCATCGGCCGTGCGGCTGAGAGCCACAGATTCCGGACGCACAAAAATATCGACATTCTGGCCTTTGGCAAGAGTGTCGCCAACGGCGGTGGCGGTGAGTTTCAATCCGTCATCGGTCTGAACACTGACAGTGCCGTTTGACATATCGCTGATTTTACCGCGCCAGCGGTTGGAATCGCCAACAAAACCGGCAACAAATGCTGTTTCAGGACTGTAATATAAATCTTGCGGGGTGCCGACCTGTTCGAATTCGCCATTATTCATCACCGCCACCTGATCGGACATGACAAGCGCTTCGGACTGGTCATGGGTGATATAGATAAAGGTGGTATCAAACTGATGTTGCAGCTGTTTCAGCTCCACCTTCATATGTTCACGTAATTTCAGGTCCAGCGCGCCCAGAGGCTCGTCCAGCAGCAAAACAGTTGGTTCCAGCACAAGGCAGCGGGCAATGGCAATACGTTGCTTTTGTCCGCCAGAAAGCTGATCCACCCGTTTGGGACCGGCGTCGGGTAGGCTGATCCGCTCCAGCGCATCTTTAACCTTGGCGGGGATATCGGCTTTTGGAATGCCCTGGCGTTTCAGGCCATAGGCGATGTTTTCTTCAACTGTCATCATCGGGAACAGGGCCAGATGTTGAAAAACCATGTTAACCGGGCGCTTGTTGGGCGGTACACCGACCATAGAGCGGCCCTTGATGGTTAAATCCCCTTCATCGGGTTCCAGAAATCCGGCCATCATCCGCAGCAAAGTCGTCTTTCCGCAGCCGGACGGCCCCAGAATAGAGAAAAAAGAGCCTTTGGGGATCTGGAAAGAGATATCATTGACGGCAGTAAACGCGCCAAACCGTTTGGTGATGTGGCTACATTCAAGGTCAAATTCGGATGTGGATGAAGCTGAGGACATGGCTATTCTCTAAACTCTGGCGGCGTATTTATGGATTTTACATATGAAAACGCCCCTTCGCCATAGTCAAGCGAAGGGGCGCAGCAGTGTGATTTAGTTAGATTTGGATGCTTTTACGCGGTCCAGAACCTTACCTTCAATATCTTCAAGACCGGCAGGTACCGGAGGATACCATTTGATATTGTCGATAGCAGCTGATGGGAAGCTTTTCTGGAAACGGGCTTTCAGATCAGCTTGAGCATATTCATCAGCGCCTTTAGAGGCAGTGAAGTTACCGGCAGCAGCCGTAATCATGGCTGCAATTTTTGGCTGCATGACAAAATTGATCCATTTATAGGCCGCATCTTCTGCTTTGGTTTTTGCAGGAAGGGCAAATGTATCAATCCAGCCAAGGGCGCCTGATTTAGGGGCAACGAAAGTGACGTCTTTCATTTCCTTGTTCAGTTTCCACCCGCCAGTATCCCATGCCATTGCGGCGGTTACTTCACCTGAACGGATCAGGTTCATCAGTGCATCGCCACCGGACCAGTAGGATTTCACATTGGACTTACAGCTGATGAGTTTCTTTTCAACTTTGCCCATCAGTTCGGCATATTTAGCTTTGTCGCTATATGCTGCAAATGGATCAAGGCCCATTGAGAAAGCAAAACCGATCAATGTTGGGCGTTTCAGGCGATAAGATACCTTGCCCTTGACATCGGCATTACACAAATCAGTGTAATCTTTAACGGAACCCGCTTTGGCCGTATTCAGAACCAGACCACTTGTTCCCCAAACGTGGGGAACACCGTAGACTTTTCCGTCTACAGTCGTGTTCTTCTTGGTGCCATCGAGCATGGAGTGAATGAACAGATCGGAGTTGATTTTGCTCAGGTCCATTGGCTTGTAGATGCCATATTCATACTGTGCACCGGCAATACGGTCCTGACTTGGCTGAGCCAGATCAAAACCGGAGCCGCCAGTTGCCCGCAATTTGGCAATCATTTCTTCGTTGTTTGATTTTGTAACTTTAACGTCGATACCCGTTTCTTTCTTGAAAAGGGCAACAACATTGTCAGGAGCATAGCCCCCCCATGTCAACAAACGCAGTGTTTCCGCGCCCGCAATATTGGCTGATGTAAAGACTGCCGCCCCTACCAACAAGCCTGTCATTAATTTCATTTTATTTTTCAGCATATTAGCCTCCACCTGTATTTGCTTTATGTACTGTCGTGACATTAGACGTGCCAGATAGTAAACCCATGTATCCATCAAAAGGAACCTTAAATTTCAAGAAAAGTGAAAGAAAATTGCTTTCGTTGTGGTTTCGAAGTCAGAAAATGATGATTTTATAGGGGGTTACTAACATTGTTAATTTTTCGTGACTTTTGATGTATAGTGAGGGGGCTTGCCATCACCCCTGTTATTTGCGGGTCATGCAGCTGGTTTCTGTCCGACTCTGGCCAGAATTTTCAAATCGTTCACGATCAGTCAAGGAGCGGAAATGGAAAAGTACCTGCTTAAGAAAAATGATATCGACCAGATGGATGGACTGAAAAAGCAGCATTTTCTCAATGCAGATGCCAAACGCATTAACAAGTCGCTGGGCGATGCGACCGGCCTCACCGGCTTCGGTTTTCATATTATTGAAGTGCCGCCCGGTAGCGCATCTACCGAATATCACCGCCATTACCATGAAGATGAATGCACCTATGTGTTGGCGGGATCTGGCGAGGTTCGGGTCGGAGAGGAAGCTTTCGAAATTGGGGAAGGCGATTTTATCGGCTATCGGGCCGGTGGTCTGCCCCACACAATGACCAATACCGGAAATACTGATTTGCGCTGTATTGTCGTTGGTCAGCGCCTGCCCCATGATGTGGGTGATTATCCGGACAAAGGTAAACGTATCTATCGCAATGCAGGATTGCCCTGGGATCTGGTTGATCTTAATTCAATCGAAAACCCGACTGCGGGCGCAAAATAATCCAGCCCTTTTTCAGAAGGCATCGAAATTTATGTCAAATACAAACAGGATAATCACCGTCGAGGCCCTTGCCGCTCATTACGGTGTGGCCAGCGAGGCCGCCCTTGCCAAGGAGACCGCGAGCTTGACGCCTGCTTATCGCCGCTGGATCGAAGAAGCTCCTTTTCTTGCCATTGCAACATCAGGCCCCGGTGGTCTTGATTGTTCGCCGCGAGGGGATGAAAAAGGGCATCTGTTCAAAATTTTGAATGACCGGCTTCTGGCTATTCCTGATCGACGGGGAAATAACCGCCTTGATACCTTGAAAAATATCATTGCAAACCCCCAAGTGGCCTTGCTGTTTCTCACTCCCGGCATTAACGAAACCCTGCGGATCAATGGCCGTGCCAGCATTTCGGTAGACCCGTTGCATTTGAAAAGCGCTACAGTTGCCGGGGTGGCACCGGCAACTGTTATTCTTGTTGACATCGATGCGGTCTATTTTCAATGCGCCCGGGCCCTTATTCGCTCAAAATTATGGGAGCCTGCACATTTTGCTGACCGAAAAGATATGCCAACAGCAGGCCAGATGATCAAGGATGCCATCTCTGATTTTGATGCAGATACTTATGAGCGCGAGCTACAAATTCGGCAAAAATCAACCCTGTATTAGAGAACCTATGCGGATTTCTTAAGACTGTTTTTGTCAAACCCCGCCAGCTTTTTATAGGCGGTCGCCACCTGCTCAAGCGTTGCTTTATCGACGCAGCTATGGACATCCCCGCAAGAGCCGTCACAGGTATCCTTGACCATTTGCATGACCCGCTCGGGACCGGTTTCACGGTTGGCGAGCACAATCTTTGAGGTGACTTCGCGCCGGGCATTATCATACTCGGACAGGATTTGCGGTATATCCCCGCCTTCTGCCATCAGATCGGCAAAGGTCATAGCATCGAGCACCCCTTGCGAGACACCGTTTGAGCCGTTGGGATACATGGCATGGGCAGCATCCCCCATCAGGGCAACCCGCTCGAAGTTCCATTTGGGGATCGGGTTGCGATCAATCATGGGAAATTTGTGAATACTGATGGCATTTTTGAACAGCTTTTCGATATCGAGCCAACCCAGATTCCAGTCTTTGAAACAGGGCGCAAATTCATCGAGCAGCCCCGCTTCGTTCCAGTTGGCCTGCCGGGCCGCCATGTCGGAGGGAATACGGCGTTCGGCAATCCAGTTGATATAGGATTTTCCGCGTGTGGCGCTTTCGGCGCGGATGGGATAGGCCACCAGCTTCAAATCATTATGGCCAGCCATAAACATGGAGCGCCCATCCAGATACGGCTCCATTTCAGTCACACCGCGCCATAGCATCTGACCGGAATAATGGGGCGGTCCTTCATCGGGATAGAAAATCTGCCGCAGGCGCGAATTGATGCCATCGGCTCCGATCAGATAATCGGCAGTGACATTTCCCATATCCTGCTCGCCGGAATGATCTGTGAAATGGGCCGTGACGCCAGCCTCGTCCTGAACGAAGCGATCAAAGCGGTGATTACCCATAACCGCGTCCTCGCCCAACCGTTCTTTCACATGCTTGAGCAGGATCATCTGGAAGTCACCCCGGTGAATGGAGAGCTGCGGTACATCATATCCGGCGGCAAACCCCCGGGGTTCTTGCCATATTTCTTTGCCATCTTCGGTGAAATAGGACAGGCTCGACGTCTCGATGGCAACCGCTTTCATATCATCCAGAAGGCCCAGTTTTTCCAGACTTTGAATAGAATGGGGTAACAGGTTTATCCCCACACCCAGTGGCTGGATTTCAGGAACAGATTCGTAAATCCGGGTTTTAAATCCTTTACGGTGCAGCGCCAGTGCCAATGTCAGTCCGACCAGTCCGCCGCCTGCGATAATGCCTGTGGGGTTTGTCATAATCTTGTTCCTTCCCGGTCTTCAATCCATGTACCCGGATTTTGTAATTAGTTTTAACTGCAACTATATCGCAGGATAGGGAAGCGGGACAAGCGGGATGATTTGAAATAACAGGAAGGTTGAAAATATTATTATTTTATTGCCATGGTTATAAAATATTCACACAATAGTATTACAACTACGCCAGTATATTTGTAAGAGCATTAGACATATGGTCGGCACGATTGATATATCGCTGAAAGACATGGTTGAGGAATGCTATCTGGAAACCGTTTCAGAAGCGTTGCAGGCTGGTCATAGCAAGCTTGTTGCCCATAAAGAGGGTGTGACGGGGGCAGCGATGCTTCTGTCGTCCATGAGCGATATGGAAGACGAGGCCGCCAAGGCCGCCGTTGTCTCGCTTAACCTGCGCCCCGCGCAACTGGATGCCACCTAAAAGCCGTGTGCGGTGAGGCCGTCATCGACCTCGATCATGCTGCCGGTCATGAAATCGGACCCGGGTCCCGCCAATAGTAACAGCACGCCGTCAAGATGTTCAGGATTGCCAACGCGGCGACCGGGCAGGTTCTGAATCAGGCGTTTGCCTGGCTCGGTCTCCCAGTACTCGCGGTTGATACCGGTGACGATATACCCCGGATTAATGCCGTTGACCTGAATTTTATACCGTCCCCATTCATCGGCCAGCGCTGCTGTCATGTGCTTTACCGCCGCCTTGGACATACAATAGGCGATGTTATGGCGCAACACCCGGTTCGAGGCTACGGATGCAATATTGATAATCTTTCCGCCATTGCCGTGCTTGATCATGCTCGCGCCAACGGCCTGAGCGACGAAAAAGGCACCCTTGGCATTGGTATCCATAACACTGTCATAGTCATCTTCGGTCACTCTTTCCGCAGGCGCCGGTATGCTGATACCGGAATTATTAACCAGAATATTGATCGGTCCCAGTTCTGTCTCGGCGGCAACAACCCCGTCCTTAATGCTCTGGTAATCGGTGACGTCCATACGGATCGGCATGGCACGGCCATCAAATTGTTCAATATCCTTGGCCAGTTCTTCAAGTTTGGCTGTATTGCGAGCTGCGATGGACACTTTTGCGCCCGCCCGTGCCAGCGTCAAGGCAAACTGCCAGCCAAGGCCTGAAGAGGCGCCCGTTACAAGGGCATGCTTTCCATCAAGGTATGTGGGGGTCGTCACGAATTCTCTCCTGAAATTTTGATCTTGTTATTTTTTGGATGACATATAGTTTCCCGAACAGCATCCAATTGCAAGTCTCTGTCACATATTTCGATTTATTCCCGACAATAAGATAGAGTATTTTAAGAAATTGCTGCTCAAATACGCAAAATCATTTTTGAAAAGATGCGCCATGCCTGTAACTGCCAATATTCTGGTCATTTCCGACGAAGCTGCTACTCATATTTCCGATTGCCTGAGCGACGAGGGTTTTTCTATTGCCCACAGCCCCTACGCGGCTGTCCCTGCGATGGAGCAACCCGCATCCGCTTTTGATCTTGCTATTGTGACCGCAAGTGATGGTGACTTGTCCCGCAAAGATGAGCTTATCGATCAGCTCAGGGCTGATGATGTGCCCGTGTTGATCGTGGGCGCTAATCACCGTCCGGCAGATATTCAATCGGTGCCGCTGGACTTCTGTGATCTGGAGCTGAAACGCCGGATTGCTTCCCTGATCCGGCTGGAGATCATGAAGCGCGAATATCAACGCAGAACACAAACCACATCCCATTACGGATTTATTGATCAGGATGTTGACGAGGATATCCCTAAACCGAAAAAAATCTCTCTCTTGCTGGTGGGTAATCAAAGCGCCATTCTGGGCGATATCCTGCTGCAGCTGAACCGTCAGTCAGAAGTGCATGTGTGCCCGTCTGCGGATATGGCGGTTGAAGATTTACGGGCGGGGGATTTCGATGCTGTCATTATTCTGGGGGCCGGTCAGGGCGATATTCATTTCAGGCTTTGTATGGATTTACGCGCCGATAGTCGTTTGTTTAACTTACCCGCAATCTTTGTGTTGGAAAATGAAAATAACCGCGAGGCCGCCTATATTCACGGGGCATCCGATATCGTGATGTACCCGGATGAAATGACATCTTTGTTTGCCCGTACCCGGTTGTTGGTGGACCAGTCCGATTACCGGTTCTCGCTGCAAAAACTATTAAAATCATCAAAGCCGCTGGCGGTATCTGACGGGCTGACAGGTTTGTATTCTTACGGGTTCTTGCAGGCGCATATGACGGCGCTGATCAAAGATCATCAGGCACAGAGTAAATTCCTCAGCATAGCCACCATTACCGTTGATAATATCTCGGACATAAACGAGCACTATGGCTACCCTGCCGGAGATCAGGTCTTGCGCCAGATCGGAAATATTGCTTCTTTTCTCGTCCGCGGCGAAGATTTCTGTGGCCGTTACCGCGGCAACCAGTTTGTTATTGCCCTGCCCAGCACAGGTAAAAAACAAGCTTTTATCGCTCTTAACCGCGTTTACAGCGTCACCCGCAACACCGAATTTGCCGTTACTGATCAAAAAAATCCAGTAACAGCGACAATCAATATGGGACTTGTTGAACTGGGCGATGACGAAAGTCTGGACGCCGTTATCAAGCGCTGTGCCAAAGGCGGCTTTACCAAAGATTAGCCACAATACAAATCACCATATGGAATGATCGTTCCATGCAGGGCTTGCCAGTTATGATTGGCGGGGTTATGCTTGGCCGATGAAAATTGATATTATCTCCGATACCGTCTGTCCGTGGTGCCTGATCGGCAAACGCAAGCTTGAAGCCGCCTTGGCGCAGCGTCCTGACCTTGATGTTGAAATTGTCTGGCATCCGTTCCAGTTGCATCCCGATATGCCGTTGGGCGGTGCCGATCGCAAGGAATTCATTGCGCAAAAGTTTGGCAGCGAAGAACGGGCGCGCGAGCTTTACCGGCATGTGACCGACGCGGGCAAAGCTGTGGGGCTGGATTTTGCCTTTTCCAAAATAAACCGCTCTCCCAATACGCTCAATTCCCACCGCCTTATCCGCTGGGCTGTGAATGCGGGCCCTGACATGCAGGACAAGCTGGTTGAAATCCTGTTTCGTCGCTTCTTTATGGATGGCGAAGATCTGGGCGACAAGCAAGTGCTGGTGGCGGCCGCAATCGAGGCCGGTCTGGACGGTGATATCATCAAAGAGTTGCTGGACAGTGACCGTGATCTGGACATGGTTGCCGCCGAGGATGCGCAAGCCCGTGAAATGGGCGTTACAGGCGTTCCGTTCTTCATTATCGATGAAAAATACGCCCTGTCCGGGGCGCAGGATGCTACCGCCTTCTTGCAAGTGTTCGAGCGCATCGATGCTGACGCAAAACAAAATACCACCGGTTAAATAACGGCAGATTTTACGCGATTGCTATTTTCGATAAGTCTCTGGCCAACGACAAAACCCCGCTCAAACGATCTTCGGGATCTGCCCATGAGCGGGTATAGACCATCTTGTGATCGCCGCGCAATTTTGCTGATCCCGGTTGTTTGGAGATAAAGGCGACCAGCCCCGCCGGATTATCAAAACTGTTATTGCGGAAAGTCAGAACCGCGCCTTTCGATCCGGCATCGATTTTTTCGATATTGGCGGTGCGGCAATATTGCTTGATTGCCATCACTTCCATCAGATGCTTGACCTCTGCGGGCATGGGGCCAAAGCGATCCACAAGCTCCACGGCAAAGGCAGAAATTTCGTCATTTGTCTCTTGCGCTGCGATGCGCCGGTACAGCTCCATCCGCAAAGACAGATCAGCCACATAACTTTCAGGGATAAGAACGGACGTGCCGATATTGATACTCGGAGACCATTTATCCTCGGCCTCGTCCCCTTGTTCAAAGTCGCCTTGGCGGGCATTGGCCACGGCTTCTTCGAGCATTTCCTGATACAGCTCGAAGCCCACTTCTTTGACATGCCCCGATTGTTCATCCCCCAGCAGGTTCCCTGCCCCGCGAATATCAAGATCATGGCTGGCAAGGGTGAAGCCCGCCCCCAATGTGTCGAGGGATTGCAGAACCCGCAAGCGTTTCTCTGCCGCCTCTGTCGGTTTTTTGCGCGGTGGTAGTGTCAGATAGGCATAGGCCCGTGTTTTGGAGCGGCCAATGCGCCCCCTGATCTGGTAAAGCTGCGCCAGTCCGAACATATCGGCGCGGTAGGTTATCAACGTGTTTGCGGTGGGGATATCAAGACCGGATTCGACGATATTGGTTGCCACCAGCACATCATAGGCCCCGTCATAAAAGGCGTTCATCACCTGATCGAGTTCTTTGGCCGGTAGCTGGCCATGGGCGGTTACAAACTTGACCTCGGGCACATGCTGGCTCAGATATTTACCAACTTCTTTCAAATCCGCCAGACGCGGGCAGACGAAGAAACTTTGCCCGCCCCGATAATGCTCGCGCAGCAGGGCTTCGCGAATAACAACCGGATCAAAAGGCAACACAAAGGTGCGGATCGCCAAACGGTCGACCGGCGGCGTTGCAATGATTGATAGATCGCGAATGCCGGTCATGGCCTGTTGCAAGGTGCGCGGGATCGGCGTTGCCGTCAGGGTCAGCACATGCAGGTCGGCGCGCATTTCTTTCAGGCGTTCTTTATGGGCAACGCCGAAATGCTGTTCTTCATCAACAATAACCAGCCCCAGATTTTTGATGGTTACCGATTTCCCAAGCAGCGCATGGGTGCCGATAACGATATCAATATGCCCGCTGGCAAGTCCGGCCTTGGTGACATTGGCTTCCTTGGTGGTGACCATGCGCGACAGCTGCGCCACATTAATCGGCAACCCGGCAAAACGTTGGCTAAAGGTTTTGAAATGTTGACGGGCCAGCAAGGTTGTCGGGGCGACAACCGCCACCTGTTTGCCAGCCATGGCGGCAACGAAGGCGGCGCGCAGGGCAACTTCTGTCTTGCCAAAGCCCACATCACCACAAATCAGCCGGTCCATGGGTTTGCCCGAGCTCATATCATCAAGAGCATCCTCGATAGCGTTAAGCTGGTCTTGCGTTTCTTCGAACGGGAAAGCCGCACAAAATTCGGCATAGGCCCCGACCGGTGGCGTTAGCCGCTCTCCTTTGCGTAAAACTCTGGCCGCTGCAATTTTAATCAGCTGATCGGCCATTTCCATGACCTTCTTTTTCAGCTTGGCTTTACGGGCCTGCCAGCCCGAGCCGCCCAGTTTATCCAGCTGAGCCGCACTGTCCGCGCCGCCATAGCGCGATAGCATTTCAATATTCTCAACGGGCAGATAAATCTTGTCGCCGCCCAGGTAAAGCAAGGTCACGCAATCGTGGGGGGCGCCGGAAATATCAATGGTCTTCAAGCCTTCATATTGGGCAATGCCATGATCCATATGCACTACATAATCACCCGCATTCAGCTGCGAGGCTTCGGCAATAAAGTTCTTGTTTTTGCGGGCAGATCGGCGGGGCCGAACCAGACGGTCCCCCATGATATCCTGCTCGCCAATGATGACAAATTGCGGTGTCTCAAAGCCTTTTTCAAGGCCGAGGACAGCCAGTTTCAGGATATTGTTGCCTTTGGCGGCTTGAATATCCTTGAAATTGGTTATTTTCTGAACCGGCTCCAGCCCATGATCCGCCAGAACACCGGCATTGCGCTCGCGCGATCCTTCGGAAAAATGGCTGATGATAACCTGCTGGCCCGCGTCCAGTTTTTGCAAGATATGATCTTTCAGATGATCATAGATATTGGTGTCAGGACGGTTCCGCTCGGGCGCAAAATCCCGGCCTGGTTTTGCCGGTGCCGCCAGAATATACGCCCCTTCGGAGCCGCTTTCGAAGGGTGAGAAATGACAGGTTACATGCCGCGTCAATATTGCTTCAAATTCGGGTTTGTCCAGATATAAATCTTCGGGCGGCAGCGGGTGATAATCTACCGTCGGGCCGGTCGCCGCCGTTTTACGGCTGTCATAATAGTCGGTAATGGTATCCAGACGCGCATCGAGACTTTCGTCAAACAGATGGTCGGTAAACAGGATACTTGTCGGCAGGAAATCGGCAAGGGTCGCCATTTTTTCATGAAAGAGTGGTAGCCAGTGTTCCATGCCCGCATGTTTGCGCTTTTCACTGACAGCTTCATAAAGCGGGTCATCCCCTCTCACCGCGCCGAATTTCTCGCGGTAGCCGCTTCTGAACCGGCGTACCGATGTATCATCAAGCAGAAATTCCGTAGCTGCGATAAAATCAACTGCCTCGATTTTGGCAGATGATAGTTGTGAGATCGGATCAAAGGTGCGAATGCCATCGATCCGATCCCCGAACAGGTCCAGGCGGACCGGTAGTTCCTGCCCCGGCGGAAAAATATCGATGATGCCGCCACGAATGGCAAACTCCCCCGGCTCCATCACGGTGCCGATGCGCGAAAATCCGTTGGCAATCAGAAAAGCAGTTAATTCCGCCAGATCGATTTTGTCACCGCGCCTGGCTTTGAAACGGGCAGATTTGACCATTTCAGGGCTCGGGGTGCGCTGTAAAATGGCATTGACAGTTGTCAGAATTATGCGGGGCTTTGTCGCACTCTCGCACAGGCGGACAAGGCTTGTCATACGGTGGGCAACGATCTCGGCATTGGGGGAGACCCGATCATAGGGCAGACAATCCCATGCGGGGAAACTTAACACCTCGATATCGGGATGGAAAAAGGCCAGTGATTCTTCGGTTGCCGCCATACGGATATCTTCGCGCAGCACATATAGAATATCATTGGAGGCAGCAGCAGCATAGGCCCCGATCAGACAGGCATCATAGCCTTCGGGAACCGATTCAATCTGGAAGGCCGTATTGGTCCCTTCGGCAGTGGTCAGTTGTCTAACAAACTGAGCCGCAAATGGATCATTCATAGCTTTCAAATTTGGCCGGATCATGTTCGTAAATTGCAAAATTCTTCAGCTTGTCCATGACAACGGTGGCATATTCTTCCGGAATTTCCTCACGGCCCACCGCCCATGCGTAAATGCTGGGATCACCGGCTTTGAGCAGTTTTTCGTACATATCAAGCTCTTCATCGTTAAAGCTTTTGATATATTTGTTGGCGAAACGGCCCAACATCAAATCGGTCTCTTTCATTCCGGTATAACGGGAGCGGTGAAGCAGGCGTTTGCGGCGAATGGTTGTATCTTCGGTCATTTTGCAGCTTTCTTAGAAGGATATCTCAGGATATACCTTTTTTGGAGACGGCTGTCAGCATCAAGCTGGACGTCTTTTGTATTTTTGATCTATTTTATGTTCCATCACCCAGAATACCCTGTTTTAAAGACCTGTTGATAAAGGGACCCGGATGCGGCCAGAAGTTCTTTTCCCCCTGTTTCGTGCCATCGATAGTCTTAAAGGGATCGGTCCGCGTCTGGCTGCGCTTATTGCAAAACTGGCTGGCGAGCATGTGGTTGATATTTTGTATCATCTGCCCAGCGGACTGGTGGAGCGAAAAGAAATCACGGCCCTTTCCGAGGCCTATATCACCCAACAGGTCATCGTGCCGGTGACAATCCTTAAACATCATCCGTCCCGCAGCAGGCGTGTCCCTTACCGGATAACTGCGCTTGTGGGGGATGATAATCTGACGCTGACCTTCTTTAACGGGCGCGAAGACTATTTAAGACGGCAATTGCCCGAAGGGCAGACACGTATTCTGGCGGGCAAGCTCGAGCAATATTCAGGCGACTACCAGATGACCCATCCGGATCATATCCTGATCCCCGGCAAGACGGTGGATATTCCATTGTTTGAACCGGTCTACCCGCTAACTGGCGGGGTGACAAATAACACTGTTATCAAGGCAGTAACACAGGTTGTTGATAAATTACCTGACTTGCCGGAATGGCTTGATGACAGCTTGCTGACCCGTGAGAAATGGTACGGCTGGGCGGCATCGCTGCAAAAGGCGCATAAACCGCAAAGCGAGGCTGACCTTGACGGATCGGACGCTGCGCGCCAGCGGCTGGCCTATGATGAACTCCTGTCGAACCAGTTGGCACTGGAACTGGTGCGAAAAAGCATGCGCCGTAAAAAAGGACGCAGCTTTACAGGCGGCGAAGATGTCATATCTGCGATTGAAAGCGCCCTGCCCTACAAACTGACAACTGCCCAGAACGGAGCCTTGGCAGATATCTTTGCCGATATGCAATCAGATTATCGTATGTTGCGCCTGCTTCAGGGGGATGTCGGTTGCGGCAAGACGGCGGTGGCCTTAATGGCATTGGCCAAATGCGCTGGCGCTGGCGCTCAAGGCGCGTTTATGGCCCCTACCGAAATTCTGGTGCGGCAGCATATGCAGTCGATTAAACCTTTCACCGACGCGGCAGGCCTGAAAATTGCCTTGCTAACCGGGCGGTTGAAGGGCAAAAAACGGCAGGCCCTGCTTGATGAACTGGCCCGTGGCGACATTGATATCCTGCTGGGCACCCATGCCCTGTTTCAGGAAGATGTGATTTATCACGATCTGGGATTGGCCATCATTGACGAGCAGCACCGGTTCGGTGTGCAGCAGCGCATGGCGTTAAGCGCCAAAGGAAATGCAGCCAAGGGTGGGGTCGATATTCTGGTGATGACGGCAACGCCGATCCCGCGCACGCTGGCGCTGACCGCTTACGGGGATATGGATGTATCCATTATCGTGGAAAAACCGCCGGGACGCCAACCGATCGAGACACGGGCCATTGAAATTGAAAGACTGGATCAACTGGCGGCAGGATTGTCACGAAAACTGGCTGTGAATGAACGTATTTACTGGGTGTGCCCGCTGGTTGAAGAAAGCGAGGTCTCCGACCTTGCGGCTGCCGAAGACCGCTATACCTATTTGAACGCCCTGTATCCGGGACAGGTGGGGCTGGTGCATGGGCGTATGAAGTCAGATGATAAAGATGCTGCCATGGAGGGGTTCAAGTCCGGCAAAACCCGAATTCTGGTGGCAACCACGGTAATCGAGGTTGGCGTAGATGTGCCTGAAGCCACCGTGATGATTATCGAACATGCCGAACGCTTCGGTCTGGCGCAGCTGCATCAGTTGCGCGGACGTGTTGGTCGCGGGGCATTGGCCGGCAGCTGTTTGTTAATGTATGCGGGGCCGCTGGGCGAGACACAAAAGGCACGGCTGGAGATCATGCGCGAGACCGAAGACGGTTTCCGCATCGCCGAGGAAGATTTACGCTTGCGCGGGGCCGGTGAATTATTGGGTACCCGTCAAAGCGGACTGCCGCAATTCAAAGTGGCGGACTTGCAAATGCATGCCCGTCTGGTGCAAATTGCCCGCGATGATGCGCGGTTATTTCTGGAAAAAGATCCGGATCTTTCCACGGCACGCGGCAAAGCTATCCGGATTTTATTGTATCTGTTTGAACGTGAAAGCGCGATCCGTTACCTGCAATCGGGATAGTCACTTTTCTTCAGGGCTTGAAGCCTCGGGCAGTTCATCTGATGGCCAGATCATGCCAGCCGAAATCACCAGTTTGACGCCGTCTTCCACTGACATATCGAGGAATTTCAAATCTTTCTTGGGCACAAATAACAGAAATCCCGATGTGGGGTTCGGGGTGGTTGGCAAAAATACGCTGATCATTGCCTCATCATCAAGGTCGGCAACCTGTCCCTTGGCTTCGCTGGTGACAAAGGCAATGGCCCAGATGTCCCTGCGGGGATATTCCACCAGAACCACTTCGCGAAAAGACGAGCTTGATTGGGCCAGGACAGTTTCGATGATTTGCTTAAGCGCGTTATAGATGGAGCGCACAACCGGCATACGCGCCACGATACGTTCGCCAAAATTCAAAAAAGAGCGTCCGAGAAAATTGGCCGTCAGAAAACCGATGAGGATCAGCACAAAAACTGCGACCAGTAACCCCAATCCCGGCACCGTGAACGGCAGATATGTTTCGGGGTTGTAGCGGGCCGGAATTAGCGGTGTTACGTTGGCATCAACAAAATCAACAAAAACATAGGTCAGATAGATGGTAATGGCAATGGGGGCCGTGATGACAATGCCGGTCAGAAAATAATTGCGTAACCTTGCAAATAGTCCTGCTTTCGGGGCCGGTTCCACGAGGATCGGTTTATGATCGTGATGCTCATCACTATTGGTGCCGAACGGCTTTTTGTCTGTCATGGTATTCTATAAGTCTTTTTACGGGTAAGGCTGTGATTGGCTGATATATCAGGATGTTGGCGTAACCATAGCACCAACTTGGCCCATCGTCATATATTTCCTCAAGAAAACTGGAATAAACCAAACATTAATAGAAATTGTATATTCTCAGGTTTACAGATGATCTGAAATTCCAAATGGAACGAATGTCGTGTTTACATATGAGTGACGTAAAAAAATATATATTGCCGGTATCGATTTTTCTGGGCGCGGTAATTATGGCAACGGTTGGGCTTCTTTCCGGCTCCGGCGAATCTTTTCTGTCAGCTTTTTCCTATGGTCTGTCAGTGGGCATGCTTGTCCTTTTTTTCTATTTATTATGGCCAGAAAAATCCGGTATTTTTGAAGATGATGTGCTTCATACGCGATATTCGCAGGTGATGGATACTGTTGAAACACTGAATGATGGTTTTTTGCTGTTTGATACAGATCATCGTCTGATAATAATCAACAAAAAAGCTCATGAGATATTTGAAGATGCCGGACCAAAATTCCAGCTGGGCATTGATCGTCTTGATCTGGTGAAATATTTTCTTCGTTGGTTCGAGACAGATAACGAGAAAGAAAAATTGCTCACCTACATACAGGAAGTCAAGCAAGGTGAGGTCTATCCTCGCAAGGGTGTTTGTTTCAGAACCCCGGCAGGACGCCATTTCATTTTGGATGAGCATTATACCGAAAATAACGGACTTGCCGTGATTATTCGGGAAGTGACAGAAACCGTCGAGAAACAGACAGAACTTGGAATGACCCACAGCCTGCTAAGTACTGTTTATGAAAATATTCCCATCGGGATCTGTGTTTATGATGCCGATGACTGCATTATCAGCTGGAATGAAAAATACATTGAGCTGATGGAGGTCGATGCCGCCAAAATGTATAAGGGGATTAGTCTTCGCGAACAGATCAGGCATAACTTTCATAATTATTCAGGAGAAGGCGGCGATATTGAGTCCTTCACCAAGATAACGATTAATCGCTTACGCAACTTTCAAAGCAGTCATATTGAACGCCAGATGAAAAGCGGGAAAATTATTGAAATTATCCGCTCCAACCTGCCTGAAGGCGGGTATGTCTGCACATTTGCCGATGTAACGCTTGAAAAGTCGACACAACAGTTGTTGCAGGAAAGTGAAAAACGCTACCGGAAAATGGTGGAACTGTCTCCCGATGCCATTCTTGTGCACAAGAATGGCATTATCATTTACGCCAATGCAGCGGCGGTTAAATTATTGGAAGCAAAAGATCGTCACGGTCTCGTTGGCGAAAAAATTCAAAAGTATTTTCCTGTTAATGATCACGAGTTACTCAGTGCCCATTTTGGCACTGCGCAATATTTGCAACCGGGAGACATTGTCCCCAGTGCCAAGAGTCAGGTCATCGGTAAGATTGGCAACCGGATTGATGTGGAACTGGAAGCCTCTGCCCTGCTTTACGGGGACAAGCCGGTTATGCAGCTGATTGCCCGGGATATCTCGGCGCAAACCATTGCTCAAAAACTACTACAAAAAGCCAAGGAAGACGCAGAATCAGCGGCACAACTCAAAGGGACATTCCTTGCCAATATGAGCCATGAGTTGCGCACGCCTCTTAATGCGGTGATCGGATTTTCTGAAATCATCAAAAATGAAATTTACGGTAAGGTCGGTGATGCCAAATATACGGAATATGCCACCGATATCCATGCCAGCGGTCTGCATTTGCTTGATCTGATCAATGATATTCTGGATCTGTCGAAAATTGAGTCAGGGGCGCAAGAACTATATGAGGAACCGGTCAGCTTGACGCAGGTCGTCGAAGACTGTTTGCGTCTGACCGAGCATCAGCGATCCCTTGCCAATGTCGAGATTGTCTCGCATTTGAATACGGTTATGCCAACAGTTGTTGTCGATATGAGGATGATCAAACAGGTGGTTATCAATTTATTGTCAAATGCGATCAAATTCACGCCGCAGGGGGGCAAGATCAATATATCCTGCATTCTCGAACGGGATGGTTCCCTGGCTTTGTCCGTAGAAGATACGGGGATCGGTATTCGCGACGAAGATATTACAAAAGCGCTCACCCCTTTCGTTCAGATAGACAGTGAACTTAGCCGTAAATATCAGGGTACCGGCCTTGGCCTGCCGTTGTCCAAAAATTTGATGGAACTGCATGGCGGTGAATTGACCCTGAGCAGCGAGTTCGGCAAAGGGACTATCGTTACCGTTCGACTACCAAGTAAACGGGTTGAAAGCCGCGCGGCTTGATTAAGCTCTCTCTCTCTTATATTGTTTGATGCAAATCTATTAAAAAGCCCTGTTTAGGCAGAGGTAGAGGGAGAGAATTGTGAGACTGGAAAATAAAGTAGCTGTTATCACCGGGGCTGGCGCCGGTTTTGGCGAAGGCATGGCCCTTCGTTTTGCCGAAGAAGGGGCCTCTATTGTTGTCAGTGATATTAATGAAGCCGCCGCAAACAAGGTTGCCGATGCTATTACGGCCGCTGGTGGTAAAGCCATTACCGATATAACGGATGTGACCTCAGCCAGTGATATTGCTGCGATGACGGAAAATTGTCTGAGCCATTTCGGGCATCTGGATATTCTGGTCAATAATGCCGGTATGCCGCAGCGCAATGGCCCGATGCTCGATACCGATGAAGCAACATTCGATAAAATCTATGAAGTGAATGTGAAAAGCCTGTTCCTGACCAGTAAGTCGGTGGTGCCTGTGATGTTGGAACAGGGCGGTGGCACCATCATCAATATTGCCTCGACAGCGGCCCTGAGCCCCCGCCCCGGCCTTGTCTGGTATAATTCAAGTAAAGGGGCTGTTCTGACCCTGTCAAAGGCAATGGCGGTTGAACTGGCTCCGCAGCAAATCCGGGTGAACGCACTGTGTCCGGTGATTGCATTGACCGATATGGCAGTTGAATTCATGGGCGGGGAAGATACGCCCGAAATTCGTGCTAAATTTCAGGCAACGATTCCACTGGGCCGGATGAATACCCCGCGTGATCTTGCCAATGCCGCCCTGTGGCTGGCCTCGGACGAGGCAGCCTTCATCACCGGTGTTGCCCTTGAAGTCGATGGTGGACGCTGTATTTAACACGTCTTTTACGGATAATAAAAAAACGGGCCTTATCGCGAGGCCCGTTTTTTTATGTCTGGCTTGCGGTACTTATTTGACGTCGGCGGCGACGCGCAGGCTCAGGATTGTATCAGGATTACGCACCTTTCCGCTCCGGCCATAGCCGCGCTTGATCATGTCCACATATTCCATCCCCTCGACCACTTTGCCAAAGACGGTATATTTACCATCGAGAAAGCTTGAATTTTCAAAGACAATGAAAAACTGGCTGTCGGCACTGTTGATATCGCTGGACCGTGCCATGGAGACGATCCCCCGGTCATGGGGAATATTGGAAAATTCAGCCCGGATTTTTTTACCGCTACCGCCGGTGCCATCGCCGCGCGGGTCACCGGTCTGGGCCATGAAGCCATCAATAACCCGATGAAATTTCAACCCGTCATAAAATTTCTGGCGCACCAGTTCCTTGATGCGGGCTAGATGGCGTGGTGCCACACGGGGAAACAGCTCGATTACCACCCGTCCGTCTTTCAGATCAAGATACAGGGTATTTTCAAGGTCAAGGTCGCTGGCGGCGCGGGCCGGCAGGGTTGCGATAAAAAAGAAGGCAACGATTAAAATACTTCGAACGGCCAGTGACAATCTCATAATAGGGTCTCTCCATCTGTTAAAAAGGCGGAAAACTGTACTTCTACCAGCTTCATGCTAAATGCGATTTTCACATAACACGGCCCGATAAACAAAGATTTTTTAACTTCCTCAAAAAAATAAAAAAACCCGCTTGACCAATCCCAAAGACGCACCTATGTTGCAGCCGCATCGCGACACTGTTGCAGGTCAAACTGTCTTGCAGAGCGTGATCAGAAACCCCATTGTGGGCCCGTAGCTCAGTTGGTAGAGCAATTGACTTTTAATCAATGGGTCACAGGTTCGAATCCTGTCGGGCTCACCACTCTAAACCCCTGAAAACGTTATAGTTTTCGGGGGTTTTGATTTTTCAGGATAACCAGCAAAAATGCCCGGGTAAGCACTGGGTAAGCAGTTGAAACTGTAATATGCGGGGGTGTAGAGTAAGTTTCCTTACACTTAAGGGCCGGATCAAACTCAAGTCCCTATTATACTCTAATTATGATGCAGGGTAATTATTTCCTTTGGTCGGGGCATAAAATCCAGATTGGGCAGAGGCTCGTTTGGACGGCAGAACATGGCCTTGTACGTTACGTACGTAGGAAACCGGATATTGGGTAATATTGACTCCATGACACTCAAACCCGTAACACTTTAACCGGAACTATCCCTTAGGCTTTTTTCTGCATATTTGACGCTGTAGGTTTATTTTTGGACTCATTAGCTTTACGGTTTGATTACGCTGTAACTATAACCCTTTCCGTACAGAGTTTTGATTAATGACCCGCCAGTTTCCTATCGATGATTATTATTCTCTCCTTCAGGCTTTTGATAAATTAGGTCAGCATTTAAACGGAAGTGATTGGACTGGAACGGAAGCTTGGTCCCGCCCCGTACAAGAAATAGGCGGGCTTGCCAAACGGCATTCAGAAATTGATGCCGAGTTGGAAGCGTACCAACTTGAACTGATCCCTTTACAAAACCAGTTTCATAAAATGATGCCCGGCAGCCAACGTGACAAAATTGATCAAAAAATATCAGTCATCCAAACCGCTGTTCGAAAACTTGAAATCGCCAAAGGCAATATACCGGATTACAGCGACTCAATGATCCGGGATGCAGAATTGTTTGCCAGAAGGGAAATTGCCGAACAACGTCTCATACAGGCGCTTGTGGATGGAAAAATAGAGGCCCGTTATGGTCACCAGTTTATGATTGATTGGAAGGCTTGGTCACAAGACAAGGGATTTCGATATTTCCTCGCTCTTTCCATGGCTGTCGTTAGTTCCGCCCGTAGCACTGCCCGAAGAGCCCCGATCTTTATTGGCAAGGCTAAAATGGATGCTTGGCTGTATCTTGAAGTTGAAGACAAGAGGCAAACCTTTCTTTCTCCTGAGGAATTATGTGCAGCCTATATCCGTGACAAAGCCCAAACTTGCAAATGGAGCCTTAAAGAGGAAACTTTGATCGAAGCTCAAAACAAGATTTCCGGGCTTAGTAAACGCGCCTTTGATCGGGCTTGGAGTAGTGCAGCCCCTGAAAACTGGAAGCAGTCAGGGCGGCGAGAAGGCTCCTGAATTTAATCCCCGCACCTGATAAATCTGGTGCGGGGATTAATATTTTTTGCCAATGAAATACCTTGTTTTCCGCCAAAATTAATTACCGCACTCAAGTGCGGTGATTCATTTTAATCCTGCCCCGCTATAAGCTTACGCCAAATTCAGGCAGATTAGGCTCATTGTTAATTACCAACGATGAGAATGATATGAATGAATTTATGAATGCAAGCAAGCTTACTGAAGACCGAGAATATTATGACGGCCTGATAAATGAAAAACAGGCCGCAACCTTTCTGGGATATACGGTGCGGGCACTACAAAACTGGCGCACGCGGGGTGGTGGGCCAAAATATGTGAAGGTCTCAAACCGGTCCGTACGTTACCGCCGCCGGGGTTTGATCGAATGGATAGAACAGCGCACAGTGAGCAACACGTCTGAGCCGACACCCGTTTGAGTTTTGGCCTTGCGGGTCTGGCAGTACCGCAAGGCATTTTGGGGCCGCGAGGCCGGGGAAAGGAAGGCGCAAGCCGGCCTTTCCCCAAAACCACAACCTTGCCCCAAGCCGGGGCGCTGTTGCTTTGCTCCAGCCTCCCCTTCCCGACCCCAAAACAAAAACTGCCACCCCGAGCGCGGTAGCGCTCGATAAAACAGCACCCCAGCGGGGTGCGCCCCTTTTCCAGATATTTATTGAATGCGTTCAAATGCAAGGGGGGTCTTGTAACACCCCCCTCTACGAATACGGGAGTGTAGACCCGCGTAAACAGGAGTACTAACACATGAATATCGTCCATAGTGGTTTTGACGGGCTCAAACTCACCATCGACACCGACATCCCGGGTGAGTTCCGCGAGGCTCTCCTCGCGGCCAAACTCTGTGCTGCCGCGCAAAATACCCCCGAGGCCATTCTGTATAACGGCATTGCCCTGCAAGTGCGCAAAGCAGGCGGGGCCTCTGCCTTTTCTGTCTCCACCGGCACCTATGGGGCCGAGTGGTATTTTCTCGACCCGCAGAACAAGCCCAAGAACAACCCCGGCGTCACCGTTGACTTTCGCGCCTTCCTGTTGGCAACCGGCGGCATAGAGGCGGCCCGCGCCCTGTTTGAGGCGCATATGGCCGCCTTTGGCATTCGCTATGCCGATCATCTGGTGAAAGTCGCGCGCGTTGATTTTGCTGTAGACATTATTGCGCCGGGGTTTGAGCCGGACCGCAAGCATATTGTGGCCCCGGCCAACACCCGCACCAGTGAACGCGATGCGGAACCGGGCGAGGAACACGGTATCGGTGAGGCTGTCTCTGGCATCAAGGCCGGGCATATCTCCAACCGGCAACTTGCCATCTATGACAAACGCCGCGAGGTGATTGACACGCAAAAGCTCGGTTGGCTGGAAATCTGGGATGACCGGCGGGCCAAAGACGGTAAAGCCCCGCTTGACCTTCAAGACAAGAATGCCAGTCAGGTTTGGCGGTTCGAGTTGCGCATGGGATCAAAGCAATTGCGCAATCGTTGGGAGATACGTGGCTGGGCTAGCCTTGAGACCCGCATAGGCGATGCGCTGGCCGAGTTCACAGACAAGTTTCGTTATGCCCTGCCCAATACAGACAGCAACCGTTCTCGCTGGCCTACGCATCCCCTCTGGGCTGCGGTCACACAGGAAATTGCCCGGTTCTTTGACGGACAGCGCAGCTTTGCCGAGCCAACATTGGTCAAACAGGCCAACCGCGAGGCCCATAAAGAATTGCTTGATAGTCTCATTCTGGGAACATTGGTCTCCCGCGCCGTTGCCGAGGGTGTCACTGCCACCGAGTTTGACGGTTTTGTTGACCGCTATTGCGCAGCCTTGAAGCAGGCCTCACACAAGCACGTTGTGCCCATTGAGGGGCGCTTTGCCAAGGCAACGGAAAGGTATGTGTTTGAATGAAACTATATCAAACGCAAAATTTAATTATAAACTGGCTCAAAAAGGCGGCCACTCGCATGATCGGCAGGTATACGAAGGCGAGACACCCATGACAGCGAGGCTACGTTACGTAACGAAGGCGACATTATAAGGTCTATTATGATGCCACAATCAAGCAGCGTACATACGGAAAACAGAACCCCGTACGTACATTACGATACGAAGAGGTTTGAATTCAGGCTTTAGTTCTGGCCCCGAAGCGGTCTTATTCGCACAAAACAAACCCAGAATAGTTCGTAATGATATCGAAGACATTGCAGAATAAATCCGGCCCTTCAGTCCCAGCTGACCGGCTTGCTAATATTGGTCCCCGGAATACGCACGGGAAGCTGTGAGTTTGATAACAGGCCGGGCCGAAGCCGTTTCACAAAATTGGCGTGTTTCTTTAACTGTTCAGATGTTCGGGAATATTGGCGCGAGTTTCGGTTATTGCTCCCCGGTGTAACCAGTCCCAAAACTTTCTTCGGATGATGCTGTTTAACCAAATTCATGGCTTCCGCCATGTCACTGTCATTCGTAACGACAACAGCGCAATCATATGCGTCCAGCCAAGCGTCATTCAGAAGATGAACACTCAAATTAACATCCGAGCCTTTTTCTTCGGTTTTGATAACCTGTACGGTGTTTGGCGGCGGGGCGGCATTGGCCATTCTCACGGTATGCTGGAGAAAATGCCCATAATGGATTTCAACCTCGGGAATATAGCTTTCCGACGCCCGCAAATAGGCCTGTTGCTCTTGAGGGGAGGAACTGTTGTTTGCGTTTGGTTTAACCCGGGCCGTAAAATATTTAATGGCTGTGATCTGGTTTCTATCAGAAAGGAGCCCTTGAAAAGCCGCTTTCAGGTCTAGCCATTTATAGGCGGTGTTTTTCAGGCATCCATAATAGAGATTGAAGCCATCTATGTAGATGATCGTTCGCATTAACCCCCCCTGAAAAAGCAAAGGCTCCCGTTAAGGAGCCTCGCGGTCTGCGGACTAGTCCTGCAGATGGAATAACCTGTAGGTAACATTTTGAACGCGAATGTCAAATTAAATTATGTTAATCTCCTTGCCTCATTTATAAGGAACAAGGTGTCTACATATCTAGGGGCAATTCAACGTGGACAAAGCGGGCGTTAGCGAAGCATTATTATAACACGCTCCAAAATTCTCGTTCGAGGACTTTATAAATGGCTAATGTTGTAGACGCATATTTAGCGGAAAAATATTCTGATAACGAAGAGGTTAGGGATGCTCTGGTTGACCTGCATTGCCGATACACTGAATGGAACTTAAAAGATAACAACTTCGACCAAGAGTTTATAAACGGGCGGGATGAACAATTCTATCCTCGAATATGGGAAATGTTACTGGCTCAACATTTCAAAGATCACAATCTGAATATAAGTTCAAAAGAAGAAGGCCCCGATTTCAAAATTGAGCATGATAACCAAACAATTTGGGTCGAAGCAATATGCCCAATGCCTACTGGGATAGATGATGATTGGATTGATGGCAGAGGTATAAGAACAAAAGCAAATGTGCGTGATGTACCTATCATTGAAATGCAATTACGTTTTACTGCTGCCATCAAAGAAAAGATGGAAAAAAGGAATGGGCGGGTTCGATGGGGTGAAGAAAAGCGAGCAGAAATATGGGCTCCCGGCTGGATGGCTCAAAAAATAATTGGTGTTAATGATCCATATGTTATTGCTATTTCTTCAAATCGCTTAGCTCTCGGTAGTCAATTTAGTCATACTGGCATTTCTGGTTTTCCCTTTGCCGCAGAAGTAGCGCTTGGAATAGGCCCTCTTCAAATATCCGTTGATAGGGTTACAGGGGAAAAAAGAGAACATAATACTTATCGCGACAGCATTCCAAATGCGAATGGTGCCGACGTACCCTCTGATATTTTCCGAAGATCTGAGTATGCAGGCATAAGTGCAATATTATCATCACCAGCTGGCATAAACGCAGCATGTGGGGGCGATTGCCCTATTGTTATTGTTCACAATCCAAAAGCAGAAAATCCTCTCCCCAAGAATATATTGGGAGCTGATGAAGAGATTTGGTCAGAGAATAGCGACGACGGCTATGAAATTATCAGAAGGCCAAAAGGGGCCAATCAAGGATGCTAATGAAATGGAGAAATTAAAATTAGATTTTGAGGCTTTTCGAGACCAAGCCATCGAAGTTCGAAAAGAAAATAATTTGTACTGCAATTTATTTAGTGAGGAGAATAGAGACATACTATCTAACGTGGCCAGCACATTTTTTACCGATATTGCTGTAATAATACATAGGGACTGGAAGCTGCAAGTATGTAAAATAATGGATAGTGCCGAAATGAATGGTAGGGAAAACATTACTATTGACCTGATCAATTTACAACTCGGGGGAGAAAATTTATTAAATGCTGACATTAAAAATACAACAGAGAAATTGAAACGTTTTGGGAAAAAGTTAAATGCCGCTCGAAATAAACGTTTGGCACACACAGACAGAGAGGCGCATTTTAATGGTCAACCACTTGGCGGGACCAGCGAAGACGAGCACTCAGAGTTTTTGTCAGAATTACAAAAATACTGTGATCAAGTTGGAGTGTTGATTGGACTAGGACCTCTAGATTTTTCTAGCAGCCCATGCCGGGGGGATGAACTGGATTTATTAAGAAAATTGAAGGTAATCGGAAAATAGACAGTGGGCCATTTAACTAATACATCTTTAATATATAAATTAGATGTACTTCGTATTCTTACTAAGATCTGAAAAGTTCAATGGTGATAACCACTGCCTTTGTTTGCATCTTGGACGTTTTAGGATTGAATAGATGAATAGCAAGGATTTGATCAGTGCATTAGCGAATGACGAACTGATCTTTCATTTTACCAAACGTGAAATTGCAATCGAGCATATTTTGGATAAACAAGAGCTTCAATTTTCTCCTCTTTCACAGAGCAATGACCCTTATGAATATATAGTTAAAACAACGCTTGGAACAATACGACATCCTGGCGAAATTGATTATCAAGCTGCTAAAGACAAGCCCTTAGAATATGGAAAATTCATAAATAACTTCTGTAAAGTGCTGTGTTTTAGTGAATCTCAAAAAAAAATAAACACTTCAAATTCACTTACTTGGCCGTATACAAAACCCCGTCACTGGGCACAGTATCCCGGGCCGAGTTGGGGCGCTTGTTGGGGATGGCATGGCGTTCCATATAATCTTCGGCCAGTTGCTGGAAGGTAGGTGCCTTGCGGCGCTGCATGCGATCCTCTGCGGGGTCTTCGCCGGTTGCGACATTACCCAGCTGGGTTTTTGCCAGTTTGCGGGCTTCGTCTGGCGTTATAGCCCCGTGCTTGCCGAGCGTTAACCGGCGGGACCGTCCATTATGCCGATACTGGATCAGGTAGGTTCTCACGCCGCTGGATTTTATCCGGACGCCAAACCCTTTGAGGTCAGCATCCCAGAGCATAATATCTTTCTTGCCTTTGGCAGGAACAGCAATTGATTCTACGTTACGCTTCGAAAGTCGGGTCACTAAAACACTCTCCTACGGTCCGTTTCGGGTAAGCACTGGGTAAGCAGTTGAACGCGAATTGGAGCGTAAAGCATGCGCGTAAAAGCGTAAAGACAAAAATTAATTTACTAATTAAAACAATGATTTATGTGATATTAGAGTAATTGGTGTAAAATGGTGATAATGGCTAAATTCAGACTTTTAATCAATGGGTCACAGGTTCGAATCCTGTCGGGCTCACCACTCTAAACCCCTGAAAACGTTATAGTTTTTGGGGGTTTCGCGTTTGTGTGTAAAACTCAAAAGAGTTTGACCGTTAATTTGTCCCGAATGGATCATTCAGGGGGCGGGTTCCAAATCTTCAAGATAATAATTATTGTACCGGTAAAATTCTACTTGGTGCCTTTGCCTTTTGGTAATATTTTGTCCTGAATATACGAATATTGCTTAAAAAAACATCCTTGAAAGGGGTGCCTGTGGAAGCTCAGTTTCCTTTAAATCTGGTTTTGTTCAATCTTGTCAACGCTTCTGAAAGCGCCCCTGATCTTGTCATATTGATAGCCAAAGGATTTGCTGTATTAACGCCGTGGGTCCTGATCGTGGGCTTTGTCTGGTACTGGATTTTCGAGACTGCTGAAATACGGCGGTCCCTGATGATTGCGGGCATCACTCTCGGGGTTGGTCTCATCGTAAACTTCACTCTTTCCTTTTTGTTTTATATGCCGCGGCCCTTCGAACTTGGCGTCGGGACATCATTTCTAACGCACAGCATTGAAGCCTCCTTTCCGAGTGACCATGCGACCTTTGTCTGGTCATTGGGATTTGGTCTTGCTATGACACGGCCCCTTCGAAGGCTTGGTCAGGGAATAATCTGTTTGGGATTGATTGTTGCCTGGTCACGCGTATATCTGGGGGTACATTTCCCACTAGATATGCTTGCCTCCTTTGTCATTTCTTTTCTTTCCGCCCGATTTGTCAAACGTCTTTTTGGAATGCTGGACCAGATATTGTTTCAGCCAATCGAGTGTATCAATAGCCGTATCTTTGCAGCTATTACACGCCAGAAAAAATAAGCTGGCCTACGACACGTTAAAATCAATTAGACTGTCGGATATGTGGTGACCTGTTCTATTCCGCCAAAGGCTATTTAAAGGATATCAAGCGTGCAACTGGTTGATTATTTTATACTGATAGTGACTGTTCTGGTGATCGGGATTTTGTTTTCAAAGCCTGTACGCCGCAACCGGTTCTGGCAGGCAACGGTGACGCCGTTAGCGTCCATCATTGGCAGTGGCTTTCTGATCGCCGCCCCTATTCTGGGCGAGGTGGTGGGATCGGAGGCACCGCTGGCCATGATTGTCATCGTGGTCTTTGCCTATTTCCTCGGCGGCGTGATCCGTTTCAATATCCGATATACGGAGACACGCCTCGCCAGCACAGGGGCGCCCCGCAGTTTGAAAAGCATGGAATTGGCCTCCAACCTTGCCGTGTTCGGAGCGTATCTGATTTCAGTCGCCTTTTACATCCGTCTGATGGCGGCATTTGTTCTTAAAGGATTTGAGGCCGATACGGATCTGAATGCCAATATTGTCACAACGGTTATTCTGGTGATTATCGGGCTTGTCGGATTATTTCGCGGTTTGAAGTCTCTTGAAATTCTTGAAGAATATTCGGTCAGTATCAAACTATCGATCATTGCGGCCCTGTTTTTCGGGCTTGCCTATGCCATTTTCCAGAACGGTTATGAGACGCAAGGGCTGACGGGGCATCCTTTCAATCAGCACACAATCGCCCTGCTGGCGGGAATGTTGCTGGTAGTTCAGGGGTTCGAGACATCGCGCTATCTGGGGGATGAATACGAGACCGAAATGCGTATCTCCAGCATGCGTCTGGCACAGATTGTCTCGGGGCTTATCTATGTGGCCTTTGCTTTACTGGTGCTGCCTTTACTGGGATCATTAACAACCAAAGCGGACGAGACGGCCATTATCGAGCTGTCGGGCCTTGTCTCTTACGTGCTGCCATTTTTATTGATCATTGCAGCTGCCATGAGTCAGTTCAGCGCCGCTATTGCCGATACCCTGGGCGGCGGCGGATTGCTTAAAGAGACAAGCAAGAGCCGCATCCCTGCCCGCGCCGGATATGCAATCATTGCCGTCGGGGCAATTTTGCTGGTGTGGAATGCCAATATCTTTGAAATCGTTGCCATCGCCTCGCGGGCCTTTGCCTTTTATTATCTGACCCAGACCCTGATTGCCCTGCAAAGCGTTACCACCGTCTATTCCGGGAAAAAAGCGGTGGCCCTGTTTTTATGGTTCAGCCTGCTGGCGGCCCTGCTTGCATGGGTTGTTGTTTTTGCCGTTTCGGTGGAATGATCTGTCCAGAAGATTAATCATTATGTAGGAGGTTGCTTGTCGTATCTCTGCCGTCAATATTTTAAGTATAAAGAGATACTTATCCGTTGCAATAGTGGCTGAAATAGTCAAGCATGGACCTCATAAAAAACAGATAACAAGGGACCCTACCCATGACAAAACTGCGCTGGACATGCCTGATCAATAAAGACAATATTACCGATATTCACCTGCAAGAAAATTTGCCGGCGCCCGCCCTTGCGGATGGAGAGATAGAGGTAGCGATCAACCGGTATGCACTGACGGCAAACAACATCACCTACGCCACCTTGGGGAAATCTTTCGGCAGCTGGACTGATATGCCGGGGTACTGGGCCTTTTTCCCGTGGCAGCAGGGCGATCAATTTGGTCAACTGCCAGTGTGGGGATTTGCTACCGTTTGCCGTAGCAACCATCCGTTCATTCCCGAAGGCGAAGAACTCTACGGCTATTTCCCCATGAGCAGCCACCTGGTAATGAAACCGGGAAAGATTTCCGGGACGGCCGTCAACGACATTATGCCCCAGCCGCCCACGGATCAGCCGCGCAAATATTGTATGTGATTTCAGTCGCCATCTATAAATCAGCCACCGTTAAAAGCCCCAGATCATCCACCAGCACGTTTGCAAGTGCCGCGCGGTCAGTCACAATCTCGCCGTTTGTAATTAACTCTGCCTGCCGCTCTGGCGAGATAGCAGATGCCTCAAACCCCCAGCGGCGGTTATAAACAATTTCATCGTCCGGATTTTCGTCCGTAATCTCCGGAAATGGCGCTACCAGCTTTTCGGCCTGCACATCCGTCATATCCATGATTTCCACAATGACAAAGGCCAACGGGAAATCAGCCGCCGCCCGGCCAGCCTTGATCCATTTCTGCTTGCTCTGGCGAATACCCACATCATCCCTGTTTTTCAGCACACGAACCACATCCCCGCGATTGATCCGCGTAGCCGTTTCCTCGGCAACGGTGGCGGCGTGCTGGTTCTTGTTAAAAGCCATTTGAACAAGGATAAGAGCCATCTACCGGTCACCTCGCAAATATACCTTGCAGGATTTTCCATATTTTTCGATTGTATTGGTTCCAATAACTGAAAATTTCAGACCGTCACAGATCACCTTTAAACCTCGATCAAAGCGCAGACAGTACGGCGGAAAAAACATCACGTGCGTGCATTCTTTCGAATAGAATTTTTCTTTGTCAGTGGCCTCGCGCAGTTCAACTTCCGCGCGGCGCATGACATGCAAGCCTTGATATATTTCAACAGTTTTTGAGAATTTCATTTTTCATAAGAAAAGGCCGTCTGAAAATTAATTCAAACGGCCCCAAGTCATCAGGAGGTAAAAAACAATTTCGGGCTGTGAAGACAAATCACCACCTTCATGAATCATGGTATTTAATTGTCCCGCGCAATGCAAGAAAGTCAATCACATCCCAGAAAACTGCCATTGTTGAAGTCTTGAATATAAATCCAGCGCCATTAAAAAATTACTTTTTGCCCATCCGTTCCGGCGCTGGTAAACGCTGTCAACCACGCGGCATGCATCCCCGAGGCCGATTACTGAAATGACAGCCCCTATATGGATGTTTTCTTTGATCGCTTCACGGGCCCATTCTGTGTAATGGCCAAGCAAAATTACTTGCCAATCATGCGTCACATCCACAGTACCAGCGCTGAATGAGAATTTATTTGTTTTATATCTTTTTAGCCCGTCAAAAAGGATGCTTTTCGATTTCTCTGGGTCTTCAAGATCGCCGACACCGAATAGATCTGGCTGGAACATTCCAAGGGCTTCGATGTAGATGTTAATCATATATGACTGCTCTTGAACGTCTGCTTTGTCCATTTTGCGAATTTTGATAATTGCCCGCATGGCCTTCACGTCAAAGCCGGTCCATTTTGCCTCTGCAAACACTTCCTTGATGTCATCTGCACGGGCCTTCTTTTCCTCTTCAAGACGCTCAATTCTTTCGATATATGAGCGCAAATGATCTGCTGAAACGCCGCCTATTTTTGTCATGGGTTAATTTCCTATCTCTAAAAGTGTGTATTTATTTACACATTTATGATTGACATTATCTGCAATAGTGTGTATATTTTTACACATGGAACGGAACAGCAAAAAAATTATCGCGCGCTTGAAAAAGGAAGGCTTTGATCTTGTTAAGATCACAGGCTCCCACCATAAATTTCGCAAAGATGATAAAATTGTTGTTGTGCCGCATCCAAAAAAAGACCTGCCTATAGGCACTGCTCGACAGATAGCCAAAATGGCCGGTTGGATATAATTTAATAGACCCACTGGCAAAGCTGACTTACCAACAGTTTTGCCCTTCGCCCCTAATAGCCAGAAGGTAGGCCCATGAAGTATTTTATAGCAGTTGTCCATAAAGACGCGGATTCCGCCTACGGGGTCCATTTTCCCGATATTCCCGGTTGCTTTTCTGCTGCCGACGAAAAAGAAAATATTCTGTCCAGCGCCGTTGAAGCTTTGGCGCTGTATTTGGAAGGTGAAGAAATTCCAAATGCTCGGGATATGTTCGAATTGCAGGACGAAGTGCAACAAGACTTGGCAGATGGTGCCATTTTGATGGCGGTGCCTTTCGTGAATACCGTCAACAAATTGGCACGCATAAACGTGAGTATCGATGCAGGCGTTCTGAACGCCATCGATACTGTTGCCAGTGAGCGAAAGGTGACGAGATCCGCCTTCATCGCGCAGGCGGCTTTGAATGAAATCGAAGGGCGACACGATGTTCATCCCTCACCTTTATCAGTTTTATAACGGCCAACAATTCTTGTTCTGAAAAACCCGCGATAGCACGGATAATCTGTCATGAATTTGCGGGCGTAATAGGCCGTGTAATTGTTGTTGATTTTCAGTTCCCGCTTGTCTGGACGATATCCGGCGCTGCGGGTTTCAATGTTCGTTTCCCACCTGATGCGGTGACAAACCATATCAGCTGATATATGGCAGTGACCCGCTTCCAGCGCTTCAAATGTAAACTTTTTAAACAACTCGTATACCTTCGGATTATCAAAATCGAAGGTATCAAATTGTTTTTCGATCTTGCTTTTGGCCGCGGCGAAAATATCGAGTGTTTGAGGTTGGGTGTTCATGCTCCAACCTCCATCACCGCTTCGATGAACGTTTTCGCGACTTCGGCATTGATTGCATTGCCATAACCGCACAATCGTCCCACTCTGGCGGGAGCCCCATTAACCAGCGGGAATGTGCTGGGTTCAACTGGCCGCCACTTTCCATCTCGGCAGAAGAGCCAGTCAGCATCTCCCCAAAAACCGTTAGTTGGGCCGGGCCGGTCAACTTTGATTGCTGTGTTAGACTGCCGCCCGACATGCCGTCCGTTATCCCCGTTCCGCCTCTCTCCCCGTCCGTCGCCGCCGGCGTCTTCCAGCCCGCCAACAATGCCGGTACTGATTGAGGCGTTATTCGTTTCCTTCGTTTTCCGTTGCCCCGGTTGGTGCTCATGTTGGGCCCTTGTGCCACTGTCGGGGTTGGCCACCCGGCTAATGGTGCTGTCTCTGATAACCCCATCATTCCCGGTCTCGGGCTGATATTTCCGCGTTTCTTCGCGTCTGTTGCTGTTACTGTCGGCCAACCCGACAATTGCGGATCTCCCCTCACCGGATCGAAGTAATCTATTACTTCCGTCGTCATCGACTTTTGTGATCCCTTTTTCCCATTCCTTCGGTTCTGATATCCCAACCGAGGTTCGTGGGCTGTTGGAGTTCCCCAGCCTTTCAAAGAAAGCGACCCAAAACAATCTTTGGCGGATATTCCCGGAACCGACGCCCGCAGCGCAGATATCGACAGGCCAGACGGCGTGTCCCGATCCTTCCATGTCAGCTTGTACAAGGTCGAGCCACCCTTTATTGAAATTCCAATGATCCCCCCGCTTTACAAAGCCACACGCGCAGTAAATGTGATTGGAAGCACCTACTTGCTAACAAAGTTTGGAAAGCCCTACAAGACATCAGAATCTTTGGGACAGTCATTCATTAAGTGGTGCCGCGAAGCTGGCTTAAACAACAGATCCGCCCATGGCATCAGGAAAGCCGCTGGCCATTTATTGGCCGTTGAAGGCTGCACCCAATACCAGATAATGGCGATCCACGGACATGCGCAAGCGCAGACCTCTGAAATTTACACCAAAGGCGTAGAGCGTTGGGGCCTTGCCACCGATGCTATGAAGAAATTAGAGGGTATGGAATGGTGAATGTGTCCCACGCGCTTAAATTCGTGGGACACATTGGACTATATGTTATTGAATTTAAACAATAAAATATAAAAGATGGTGCCCGCACCCGGAATTGAACCGGGAAGCCCTTACGAGCGGCAGATTTTAAGTCTACTGTGTTTACCGATTTCACCATGCGGGCAGCGAGGCTAACCTAATGATAGTCAGCCGGTGAGACAAGAGGCTAATTTCAAAAATTCAAAATTTATTGATCTTCAGGGCCGATCCATCCGAACGGATTATAGGCGATTTCCCACAAGTGTCCGTCCGGGTCGGCAAAGTATCCGTGATACCCGCCCCATGTTGCTTTTTGAGCTGATTTGACAAGGGTGGCACCGGCGCTCACGGCTTGCGTCAGAACATCCCTGACCTCTTGCTCGGATGAGACGTTATGGGCAAGGCTGATACCGCTAAATCCGTTCCCGTCGGCGGGAATGCCAACATCGCGCGCCAATGCGTCGCGCCCGAACAGTCCCAGCCATGATCCGTTGAGGTTGAAAAATGCAATCTCTGGTGGCGAGTCCAGTTTGGGAAAGCCCAGCCCGTCTTTATAAAAAGCAACGGATTTATCCATATTACTAACGCCGAGTGTCATCATGCTGATCCGGGGTTTCATTGGCCGATAATCCATATCTCTTGTGCGGCATCTTCTCGCCATTTGGCAAAACCGGGCATATTCCATGCAGCATCTGCATACGCCTTGCAGGTGGTATCCATCGGGATGGACCTGCTTTTGAGGCGCACCAGAACAGGGGCGAATGCCACATCTGCCATGGATAATGTGCCAAACAGATAGGGCCCTTTATCCTGATATCGGGTGCGGCATTGCCGCCATATTTGGAAAATCCGGTCTATATCGGCCTGAACATCCTGCGCGGGTGGCGTGTAGCTATCCATCCGATCCAGATTCATGGGGACATTTTCGCGCAAGGCAGAAAAACCGGCATGCATTTCAGCCGCGACTGAACGGGCATGGGCGCGGGCAAATTTGTCTTCAGGCCAGAGCCGTCCGGCCCGGCTATTTTCGGCGGCAAATTCCATAATTGCCATCGTATCCCAGATAACATGTCCGTCTATGACAAGAAGCGGCACCTTTGCCGGCGCATTCGGCGCGATTTCTGCTATTTGGGCATGGGTGTCGGGTTGAAACAGAGGGATCACTTTTTCATCAAAAGCTAGCCCCGCCGCCGTCAGGGCGAGATACCCTCTCAATGACCATGAGGAATAGCGTTTATTTCCTAAAAGAAGCAGTGGTTGAGACATGTTTGATATCCGTTCATCAACTCAAGGTAAAGGTCGCGTCCATATCGCTCAGCACCGATTGCAAGGCGGCACAGGCAAGGTCGAGCTGAACAGTATCGGTGGCGCGCAGGACCAGATTTGTGCCGATCTGCCCTTTTTTGAAATAGGGGTAGGATCCCATGGAAACAGTGGGGAATTTTTGCTGCAAGGCCCCGAGGCTCTCGGCGATTTTCCCCTCGGGGATTGACGCCCCGATTGTCCGGTTCAAGACCTTGTCACCACCGGTGAGCTCGGGCAGGATGCTTTGCATCATTGCTTGCATGATGTTGGGGACACCGGCCATCACAAACACATTTTCCAGCCGAAATCCGGGAGCTTTACTGATCGGATTATCTACCAGTGTTGCTCCGTCTGGAATGCGGGTCATGCGTTTACGGGCATCATTGAAGTCAATACCGCTTTTTTCGTACATCTCGGACAGCAGTGCCAGCGCTTGCGGGTGATAGTCAATGCCCACATCAAACGCGGCCGCGATGGCATCGGCGGTGATATCGTCATGGGTCGGGCCAATGCCGCCACTGGTGAACACGTAGTCATATTTATGGCGGCAATGATTGACCGCTGCCACAATTTCGGACGTATCGTCAGGGATTACCCGCACCTCGCGCAGCTGGATACCCGCATCCCCCAGGGAGGTGGCCACATAGGTAACATTTTTGTCTTGTGTCCGCCCCGACAGGATTTCATCTCCGATCACAACCATGGCGGCGGTCACAATTTTGGCGGTTTCACAATTGGGTGCTGTCATTTCTGCGGATCCCTCTTATTATCGGTTTTTTTATACGCTATTGTGCTGTTTTATTCCGGATGTTGCAATGAAGTTTCCTGCCCCGCTGATCTCTGGTCGCCTGATCAAACGCTATAAACGTTTTCTGGCGGATGTTGAACTTGATACGGGCGAAATTGTCACCGCCCATTGCGCCAATTCAGGCTCGATGATGGGGCTGAAGGAAGAAGGCTACAAGGTGTGGCTGTCCATCTCCGATAATCCCAAACGCAAGTTGAAATATTCGTGGGAATTGGTGGATACGGGAACAGCACTGGCGGGGATCAACACAATGCACCCCAACAAAATTGTGGCACAAAGCATTACGGATGGCCAGATACCGGAACTTGCAGGCTATGAAACACTGCGCGCCGAAGTGAAATATGGCAAAAATTCCCGTATTGATATTCTGCTGCAAGATAGCAGCAAGGCCGATTGTTATGTGGAGGTCAAGAATGTTACCTTGCTGCGCGAGACAGGCCTTGCAGAATTCCCCGATGCCGTCACGGCGCGCGGCACCAAACATCTGCATGAACTGGTTGATATGGTGGCACAAGGCCACCGGGCGGTGATGTTCTATCTGGTTCAACGCAATGACTGCGAACGCTTCAAAATTGCCGCAGATATTGACCCGACCTATGCCGATGCCTTAAAGATGGCACGAGAGCGTGGTGTTGAAGTCCTGTGTTATGATTGCACATTAAGTCCGCAGGAAATCAAGATCAATAAAGCTATCCAAATAGTAGAATGACATCATATGTATTTTTCTATCATATGATGTTAGTATGGCGATAACTTCTGGAATTTAAGTTGAACGAATGAAATATAAAAACAGCTACGACACACCCGTTGAAAATACCGGCGTCATCAAACTCCACGGCGAGGAAGCCTTTGAAGGTATGCGCAAAGCAGGCCAGCTGGCGGCGGAAACCCTTGATATGATTACCGAGCATGTGGTGCCCGGTGTCACAACGGAAGAGCTGAACAGCCTGTGCCATGATTTTATCGCCGAGCGCGGCGGCATCAGTGCACCGCTCGGCTATCGCGGATTTACCAAATCCATCTGCACATCGGTCAATCATGTGGTTTGCCATGGTATTCCGGGATCAAAAAAACTGACCGACGGGGATATTCTCAATATTGACGTCACCCCTACCCTTGACGGCTGGCACGGCGATTCCAGCCGCATGTATGTGGCCGGCAAGCCCAGCGTTAAAGCCAGACGGTTGATCGATATTACCTATGAATGTCTGATGCGCGGTATTGACGTGGTTAAACCCGGTGCCACCACCGGTGATATTGGCTATGCGATCCAGTCCTATGCCGAGAAGAACCGCTGTTCGGTCGTTCGCGATTTCTGCGGCCATGGTCTGGGACAGGTTTTCCACGATGTGCCCAACATTGTTCATTATGGCAAGCCTGGTGACGGGGTTGAGTTACGCGAAGGCATGATTTTCACTATCGAGCCGATGATCAATCTGGGCAAATGGCAGGTTAAAGTTCTCGAAGATGGCTGGACCGCTGTGACCAAAGATCGCTCGTTATCCGCGCAGTTTGAACATTCACTGGGCGTGACCAAGACCGGTTATGAAATTTTCACCCTGTCGCCCAAAGGATTGAACTGCCCGCCCTATGCCCTCTGATTCAGACAACAAGCACCACGTCTCCGACCTGTCCCGAAATTTCGGAGACTACGAGGTGCGCTCTGAAACAATGACAGAAGTACAAGAAGTCGCAGCAGATAAATTATCGGACAAGAAAGGTCATCGCGGGCGTCTGCGTCAGCGGGTGCTGAACAGTGGCAGCGCCTCGCTGGCTGATTACGAGTTGCTGGAAATGCTGCTATTTGCCGCTGCCCCGCGCGGGGATACAAAGCCGCTGGCAAAACGGCTGATTACAGAATTTAAAACCCTTGGCGCTGTGATGAGTGCCCCCACCGAAAAACTGCGCAGACTTGACGATGTTGGTGATGCCGCCATTGCCATTATCCGGGTGGCGGAAACGCTGGGTGAAAAACTGTTGCGGGACAAGGTTATCAAAAAGAATGTGCTCAGCTCGTGGCAGGCATTGCTGGAATATTGTCAGGGCACCATGGGCCGCAAGGAGATCGAGCATTTCCGTATCCTGTTCCTTAATAACAAGAACCATATGATTGCCGACGAAGTGCAACAAACCGGCACCGTTAATCAGGCCGCCGTCTATCCGCGAGAAGTGGTTAAACGTGCGCTGGAACTGGGGGCGGTTTCCATGATTCTGGTACATAACCACCCTTCTGGCGATACAGCGCCGTCACGGGCAGACATCAAAATCACTGAAAATATTGTCACTGCGGCCGAAGCTTTGGGTATTTCTGTTCATGACCATATCATCGTCAGCGCCAATGACAGCACCAGCCTCAAATCTATGGGGCTTATGTAGCCGTCTCTAAAACCCGCGATTGGGAGAGACGCCATATTGAAATGTGTCCCAGACAAGTTTGATCATGTCGCGTTCGGCAACCACCCCGCGATAGCGGCTGGTGCTGGCGGCGATGATAAGGAAATCAAAGAAGGATGCGACCCAGCCCGCTGGTAAATCCTGACGAATACCGCCCTGCTCTTGCGCATCCCGGACCATTTTTTCGATCCCGTCAAGTTGGCGCATATATTGTTTTTTATTTCTGGAAGGCTCGTCAACCGCGCTGCGCATCCAGAAAAAATAATGATCCCGAAAATGATAATACTCTTGTAGCACCATCAGGAATTTATCCATGGCACTTTTACGGGATTTTTTGGCCCGGCTCAAAATCTGCTCAAATTGCGCAATGCTGTAAATTTGTGCTTCCTCCAGCAACTGCTTCTTTGTGCCGAATTTACGGTTGATGGTAAGACGGGTAACTCCGGCTTTATCGGCCACATCTTCCATGGTTGCGTCCGGCTTGTGAGCGAAGACAAAAATAGTAGCTTCAAGAATTTGTGTATCCGTTTTCATTGCCATCATTACCAGTATCGGGGAGAGATTTTGATCTGGAAGATGCCCCAGTTTTACGAGAATGTAAAACAACCTGTCCGATCCCGCTTTTCGGTATTCTGTTGTGGTTTTGGCAAGTCTCTGTTACAGAACGCGCGTTGGATATAAGAGGTCCCTTCTCTCAAGGCTGCGGATAGGGATCAGACTTTCACATTTTGAGACAAGGTGACATCCCATGATACCCCGCTATTCCCGCCCCGAAATGACTGCCATTTGGGAACCCAAGAGCAAATTTCAAATCTGGTTTGAAATCGAAGCCCATGCCTGTGACGCGCAAGCCGAACTGGGCGTAATCCCCAAAGAGGCGGCGAAAGCAGTTTGGGAGCGTGGTAATTTCGATATTGACCGTATTGACGAGATCGAGCGGGAAACCAAACATGACGTCATCGCGTTTTTGACAAATTTGCAGGAATATGTGGGCGATGAAGCCCGTTTCGTGCATCAGGGGATGACCTCATCGGATGTTCTGGATACCTGCCTGAATGTGCAGCTGGTGAAAGCGGCGGATATTTTATTCGCGGACATGGATAATCTGTTGGCGGCTTTGAAGAAAAAAGCACTGGCCCACAAGACCGATGTCTGTGTCGGTCGCTCTCACGGTATTCATGCCGAACCGGTTACATTTGGCTTGAAAATGGCGCAAGCCTATGCCGAATTTGATCGCAACCGCGACCGGCTTGTTCAGGCGCGCAAAGAAATTGCCACCTGCGCTATCTCGGGTGCCGTTGGTACTTTTGCCAATATTGACCCGTTCGTAGAAGAACATGTGGCCAAATCGCTGGGACTTGAAATCGAACCGATCTCAACACAGGTAATTCCCCGTGATCGCCATGCCATGTTCTTTGCTGTTCTGGGTGTGATTGCCAGTTCCATCGAACGGTTGGCCATCGAGATACGCCATCTGCAACGAACAGAAGTTCTTGAAGTTGAAGAATATTTCTCGCCGGGCCAGAAAGGCTCGTCTGCCATGCCTCATAAGCGCAATCCGATCCTGACAGAAAACCTGACCGGCCTTGCCCGTCTGGTGCGCATGGCGGTTGTTCCTGCCATGGAAAATGTCGCCTTGTGGCACGAGCGCGATATCTCCCATTCATCTGTTGAACGGGCCATTGGCCCCGATGCAACCATAACGCTTGATTTTGCGCTGGCGCGGCTAACCGGTGTCATCGACAAATTGTTGGTCTATCCTGATAACATGATGGATAACATGAACAAGCTCGGTGGCTTGATCCATTCGCAACGGGTGCTGTTGGCCCTGACACAGGCCGGTGTCAGCCGTGAAGACGCTTACCGCTTGGTGCAGCGCAATGCCATGGTTGTGTGGCGTGAAGGCGCTGATTTCCTTGACCTGCTGCAAAATGATGACGAAGTTACTGCCGCCCTCACTAACGAGCAGCTGGCCAGCGTGTTTGATCTGGAATATCACACCAAACAGGTGGATACCATTTTCAAACGGGTCTTTGGCGACTGATCGCGGCTGACCCATTTCGACACAAAAAAAGGCCAGTGAGATAATCACTGGCCTTTTTAAATAACGATTGCCAAAGCTTATCCGTCGTTGTGGATTTGCTCGCGGGCGGCAGCCAGCAGGTCATCCATCTGGCGGCGGATGCGGTGGTCTGATATTTCAACGTTCTTGGCATCCAGATCCTGACGCAGTTTGCGAAAGACATCTTCCTCGCCTTTTTCTTCCAGATCAGCAATCACAACTTCCTTGGCATAGGCTTCAGCGGCACTGCCTTCGAGCCCCATCAGGCCTGCGGCCCACAACCCGACCAGCTTGTTGCGCCGTGCATGGGCCTTGAACTCTAGATCGCTATCATGTGCGAATTTGTTTTCATGTGCTTTTCCAAGATCATCTATGCCTGACATCTTCCATCCTTTTGACTGTTTAATTTGTCCCTGAAAAATCCTTTCAGGGGACATTACCTATTCTTCCTATAACATGTCCTTTGAGACGGCGGGCGACAAGGTTTTTTTTCAGTTTTTCGCCTCTTTTGCATGACGAGTTGTTGTGTTTGCCAGACTTCTGAACTATGTTCCGCTGGAATTCAGGTGTTTTCCTGTCTTCAAGCCATGAATAGCTGCAATGGATGCTTTATCCATTGAAATAAATCAAGCGGTTCATAAGTATTTTCCCATTGGCCATGAGATTTGGCCCTATTTGGAGTGACATCCATGACTCGTCGTAGACCAGTCTATGAAGGCAAGGCAAAGGTTCTTTTTGAAGGACCGGAACCGGGCACGCTCGTTCAGTATTTTAAAGATGATGCAACCGCCTTTAATGGCGCTAAAAAATCAACGATCACCGGCAAGGGCGTTCTGAATAACCGTATTTCAGAACATCTGATGAACCGCCTGACTGAAATCGGCATCCCCAATCATTTCATTCGCCGCCTTAACATGCGTGAACAACTGATCAAGCAGGTTGAAATTATCCCAGTGGAAGTGATTGTCCGCAATGTGGCCGCCGGATCCATCTGCACCCGGCTGGGATTGACCGAAGGCACGCCTATGCCACGGACAATTGTTGAATATTGCTTCAAGTCAGATGAGCTGAACGATCCGCTTGTCTCCGAAGAGCATATTACGGCTTTTGGGTGGGCCAGCCCGCAAGAACTTGACGAGATCATGGGAATGACATTACGGGTCAATGATTTCCTGTGCGGCTTGTTCACGGCGATCGGTATCAAGCTCATCGATTTCAAACTTGAATTTGGCCGTTATTATGATGGTGACGAGATGCATGTGATACTGGCCGACGAAATCAGCCCCGACAATTGCCGTCTGTGGGATATTGCCACCAACGAGAAACTGGATAAAGACAGATTTCGCCGTGATATGGGCGGCGTCGAGGATGCCTATCAGGAAGTGGCGCGGCGCTTGGGTATTGCACCCGAAGGCGGCCCGTCGGACCTTAAGGGCTCCACATCCATGCAATAAATTCAAAGGCGCATTTTTTGCGCCTTTTTTCTTAAGTTTTGTTTCAAGGTAAGAACTGATGAAAGCTCGCGTTACAATTTCACTGAAAAACGGTGTTCTCGATCCGCAAGGAAAAGCCATTGAACATGCCCTGCTCGGTCTGGGCTTTGACGGCGTCAATGATGTCCGTCAGGGCAAGATCATTGAACTTGATCTGGGCGATATGAGCAAAGACGAGGCCCCTGCCGCTGTTGACAAGATGTGTACACAGCTATTGGCCAATACGGTGATTGAAAACTATACCGTTGAATTGTTGGATTAACCTATTCAGATTTAAGGAGACTGAGACCGATGAAGGCCGCAGTTATTGTATTCCCGGGATCGAATTGTGATCGCGACATGAAAGTTGCCATTGAGCAATCATTAGGCAGCAGCCCCGCCATGGTCTGGCATGGGGACACAGACTTGCCCGATACCGATCTTATCGCTATCCCCGGCGGGTTTTCCTATGGTGACTATCTTCGCTGCGGGGCCATCGCAGGTAACTCACCGATCATGCGTGAAGTGGTCAAGCGCGCTGCCGCCGGTGTTCCGGTTCTGGCCGTCTGTAACGGCTTTCAGATAGCCACCGAAATCGGCATGCTGCCCGGCGCCCTGCTCCGCAATGCCAACCAGAAATTCATCTGCAAGGATGTCAATTTACAGGTTGTCTCGAAAAATAACCGCTTTATTGGCGGTTTCGAGATCGGGCAATCCGTTCGTTTTCCGGTGGCCCATCACGATGGTAACTATTTTGCCGATGACGAGACTTTGCAACGCCTGAAGGATGAAGGCCAGATTGCCTTTAAATATGCAGATCAGGACGGCATGGTTACAGAGGCTGCCAATATCAACGGATCGTGCAACAATATTGCCGGTATCTATAACAAGGCGGGGAACATTCTCGGCCTTATGCCCCATCCTGAGCGCCTGATTGATGCGCAGCTGGGCGGGCTTGACGGCAAAATTTTCTTCGACAATCTTATTAATTCTCTGAGCTGATAACCAACATGACAGAAATTACCAAAGAAATGGTCTCCGAACACGGCCTGTCGGAGAGTGAATATGAGCAAGTCCTCAATATTCTGGGACGCACGCCGAATATAAACGAGCTGGGTATCTTCTCGGTTATGTGGAGTGAGCATTGCTCTTACAAATCATCCAAAAAATGGCTTAAAACCCTGCCAACGACAGCTCCGTGGGTTATTTGCGGGCCCGGCGAAAATGCCGGTGTTGTTGATATTGGTGGCGGGCAAGCTGCCATTTTCAAAATGGAAAGCCACAACCACCCGTCCTATATCGAACCCTATCAGGGGGCGGCAACCGGTGTCGGCGGCATTATGCGCGATGTCTTTACCATGGGCGCGCGCCCCATTGCCAATCTGAACGCCCTGCGCTTTGGGGCACCCGATCATCCCAAAACCCGGCATCTGGTGTCCGGTGTTGTCGCCGGTGTTGGCGGCTATGGCAATTGTATGGGCATTCCGACCGTGGGCGGCGAGACCAATTTTCATGCCTCCTATGACGGGAATATTCTGGTCAATGCCATGACAGTAGGGTTGGCAGATACCAACAATATTTTCTATTCAGCCGCTGCCGGTATTGGCAATCCGGTTGTCTATGTGGGGTCAAAAACCGGCCGTGACGGTATTCATGGCGCGACCATGGCCTCAGCCGAATTTGACGATGACAGTGAAGAAAAACGCCCGACCGTACAGGTTGGCGATCCGTTTACAGAAAAACTGCTGCTCGAAGCCTGTCTGGAGTTGATGTCGACAGATGCCATTGTTGCCATTCAGGATATGGGCGCTGCCGGTCTAACCTCGTCATCGTTCGAGATGGCAGATAAAGGCGGTGTTGGCATTCAGCTTGATCTGGATTTCGTCCCCATGCGCGAAGAGGGTATGACCCCCTACGAGATCATGCTGTCGGAGAGTCAGGAACGCATGCTGATGATCCTGAAACCGGGCCGCGAGGCAGAAGCAAAAGCCATTTTCGAGAAATGGGAACTTGATTTCGCTGTGATCGGTAAAGTAACCGACACGGGCCGCATGGTTCTGACCATGGGGGGTGACATTGTCGCCGACCTGCCTGTGGCCCCACTGGCAGAATCAGCACCTGAATATGACCGTCCGTGGGTGGCGACACCGCGCCCTGCCCCGATTGCAGCCAGTGATGTTAGCGCACCTGCCGATTTGAAACAGACCCTGCTTGATATTATGGGGTCATCCTTCATTGCCAGTCGCAAATGGATTTGGGAGCAATATGACCATATGGTCATGGGTGACACAATCCAGCGTCCGGGCGGTGATGCGGCGGTTGTGCGTATCCATGGCACAGACAAAGCGCTTGCCATTACCACAGATTGCACCCCGCGCTATTGCTATGCCCATCCGCAAAGTGGCGGTGCGCAAGCAGTAGCAGAGACATGGCGCAATCTGACGGCCACCGGCGCAACCCCGCTGGCCATTACCGATTGCATGAATTTCGGCAACCCCGAACGTCCGGAAATCATGGGGCAGTTCGTTGGCTGTATCGAAGGGATGAGCGAGGCCTGCAACGCGCTTGATTATCCAGTGGTCTCGGGCAATGTGTCTTTGTATAACGAGACAAACGGCACCGGTATTTTCCCGACCCCCGCCATTGGCGGTATAGGACTGCTGGAAAAATCGGAGCATATGGCAACCCTTGCCTTCAAGGATGCGGGCGATGTAATTCTGCTGGTTGGTGAGACTGCCGGTGATATGGGCCAATCTGTGTATCTGGCCGTTGTTGAAGGCCGCGAAGAAGGCGCGCCGCCTTCTGTTGATCTTGCCGCTGAAAGGCGTAATGGTGATTTTGTCAGGGATGGCATCCAAAAAGGGCTGGTAACAGCCTGTCATGACATCTCGGACGGCGGCCTGCTGGTGGCGATTGCTGAAATGGTGTTGGCAGGCAACTGTGGGGCCAATCTTGACCTTGCACCGGATTTACCGCTGCACAGCCTGTGCTTTTCCGAAGATCAGGCCCGTTATGTTGTGACGGCAACCGCAGAAAATGCAGAAAAACTGACCAAAAAAGCCGCTGCGGTAAATGTTCCGCTTCAAATTATAGGGACGACTGGTCATAATGGATTGAATATTGAGGGTCGTCTGTCCATATCGATAGATGATATTCGGGCGGTTTATGATAACTGGCTGCCCGAGTTGATGAGCGCCCCCAAGTAATACTGACAGGAGTAATTATTCCATGGCAATGGATGCAAGTGAAATCGAACGGATGATTGTTGACGCCATTCCCGGCGCAAAAGTGCAAATTACCGATTTACGCGGCGACGGTGACCACTATTCTGCATTAGTGATCTCTGATACGTTTAAAGGTATTCCGCGTGTAAAACAGCATAAAATGGTGTATGAAGCTCTTAAAGGTAAAATGGGTGACGATTTGCATGCCTTGGCATTGCAGACTAATGTGCCTCAGGATTAATTGACTTATTTTGTAAAGAAGGAACTGTAAATGCTTGATCAGGCAACAGAAGAACGAATTAAACAAGAAGTTGGCTCCAGCGATGTCGTTCTGTTTATGAAAGGCTCTGCCATTTTCCCGCAATGCGGATTTTCCGCAACGGCTGTTCAGATATTATCTCATCTGAACGTAAAATTCAGCAGCATCGACGTGCTCAGCGATCCCGCCATTCGTGATGGCATCAAGGAATTCAGTGAATGGCCGACCATTCCGCAGCTTTACGTTAAAGGCGAGTTTGTGGGCGGGTGCGATATCATGCGCGAGATGTTTGAAACCGGCGAGCTACAAAGCCTGTTCGAGGACAAGCAAGTGACACAAGCCGCATCTTGATTCCCTGATATTGCTATGCGATAAAACGGCGCCCTTATCCGGCGCCGTTTTTTAATGAGAGAAAAGCAGAACTATGGCAAAAGCAGCATTTATAGGCACGGGAAATATGGGCGTAGAGATGGCGGCGCGCCTGATCAACGCTGGCCATGATTTGCGGGTGTTCAATAGAACCGCAGCCAAAGCCGCCCCGCTAGAGAAAGCAGGCGCATATGTTGCCAGCAGTCCCGCCGATGCGGTCCAAGGCGCACAAGCCATATTTGTTATGGTTGGCGATGATGCTGCCTCGGACAAGGTCTGGAATGGTGAAACCGGTATCTTGACTGCTGAACTTACCCCTGATGTGATTGCGATAGAATGCTCGACCTTGTCTTATGACTGGGTACAGACGCTATCCCGAACGGTTGAGGCCAAAGGACTCTCATACCTGGATTGTCCGGTAACCGGTGTTCCCGCACAAGCGGCGGTGGGGGATTTAACCTTGCTGATCGGTGGCAAAACCGAAATTATTGAAAAAGCGCAAACCTTTTTGTCCCCCCTTTCAAGCAGTTACTATCATTTTGGCGATATCGGTGCAGGCACAGCCTATAAGCTGATTATCAATCTGATGGGATCTGTTCACATTGTCGCTTTGGCCGAAGGATTACTGGCCGCCGAAAAAGCCGGACTGGATATGGGAACCGTTGTTAAAGCCTTGTCTACGGGCGCCGTTGCAAACACCCAGGTTAAAAGCAACGGCCCGGTGATGATATCGGGGAAACATGACGAAAATGTTGGGTTTTCTGCCTTATGGCGTTTAAAAGATACGGATTACGGGGTCAAGTTTGCCCGGCAAATGGGAACGGCTCCCGCTCTTGGCCTGGAAAGTCTGAAACAATTTCAGAAACTGGTTGATGAGGGGTATCAAGACAGTTCAGGTAGCAAAGTTATCGACGTGATGCGGCGCTGAATATACTACGGGGGACGATAATGGATCAGGAAAAGCTGGCACAATTGCTGTGCAAAATACCGAACGGTGTTTTTAATCTGTTATATGCGGGACGGCGCATCAGGAAAGATGGGCAAGTCCTTAACGCCAAAACCCAGCTTCTATGCAAGGTTGCCGCCAAACAAACCCCGCCCGTTGCCGAGGAAACTGTTGAAAATGCGCGGGCGCAGCTTGAAAATCTGTCTGCGGCCTTTGGTGGTGAGCATATCCCGCTTCCCTATGTGCAAGAACTGACCATTCCCGGACCTGCCAGACCGATCCCTGCCCGCCTATATAAACCGCGCGATACTGATGAAAAATTACCTGTTCTTGTCGGCTTTCATGGTGGTGGCTATATCCGCGGCTCGGTCGATTCTCACGATGGCATGTTCCGGCGGCTAGCCAAATTTGGTGATTTTGCCGTTTTGTCAGTTGATTACCGGCTAGCCCCTGAACATAAATTTCCGGCCGCAGTTGATGACGCTTATGCTGCTTTGCGCTGGGTGCAGGAAAACGGGGCCAGCAAGGGGCTTGACCCTGAAAGGGTCGCCGTGGGCGGGGATAGTTCAGGCGGCAATCTTGCGACCGTCGCCTGCCTGGATGCAAAACGCAATGGCACCCCGCAACCGGTGATGCAACTATTGATATATCCGACAACCAATGCCAACTTTGAGGCCCCGAGCCATACCTTGTTCAGCGAGGGCTTTTTCCTGACCGAAGAGCGCATGAACTGGTACCGTGACTGCTACATGAACAATCCGTCAGAGCGCGATGATCCGCGCGCCTCCCCGTTACTGGCAGAAGATGTTAGTGGTCTCGCCCCTGCCCTTATCCTGACCGCAGGGTTTGATCCGTTGCGCGATGAAGCCGAAGAGTATGCCGCCAGTTTGAAAGACGCTGGCGGACCGGTTGGCAATATTCGCTATGAAGGCATGGTGCATGGCTTTATGTCGTTAAGTGGCTTGCTGCCAGAGGCTGATAAAGCCCTGAACACGGCTGCCCAATCGTTAAAATCGGCTTTTTCGGAATAAGACTATTGTGAACAGATTTGCAGCTTCCCTAAAAAAAATATTGCGTGAAAGTATCCTTGTTTACTGGGGATTGCTAAAAATACTGGTGCCGGTAATGATCGTAGTCGAGGCTTTGATCCGTGCCGGACTGGTTGAGAAAATCAGTATCCTGACCGAACCGATGATGGCCATCTTCGGCCTTCCGGCAGCTACATCTCTGGTCCTTGCCACCAATTTGCTGGTTGGTTTGTATCCTGCCGTTGCCGTTCTGCTCACATTGGCCCCCGATATGGCGCTATCCACGGCTGATATGACAGTGTTGGGCGGAATGATCGTCTTTGCCCATGCGCTGCCAGTGGAACAGCTGATCGTCAAAAAAACCGGTATTTCCCTGATTTTTTCAAGTTTGATCCGTCTTGTGGCAATGGTTATCTATGGCTTGATATTTCATTATTTCTACACGGCTTTTGACCTGTTTTCAGGGCCGGCCAATATTCTGATCGCACCAGATGCCGTAACGACTGATAACAGCTGGACCGGTTGGGCCATCGCATCAGCCCAAAGCCTGTTCATGATCTTCTGGATTTTGGCAGGTCTGATTGCCCTGTTAAAAGTGCTGGAGGTTGTGGGTATCACCAAATGGCTAATGGCGGCTCTAACCCCACTCTTGCGCCTGATCGGGATTGGTCCCAATGCCGCCCCGTTGGCGGTGGTTGGTATTCTACTGGGGTTGTCCTTTGGCGGTGGCCTGATCATGCGCGAGGTTGATAAAGGTCACCTAAATCCCAAAAGCGTGCTTATCGCCATGATTTTTCTAGGGCTTAGTCATAGCCTGATTGAAGATACGCTGATCGTCATGGCACTTGGTGCCGACTGGAGCGGGGTTTTGCTGGGTCGCATCATACTGACACTGGCCTTGATTATTCCCATATCCTACGCAGTGCGCCACATGCCCGATCGGTATTTTAACTTTGTTTATCGCAAGAAAAAACAGCCCGCAGCAATATGAGTGCTGCGGGCGTGCCTAAAGGTTTGGCTGTGGTTATTCTTCGCCAACCCGTTGTGACAGGGCAGCGGCAAGATAGTCGTCCAGATCACCGTCCAGAACTCCTTGCGCATTGCCTTTTTCAACGCCGGTGCGCAGGTCTTTGACCATTTGGTACGGGTGTAGAACATAGGAGCGGATTTGGTGCCCCCATCCGATATCGGTTTGCAGCCCCCGCGTTTCCATTGCCGCTTCTTCACGGATTTGCAGCTCGCGCTCATACAGACGGGATTTCAGCATTTTCATTGCTGCCGCCTTGTTTTTATGTTGCGAGCGGTCATTCTGGCACTGCACTACCACGTTGGTTGGAATATGGGTGATACGGATGGCCGATTCTGTTCTGTTCACATGCTGCCCGCCGGCACCGGAGGCCCGGTAGGTATCAATGCGCAAATCTTTCTCGTCGATATCGATTTCGATATCATCATCGATGACCGGAAAAACCCCGACCGAGGCAAAACTGGTATGACGGCGGGCGTTGGAATCAAACGGGGAAATCCGCACCAGACGGTGCACACCGGATTCAGTTTTCAGCCAGCCATAGACATTTTCACCTGAAATTTCGATGGTCACCGATTTGATACCCGCCTCTTCACCGGCACTTTCTTCGAGATACTTGACCTTGCAACCATGCTGATCCGCCCAGCGCGTATACATGCGCAGTAAAATCTGTGTCCAGTCTTGCGATTCAGTTCCGCCCGCGCCGGCATGGATTTCAAGATAGGCATCATTGGCATCCACTTCACCCGACAGCATGCTTTCAAGGCGGCGTTTCTGGGCCAGTACTTGTAGCTCTTTCAGGGCGTCTTCGGCCTCGGCCAGCGTTTCTTCGTCATTTTCCATTTCGGCAAGCTCGATCAGCTCAACCGTATCTTCGAGGTCCTGATGAATACTGCCGTAGGAATTAATGGCATTTTCCAGTCCGGTGCGTTCACGCATCAAGGCTTGCGCCTTGGACGGGGAGTTCCATAATTCGGGGTCTTCAACCAGCGAATTCAGTTCTTCAAGTCGTCTTTTTGCATTATCCCAGTCAAAGATGCCTCCTCAGCAGGTCCATTGCCTGCTTGATGTCATCGACGATTGCCTGATGTTCGGCGCGCATGATTACTCCACTTGGTAATTTGTGTCATTTTATGTGATTTGGCGAGACCCTAATACGTGTGCAGTGATCAGTAAAGACCACCTGTACCGAATGTTGCCGGATTGGTTGACCGATCCAGTGAAATGCCCGTTGCCTTGCGATTGTCAGAGCCGTCAAGAACGCCGTCTCCGCCCACGAGACGGTCTGTTGCCTTGAAGGCTTCCAGAATCACGCCTTTGTCGCCAGGGACTGCCGGCTCACCGGTCAGTCTTTTAATCCGGACCAGACGAATGCCTTCGGGAACCCGAAACGGGATGGCCGATTTGTCTTTCAGGGCTTCCATCATGAAATCCCTGAAAATGGGAGCAGCAACCCCGCCGCCGCCTTCACGCGGTCCCAGTGTTCTGGGTCTGTCAAAGCCCACATAAACACCAACCGCCAGATCGGGAGAAAAGCCAATAAACCACGCATCGCGCCCCTTGTTAGTGGTTCCTGTTTTTCCGGCCAGCGGTTTTTTGATGACCGATACCTTGCGGCCTGTCCCGCGCAAGACAACCCCTTCAAGTAACGAGACAACCTGATAGGCGGTTGTTGCCGGAATAATCTGTTCGCGGGTATCAACCACTTCAGGCTCGTCCTGATTGCGCCATGAAGACGCCCGGCAGCCTTTGCAGTCTCGTGTGTCATGTTGGTATATGGCAATACCACGCCGGTTTTGCACCCGGTCAATCAGGGTCGGTGTAATTTCCTTGCCGCCATTGACCAAAGAGGCATAAGCCGTTGTCATACGCAGCAGCGTTGTATCCATGGCCCCCAAAGCCATTGCCAGTGTTTGTTGCAGATTATTATCAATGCCGAAGCGATTGGCATAATCAGCTACCACATCCATACCGATAGAGCGCGCCAGTCGCACCGTCATCAGATTTCGGGATTTTTCAATTCCCAACCGCAATGTACTGGGACCATAGAATTTATTGGTATAATTTGACGGCTTCCAGCGAGAGCCATCGTCTTGCGTCAATACAAAAGGACCATCCATAATTTTGCTGGCCGGGGTAAAGCCGTTATCCAGTGCCGCCGCATAGACAAAAGGTTTAAAAGCAGAGCCCGGTTGACGCTTGGCCTGTACCGCCCGGTTAAACTGGGAAATCTCGGAGCTCCACCCGCCAACAAGCGCGAGAATTCGCCCCGTATGCGGGTCCATCGCCACCAGTCCGCCAGAGACATCGGGCATTTGTTCAAGGCTGTAAAAACCGGGTTTTGCCTTGTCCCCTTTCAGGGTATCTGTCGCAACCACGTCGCCAACCGCAAGGACATCCGAAGGGCGTTTGACAGCTTTTCCAACGCGCTGCTTTTTCTTCCATGGACGGGCCCATTTCAGTTCTTTAAAAACTATTCGGCCTCTCTGACCGGATTTGAACCCGACAATGACATCCTTGTCCGCAACTTCCAGAACGACGGCCAGCTTCCACGGGGACAATCCTTTGGGCGTTACAACTGCCTTGAGGTTATCGAGCCATAAATCACCGGTTTCAATTCGGGCAATGGGCCCCCGCCAGCCATGTCGGCGATCATAGCGCCGCAAACCTGCTCGCAAGGCATTTTCTCCGGTTTTTTGTAAAGATGCCTGCATGGTTGTACGCACGGACAAGCCACCGCCATATAAGTCTTTATCCCCGAACAGATCGTAAAGTTCGCGGCGCACTTCTTCAACAAACCACTGGGCCTGTATAATTTCAGCATCGCGTCCGCGTTTGACATTCAGCGGGCTGGCGATAGCTTCATCAGCTTGCTTTTGTGTGATGAATTTTTCTTCCAGCATACGGCCCACGACCCAGTTTCGTCGCTCCACTGCACGTTCAGGAAAGCGGAACGGGTTGTAGTTGTTTGGCGCTTTGGGTAAAGCGCCGAGATAGGCAACCTCGGCCACGGTCAGATCAATAAGGGATTTGTCAAAATAGAACAGGGCCGCCGCCGCCACCCCGTAAGCCCGCTGTCCCAGGTAAATTTCGTTCAGATATAATTCAAGGATACGATCTTTAGACAGGCTGCGGTCGATACGAATGGCTAAAATGGCTTCCTTGGCTTTACGCTCATAAGACACTTCATTGGTAAGCAGCATGTTTTTAGCGACCTGCTGGGTGATAGTCGATGCGCCAACCAGTCGCCGTCCCTGCCCCAAATTTTTGATATTTTTGATAGCCGCCCGGGCTATGCCGATAAAATCAATGCCTATATGTTGGTAAAAATTCTGGTCTTCGGCAGCAATAAACGCCTGCTTTACCTTTTTGGGAATGGCGTCAATGGGAACAAACAACCGGCGTTCGCGGGCATATTCGGCAATCAGGCTGCCATCGGCAGAATGTACCCGGGTCATCACCGGTGGCTCGTAACTGGCAAGTTGTTCGTAATCAGGCAACCCTTTTCCGAAATACCAGAAGCCGTAAAATGCCACGCCAGCACTGACCATTGCTCCCAAGACCAGTAAGGATGACAGGATCAGGAGTATTTTAAAAAAACGCTTCATATAGTGTTCGTCCGGATGGCCAATAGAACAGACCGTAAAAGATTAAGATATAAGACTTAAGAGAAATTTCTAAAGATACTGTTGAACAGATTAGTTAAAAGATGCGGCAATATCATGGCATTAGCGCGATTGCAGATTTTTGAAGTATTTATCAATGGCGCGACTGACCGATCTGGCCAGTTTACGCTGCCCGCTTTTTGATCGCATGATCTTCTCATCATGACGGTTGGACAGATATCCCAGCTCCACCAGAACGGAGGGGACATCCGGGGCTTTGAGAACCCGGAAACCTGCGAAACGATGAGACCGACCATTGGTTTTCATGCCGGAAGCGGCAATTTCCGGCAGCAAAATCTGGGCGAATTTAACAGAAAAATTCATGGTTTCCCGCTGTGCCAGGTCAATTAGAATGCCTTGAACCGTGTCGTCCTGTTCTTCAAGATCAACGCCGGCAATAACATCTGATTTGTCGTGCTCACGGGCCAGAGCGGCGGCTTCATCATCCGAGGCATTTTCGGATAAAGTATAAACCGTTGATCCACTGATATCCGGACGACCAATAGAATCAGCATGCAACGAGATAAACAGATCACCCTTATATTTACGCGCCACATTCACCCTCTCGCGCAGGCTGAGAAAGATATCCTTGTCGCGGGTCATGATCACATTGTATTTATTGCTTTTTTGCAGATATTCTTTCAATCTCTGGGCAACCCGCAAGGTCAGTTTTTTCTCGAAAACACCGCTACGGCCTGTTGCCCCGGGATCAATACCCCCATGGCCTGCATCAATGATGATTGTGGGTTTCTGATTTTGGTCTGGTTTGATACGTTGCCGGGGAATTGGGGGCAGCAGAGCGATTTTTCGTTTGCGGCTTTCTTTAACGGTTTTGATGAAAGCGTCTTTATCTGTTTGCACAATATCAATAAAAAACCGGTATCCCTGCTTTTTGGCAGGTGGCAAAATAACTTCAGAGAGTATTTTAACCGGCTTTTTAAGATCGAGAACGATCCGTGAGGTTCCCTGCCTGAAAAGCCCGTAGCGATAATTGTTAATCAAACCAACAGACTTTTTACCGGTTTTGGCTGTCGTCCAATTCACTTCTTGCATATCAATAACGATACGATCGGGATTAGCCAGATAAAAAATAGTGTAGACGGGCTTCGTCGCCAGTTCCATGACGAACCGGGTTTTACCATTATTGACGCCCAGACGGATCGCCTTGACATCTGTCATCGCCAGTGCTGCAGTCGCAAACAGGACATTACAGACAAGGAGAAGAAAACCTGTTCTTAAAAACCGGTAAATGTTACCTGACTTCAACTGCATAACCGATCCAGTTTACCTCGTCCTACTATATACAAACGGGCTATTGTCCCTTGATAGCAAAGCTCCATAAGGGGAATAAGCCCAAATAATTTCAATAACATATTGATTTTAATTCTTGGCAATAGCAAGGCATTCCCTCAGGACAACCCCGTCCGTCAAAAGTTTTTTTAAGCTTAGGTGATAATTCGTTTGTTATGTTGCCAACAAGTAACTATTATTAAGGGAGTGAGTTTCTGTGGTCAGTTCCATTGTGACATGTAATGACAATTACATCAACGATCGGGCGGCGCCGCCTTCGACAGCTTAAGCCGGCATCTTTTGAGATCCCCTGAGCGTCTGGAGGCAGTGCTTAAGACAATGCAGATATTATTTTGTGAAACTGAAATTGTTCCGCCCCTCATGCTAATATGAGGAATGGCGGGTTGAGCTGCCGATAAACCCCAGAGTAATAAGGATGCACTTCTTTTTATGTGTACTCCTTTTATAAGTTAAGTGGGACCGGCGCTAGCAATTTCCAAAAATAGATACGGCTGTATTTCCTCGTCTCACAGGGGGAATCCCAGTCACGGAGTTTATATATGGCTACGCGTATGCTAGTTGACGCGTCTCACAGTGAAGAGACGCGCGTAGTAATTGTTAAAGGCACCCGTCTCGAAGAATTCGATTATGAGACAGCGTCCAGAAAACAATTAAAAGGTAATATTTATCTGGCAAAAGTCACCCGGGTCGAACCCTCGCTTCAGGCCGCTTTTGTTGATTATGGCGGCAACCGGCACGGTTTCCTTCCCTTCTCTGAAATTCACCCTGATTATTATCAACTGCCCGTCTCGGACCGAGACGCTTTGTTGCAACAGGAAAATATCGCAGAAAAAGAAGCGCAAGCGGAAGATGAAGCCGCTGCAGAAGCATCTGATGCAACCGCTGTTGATAAAGGGGACACTCTTGAAGCCTCTGACGGCGCGGCAGCATCTTCGTCAAAGGCATCTGCGGATGACGATGATGACGGCGTTGTCGATGATGAAGGCGATACACTTGGCGGACTGGAAGAAGTCGGCGATGACAGTGATAACGCAGTTGAGGTTCTAGGCGGTGAAGACGATGTTGAGCCTGGACACAAGACAGTTGCCAAACGGGCCCGTCATTACAAAATTCAGGAAGTAATCAAACGCCGCCAGATTTTGTTAATCCAGGTGGTAAAGGAAGAACGCGGCAATAAAGGCGCGGCGTTGACCAGTTACATCTCCCTGCCTGGCCGTTACAGTGTTTTGATGCCCAATACAGGGCGTGGTGGCGGCATCAGCCGAAAAATCAGCAATCCTGCGGATCGCAAGCGGTTGAAGAAAATTGCCAGTGAACTGGATGTACCCGAAGGTATCGGTGTTATTATTCGCACCGCGGGTCTGAACCGCACCAAGCTTGAAATCAAGCGCGATTATGAATTTCTGTTGCGTCTTTGGGACGATATTCGCGACTTGACCCTCAAATCCATGGCACCGAGCTGTGTGTATGAAGAAGCCAACCTGATCAAACGCTCTATCCGTGATTTATATTCAAAGGATATTGACGAGATTCTGGTTGAAGGGGATGACGGATACCGCATCGCCAAGGATTTCATGCGCAAACTTATGCCCAGCCATGCCAAGAAGGTGCAGCCGTACAAGGATCGCATTCCTCTGTTCCACCGCTTTCAGGTCGAACAACAATTTGCCTCCATGTACAACCCCGATGTCCAGCTTAAATCTGGCGGCTATATTGTGATCAATCCGACAGAAGCACTGGTTTCTGTCGATGTGAACTCGGGTAAGGCCACGAAAGAGCGTAATATTGAAGACACTGCGCTGAAAACAAACCTTGAAGCAGCCGAAGAAATGGCACGCCAGTTACGCTTGCGTGATCTGGCAGGCCTGATTGTGATCGATTTCATCGATATGGATGATAATCGCAACAACAAGGCGGTTGAACGCCGCCTGAAAGATTGCCTGAAATCTGATCGGGCGCGCATTCAGGTGGGTCGTATCAGTCCGTTTGGATTGCTTGAAATGTCCCGGCAACGGTTGCGGCCTTCCTTCCTGGAAACCAGCACCAATGTCTGCCATACATGCGGTGGATCGGGCTTTGTCCGGTCAACTGAGTCAACTGCGCTACTGATTATTCGGGCGCTTGAAGAAGAAGGGGTCCGCGAACGGAGCTCTCGCATTACGATAACCGTTCATACGGATGTAGCGATTTATCTGCTCAACCAGAAACGGGCGGTAATTCAGGATTTGGAAAATGTCTACGGCCTGACCATCTTTATCATGGCTGATCCAACCCTTAATCTGAACGATCATAAAATCGAGCGCGAAGGCTCCCCGAGCGCGGCTGCCAGCTCAACAAATACGGCTATCACACCGCCTGATCTTATCGACACAGGGGATGAAGACAGCCCTGTATCCGAGAGTGATGCTGAAAAAGAAAGCAGCTCGTCCAAACGTCGGCGCCGGCGCCGGCGCCGGAAAGGTCGGGATGATCGTCCCGAAAATACCGAAGAGGGAACGACAACATCTGTGACATCAGAAGACGCTCCTGCTACGGATAGCTCCGAGGCCTCTTCAGAGGAGGATGATGACGAGCCCCGTAAACGCCGCCGTGGTAAACGTGGAGGTCGTCGCCGGTCTCGCAATTCCGGCACCGAGCAGGAAACGACAGAGACAGCCGCAACATCTGATGTGGAACCTGAAATCGTTATTATTCCGATCGCAACCGACGAGGATGACAGCAACGATACAGGCAAGCAACAGGCCATAGCTGCCAAATCGGTCGATCTGACCGAGGATGTCAAGGAAGATAAAGCCGAACAGGAAGAAGAACCTGTGAAGAAACCTGTCCGCCGCCGCACCAGACGCAAGCCTGTGGCAAAGGCAGCGGAAGACATTGCCGAGAAGGAAACTTCTAAAAAAGTGGCTTCTGAAAAAGCGGCTGGCAGTGACGCGGAAGTTTCAGATACAGCATCTGTAAAAACAGATGATGATGGTGAACAAGCTGAAAAGGTGCGTCCCCGACGACGCAGAAGCCCCCGCCGGAAAACTGCGGACGTTTCTGAAAAAGCTGTGGCGGAGAAAGTAGAAACAGAATCTACCCCCAAAGCAGCCAGCACGGAAGCGGCTCCTGTTCCTGAAAAGGTGGTAACTCCTGCCCCTGCTAAGCCCGAGAAGGCCGCAGCGGTCAAAGCAGAAGAACCTGCGGCACCGGTAGCAGAAGAAAAACCCAAAGGCCCCAAACGGAGTGGCTGGTGGAGCAAAAGCTGATCACAAATGCAAAAAAGGAGCCTTAACCGGCTCCTTTTTTATGTATCAGGCTATCTTGTCGTGGTGGAAGGCTATCCCAGCCAACCCTTCAGCGCCTCTACGGCAGCTTCGATAACATCTGTTGAACCGGCGAAGGACAGCCGGATATAAGCTTTGCCCCGGACGGGATCAAAATCAAGGCCTGGGGTGGCGGCGACCCCGCATTCGGCCAACATGCGTTTGCAAAATTCGAGGCTGTTATCGGTCAGGTGACTGACATCCGCGTAAATATAAAAGGCCCCGTCTGCGGCAGCCAGTTTATCCAACCCCATTTCAGGTAACTCACGCAATAAAATATCACGGTTACGGGCATAGTTGGCGATGTAACTTTCAAGCTCATCCGTACAGTTGAACGCTTCAAGTGCCGCATATTGGCTAACCGCAGGGGCCGAGATATACAGACTTTGAGTGAGCCGCTCTATTTTCCCAACCAGATCTTCAGGCACGATCATCCAGCCCAGACGCCAACCGGTCATGGAGAAATATTTCGAAAATGAATTGATGATAATCACATCATCACTATAGGACAGGGCGCAAGTCGCTTGCCTGCCATAGGTCAGACCGTGATATATCTCGTCTGAAATAAAATGCATTTTCCGGTGGGCACAATACCGGATCAAAGATTCCAGCTCATCCGGTGCCAGCATGGTTCCCGTCGGATTAGCAGGGCTTGCCACCAGCAATCCGTGCAGAGGCCCCTCGATTGTATCCATCAGCTGCGGCGACGGTTGGAAATTTGTCTCAGGTCCGCAAGGCAGGCCCACAGCTTCCACATCAACTGCCCCCAGAATATTGCGATAGGCAGGATATCCCGGCTCTGCCAACACCACCCGGTCGGCGGGATTGAACAAAGACAGGAATGACAATAAGAACCCTGCCGAAGATCCGGTGGTAACCACAACGCGGGCCGGATCAAGATCAAGGTCGTACATATCTCTGTAATGAGTGGCAATGGCGGCCCGCAACGGCGCTATCCCCAAAGCCTCGGTATAGCCGATGGGCTTGTTTTTCAGGGCGCTTGCCGCGGCTTCGAGCACGCGGGCGGGGGCCGATGTTGCCGGCTGTCCCACTTCCATATGAAACACCGTTTTACCTGCTGCCTCGCGGGCATTGGCAACTTTAAGGACTTCCATTGCCAGAAATGGAGAGACATCGGCTCGGGATGCGTAGGTCACGGGGGCACCTGTATTATATTTATTAAGAAATGAAGTTGCTAGCGCTCAATCAAGGACAGGCCAAACCCGCGCGGGTCAGTACTGGATTTGCAAAATTGGGGTTTTCCTTTAAAACAGTAAATACTGTTAACCACGCCCAATTTTTCCACCTCGACAGCCACCGGATGATTTACCGTCAGTTTCCGGACTTCTTCTTGCGGCACAGTTTTCTCGTACAGAACCGGCAGCCCCGGCCCCATTGTAAAGACACGCGGGGATGCCATGGCTGCATCCAGTGACTTGTCTTTGGCAAAAATTTGCAAAGCCGTATACACAGAACTCAACGTTCCGGCAGCGCCGCCAGTGGCCCCTGCCCCGTAAAAGAACAATTTATTCGGACGGTTTATGATCAAAACGGGGCTTGTTGGAAATTCGGCCTGCTTATCGGTCAGGGGGGACGTCAGAACAATACCGGTGATTGACCCAACTTTGCCCGAGCCAAACGGCTTTCCCATGCCAACCGTGCACGCAACTGCATTGCCTGCATTATCAGCCGTCACGAAAGACGTCATTCCGCCTGTGCCGAACGGATTGTAGGTGGCGTATTTCTGAAAGGATGAAGCCGAGGCATCGGCAACCGCGCTCAAGGGCAGGCTTTGATCCAGTTGCAAAAATCCTTTTCCCTTGAACAGCTTCTGCCAGATTTCTTTATACAGTTTCCCATGGGCACTCGTGGATGTTCCAACGGTGAGTACATCCACATCAAAAGTGGCGGCATCCTGCCAGACCGGTTTGTAATAAACCAGATCAGTGGTTGCCAGTTTTCCGCCAACCCTGTTGGCCTCTTCGATGAAGGCGCGGGCAAGGTTGCCACTGTAGAAAAAAGCGCCGCCATTTGATCTGATATTACTCAAGACCGCTGACAATCGGACTTGCTGGATATGGGAGCCTTCAGGCTTGAACTGACCATTTTCAGTTTTATATAACTTGGCAAGCTGACGATCGAAATTAATTTTTCGCCCCGCCGTGATCATGGCTGTATGCTGTGCCCGCGACATGTTTTCACCAAAATTGGCAAATTTTTCAGCGGGCGATAACAGACTGGACCAAGTGAGTTTTCCATAACGGGCATGTAGGGCTGCAAAGCCCCTGATATTGCCTGGAATACCGATATTACCGCCACCTTTGGCAAGGCCGACCGGAAATTTCAGGTTTTCGAGTTTGTTTTTCTCTTTGCTATAGACAATACATTCACCGCCGCCGCCTAAAGAGGCTGCAATGGGATAGGTAACTGCCAGTGTGAAATATAACGCCGTTGCCGCATCGGCGGCGCTTCCGCCCGCTGATAAAATATCCTGCGCTACAAGGGTTGCCCGCGGCTCGTCCGAGGCGACCCCGCCCAGCGGTCCATCGACACTGCCAATAACCCCAAGTTGGGTCTGTGTGGATGACTCGCAAGCTGCCAGAGCAAGCAAGGATCCTAAAATGAAGAAAGTTGAAACAGGCTTCCATTGACTATGGCGGTTTCTAATCTTAACTTCAGAAGGTAACAAAGGGATAGATTTTTTGATCAAGCGCATACTTATATCTTTTTCAGTCATCTTGGTTTTGGCCTTTTCTACGCAACAGGTGTTTGCACAGAAAGCGAAACTGTCATTCATTCGTGACGCTGAAATTGAGCACACCCTGCGGTCCTACGCAACCCCTGTCTTTACGGCAGCGGGGCTAAATGCAGATGATGTTTCCATTCACCTGATCAATAATAAAGTTATCAACGCTTTTGTCGCGGGTGGACAGCGGATATTCTTCTTTACCGGCTTGCTTGAACGGATCGAGACTCCCGACCAGCTGAAGGGGGTTATAGCCCATGAAACCGGCCATATTGCAGCAGGAGATTTGGCCCGGACCCAGAATGCTCTGAAAAATGCAACGACCAAGTCAATATTGGGCTACATATTAGGAGCCGCAGCAGTTATTGTGGGCGGTGGTAACGCGGGTCTGGTGGTGGCTGGCGGGGCAAATACAATTGCCCAGAAATCTTTCCTCAAATATAGCCGAGAACAGGAATCTGCGGCGGATCAGGCCTCCATCCGGTTTTTAAACCGTCTTCATACATCCGGTCGGGGCATGGTCGAATTCCTGAAAATTATCGGTGAGAGTGAAAAATTCAGCTATGGCAAAATTGATCCCTACTGGCGCACCCATCCTATCAGCTATGAGCGGGTTGCCGCTTTGAAGAATCAGGTGGAGAAATCCCCCTATAAAGACGTGAAAGATACACCGGAAGAAATTCTGGCCCTCAAGAAAATTCAGGCTAAAATATATGGCTATACCAAAGGTTTAAGGCGGACACTGAAAAAGTACCCGCTTGAAGATCAAAGCGAACCGGCCCGCTATGCCCGGGCCATTGCCTATTTCAAACATCCCGATATTGAAAAAGCGATGGTGGAAATTGACAGTTTGTTAGCCGAATTTCCAGATAACCCGTATTATTATGAAATAAAGGGGCAAATGCTCTACGAAAATAGTGATATTCAGGGGGCCCTTCCTGCGTTGGAGGTCGCTGTGGAACTTGCGCCTGACGAGCCCTTGATTTTAACACTCTATGGCACTGTTTTACTCAGTACAGGCGCCCCCGAGGATGACCGGCTGGCCATCTCGATCCTGCGTAACAGTATTTTATACGATCGCTATAATCAATCCACATGGCAACAACTGGCCATTGCCTACAGCCGCATAGGGGATGTGGGAAATCTGGCACTGGCCTCGGCTGAACGGTTTCTACTGCAAGGGCAATCAAAAAAGGCCGTTTTCCACGCCAAAAGGGCGCAAGAGAATATGTCCGCAGGCTCTCCGGGCTTCTTGCGGGCAGACGATATTGTCTTTCTGGCAAATCAACAGATGAAAAAGAAATAGATAATTTAGAGTCTCGGGCTTTGCCCAATGGCAAAAATCAGCTATTGAACAGGTCGTTGTATTTTTCTGGATTTGATTTTATGAGCCGTAACACCCGTATTTCCATTCTCGTTGTTTTGTTGGTTTCTGTCTTTGCCACGCTGGCAGGGTTAAATCTGTATCAATACGGATATAGCAAGCAGCAGGAAAAATTTGGCGAGCGTGTTCGCTCCTATTTGCTGGATAACCCGAAAATTATCCGGGAAATGGTCCGGAAACTCAATGTTATTGAAGCTCGCGAAGCCACCGATGCCAAAACAAAATCACTGGCTTTGTACAAGGATGCGCTTGAAAGAGACGGGTTCAGCTATGTCGCCGGAAATCCTGATGGGGACGTAACAATTGTCGAATTTTTTGATTACCGCTGCCCCTATTGCAAGCGCAGCTACCCCGATATGATGAAAACAGTCAGTGACGACGGTAATGTGCGGCTTGTTCTAAAAGAATTTCCGATCCTCGGTGAAGATTCTGTTTTTGCGACCCGGGCGGCTATTGCGTCCAAAAAGCAAGGAAAATATATGGAATTTCATGAGGCTATGATGACATCCAGAGGTTCCCTGAACAGTGACCGTGTTTTGCAATTTGCCCAGGATGTCGGGATGGATACCGAACAACTTCTCAAAGACATGGAAGCTGAGCAGGTAAGCGCAGAGATCAAAGATACCTATCAGCTAGCCAATGCCCTTGGAATCACCGGAACACCAGCCTTTGTTATTGGAGGAGCGCTGGCATCAGGCGCCATTCCGAAGGACAAGATGGAAGAGATGGTTATCACCGCCAGAGAGAAATTAAAAGCAAGCGACAGCAACTAGGAATGCCCACCGTTAAAGAAAATCTGGCGCTGCAAAATTTCCTGCCGTATCGCCTGACCAAATTATCCGGCATTATCAGCCGCAGTCTGGCCGAACGCTATTCGCGCCAGTTTGATTTGAGCATTCATGAATGGCGTGTTGTCGCCATTCTCGGTGAACAGCCGGGCCTGACAGCCAGGGAAGTTGGTGAATTGGCATCACTGGACAAGGTCAATATCAGCAGGGCCATTGAAAAGCTGGAAAAAACAGGCCGCCTGCGCCGCAAGGTAATGGTCAGGGACCGCCGTTCCTTTGCCTTGCATCTGACCAAGTCAGGCGGGGAAATCCTGAAGAAAATCATGCCGCTGGCGCTTGATTTTGAAGAAAAACTGCTCGACAGTCTGACCAAAGATGAAATTGACAGCCTGCATGATATTCTTGACCGTCTGGATATCCGGGCTGATGAGCTGGTTAATCTGATGAAAGCGGGCGGTAACTGATCCCGCACCCATCAGCCCTGTGTCCGTCTTAGATAAGCCCTGCCAGCGGTGAGCTTGGATCCGCATATTTCTTGCGCGCCATCCGTCCGGCCAGAAATGATTTTCGGCCCGCCGATACAGCATTTTTCATGGCGGTGGCCATCAGAACCGGATTGCCGGCATGGGCAATTGCGGTATTCATCAACACCCCGTCACAGCCCAGTTCCATGGCAATGGTGGCATCGGACGCAGTGCCGACACCGGCATCAACGATGACCGGCACCTTGGCCTGATCCTTGATAATCCCGATCCCCACAGGGTTCTGGATACCAAGACCTGATCCGATGGGAGCCCCCAGCGGCATGATCGCAACGCAGCCCATGGCTTCGAGCTCCAGACACATGATCGGATCGTCCGAGCAATAGACCATAACCTTGAAGCCTTCATTGATCAGGGTTTCTGCGGCACTCAGCGTCTCGATCATATTGGGATACAGGGTTTTCTCGTGGCCCAGCACTTCAAGCTTCACCAGATCCCAGCCGCCAGCTTCGCGGGCAAGGCGCAATGTGCGCAAGGCTTCATCGGCGGTATAGCAAAAGGCGGTATTGGGCAAATATGTGTATTTTTGCGGGTCCACATAATCCACCAGCATCGGCTGGCTGCGATCGGTAATATTGACCCGGCGTACGGCCACGGTCACCATATCAGCGCCAGAGGCTTCAATGGCCAGTTTTGTCTCTTCGAAATCCTTGTATTTTCCGGTACCGACGATTAGCCGCGATTGCAGTTTTTGTCCGGCAACGACAAAATCATCATCTGCCTTTATATCGGTGTTGCCCCCGCCGATGAAATGGACGATTTCCAGTTTGTCGCCATCGGCCAGTGCGGTTGTCTCATAGATGGATTTAGGTACTATTTCCAGATTACGTTCCACTGCAACTTTCGATCCGTTCAAATCCAGTTCTGCAAGCAAGTCATTTATGGTCAAGGAGCGGTCAAATTGCCGGCTTTCCCCATTTATTGTGAGGTTCATTGATACTACCTTACGCAAATAATCAGTTAGAATGAGGGTTAATATGGCGGGATTATGGGTCGGCGCCGCTCAGGTTGCAACCACTTCTCACCGTCTGTGTCATACTTTCTTCATAATAATCCCCTGTTCGGCTTTATCATCGCAAAAAACTTCTTTATAACTGTGTCTCTACTTACTGGCTAATGGCCAATTAGGGATGGAAATGGGAAAGTCAGTTCTTGTCGTAAACGGGCCAAATCTGAATTTGTTGGGAGCGCGTGAGCCGGAAATTTACGGGCATACGACCTTGAAAGATATCGAGGACCTCTGCCTGCAAAAAGCATCTGATCTCGGGCTTGAGCTTGCCTTCATGCAAAGCAATCACGAAGGTGCGATGCTCGATGCAATTCAGGGGGCAGCATCAAGGCATGACGGTATTATACTCAATGCCGGGGCGTTTACACATACATCAGTTGCGCTGCATGACGCGTTGAAAGCGGTTGGACTTCCCTGTGTGGAAGTTCATTTGTCAAACGTCTTTGCCCGCGAAGAGTTTCGACATCACAGCTTTATTTCCCCTGTGGCCATTGGTGTTATATGTGGGTTTGGCGTCATGAGCTATCGCCTTGCGCTTGAAGCCCTTACAGATAAATTTGAACAATAGAAATGAAAAGCCGAACATAATGAGTAAACTGGATATCGATAAAGACATCATCCGCGAGCTGGCGGAAATCATGAACGAGACAGGTTTGAGTGAAATCGAACTGGAAAGCGGCAGTCACCGCTTGCGCGTTTCACGCGGTGTCAGCAACGTGGCAGCGGTCGCAGCCCCGCCAATGGTCGCAGCGGCGGCTCCGGTTGCAGCAGCTCCGGTTGAGGCCCCAGCATCTGCCGATGCCAGCAGCCACCCCGGTACGGTTAAATCGCCAATGGTTGGCACAGCCTATCTGTCAGCAGAACCCGGCGCTCCTGTTTTCATCAATATTGGCGACACGGTCGCTCAAGGCCAGACATTGCTGATTGTCGAAGCCATGAAAACCATGAACCCTATTGCGGCCCCGACCGGTGGCAAGGTTATCGATATCCTCGTTGCCAATGAGGCACCGATAGAATTTGGCCAACCCCTCGTCATTATTGAGTGAGTGTAATAGTCAACCATGTTTGAAAAAATCCTCATTGCCAATCGCGGGGAAATTGCCCTTCGTATCCATCGCGCTTGCCGTGAAATGGGCATTCGTACTGTTGCGGTCCATTCCGAAGCCGACGCGGATGCCATGCATGTGCGCCTTGCCGATGAAAGTGTGTGTATCGGACCGCCGAGCCCGACAACCAGTTATCTCAATATGCCGTCGATTATCGCCGCAGCCGAGATCACTAATGCTGACGGTATTCATCCGGGCTATGGCTTCCTGTCCGAAAATGCCAAATTTGTCGATATTGTAACGGCTCACGGCATCAAGTTTATCGGCCCTTCTGCCGATCATATCCGCCTGATGGGGGATAAAATTGCTGCCAAGGAAACCATGAGAAAGTTCGGTGTTCCTTGTGTGCCGGGCTCTGCCGGTGAAGTTCTAACGGTTAAAGATGCCGAAAAAATTGCCGCAGATATTGGCTATCCGGTCATCATCAAGGCATCTGCCGGTGGCGGCGGACGCGGGATGAAGGTGGCGGCAACAGCCGCTGATCTGTCCGAAGCCTTTTCATCAGCCCGCGCTGAAAGCCAGTTGGCCTTTGGGGACAATGCGGTTTATATCGAAAAATATCTCAGCACACCGCGCCATATTGAAATTCAGGTACTGGCCGATGGTCAGGGCAATGTGGTGCATTTGGGGGAACGGGACTGTTCCTTGCAGCGGCGTCACCAGAAGGCACTCGAAGAAACCCCGTCACCAGCCCTTAACGACAAATTGCGGACGCAAATCGGTAAGACCGTTGCCGATGCCGTGCGGGATATGAATTACGAAGGCGTTGGAACCATTGAATTTCTCTATGAAAATGGAGAATTCTTTTTCATCGAAATGAATACCCGCCTGCAAGTGGAACATCCGGTTACTGAAATGGTGACAGGCATTGATCTGGTGCGCGAACAAATTAAAGTCGCGGCGGGCCATAAACTGACCATCACACAGGAGGATGTAAAATTCTCCGGCCATTCCATTGAATGCCGGATCACAGCCGAAGACCCTGTGACATTTGCAGCCTCCCCCGGCCCAGTACTTGATTTTCATGCCCCCGGCGGTTTGGGCGTTCGTGTTGATTCAGCGCTTTACGCCGGATATAACGTACCGCCTTACTATGACAGCCTGATTGCCAAACTGATCGTTCACGGAGCAAACCGGCAAGAATGCCTGATGCGCCTTGATCGCGCTTTGGAAGAATTTGTCATCGGCGGGATCAAAACCACCCTGCCCTTGCATCAGGAACTGATTGAAAATTCTGATTTCATTGCCGGGGATTATAATATTCACTGGTTGGAAAAATTCCTTGAGGAGAAGCGTTAAAACCTTCTTTTTGTATCAGGTATGACAGTTTTAACCGCTGAAATTCTTCTTAATGCTTATAGCCACGGGATTTTCCCCATGGCCGAGTCTCAGGACGATCCGGAAATTTTCTGGGTCGATCCTGAAAGACGCGGGATTTTCCCTCTTGATGATTTTCATATCTCCAGAAGTCTGCGCAAAAAAATAAGAAAAGAGCCGTTTAAAATTACGGTTGATACCTGTTTTCGGCAAGTGATGAAAGAATGTGCAGCCCCTGCCCCCGATCGCCCCAATACCTGGATCAACCGGACCATTCTTGATCTGTATACAGAGTTGCATCTTGACGGCAATGCCCATTCCATCGAATGCTGGCAGGAAGGTCAACTGGTTGGCGGATTATACGGGGTTTGTTTTGGTGGTGTTTTTTGTGGGGAAAGCATGTTTTCCCGCGAAAAAGATGCCAGCAAAATTGCGCTTGTCGCTCTTGTTGCCCGTTTGAAGGCTGGCGGGTTCCAATTGCTGGATACCCAATTCGTAACAGAGCATCTCGCCTCGATGGGTGCTGTGGAAATTTCCCGCGAAGAATATCACCGGCGCCTTGATCAGGCGTCCATACTTGAGGCAGATTTTTATTCTTTGCCTTTGGACTGCTCGCCCGACGCTATTTTACAATCGATTACCCAGACATCATAAACCGGATGTTCAAGCGCGTTTAACGCCGGGCTTGAGGCAAACATCCAGCCCATAAACAAGGTCACAGGCTCTGCATCCTGAAGCTGTTCGCGAATTTCGAGGAAAGCCAGTGTTTCCGGCGGCTCCTCTGGGGGGCGCTTGAGGCATTTTCGCACAGTGATTTCCAGTGTGCCGTAGGTAACAGTTTCATCTATGCCAATGGTCAGGTCTTTTGTGCGGGCGGTTATCTTGTCCAGCGTTCGCAGAACCGCAGCTTCCCCTGACAGATTTTTGGCGACCGCGACCCCTGAATACGTCACGACCAGTATCACAAGTGCCAACAGGCTAAAAAAAGGTCTTTTCATGAAGCGGTGTTACGTCCTAAAAAACAGCTCTGTTATAACGCAAATATTTATTATTTGGCCTTGTCAGAGCTGAAAATGGCTTGCCCGATCAAATCCATCAGATTGACAGAACTTTGTGTATAGGTAATTTCATCCCCGTCTTCGAGCATATCTTCTGCGCCGCCCGGTTCCAGATCAAGATAATTCCCGCCAAGCAGGCTTTCGGCGGCTATTTTTGCAGAACTGTCTTCGGGTAGGGAAATTTTATCCTTGATGCTGATACCGATAACCGCCCGATAGGTCTCCGGGTCCAGTGACTGGCTGGTAATGGTGCCAACCTTGATGCCGCTCATGCGCACATCACTGCCCACCTGCAACCCGTCGGCCTGATCAAATTTGGCAATCAGGTTCAGGCCACCGTTACCACCCCCCAGATCAGCTGTCCGGTAGGCAAAAATCAGAAAGATCGCTGCAAATGCGAGGACAACACCCCCGATTATTGTCTCAACAATATTGTTTCCCAATTCAAGATCCCCTTATCTTGGCATGTTCGTAACGGATACCTGTTATTCCGGTGTCCAGGCTTCGTAATCTGCGGTGCTTTTCTGGCGAGTACCGCCGGTAATTGCCGACCCCCCCGGGTGATAGGCGTACTGTGTGCCGGTCAGGTTGGGAATATGTTCTTCCTCCCAGCTCTGCTTTTCAACCGCCTGCTGATCGGGCAGCATATCGGTGGTGTAATGCAGCCAGATGTGCCAGGCCGCCGGAACCTTGGAGGCTTCAGGATCACCTTTATATACGACCCAGCGACGTTGCCGTCCTACGGGGCCTGTGGGCTTCCCTTTTTCTTTAAAATACCGGTTGCCGAACTGGTCTTCACCAACCTGTTCGCCTTTCCACCATGTAAACAGCAATGTTCCAATTGTGGCCATGTCTTCATCTTCCATAGAAATCTTGCAAGTTGACCGGAATATGCCATTCAAGTGGGTATACGTCCAGTCTATCTTTATGTACTTACACCAAAATTCCCTAATTATGTGTTCATTTGGTGGCACCGGGCTATTGATCACAAAGCTGTGAGAATGATTCTGGAATTCTTTTGAAAACTTTCAGGAATTTTTTCAAAATTTGCGTTGTTAAAATGTCCCAGTCTCAAAAAAATTGCTGTGGTAAAAAAAAATATAAAAACCCGCCCGACAAAAAACCGCCATATTCCACGACATGTGGACAGGTGCGACGGTTCGGCACACCACATCTAGTAAAAACGGCGTTGACTTAGCTTATTCTAGGCGGCAACATCCTATCCGTCTTAAGGGGGAATACACATCGTAGCGGACAAAGGCAGTTTAAGAAAAGACTGCTCAACGCCGCAGGAATGCTGACAACCTTTAAGGGCAATTTAAATATATTATACTTTAGGGACAGGGACACATGCGTATTTCTCGGCATTTTACCGATGACAATTCATCACCTTACGCAAAAATCAAATTTCGGCAGGCAACCAGTGAAATCAGAAACCCTGATGGCTCGATTGTGTTCAAGCTCGATGATATTGACGTACCCGCTGAATGGTCACAGGTCGCTTGTGATATTATTGCCCAGAAATATTTCAGAAAAGCCGGCGTCCCTGCCCGCCTGAAGACAGATGCGGAAGAAAATGTGCCTGACTGGCTGTCCCGTCAGGTGGCCGACGAAGATGCCCTTGCCGATCTGCCCGAAGACGAGCGTTATGGCGGCGAGACATCTGCCACGCAAGTGTTTGACCGCTTAGCCGGCACCTGGGCCTATTGGGGCTGGAAGGGCGGCTATTTCGATACTGACGAAGATGCCCGCGCCTATTTCGATGAAATGCGGTATATGCTGGCCAAACAGATGGCAGCTCCCAATTCTCCACAATGGTTTAACACAGGTCTGCATTGGGCCTATGGCATTAGCGGGCCGGCTCAAGGTCATTCCTATGTGGATTTCGAAACCGGAAAACTGAAAAAATCTGTCAATTCCTACGAACATCCGCAGCCTCATGCCTGTTTCATTCAGTCCGTTAAGGATGATCTGGTCAATGAAGGTGGTATTATGGATTTGTGGGTGCGCGAGGCGCGCCTGTTCAAATATGGCTCAGGTACCGGTACCAACTTCTCCAATATTCGCAGCTCCGGTGAAAGCCTGTCCGGCGGCGGACGGTCTTCAGGCCTGATGAGCTTCCTTAAAATCGGTGATCGGGCTGCTGGTGCTATCAAATCCGGCGGCACCACCCGCCGGGCGGCCAAAATGGTATCGCTGGATATTGATCACCCGGATATCGAGGAATATATCAACTGGAAAGCGGTTGAAGAGCAAAAGGTTGCCGCCCTTGTCGCCGGATCGAAGCTGTGTAATCAGCATTTGAACGCTGTAATCAAGGCCTGCGCCGAAATGGACGGTGACGAGGCTTATAATGTGTCCGAAAATCCGCCTTTGCGCAAAGCCATCATCAGGGCGCGCAAAGCCATGGTCCCTGAAAACTATATTCAGCGGGTCATCCAGTTCGCCAAGCAGGGTTATACCGAAATTGAATTTACCACATATGACACCGACTGGGATTCAGAGGCATATTTGAGCGTTTCCGGTCAGAATTCCAACAACTCGGTTCGGGTCAGCGATGAATTTATCAGCGCCGTTCTCGAAGATGGCAACTGGGATTTGATCCGGCGGGTCGACGGCAAGGTTGCCAAAACCATCAAGGCCCGCGATTTGTGGGAGATGATCGGTGAAAGCGCGTGGCAGTCTGCTGATCCCGGCCTGCAATATGACACCACCATCAATGACTGGCACACCTGCCCGCAAGATGGTCGTATCAATGCGTCCAACCCGTGTTCTGAATACATGTTCCTTGATGATACGGCCTGTAATCTGGCATCAATGAACCTGATGACATTCCGCCGCGCCGATAAAAGCTTTGATATCGAAGCCTTTATCCATGCCTCACGGCTATGGACGATTACCCTTGAAATTTCTGTTTTGATGGCCCAATTCCCGTCTGATGAAATTGCCCGGCTGTCTTACAAATTCCGCACATTGGGTCTGGGTTTTGCCAATATCGGCGGCCTGCTCATGTCACAGGGGTTGTCTTATGACAGTGATGAGGGCCGTGCCCTTTGCGGCGCGATCAGCGCCCTGATGACAGGCACATCCTATAAAACAAGTGCTGAAATGGCCTCAGAGCTGGGACCGTTCCCCGGTTACAAGAAAAATGCCAAAGATATGCTGCGGGTTATCCGCAATCACCGCAATGCGGCAAAAAGCAATGCAAGCGGCTATGAAAATCTGTCAGTTTCCCCGGTTCCTCTCGATGCGGCCAATTGCGCCGATAAGGACCTGTTGAATGCTGCGGTAACTGTGTGGGATGATGCGTTAAGCCTTGGTGAAAAGCATGGCTATCGCAATGCACAGACAACCGTTATCGCCCCAACCGGCACCATTGGTCTGGTCATGGATTGTGATACCACCGGGATCGAGCCTGATTTTGCAACGGTCAAATTCAAGAAACTGGCGGGCGGCGGTTATTTCAAAATTATCAACCGCACCATTCCCGAAGCACTGACAAAACTGGGCTATTCGCGCAGTGAAAATCAGGAAATCATCGCCTATGCGGTGGGCCATGGCACCCTTGAGAATGCCCCGGGGATCAATCACGAACGGTTGCGCGAAAAAGGCTTTACCGACGAAATTCTCGAAAGTGTCGAAAGCGGACTTGCATCCAGCTTTGATATCAAATTCGTGTTTAATAAATTCACACTGGGCGAAGACTTCTGCACAGGCACCCTTGGACTGCCAGCCACCGATCTGGATGATTATAATTATGATCTTCTGGCCGCCATCGGATTTTCCAAATCCGATATTCTAGCCGCCAACAACTATTGCTGCGGGACCATGACAATGGAAGGCGCCCCCTATTTGAAAGACGAGCATCTGTCCGTCTTCGATTGCGCCAATCCTTGCGGACGTATCGGCAAGCGGTATCTGTCCGTTGACAGCCATATCCGTATGATGGCGGCCTCGCAGCCCTTTATCTCGGGTGCCATTTCCAAAACGATCAATATGGCCAATTCCAGCACGGTTGAAGATTGCAAGGATGCCTATTTGCTGTCCTGGAAACTGGGACTGAAAGCCAACGCCCTGTATCGTGACGGTTCTAAACTCAGCCAGCCTTTATCCGCCATTGCCATTGACGAAGAAGACGAGATGGAACTGGAAGCTGCCATGCAAGCCGCCCCTGCGGCGGCCAGTACGGTTATTGCTGAACGCATCGTTGAGAAAATTGTTCAGGGCCGCCAGAAACTGCCCACCCGCCGTAAAGGCTATACACAAAAAGCGGTTGTCGGCGGGCATAAGGTTTACCTGCGCACAGGTGAATATGATGATGGCTCCATCGGCGAGATTTTCATTGATATGCATAAAGAAGGCGCAGCTTTCCGCAGCTTGATGAACAATTTTGCCATCGCCATTTCAATCGGCCTGCAATATGGCGTGCCGCTTGAAGAATTTGTAGAAGCCTACACCTTCACCCGCTTCGAGCCGTCCGGCATCGTGGAGGGCAATGACGCCATCAAGATGTCCACATCCATCCTTGATTATCTGTTCCGTGAACTGGCCATTTCCTATCTTGGCCGCAATGATCTTGCTCATGTCAATATGGATGATTTGCGTACCGACGCCATTGGCGGCGGCGAAGCGCAGGCGGAAATTTCAGAAGATGAGCCAATGGAGTCGGTCTCTGCGCTGGATAATGTGATCAATCTGACATCAACCGGGTATATCCGCTCTAAAAACTTTGAAGTGTTACAAGGGGGGCTGTCCGGTATGACCATGAATGTGGGAGCTGGAACTGCGGCATCGACATCGACAACGTCAAGTGCGGCTGTCGCTGTGGGCGCAGAGACCGTCTCTGTCTCGGCATCTGTATCCGCAACATCCTCAAGCAAGAATTCCAGAGCCAATAAAGTTATGGAAGCACGGATGAAGGGCTATGAAGGCGATAGCTGCATGGAATGCGGAAACTTCACTTTGGTGAGAAACGGGACCTGCATGAAATGCGATACCTGCGGCTCCACCAGCGGTTGCTCTTAACGATTTAAAACCGGTTGGGCTTTACCCCCAGCCGGTTTTAACCCCTTTACGCCGAACATTTACCGTGGTGGTGGAACGTTTTTTCGGGATAATAATCTCGGAGACCGGTTTGCTGAACAGCCAGCCCTGACCATAATTCACACCGGCATTTTTAAGTAATGTTGCCTGCTCTTTGGTTTCAACCATTTCCGCAATTGTTCCTATATTCAGGTCAATACAGAGCTGTGCCATACATTTAAGGATGGCCTGATCGCGGTTGTTATTTAGCACATCACGCACATAAGCCCCGTCAATTTTCACAAAATCTGTGTTCAATGCCCTAATATACTGGAAGGACGCGGCTCCGGACCCCATATCATCCAGACTGACATGAATGCCTTTTTTCCGGAAATTCTGGATAATCCGGTCTGCCCGTACCAGGTCATTAACCTGCGAGGTTTCCGTGATTTCAATGCCAAGGCACTTACTGACATCCGGGTTATCTTCAATCAGTCGGTTTAGCGAGTCGATAAAACTGTCCGATGCCATAGAATGACCGGAAATATTAACCGCAAGATTGGGTGGAATATCCCCTTGCGGCGCAAATGTTTTCAAATATTCCAGTGCTTTTTTAGTCACCGCCAGATCAAGGTCAAGAATAATGCCGACCTCTTCGGCAAAGCAGACCGTCTCGAACGGGGATTCCCCGTCTTTGAAGCGGCATAGAACCTCGTGATGATGGATATCATCTTCATCATTCAAATTGACGATTGGCTGATAAACCAGATTGAACTGGTGCTTTGTAAACATTTTTTTCAGCGTTGCAATGCGGTTCATGGTCGCTTCCATTCGCCCCTGCAATCCATCCGCCAGATTTTCCAGTTCGAACTCTTCTTCTTCGTTATTAACAAAACTGTTAATGACAAACATCAAAGCGTTACTGGCATTTTCAGATGACAACTTACCCTTGTCCAGATCAACAGATTTGGGCGTTACCTTAACCCCGTGACCGGGTGCTATTTCATTGGATAAATGTTCGACCTTGTCTTGCAGAATTGATCCGTCCATGGATTTACTGTGTAGAACACCATATTTATCACCGCCAAGCCGTCCGGCAGAATCGCCACCATAGGAATATCCCCGCAAGATACCTCCCATTTGAGCAAGGAAATCCTCCATCCCTTTTTCAGTGGTATTCGCAGCCATATCACGAATATTATCCAGCTTCAAAAGAGTCATTTCCAACTCTTGTCCGGTTTCGGCGGCAAGCGATAGCTGGTCATTGGCAAGAGCTAGAAAGTCGTTTTTATCAAGAAGGCCGGTTTCCCCGTCCCGGTTCACAGACAAAGATTGTGCGGCGGGCAGACCCGTGACATTGATGGTCAGATACAAATGTCCATGGGTGCGTGGCAAGCTGCAAGCCCCCATAATTGATGCCACATTCGTCTTTTTCATGCGGGCGGCAACAGGGCTGATACGTTCGCCTTCGGACATATTTGCCAATAAATGGGAAATCATGCGCCGGTCCAGCGGATCAAGGACCTCCTCAAACCGCATTCCCATCAATTCATCGATATCGCGTCCGGTAATGCCTTTGGCCGCGCCGGAGACAAAGCAGATTTCTCCCGTTTGATCAAGCTCGATCAATAAATCTGCAGCTGCAAATGAAAAGGCAACAAACCTTTCTTTATCATCCCGCAGTGTATTCATTCTGGAATCAGTCACCATATCCACCCTCTATACCTGACCACCAGTTTACACTGACAAGTCTTAATAAAGAGCGAATAGCCCCCCGGAAACTACCGGTGGGGGCATTCTCGGTCGCAGAGAAGAATTATCCTTGTGGTTTAGGTTCCGGCATGACTGTGCGGATATGTAGCTCGCGCAGATTTTTAGGCGGAACCGGTGCCGGTGCCTGCATCATCAAATCCTGTGCTTGCTGGTTCATGGGGAACAAAATTACTTCGCGAATATTTGGCTCATCTGCCAGCATCATAACGATACGATCAACCCCCGGTGCAATGCCGCCATGGGGCGGGGCGCCGAATTTAAAGGCGTTGAGCATACCGCCGAAGCGGTCCTCAACCACACTTGGATCATAGCCGGCAATTTCAAAGGCTTTCATCATAATGTCCGGACGGTGATTCCGGATGGCTCCCGATGACAGCTCAATCCCGTTACAAACGATATCATATTGATAGCCCTTGATATCGAGCGGGTCCATTGTCTCCAAGGCTTCCAGGCCCCCTTGCGGCATGGAGAACGGATTATGGCTAAAATCGAGTTTCTTTTCTTTTTCATCATATTCAAACATGGGGAAATCGATGACCCAGCAGAATTTGAAGATATTTTTCTCGCAGATATCAAGATCGGTCCCGATGATATTCCGGGCCTTACCTGCAAGTTCAGCAGCTTTAAGGTCCTTGTCACAGGCAAAGAAAATACCGTCACCATCAGAGACACCTGCAATTTCCTGAATTTGCGCAAGACGATCGGCATCAAGATTTTTGGCAATTGGTCCTTTGGCTTCCCCATCGCGGAAGATGATGTACCCCAAGCCACCGGCGCCTTCTTTACGGGCCCAGTCGTTCATTTTATCAAAGAAGCTACGGGCGCGGCTACCGGCGCCCGGGGCTGGAATTGCCCGAACCACTGATCCTTTTTCGACCGATTTGGCAAACAGGCCAAAGCCTGATCCCCGGAATACTTCGGTGACATCGGACAGGATGATGGGATTGCGTAAATCGGGTTTGTCAGAGCCATATTTCATCATGGCATCTTCAAATGGAATGCGCACAAACGGGGTTACAACTTCACGCTCCCCTGCGAAATCCTGAAACACTTTGGTCAGAACCGGCTCAACCGCGTTGAACACATCTTCCTGTGTCACATAGGCCATTTCAATATCGAGCTGGTAAAATTCACCGGGGCTACGGTCGGCACGGGCGTCTTCGTCGCGGAAACACGGGGCGATCTGGAAATAGCGGTCAAAGCCGGACATCATTACCAGTTGCTTGAATTGCTGCGGTGCTTGCGGCAGGGCGTAGAATTGCCCCGGATGCATGCGGCTTGGCACCAGAAAGTCGCGTGCGCCTTCGGGGGATGACGCGGTCAGGATCGGTGTCTGGAATTCCATGAACCCCTGATCCTGCATAGCGGTGCGTAAAGCCGAGATAACCTTCGAGCGCAAGATGATATTGTTATGCAGCCGGTCACGGCGCAAATCCAGATAACGGTGACGCAGGCGGATATCTTCGGGATATTCCTGATCACCAAAAACCGGCATCGGTAATTCTTCGGCGGCTGATTGCAGCTCGAAATCCTGAATATCCAGCTCGACCTGACCGGTGGGCAGGTTTGGATTGACCGTCTCGGCGCTCCGGGCGACGACCTTGCCGGTCACCGTGATCACACTTTCAGAGCGCACCGCTTCCACTTGCGGAAAGATATCCATATCGGTTTCAATCACGCATTGGGTAATACCATAATGGTCCCGCAAATCGATAAACAGCAAATTGCCATGATCACGTTTACGGTGCACCCAGCCAGACAGGCGGACAGTTTCACCAACATTAACATCACGAAGTTCAGCGCAAGTATGCGTACGATAACTATGCATCAGGGTTCTCTTATTGCTTTATCTAGGACCAATTACCCGCCAGTATACTCACATCGGGTATCAAAGGGCTTGTATTACATGCTTTTTTAGCGCACGCCAACCTTCCTTTGTGTATAAAAATAGACTAATCTGGATATTCTTGAAAAAAACAAATTGAAATCAGCCCTGAATTCAGACCTCGGCTGCCATAGAAGTAAAAATAAATAATGCAAATAGTCACCCGTACAGACGACCTCGCTGCCCTTTGTGACCGCTTATCCGCGCACCCATATGTCACAATTGATACTGAATTCCTGCGCGAGAGCACTTTCTGGCCACAACTCTGCCTCGTCCAGATCGCCAGCGAAGATGAAGCGGCTATTATCGACCCACTGGCAGCGGGTATATCGCTTGATCCGTTGTTCGCCCTTATGCAGAACAGGGATGTCCTGAAAGTCTTTCATGCGGGACGGCAGGACCTGGAAATCTTCCATCATCTGACCGGCGAGGTTCCCGCCCCTATTTTCGACACACAAGTGGCGGCAATGGTAAGCGGATTTGGCGAGTCGGTGGGGTATGACACACTGGTCGGCAACCTTGTCGGTGTCCACATTGATAAATCGTCACGCTTTACCGACTGGTCCCGCCGCCCGCTTAGCGACCGGCAACTTGAATATGCACTGGCGGATGTTACCCATTTGCGCACCGTTTATGAAAAACTGATCGCAAAACTGGAACAGACCGGACGTAAAGACTGGTTGCTGGGCGAGATGAAAATTCTCGAGACACCGGAGACATACCTGCTGCCCCCTGAAAAAGCATGGCGACGCATTAAGTCCCGCAACAACAAACCGCGTTTTTTGGCGATCTTGCAGGCCGTTGCCGAATGGCGCGAACAACAGGCCCACCGTCAGAATATTCCGCGCAATCGGGTCTTGCGCGATGAAGCCTTGCTGGAAATTGCCTCTAACCCGCCGTCAAACACAGAAAAACTGTCGCATGTGCGCGGCATTGGGCGAAAGTTCGCGGATGGCAAAATGGGGGCTGGTTTACTCGAGGCCATCAAGACCGGCCGGGCCGTTCCCGAAGCAGATTGCCCGACAGCCGTTCAAAAAGTTCCGCTTCCCAAAGGCATGGGCCCGTTAATGGATTTGCTGCGGGTCTTGCTTAAAATGCGCTGTGAAGATAACGAAGTCGCGCAGAAACTGGTCTGTTCATCGGCTGACCTGGAAAAGATCGCTGCCGACGACAATGCGGATGTTCCGGCCCTGCAAGGATGGCGGTTTGAAATTTTTGGCCGTGACGCCTTGGCATTAAAAGCCGGAAAAATCGCGTTCACTGCCGAGGGCCGTAAAATAAAGATTATTGAGCTTCAATAACCTTTATCGACGCGGTTTTCTCCAGACAATTGGCGAGGGCGGACAGACGGCTATGAACATGTACGCCGAGTAGAACGGCCAGTTCTTCGGGAACTTCCAACACCAGAGTGTCATCTGTGGAAGCCAGTCTGGTATCGGGCAGGATACCACGGGTGCCGCCACTTAACGAGTGTGACAGGCGCAAGGCAAGACCAAGACTGAGCGACTGTTGCCGGGACTGGTCATCGACAAGGGTTAATGCCCCCTTCAGGGCTTCCCCGTTCAGATTGCCGCGATAACGGGCATAAACCGCCAGCGCAACAATGGCGCGTCCCTTGTGACCGATACCGCTAAAAGGGGCCCGGAAAATGCGCCGGTAGGCCTGGGCCGCCCGATAATCATTACTCATGCTCCAGGCGATATCGGACAAGGTGGAGGCCGCCAATGCAAGGCGCTCTCCCTTTGGTCCCAAATGGGAAAAGGCCGGCTGCAACCAAGCGAAAATTTCTTCGCCATGCTCTGCAAAACGGCCTTCTTTCGCCGCCATATTACGGCATGCTTCCAATAACGGATCAAGCCGGCGAACCGGCTTTTTAAGTTCTGAAAACAGCAATCCTTCCCGCAGGCCATTTCCGGAAAAGACAACATTTTTCGGCTGAACAACACTGAATATCTGGTCCATAATCAGGGCGGCTGTGCGCATGGTCCCTGCCCTTGATTTCTGGACATTTTCCATACCAATCAACTCATCATCGGTGCGCCCGAGGATTTCATCAATCAATGTCTTCATCTGATCAAAAGACAATTTGTAATTATGCACAATATTGAGCGGATGCCCGGTCTTTGAAATATGATATTTGGCAAGGGCGCGCCAGGCACCTCCAACCACATAGAAATTCTTGCCCTTTAACCCGTCCAGCCAGTCGATCTGGGCAAAACGGGCATGGAGATTGGCAATCAGTTCCTCTTCGGGCAATTGCATTCGTGACAGGCGCAAGGCCCCCAATGGCAAGGTTGCCGTATCCCCGACCTTGTGATCATGCACATTGACAAGCTCCAGACTACCCCCGCCCAGATCGCCCACCAATCCGTCGGCATAAGGCATTCCTGACAGCACACCAAGCCCCGCATACCGGGCTTCCTGTTTGCCGCTGAGAACCTGTACGTTCAGATCGCATTCCTGTTCGATTTCAGCGACAAATTCGGAACCGTTATCGGCTTCGCGAACGGCGGCGGTGGCGGCGACAATAACCCGCTCGATCCCCATATGAGTGACAAGGGCGGTATAACGCCGCAGGGCATTCATGGCATAGGCCATGGCGTCGTCTCCGAGCAGGGAAGAACGGCCAAGATCCCGCCCCAATCCGCACAGAACCTTTTCATTGAATTTGGGCATGGGGACCCTTGAAGGCCCGTCAAAGACAACCAGACGGACAGAGTTTGATCCGATATCGATAACAGCTGTCATCTTTGAAGAAGTCCGGACTGCGGGGTCCAGACTTCTGTCACGGGTTTCCAGAATTTCTTGCACGTAATCTACTCTTGTAAAATCAGTTCAAATAATCAGTGTCAGACGGGCGGTGTCAGTCTTGGAACCGGACCACTCATCTTCAATGCTTTACCGCGTCCCGACAGGGACGGATTGGTTAAAAAGTAATTATGGGCAGAAAACGGGTGTTCCACTTCGGCATCACGGGTGTATTCGCCATCTGCCCCCAAAATCCATGTTTGCTCGGTATCCTTGATGCACGCCACCATAATCTGGTCAAGAACTTGCCGGTGAACGGTTTTGTTGGTAATCGGCACCAGTGCTTCAATGCGCCGGTCCAGATTGCGCGGCATCCAGTCGGCGGACGAAATAAAGACCTTGGCTGTATCGGACGGCATTTCCGCCCCGTTCCCAAAACAGACAATACGCGAATGTTCCAGAAAGCGACCCACAATACTATGCACCTGAATATTTTCAGACAAACCCGGAATACCGGGTTTCAGGCAGCATATTCCGCGAATAACCAGACGGATATCCACACCGGCATTACTGGCCCGGTACAGGCTGTCGATAATTTCAGAATCCACCAGTGCGTTGAGCTTCGCCCAGATCGTCGCCGGTTTTCCTTTTTTTGCAAACTCTATTTCAGTATTGATCATTTCCAGCAGCGATGGGCGCAAACTGTAAGGCGATATGATCAACTGTGACAATCCTTCCGGTTTTGAATATCCGGTGATGTAGTTAAACATCAGGGTAACGTCTTTTGCCAATACCGGATCATCGGTGAACAGAGATAAGTCGGTATAAATACGCGCATTGACCAGATGATAGTTGCCGGTTCCGAAATGCATATAGCTTTTTAGCGCGCGGCCTTCGCGGCGCACCACCAGCGATACCTTGGCATGGGTTTTCAGATCGAGAAATCCGTAGATCACCTGCGCCCCTGCCCGTTCAAGATCGCGGGCCCATTTGATGTTGGCCTCTTCATCGAAACGGGCTTTTAACTCAATCAGGGCGGTTACCGATTTTCCAGCTTCCGCCGCTTCGATCAGGGCTTTAACAATGGGAGAATCCGACGAGGTCCGGTACAAGGTGTGTTTGATCGCCACCACGTCCGGGTCAGCCGCCGCCTGCCGCAGAAACTGCACCACCACATCAAAGCTTTCATAAGGGTGATGAACAACAAAATCCTTGGTACTGATGGCTGCAAAAACATTACCACCCGCTTCGCGGACCCGTTCAGGGTACCGGGGTTCTGCCGCCTTGAAAACCAGATCGGGTCGTTCTTCGGTGATTAACTGATCAACCTGTGAAATACCCATCAAGCCATCAATTACCATAATTGCACGGGCATCGACCTGTAATTCATCAGCCAGAAATCCGGACAGGCTGCCTGACATACCGCTATCAACTTTAAGGCGGATAACACTGCCCCGCCGCCGCCGTTTCAAGGCAGTCTCGAAAAACCGGACCAGATCTTCGGCTTCCTCTTCAACCTCGATATCACTATCGCGGATCAGCCGGAACAGCCCCGAGGCTTCCACTTCATAGCCCGGAAACAGTTTGGATAGAAACTGGGCAATCACATTCTCGAGGGCGATAAAACGGATCGCATCACCGGGCAGCCGGATAAAGCGCGGAATGGTCGGTGGAAATGGCAGCAATGCTTTCAGACGATGGCTGCCTTTTTTGCCAGCCATCTGCAAAATCATCCCGAACCCCAAATTCTGGATAAAAGGAAACGGATGTGACGGGTCAATGGCCATCGGGGTCAGTATGGGGAAAATCTGTTCATCAAAATAGGATTCCAGCCAGATTTTATCGGCCTCCGACAGGCTGTTTTCATCAGCAACCGAAATGCCTTCCTGTTTCATTTCCACAAGTAACTGCTTCCACACCAATTGCTGCTCGTCAATCAGGGAACCGGCTTTAACTTCAATCTGGTTCAAGGTCTGTGATGGCGTCAGTCCGTCAGGGCTGATGGTTGTCACCCGTGCCTTGACCTGCCCCCAAAGGCCCGCCACGCGCACCATGTAGAATTCATCGAGATTGGTCGCCGAAATAGACAGAAACCGAAGGCGCTCAAGCAGAGGATGATTGCGATTATTTGCCTCCTCGAGAACCCGACCGTTAAAAGACAGCCATGACAGCTCCCGATTGATGAATCGTGAGGGGTTGGTCATATCAATGACTGCAAAGTCTTCATTTTCAGCAGGTACCGGGGAACTCACCGTCATTGGCTCCTTATTTCGCAAGCCTGCTCCACGCAGGATAAACCCAATAAAGGGTTATTGTTACAGTTTTATAACAGCCTGTTCTTGATCCCATATGTCAAGATTTTCTCTCAAGTAATGACCTGACAAACGGTATTGTAATTTTTCTTTTCTCGGCAAGCGACAAGCCATCAAGCGCGGTAACAATGCGTAACGCTTCTTCAAAAGACCGCTCCAGCCGCATGATCAGATATTGAATAACATCCGGCGTGACCTGAATTTGTCTATCAGCAAAGAGTTTCAATAAGATTGACGAAAACAGCATATCATCAGGCTCATCAATGCGGACGATCTGAATGGCCCCCAGCCGCGAGGCCAGATCGGGCAATTGAATATTCCAGCCTGATACCGGTTGCTGACTGCTCATCAACAGGAAATTACCGCTCATCCGTATCAGATTATAAAGATGAAACAGATTATCCTCACTGATCCCTGTTCCTAAATCTTCCAGCACCAGATTGTTATCGGCGAGAGCCGTTAGCTCGTTAATATCCAGCCGCTCCAGATCACCGGCACTGATCAGAACCGCATTGCTTTTGGCTGCCCAGACATGGGCCAGATGGGTTTTGCCGCAGCCTCGTGGTCCCACCAGCAGCAGAAAAGGTCCCGGCCAATCTGACCAGCGATCAATCCATGCCACGGCTTGTTCATTAGGAGTGGAGACGAGAAAATCCTCCCGCCCCAAAGCCGCCCGATATGAAAAATCCAGTGGAATTTGTCTCATTCTTCTTCTCCAGCATGTTCAATTTCGGAGACATCCCCATATATGGGGCTGGTCATATATTGAGACAAGACAAAGCGGCTGAGCACACCAACCACTGCCGCCACCGGAACCGCCACAAGAACACCGACAAAGCCGAACAGGCTGCCACCGGCAAGCAGGCCGAACATCACCCAGACCGGATGAAGGCCAACCTTGCTGCCCACCAGTTTGGGGGTCAGAACGTAGCCTTCAAGAATTTGCCCAATACCAAAAATAATGGCGACAATACCGATCGACATGAAATCGGGCCAGAACTGGAACAGGGCAACCCCCACCGAAATAGTGAAACCGACAATCGCGCCAACAAACGGAATGAAAGAAATCAGACCGGTAATAATGCCGATAACCAGTCCGAACTCCAGACCAACAGCCAGCAAGGCAGTTCCGTAATAAATCGCCAGTATCAGACAAACGGTCGATTGCCCCCGCACGAACCCTGCCAGAACATCATCAATCTGCCTGACAAGCATCCGGATGGTATCGCGTTGCTTGCGCGGCAACCATGTGTCAACCTTGGCCGTCAGATGATCCCAGTCGCGCAATAGATAAAAGGCGACCACCGGCGTAATCACCAGCAAGGTAATCAAATTGAAAAAGGCCAGTCCCTGATCCAGCAGGTTTACCGTTATCGCGCCCAGATTTTTAAGAGCCCCACTCATCTGTCCGCCAATCAGGGTTTTGAAATCACCATTTTCCTGCAATCCCGGTAGATCAATCACCTGACTTACCAGCGGTTTTACAAGTTCGTAAGCCGTCTGAATATAGCCCGGCAGGCGTCTCATTAACCCGATAAACTGATCAGCCAGTGCCGGTAACAAAATAATTGCAGCCACGATCGTGACGAGCAAAAACAAGCCGACAATCAAAGACGTCGCCGCCGTGCGCCCCATCCCTTTGTCTTCAAGTTTATCGGCCACCGGATCAAGGAAATAGGCAACGGCCATGCCCAGAATAAAGGGCAGCAGAATATTGCTAAGCAGCACCAGAGATGCCACAAATATAACGACAATGGCTGCCCAGAATTTGATATGTTGTCGTAACGTCATTCATGTCTCCAGCCCTGAAAAACAAGGCTATTTATTTTGGCGTATCCAGGCCATCAGGTAACTGTATCCGGATAATAAGGTTGTGGCTGCAACCACATATATATTAACGACAATAACGGAACCCGGATCAATGTCAAAAGCTGCGGTACCCAAAATCAGGGCCGCTAACAATATCTGGAACAATGTATTGATTTTGCTAATAAAAACCGGTTCCACCTTGACCTTTATTTCCATCAGATAGGAAAACAGAATGCCGCCCACCAGCAGCAAATCCCGGCTCACCACCAGAATGACCAGCCAGCTGGGCAGATCACCGGACAGCCCCAGGGTGACATAAATAGAGACCAGCAGTATTTTATCGGCCAGTGGATCGAGGTATTTGCCCAGCCGTGTAGTCATGTTGAACTGCTTGGCGATTAAGCCGTCAACAGCATCAGAGATACCGGCAAGTACAAAAACGATAAAAGCCACCTGCATCTGTTCGCGCAGGATCAACCACACAATCAGGGGAACACCAAAAATACGGGCCAATGTAATACTGTTGGGGATATTCACGCGTCAATCCAGAAAATTTACAAGATACAACTAACACTATTCATCGGTTCGATTATTGAGGGTCCAGTAGCCTTCTTCATTATCAAGTAGCAGGTTTTTCTGGGCAAACGCATTTCGCAGTTGCCGTAAATCGCCAACAAAAGAAATCTCCCAGAACACTTTCTCCACCGTCATCTCGCGAACAGTTATTTTTTCCACGGCAGGAATAGAGCGGGTTTTGTTCTGAATATCAATCCATTCCTTCAAACTTGAAATGGATGTGGAGACAGCGAGTTTATTTTCAATGTTGCGATCGAGAATGTTCTGGTCTTTCCAGCTTTCCTGCAAATTTTCCACCACATCGAAGATGGCCGCCCGGAAAATATCGCGATCGGTATCACCGCCGGTAAAACTTTCAACAACAGCCGCAGAAAACAGATCGCTGCGTTGATAGGAAATATCCAGCCGGCGCACCCCGTCTTCATTCTGGATACTGGCATAGGCCACAAGAACAGCTCTGGCTCCGTACATTTCACTCATTGCGGCGATGGGGATTTCCCGCATAAGAATGGCATCTTCAACGGTAATAGCTTTCATATCCTCAAGGGTGCCGCTAGGCACAATAACCGGCAACAGCGGATCTTGCGCCCAATCATCCTGACGTTTGATATTACCCTCAGGTCCCTTTCCGCCATCAAAAACCTCAACCCAGGCATCTCGCCACGGGTTCGGCTCGTCCCACAGGTATTTGATGCCGTCTTTTTCAAAGATCGGCAACACCAGAATGGGTTTACTGACACTTTCCGAATACGGGATATCGCGCGCCTGTAAAATCGGAATAATCAGGTCGCGTTTGAATTCCACTGTCAAATCCGCCAGATATCTTTGCGCCGAGGTTTTCTCGTTGCGCACCAAAAAGGCACTGACAAGTTCCGAAAGTTCAGAATCACTGACCGTTGGCAGGTCGGCATGATAGCTTTTTGGCGTCAATTTTCGCAGCAAAGCCGCAAATGCCCGCCGTTGCCCATCCGCCACAGCAAGCACCCGTGCCTCGCTGGCCGAAGCTGCTGTTTTATCAACCGAAATACCCTTTATCGAGTATAATTCAGCCGCAAATGCAGGCCCGGTCAGGCCTGTCATCAATAGCCAAAGGGCAGCAAAAATTCTGATTGCTATCCGTGAGTATGTATTTTGTTGTGTTTCCATCATTGCAAACCACTGGAAAAAACGTATGTTGGCCCCATTAGAATCAGGACATTGCATAGAGCATATCTTATGACACGTGAAAGCTCCAAAAAAAGTTACAATTACAAAGACGCGGGCGTCGATATCGAAGCCGGTAATTCTCTTGTAAATGCGATCAAACCACTGGCGGCGATGACAAAACGCGCCGGGGCGAATGCCGATCTGGGCGGATTTGGCGCCCTGTTTGATTTGAAGGCCGCTGGTTTTATAGACCCGTTGCTGGTTTCTGCCACCGATGGTGTCGGCACCAAATTAAAAGTTGCCATTGATATGAACAAACATGACACCGTCGGGATCGATCTGGTGGCTATGTGTGTCAACGATCTGGTGGTGCAAGGGGCTGAACCTTTGTTCTTCCTCGATTATTTTGCCACCGGCGGGCTGGATGTGGCTGCGGTTCGCGATATCGTTAGCGGCATTGCCGAGGGTTGCCTGCAAGCAGGTTGCGCCCTTGTTGGCGGCGAGACCGCTGAAATGCCCGGTATGTATGCGGCTGGTGATTACGATATGGCGGGATTTACCGTTGGCGCGGTTGAACGTGATCAGCTGCTAAAGGCCGATACACTGGCAGACGGTGATATCCTGCTGGGGTTATCCTCGTCAGGTGTTCATTCAAACGGCTACTCGCTGGTACGTCGCCTGATTGCTGATTTCAATCTTGATTTGACGGCCCCCGCACCGTTTGATGACAGCCGTAGCCTTGGTGATGCCCTGATTGCTCCGACCAGAATATATGTAAAAAGCTGCCTTGCCGGTGTGCGGGCGGGCCATATCAAGGCCTTGTCCCATATTACCGGCGGCGGATTGTTCGAAAACATCCCGCGCATTCTGCCCCCGACACTGGTCGCAGAACTGGATGCTAATGCATGGCAGTTGCCGCCTTTATTCAAATGGCTGGCAGAACTTGGCAATATTGCCCCGCGCGAGTTGGCAACCACGTTCAATTGTGGTCTGGGCATGGTTGTCGCCGTCCAGCCGTCAAATGTTGATGCCCTCACGGCATTACTTGAAGAGGCTGGCGAGCAGGTTCACCGGATCGGGTCTTTGCGGCCCCGAAAGGATGATGAAAAACAGGTATCTATCCTTGATCTTGAGAAGGCATTTCTGGCGTGAGAGTAGCAGTTCTGATTTCATCGCGTGGCTCCAACATGCAAGCGCTTGTCCGTGCCAGTCAGGCAGAGGGCTTTCCGGCTGAAATTGTAACGGTGTTGTCCAACAACCCCGATGCTGCCGGACTGGAATTTGCCAGACAGCATGACATTCCAGCCAAGGTTATCAACCATCGCGACTTTGATAACCGTGAAGATTTTGATGCTGCCATGTCCGATTATCTGGCGGCACAAAAGGTTGATCTGATCTGCTTGGCAGGGTTTATGCGCCTGCTGACACCGGATTTCGTTAATCGCTGGCGCGACCGGATCATTAATATTCATCCCTCCCTGCTCCCCGCCTTCAAGGGGTTGCATGTACATGAACGGGCCATCGAGTCCGGCACCCGTTTTACCGGCTGCACGGTTCATTATGTGCGCCCTGAAATGGATGACGGGCCAATTGTTGCGCAAGCAGTCGTCCCTATCTTGAGAGATGATACCACCGATATACTGGCAAAACGCATTCTGGTTCAGGAACACCGGATTTATCCGCTGGCCTTGAAGCTGATCGCCGAACGTAAAGTCAGGATACATGGATCAATTGCCACCATCAGCGATGCGGCTGAAGTCGAGGGCTCCCTGACAAACCCGCAGGTTATTGATTAGACGGCTTTGATCGTTTGCGCATTTTTGCAGATAGCAGGTTAAGCGCCTCGACTCCGGCGGAAAAGGCCATGGCGGCATAGACATAACCTTTGGGGACGTGAAATCCCAAGCCGTCAGCAATCAACGTCATGCCGATCATTAGCAAAAAGCCGAGGGCCAGCATGACAACCGTCGGATTATTCGAGATAAATTCAGATAGCGGGTTGGCGGCTACCATCATAATCCCCACCGAGATCACCACGGCAATAACCATGATCGTGATCTGGTCGGTCATACCCACAGCCGTAATGATGCTATCGATTGAAAATACGATATCAAGTAATAGAATTTGCACAATGACGCTGGTAAAACCAGCCCCTTTGGGGACCTCTTCCTCGGCCTCATCTTCATCACTACCCTGCATATAATGATGAATTTCGGTGGTGGCCTTCCATACAAGAAACAGACCGCCCGACAGCATAATCATATCCCGCCACGAAAATTCATTGCCAAAAACAGTTATCACCGGCTCGGTCAGCGAGACAATAACTGCGATAAGCGACAACAGCCCCAGACGCAGGAACATGGCCAGTCCGATTCCGATCAGACGGCCCGATTTTTGTTGATGCACCGGCAGTTTATTGCTGAGGATCGAGACAAAAATCAGATTGTCGATCCCCAAAACGATTTCCATAACAATCAGGGTCAATAGCGCAATTATTGCCGTCGGATTGGAAAAAATATCTATTATAAACATGTGCGACCCGTACCCCTCAACAAACCAGCCATAAGCCGGATATAGGTATTGCGCCTATCGGTCTAAAACAAGCTGTTTCTCAAACCGGGGACAATATGTCGTATAAATCTGACTATGCACATTTACATATACTTAAACAGAGCGCGTTATATCTAATTATCAGAAAAATATAATTCTCTTAAATATATTGCGTAACATATTGATATGACTTCAAAACCTGGACGAAAGCCCTATAACGACCAGCAGAAAAAAGCTGTCAGGGCTACCATCTCTGCCGCAGCCCTGACCCTGTTTCGCGAAGAAGGATATGCCGCAGTCTCCATCCGGCGGCTGGCGAAAGAAGCAGGCTGCGCCCCGATGACCATCTATGCACATTTCGATGGTAAAATTAACATTCTGCAACATCTATGGGCTGTGGTTCTAAAAGATGTATTTGGTGAAATTCACCAGAATATTGAAGGGCAAAGCGATCCGCATGCGCGCCTGATGAGCGCATCACATTGTTTCGTTGATTACTGGCTGTATCATCCGGATCACTTCCGGCTGGTTTTCATGTCAGGCGATATCACCCGCCCCGATGTCGCATCCTTTTTGGCGAATGATCAAACGGTAGATCATTTCAGGTTTTTTGCAAAACTGGTCGCCGATGCCCTGCCCGCCAGTCTCAACACCCAGCCAAAGACGGATGCCTTAATCACGGCACTGATCGGCATTGTATTCTGCGCCAACACAATCAGTGACTTTCCATGGACCGATCAAAGCCGGCTCACTGACCTGATGCTCACAAGCCTGATTGCACCCGCCACCACATAAAAAAGGCTGCCCGAAACTATCAGGCAGCCTTTGATTTTTACCCTGATCACCGCATGGTGATCAGTTGCTATTAGCGGGAATAAAATTCCACGATAAGGTTTGGTTCCATGATAACCGGATAAGGAACATCAGCCAGCGCAGGAATGTTAATGAACGTTCCTTTCATCGCTTTATGGTCCACTTCCATATATTCAGGCGTATCACGTTCAGCGCTTGCAGCAGCTTCAAGAACGATTGCCAGCTGTTTTGATTTCTGGCGAACTTCAATAACGTCACCTGGTTTTACCTGGAAAGAAGCAATGTTTACTTTTTTACCATTGACCATAACATGTCCGTGGTTGACGAACTGACGGGCAGCAAAAACAGTTGGGACAAATTTCATGCGGTAAACAACAGCATCCAGACGACGCTCGAGCAAACCGATCAGATTTTCTGATGTATCGCCCTTCACACGAACAGCTTCTTTATACAAACGGCGGAAGCCTTTTTCTGTGATGTTGCCATAGTAGCCTTTAAGCTTCTGTTTGGCGCGCAAGTGAATACCAAAGTCGGAGAGCTTGCCACGGCGGCCTTGGCCATGCTGGCCCGGTCCGTAATCACGTGTGTTTACAGGGCTCTTCGGACGACCCCAGATATTTTCGCCCATACGGCGGTCAATTTTATATTTTGCCTGAATACGTTTAGTCATAAACTTATTCCAATCTTGATTTAAAGGATAAGGCATGCCGACGAGGCTTGCACAGAAGTGCGCAATATACTGATGCGCAAAGACTTGTCAACTGAATACAGGGCTATAAGGCCAGCCTTATGTATCACCGTCTTTTTTGAGCGGCAGGGACAGTCCTTTTATGATCCCCTGTACGGCTTTGATATCGGTTTCCATCATCTCGAAGCGCTGGAACATGTTGCGCATATTGCGCAGGATAATCGGACGGCGGGCAATTTTACTATCAAAATACCCACGGGCATCAAGCCCCTTTTCAATGCGGGTAAATAGATGCCCCAACTCCACCTTGGTGGCAGGACGCTCTGTATTGCTGATAAACCTGTCCGGTGTCTTATCTGCCGCCTGATACCATTCATAGCCGATCAACAGCACCGCTTGTGCCAGATTGATCGATGTGAAGTCCGGGTTTAGCGGCACGGTGATAATGGTATCGGCCAGCGTGATATCATCACTGGACAGGCCATGGCTTTCCTTACCGAACAGAATACCGCAAGTCTGTCCTGCGGCTGAATAGTTGCGCAAATCAGTGGCAGCGGCCTTCGGACTTACCACCATTTTCACCATATCGCGCGGGCGCGCCGTTGCCGCATAAACATGCTGTAAATCAGCGATTGCATCCGCAACGGTTTCAAACACACGTACATTATCCATGACGATATCGGCCTTGGTGGCCATGGCAACCGCCGCCGGATTGGGCCAGCCATCGCGCGGGGCGACAAGGCGCAAGTCCGTCAGGCCGAAATTCAGCATCGCCCGCGCAGCCGCGCCAATATTCTCGCCCATTTGCGGCTCCACAAGGATAACCACAGGGGCTGCTGTGGCTGCTATTATTTGATCAGTGCTCAAAACGGTGCCCTATTCACCGGCGGGCGCATTGCTGCGCAGCAATTTGTAGGTAATGCTGTCAAGCAGGGCCGCAAAAGACGCATCTACAATATTGGGTGACACCCCGACCGTAAACCAGTGATCCCCGCTATCATCGGTGCTTTCAATATGCACGCGGGTCACAGCTTCGGTGCCTGTTGAAAGGATACGAACCTTGAAGTCCACAAGTCGCAAATCTTTCAGATAGTTAGAGTATTTTCCCAAGTCTTTGCGCAAAGCCGTATCTAGGGAGTTCACCGGGCCGTTCCCTTCTGCGACCGACATCAGGCGTTGCCCGTCAACCACCACCTTTACAACCGCATCCGAGACTGAAATCAGCTCGCCTTTGGCGTTATGGCGGCGTTCCACCTGGACGCGGAAACTCTCCACCTCGAAATAATCGGGAACCTGCCCCAACCGCCTGCGGGCCATCAGCTCGAAACTGGCAGGGGCACCATCATAGCTGTAACCGCGATACTCGCGCTCTTTCACTTCTTCAAGCAGACGATCAACTTTCGGGTCTTTGGGATCGATATCAAGGCCGAAATCCTTGAACTGTGCCAGCAGATTGGACCGGCCCGCCTGCCCCGATACGGGGATCGTCCGGCTGTTACCCACCAATGAGGGTTCGATATGTTCGTAGGTGCTGGGGTCTTTCTGGATGGCAGAGACATGCAACCCGCCCTTATGGGCAAAAGCGGTGGCCCCCACATAAGGTTGATGCCGGTTCGGCGCACGGTTGAGAACTTCATCCAGCAGCCGCGAGACAGATGTCAGGCTTTTAAGCGCCTCGGCATCAATGCCGGTCTCGAATTGTGATTTATACGGCTCTTTAAGGCAGAAAGTTGCAATCAGGCTGATGATATTGGCATTGCCGCAGCGTTCCCCCAGACCGTTGAGGGTGCCTTGCACCTGCCGCACGCCGGCGCGCACGGCGGCCAGTGTATTGGCAACGGCATTTTCGGTGTCGTTATGGGTATGGATGCCCACATGATCGCCGGGGATGTGCTCAAGGACCGCCCCAACGATTTCTCCGATCTCGTGGGGCATGGTGCCGCCATTGGTATCACACAGCACCACCCAGCGCGCCCCCGCCTCATAGGCCGCTTTCAGACATGACAGGGCATAGTCCGGATTGGCCTTGTAGCCATCAAAGAAATGTTCCGCGTCATACATAGGCTCACGCCCCAGTTTGGCGCATTCGGCAATACTGCTGGAAATCAGGTCAATATTCTCGTCCAGTTCAATGCCAAGGGCAACCTTTACCTGAAAATCCCAGCTTTTCCCCACCAGACAAACGGCGGGCGTCTCTGCATCCAACACCGTTTTCAGGCCCGGATCATTGGACGCGCTGCGCCCCGGCCTGCGGGTCATGCCAAAGGCAGTGAAGGTGGCGTTTTTGAATGTTTTCGGGCGGGCAAAAAATTCTGTATCGGCGGGATTGGCACCGGGCCAGCCGCCTTCGATGTAATCAACACCAAGTCTGTCCAGAGTCTGAGCAATAATAATTTTGTCTTCAACGCTGAAATCCACACCCTGGGTCTGTGCACCATCGCGCAACGTCGTATCAAACAAATATAACCGCTCTTTAGAAGACATAATTTTTATGCACCTGTTTTTATATGTTTTTATCAAATCCCATAGTTGCACCAGCATCGGGCCTTATGCAAGGCCGCCCGTCAAATACAGCTATCCCACTGACCTCAGGCCCGCTTCCAGGTTGTCCCTGTCGCGCTGTCTTCAAGGATAACACCACTATCTTTCAGCCTATCCCTGATCTCGTCTGACAAAGCGTAATCCTTGTTGGCCTTGGCATCGATCCGTTGCTGGATCAGGGCCTCAATGGCGGCTTCGTCAATATCACCCTCGGCCCCGCCTTTGAACCATTCATCAGGTGTCTGCTGCAAAATACCGATCAGCGCCCCGCCCGATAACAGCTCGGCCTTCAACTGTGCCCGTTTATCGGCATCGGTTTCCTTGTTGGCGGCGGATGCAATTGAATATAGCGCCGTTAGCGCCTTGGGTGTATTCAGATCATCCTCAAGCGCGGCCATCACATCCGCTGCGACTACCCCTTGCGCCGGCTCCACATCGGATAAATTCTGCAAGGCCGTATACAGGCGATCGAGATTGGTTTTTGCCTGTTTAACGCCGGTTTTGGTCCAGTCCAGCGGTTGGCGGTAATGGGCCGATAGCAGGTTAAGACGTAAAGCCTCCCCCGGTGCTTCGGCCAGCAAATCGCGTACGGTTCTAAAATTGCCCAGTGATTTGGACATTTTATCGCCTTCAACGGTCAAAAAGCCGTTATGGACCCAGTATCTGGCGAAAGTCCCTGCCCCGTTGGCGCAGCAGCTTTGCGCCACTTCATTTTCGTGATGCGGGAAAATCAGGTCACGGCCCCCGCCATGAATATCAAAACTGTCGCCAAGCTCGGCCTTTGACATGACCGAACATTCAATATGCCAACCCGGCCGGCCGCGTCCCCACGGACTGTCCCAGCCCACCACATCGGCAGCAGACGGCTTCCACAGCACAAAATCCGCAGGGTCTTTTTTATAAGGGGCAATTTCCACCCGCGCTCCTGCAATCATATCATCACGGTTGCGCCCCGACAGCTTGCCGTAATCTGGCATGCTTTGTACATCAAACAACACATGGCCTTCGGCTTCATAGGCGTGGCCTTTACCGATCAGGGTGGTGATCATCTCGATCATGCCCTTGATGTGATCAGTGGCGCGGGGTTCGTGATTGGGCGGCAAGGCACCAAGGGCAGCCATATCTTTGTGATAGGCCTGCGCCGTGCGGGTTGTCAGTGCATCGATACTTTCGCCATTTTTAAGGGCCGCTTCAATGATTTTATCTTCCACATCGGTGATATTGCGCACGTAATTCACATGGGCATCCCCATATTCAAGTCGCAGCAGCCGCGCCAGCACATCAAAAATCACCACAGGACGCGCATTGCCGATATGGGCAAAGTCATACACGGTTGGTCCGCACACATACATCCCGACATTGGCAGGATCGCGCGGCACGAACTCTTCCTTCTTCCGGCTCGCTGTATTGTATAGATGCAGTGTCACGTCTTTTATTCCTTACTCTTAAACCGTGTCGCCCTTGAGACGGGCCAGTATTTTATCGCGCCCGATCAAGGGCAGCATTTTACCCATTTCGGGGCCATGAGATTGACCGCTCAGCGCCTGACGCAGCGGCATGAACAGGGCTTTTCCCTTAACGCCCAGTTTGTCCTTGATCGCCGTGGTCCAGATTTTCCAGCTTCCCTCGTCAATATCGCCTGCGGGCAGTAAATCCGCGGCAACCATTAAAAAGTTTGGGTCTTCGATCACCGGAGTGATCGGACCGGTCACAACCGCCCACCAGCCGCGCGCATCTTCGATGACATCGATATTACCGCGAATAGCCAGCCAGAAATTCTCGTCCGCCCCGTCCAGATCAATTTTTGTTGCTGCCACATCCCATGGCATAGCATGCAGGATTTTAGCGTTCAGATGTTTCAGCTCTGCCGGATCAAACTTGGCAGCCCCGCGGCTGAAACGATTGATATCAAACCCTGCCAGAATACCGTCAAGATCATTATGCACATCCACATTATCGGAGGTACCCAGCCGCGCCAGCAAGCAATTGATGCTCATGGGGTCAAGACCGCTGTCGCGCATTTCACGCAAGGACTGACTGCCTTCGCGTTTGGACAATGGCCCGCCATCCGGCCCCATCAATAGTGGCAGATGGGCGAAGGCCGGAACCGTGGCGCCAAGGGCTTTGAATATCTGGATATGCAGGGCGGTATTGCTCACATGATCTTCACCGCGAATAACATGAGTAATACCAAAATCCACATCATCAACAACCGATGGCAAATGATATAAAGGCCGTCCGTCAGAGCGGATCAGCACCGGATCGGACATGCTGGCACAGTCCACTTCAACGCTGCCGCGCACATGATCGTCCCATGCCACCACTTCCTGATCGAGCAGGAACCGCCAATGAGGCTCGCGCCCTTCGCTCTCCAAGGCTGCTTTTTCATCATCGCTGAGCTCCAATGCCGAGCGGTCATAAACCGGTGGTAATTTGCGCGCCAGCTGCCGCTTGCGTTTGTAGTCAAGTTCTTCGCCGGTCTCGTAGCATGGATAGATACGCCCCGCCGCCTTCAAGGTCTCGAACGCAGCGTCATAATTGGCCCCACGATCGGATTGCTTTTTCAAGTCATCCCAGTGCAGCCCCAGCCATGCCAGGTCTTCCTGAATACCGATGGCATATTCTTCGGTTGATCTTTCGGCATCGGTATCGTCAAGGCGCAGCACAAAATCACCGCCAACTTTCCTGGCATAGAGCCAGTTAATCAGGGCAAGGCGGGCATTGCCAACATGCAGGTATCCTGTCGGACTTGGGGCAAATCGAAATTTAGCTATCATCGGTTATCTCTAAATCCGTTGGTGATCGGGTAGCGTCTGTCGCGTCCGAAATTACGGGTGGTTATTTTAACGCCCGGAGGGGCCTGACGTCGTTTATATTCTGCCACATACAACAAGTTCTGGATGCGGCTGACGGTGGCACCGTCAAAACCGTCGGCGACGATCTCGGTAAAGGATTTTTCCTCCTCCACCAGGGCATGTAAAATCGCATCCAGCACCTCGTAAGGGGGCAGGCTGTCTTCATCTTTCTGATCTTCGCGCAGTTCGGCACTGGGCGGCTTGATAATCACATTGACCGGCATAACCGGACCCTCAGGGCCTTTAAAAAGGTGACTGAAATGACTGTTACGCCATTCAGAGACGTCAAAACACAGGGTTTTATACAAATCTTTCAAAACCGAATAGCCCCCGCACATATCGCCATAGATCGTGGCGTAACCGGTGGACATTTCCGATTTGTTACCCGTTGTCAGCACCATCTTGCCAAATTTGTTGGACAAGGCCATCAAGGTGACACCGCGAATACGTGACTGGATATTTTCCTCGGTCGTATCGGGATCGGTTCCGGCAAACAGGTCCCCCAGCATATTGGTATAGGCTTCAACCGCAGGTTCAATCTGCACCGTATCGAGCCGGGTTTCCAGCAATTGCGCGCATTGGGCCGCATCATCGAGACTTTCCGCCGAGGTGTAGCGCGACGGCATCATCACGCAATGTACCTTGTCAGCGCCCAGTGCATCAACGGCAACCGCCGCGCTAATCGCACTGTCAATACCGCCGGACAGGCCCAGAACCACCCCCGGAAAACCGTTTTTTTGCACATAGTCTTTCAGGCCAAGCACCATGGCGTTATAAACCCGCTCCAGCGGTGTGCCCGGATCGATCAGCTCGCTAGTTGTGCATACCCAAGTGCCATCCGCATCTCTTGCCCAGTCAGTGACCAGTAAATCTTCTTTCCAGCACGTCATTTGCACCGGCAAGGTCCGGTCGGCATTGAGAATGAATGACCCACCATCAAAGACCAGCTCGTCCTGCCCGCCCACCTGATTGAGGTAGATCAGCGGCAGGCCGGTTTCGCCAACCCGCTCCACTGCATAATTAAGACGGGCATCAACCTTCTCGTGATCAAACGGGCTGCCATTGGGGACAATCAGCAATTCGGCCCCCGTCTCGGCGAGACATTCGGCCACATCCGTGGACCACATATCCTCGCAGATCATCACCCCGAGGCGCACGCCTTTGAACGGGATTGGCCCCGGCAAGGGACCGGGTTCGAACACGCGAACCTCGTCAAATACCCCGTAATTGGGCAATTTGTTTTTATAGCGTATCGCTGATATTTTACCATCTTCGAGCAGGCATACCCCATTATATAAATGTGTCCCGTCCTGCAAAGGGGCCGTCATCAGCATGGCGGGACCGCCATCAAGGGTGAGTTCCGCCAGCTCGTTCAGGGCATCTGTTATCGCAGCAATAAAGGATGGCTTGAGCACCAGATCCTCGGGCGGATAGCCGCACAGAAACAACTCCGGGAAAACCACCAGATCTGCGCCACTGGCTTCCGCTTCGCTGCGGAACTCTTTCGCCAGTTTCATATTTGCGTCAATAGCCCCGAGCTTGGGGTTGGCCTGAGCAAGGGCAATGCGTAATTTATCGGTCATATTTAAGCTTTTACCGCCCCTTTGGGCTGTCAGCAATGGGGAGTTTGAAAAATAAGGCGAAATTACCAGATTTGTCCCCTAAATACCGCAATCTCAAATGAACAGGTTAGCCGTTACGGTTCCACAAGGTTGGTCCGTCATCCATCAGGCCGTCTTCATCATCGTCGTCACTATCGATATCTTCCAGGATCGACATGGATGCCTTGCTCATTTTTGGAGTGGCATCCGCCTCGTCCTCTTCGTCCCATTCTTCGGATTCGGGGTTCATATTCACCGCCATATAGCCCGAGCGTACCGGCATGGCGACAAAATCCACCTGATCATCCAGCGGCACAGCAGAACGCGCAGTCATGCGCACAAGGGTGAAGGCCACAATCACCAGATTGGTCACGGCCATAAACAGGAAAAACGCTATCGCGCCAAATTGCGACATCAGGGCCGAGACCATAATCGGGCCAATGACGGCACCAAAACCGTTGAGCAGAATAAGCCCACTACTCGCCGCCACCATCTGTCCCGGTTCCAGATAGTCATTGGTATGGGCAATACACAAAGAATATAGCGGAAAACAGAAACCGCCAAACAAGGTAGCCGCAACCATAAACCATATTTTATCTGCCATTGATTGCGTTTGCAGAACCAATAATGCTGCCATGACTGCCAAAGCAGCCGTTCCCAGCAAAATTATTCGACGGTCAAGCTTGTCGGACAGACGCCCGATGGGAAATTGCAGCAAGGCCCCGCCCATGATGGACAAGCTGATAAACACCGAAATTTGCCCCAGTGACAAGCCGATCATCTCGCCATAAACAGCGGCCATGGAAAAAAAACCCCCATAGATCACGCCGACAATGATAATCCCGACCACACTCAAGGGAGAAATACGGTACAGGTCCTTGATGCCCAGTTTCTCCGGCTGTTCCATGCTCGGCATCGGTGATGCGGTCAGGGCCGAGGGCACCAGTGCCAGCGACACCAGAACAGAGACAATGATAAAAAGCTGGAAGCCGCCGGGATCGGAGACTGTCAGCAGCAATTGGCCGCCGGCCATACCGGCAAAAGTCACCACCATATAAATTGATAATATCTGCCCGCGCGTCTCGTTGGTCGCCGCATCGTTCAGCCAGCTTTCACTGACAATATACAGACCGGCAAAACAGAAACCGGCGATAATACGAAACAAACCCCACACATAAGGGTCTGGAAACACCGCATGGATCAAGGCCGTGGTCGATGCCAGTGACGCCAAAGCGGCAAAAACCCGCACATGCCCAACCGATGCCAGTACTTTAGGGGTGGCGAACGACCCCAACAGAAACCCCACATAATAGCCGGACATCACCAGACCGGTAACAGCCGTGGGAAAGCCTTCCAGATTTGCCCGGATACCCAGCAAACTTCCCTGCAAGCCGTTTCCCAGCATCATCAATGCAATCCCCACCAGCAATGGCCAGCAGGCAGATAAAGCGTCTTTCATTCACATGTCCGATAAGTTTGGTACTACCGTTTAAAATCTAAGCGGTAAAATAGAAAAATTAGCAAGCCGGAATGTAGTGATTACGACAGTTTCTTGTCGTAATCACCGAACACTACAAAAAAATGATGGTTTTATTTCTTTAACAGGAACTCGCGGCCCAGTTTGACGCTTGGTACATTATCGTAAGAGATAATATCTGCCGTGGCGTAAGTCTCTGACCAGCTACCGGGTAAATAAGACCCCGTTCCGATCACATCAATGGGTACTTTCAAACTGCCCATGACTTTACATTTCTCTGCGGAAAATCCTGATGAGGCAACAATTTTGGCCTTTTGAAAGCCCGCTTCGTCCAGTTTTTCGCGCATATGGTAAATGGCGGCGGCGGACACACCGGTTCCCACCAGCCATTTCAACTCTTCTTCCGAACGATACTGGCGGATACCCTTGGGCATATGCCGCTCCAGCACCGCGTAAGATTGTGCAGGGTCCAGATCTTCGATAAAACGACCCCCGTGGGTGTCCATACGCACCGATAACTTGCCTTGCTCCACCAGATCGGGGAAACGTTGGCATACTGCCAGTGCATCGGTAATTTCCTTGCCAAAATAATCCACAAGCACAGTCAATGGCTGATCTGGATAGCATTCCGCATACATTTCTGCGGCCCGCAAGGTGCTTTCAGCATAACCAATCAGGGCATGAGGCATGGTGCCAAGACCCAACTCATTACCGAAATAATGGGCAGTGCTGTCATTGGCATTGCCAATAAAGCCTTTTGCACCATGCTCTTTCTGGGCGGCTGCCCCGCCGACAGAGGCGGCATAAGCCATCATCTCCGCCATTTCAGCACCGGCACAATGACGGGCACCCATCGCCAGAAAATAGGCGTCGGGCATATACCCGCACATCAGATAGGCATTATAGGCCGCCACGCAGGCAGGCCCCAGCTTTTGCAAATACAGGGTTTCCAGATCAACCAGATCAACAAAGCTACCCGTGATATAGACCAATGGTTCACCCGCACCGACCCAGTCACCTTCACTAAAGCAAGGTTCAACCGCAAAACTGTTGCCGCGAACGTCGTTAATGCCGTTCAGCCAGTCGAGCATAAGCTTTGGCGCAAACATAACCGGACGTCGCATAAAAACAGCGTAAGTCACTGTTTTATCGCCAAAAGTTTCAACAACATTTTTTGTTTTGTTGAAATACTGGTCCGTATGCTTGGCGATTGAGCGATCAATCGCCAGCTTTGGATTTTTCACATTTTGATGGGTCATTCAACACCCGGATCAGGAAGCCGCCACAGCGATTTTCCCGTCCCCCCGTTCAGTTTTCAACATTTCAGCAATCTGAAATGCCAGTTCCAGTGCCTGATTGGCGTTTAATCGCGGATCACAGGCTGTATGATAGCGATCACTCAAACGTTCTTCGGTCACTTCAAAGGCACCGCCCAGACATTCGGTCACGTCCTGTCCAGTCATTTCAAAATGCACACCACCGGCAAAGGTTCCCTCTGCGGCATGAACATTAAAAAATTCGCGCACTTCACTTAAAATCCGATCGAAGGGCCGTGTTTTATAGCCCGTTGACGATTTGATTGTATTGCCATGCATGGGATCACAGGACCAGACGACCTTGCGGCCTTCGCTTTCGATTTTGCGGATCAGGGCAGGCAGATGCTTATCCACTTCACCTGCGCCAAAGCGGCAAATAATTGTCATGCGACCCGCTTCATTAGTTGGGTTCAGCGCATCAATCAAACGGAGCAAACCATCCGGTGTCTGACTGGGGCCTGCTTTAACCGCAATCGGATTGGCAACACCGCGCAGGAATTCCACATGCGCCTCATCCGGATCACGGGTACGATCCCCGATCCACAACATATGGGCCGATGTGTCGTAATATTCACCACTGGTACTATCGATACGTGTCAATGCCTGTTCGTAGCGCAGCAACAAAGCCTCGTGCGAGGTATAGAAATCTGTCTTCCCCATTTGCGGCGTATTCATTGATGTAACCCCGCAGGATTCCATAAAGGCCAATGCGTCCTGAATACGGATCGCCATTTCCTTGTAACGTTCCCCTTGCGGGCTGCTGGCAACATAGCCCATATTCCATTGCTGCACCTGATTAAGGTCGGCATAGCCGCCTTGCGCAAAAGCACGTAGCAAGTTCAGTGTTGAAGCTGCTTGCGAGTATGCGGTCAGCATCCGTTTGGGGTCAGGAATGCGGGCCTCTTCGGTAAAATCAAAGCCATTGATGATATCACCGCGATAACTGGGAAGCTCAACACCATCGATGTTTTCCATATCGGCAGAACGAGGCTTGGCAAACTGGCCGGCCAACCGTCCCACCTTCACCACCGGGCGGTTACCACCATAGGTGAGGACCACTGCCATTTGCAGCAGCACCTTGAAGGTGTCACGGATGTTATTGGGATGAAACTCGGCAAAGCTTTCGGCGCAATCGCCGCCTTGCAGCAAGAACCCCTTGCCATCAGCCACATCAGCCAGCTCTTTTTTCAGATTGCGCGCTTCGCCTGCAAATACCAGAGGCGGAAAATTACCCAGATCCTTTTCAACAGCTTGAACAGCAGCTTCGTCCAGATAAGTCGGCACTTGTCGAACCGGCTTGCTTTTCCAACTATCGGGCGTCCATTTATCAGACATTTTCTCAATTCCTCAGGATGTTTATTCGCAACGCAACATAACTGATGTAATTTCTACAGGCTTTTCAATCCAGTGCAATGCAAAAGCGTTCATTTTTTGCATAAAAAAGCGGCTTTCACACCGGAAAACTGTAGTTTCCATGCAAAAACCGCCAAATATCAGTCGCCCGTGTATTTTTCACGCATGGTGACGATTTCTTCGGCCAAGGTGGGATGAACGCCGACGGTGGCATCAAACTGCTCTTTGGTCGCGCCGCATTTAACAGCAATCCCGATACCCTGAATAATCTCGCCGGCATCGGCCCCGACGATATGCACACCGACAACGCGGTCAGATTTAGGCTCGACAATAAGCTTGACCATCGCCCGCTCGCTCCCCTGTGTCAGGGTCTGCTTCATGGGCCTGAATTCGGATTTATAGATATCGACATCCCCGTATTCGGCCCGTGCTTGCGATTCGGTCAGGCCGACAGACCCCACAGGTGGTTGCGAAAAGACGGCCGAGGGCACATCACTGTGATCAAAGGCGCGTGGCTTTTTGTCAAAAACTGTCTCGGCGAAGGCCATCCCTTCATGGATTGCTACCGGTGTCAGGGCAATACGGTCTGTCACATCGCCAACCGCATAGATATTATCGACACTGGTTTTCGAATATGGATCAACGGCAATAGCGCCATTACTTTTAAGGTCCACACCGACTTTTTCAAGTCCGATACCGTCTGTATTGGGGCGGCGACCCGTAGCATACATGACCGCATCGGCGTCAATGGTACTGCCATCCTCCAGAGTAATCAGCAGGCCGTTTTCTGTTTTCTCGATTTTGACAGGGTTGGTGCCCGTGCGCAGATCAATCCCTTTTTTGGTAATTTCCTGCGCCACCATTTGTTGTACATGATGATCAAACCCGCGCAGAATTTGCTCTCCGCGATAGAGCTGGATAACATCCGCTCCCAACCCGTTGAAAATTCCGGCAAACTCGACCGCGATATAGCCACCGCCGACAATCACCATCCGTTGCGGCATTTCATCGAGGTAAAAAACCTCGTTCGATGAAATGGCATGTTCGATCCCCGGCACATCGGGCATGACCGGCGTGCCCCCGGTGGCAATGAGAATGTAGTTCGCCGTAACGGTTTTATCTCCGACTTTAACCGTGTGTGCATCGATCAGTTCTGCCCGGCTTTCATACAATTCCACATTGTTATTGGATAAAATCGTATGATAGATGGCGTCCAGCCGGTCAATTTCCGTATCCTTGTTGCGGATCAGGGTTTTCCAGTCATGGTGACGCGCACCCACTGTCCAGCCGTAATTTTCAGCATCTTCGAAATCTTCGGCAAAATGACTGGCATAAACAAACAGCTTTTTGGGAACACAGCCGCGAATAACGCAAGTGCCGCCAACGCGAAACTCTTCGGCAATCGCAACTTTGGCACCAAAGCCGGATGAAATGCGGGACGCGCGAACGCCTCCCGATCCGGCACCGATGACAAACAGGTCATAATCGTAAGTCAAAGAAATATCCTTCGTTAAAAAATGCGCGCACCCGGACTATTTGTCCAGACCACCCAGACACATATATTTGATCTCCAGATAGTCATCTATTCCGTATTTGGAACCCTCGCGGCCAATACCGGATTGTTTGACACCGCCAAAAGGCGCAACTTCTGTCGAGATGATACCTGTATTGATACCGACGATACCATATTCAAGCGCTTCGCTGACCCGCCAGATACGGCCGATATCACGGGCACATAAATACGCGGCCAGACCAAATTCCGTGTCATTGGCAAGGGCAACCACTTCGGCCTCGTCCTTGAATTTAAACAGGGGGGCCATGGGACCGAATGTTTCTTCGCGGGCAACTTTCATATCGGATGTAATGCCTGTAAGGATCGTTGGTTCGAAAAATGTCTGCCCCAGCTCATGGCGCTTGCCGCCCATCAGAATTTTTGCGCCCTTGGACAAGGCATCCTCGATATGAGCCTCAACCTTGACAACCGCCGCCTCGTTAATCAATGGCCCTTGGGTGACGCCATCGTCAAGCCCGTTACCGATTTTGAATTCTGCAACTTTATCGGCCAGTCGTTTGGCAAATTCGTCATAGACACCTTCCTGAATATACAAGCGATTGGCGCAAACACAGGTTTGTCCCGCATTGCGGTATTTGGAGGCTAGCGCCGCCTCGATCGCATCATCAAGATCGGCATCATCGAACACAATAAACGGTGCATTACCGCCCAGCTCCATGGATGTTTTCTTGACCGTTGCCGCGCATTGTTCCATCAGCAATTTGCCGGTCGGCGTTGATCCGGTAAAGGTCAGCTTGGCGACAATCGGATTGCGGGTCATTTCCTTACCGATTTTTTGCGGAATGCCCGTCACCACACTCAGTATACCCTTGGGAATACCGGCCCGTTCAGCCAGAACAGCCAACGCAAAGGCAGAATACGGTGTCATTTCAGCAGGCTTGATCACCATCGGGCAGCCGGCAGCAAGCGCAGGGGCGGCTTTGCGGGTGATCATGGCAATGGGGAAATTCCACGGTGTGATGGCAACGGTAACACCAATGGGCTGCTTCAACACGATGATGCGTTTATCACTTTGATGTTCGGGGATCACATCGCCATAAATGCGCTTGCCCTCTTCGGCAAACCATTCAATGAAGGAGGCGGCATAGGCCACCTCGCCTTTGGCCTCGGCCAGCGGCTTGCCCATTTCGTATGTCATCAGGCGGGCCAGATCATCGGTGTTTTCCAGTATCAGATCATTCCAGCGGCGTAAAATGATGGCCCGTTCCTTGGCTGTTTTCCCGGCCCAAGCGGGCATTGCCGCTTTAGCCCCCTCAATTGCCCGGCGGGTTTCAGCCTCACCCATCTCAGGGGCAGTTCCCATAACATTACCAGTGGCAGGGTTTATGACATCAAAGCTTTTGCCATTATCCGCATCACACCATTGGCCATCAATCAGCGCTTGTTGGCGAAACAGGGTTGGATCGGAAAGATTAAGCGGATTTACTGAATTTGATGACATGAGGGTTTCTCCTGACCTTTTAAAATAACAAGGCGCGAGTTTAGGGGAGAAAGTACGGCGCTGCAATGCTCAAAGAATTGCATTTTTGCGGCTGGCGGAATAAGTTGGATTTACTGTAACGGATCATACACTAAAAGGCGATTTTCCTGTGGCCAGCGGATCAAAAAAAGTTATTTATGCGGCCCTTACCGGCAATGCACTGATCGCAGTCAGTAAATTTATCGGAGCCTCCATAACCGGCAGTTCCGCCATGTTAAGCGAGGGCGTTCATTCTCTGGTTGATACGGGCAATCAGGGCTTGATGCTGCTGGGTCTCAAGCGATCGCAAAAAGCACCGGATAAAGCGCACCCCTTTGGCTATGGCATGGAGATTTATTTCTGGTCCTTCATGGTGGCCGTTCTGATTTTTGCCATTGGGGCCGGTATTTCCACTTATGAAGGTATTCTGGCTTTGAAAAATCCGGAACCGATTTCAGAACCCGTCTGGAATTATGCTATTTTGGGATTTGGTATCGTCTTCGAAGGCTGGGCCTGGTCGGTGGCCTACCGCGAATTTCGAAAATCCATCGGCAACCGGTCTTTGTGGCGGGCTATCAGGCATAGTAAAGACCCCACTATCTTCACCGTTTTGCTTGAAGATACGGCGGCCCTCACCGGCCTTTTGGTTGCTATAGCAGGTATATATTTGTCTGAAGCCCTTGATATTCCGGAATTGGACGGGATTGCGTCCATTATCATCGGCTGCCTGCTGGCAACTGTTGCGGTTATTCTATCCGTGGAATGCAAAGGCCTGCTCATCGGGGAAGCCGCCGACACCGAAACCTTGAGCGACATTGAAAATATTATCCGCTCCGAGGCCGGTATCCTGGCACTGAATGAATTGCTCAGCATGCATATGGGCCCCGAAGATATCCTGCTGACCATCAGTGTTGACTTTATTGACGGCTTACCCGCCGAAAAGGTTGAACAAACCATTTCAAAACTGGAAAAACAGATCAAATCCAGACACCCGTCCGTCAAACGGTTGTTTATTGAGGTACAAAGCGTTAAGGGGCATTTGGCCAATGTAACGGACAGTTAATACTCCTTCTCTACATTAGCAGGTATTGAAAGTATGAGCAGACAATAATGGATTTTAATATTAGCGATACGTCTATCCGTGGCGATAATTTCCGGCGTATCGAGAAGAGACTTGTAAAAAATAAAAATGAACTCACCTGCCAGATGACCCGAACCCTGTATGACTGGTGGAGCAGCTATACCCCTGATTTCCCCAGCCGGAGCGATTTCGATATCATCAAGGTCCCGACCCTTGCCAGTAATATCTATCTGGTTGAAGTGCTTGGACCGGGTAAATATTTATACAGACTGTGTGGCGAAACGGTAGGACACCTTGTTGGTCATGCTTATCGCATGGTCGAGATATCCCTGGATAGCCCAAAAATCGAAGACTCGACCTTTGCCAAATATCTTGATGACCTGATTGCAAACAGAGCAGCGTGTAGTTGCTCGGGTGACCTTGCCTTTTTCGAAAAAGATTTTCTAAGCTTTGAATCCTTCGACTGCCCCCTTGCGGATGAGACCGGCACCATCACCCATTTTATCGGTGTTATGTGTGAATTGCCGAAATAATAGGGCCGGCTTTCCACCCTAGTTTTGAGCAACAACAAGCAACGCTAATCTTCATGCGTAACTTTTCTCCGTCCATGTTTTACCCACAGAAACACCCACGGAAGCATCCACAAAAGCACCCGCCTTCATATGTATCTTTTTGCATCGCTTCAATGCGCCCTCTCCGATAATAACAAACTCGTTCCCGGTTGATCATGGGTATGCGCCCTATGAACACAATTATCAGCAAATATAGGGCACGCTGTTAAAAAAGAGCCTCCAGATTTGTACTGGAGGCTCTTTGTTTGGAGGTTGCTTTACTTAATCGGGAAAAAGTCGAACTTGGAATCTGCGTAGAAATAAAACTCACAAGGTGTATCCGAAATACAGGCCGTTGAGTGTATCGAATTCGCCGGAACATACCAGTAAGACCCTGCGCCCATCTGTTTGGGGTTTTTCTCGCCCTTAAACGGATTGGTCATGGTGCCTTTGATGACAACTCCATGGTAGGCACCGCTATGGGTATGGAACCCTGCATCAAAATTCGCCGGAAACTGTCCGAATGTGCCATGCATGCCCTTTGACTTGTTGCCATACACATCAGCCATTTTGATGGCCGGATTTATATTCTTGAATACCCGTTCGGTGTTCGAAATAACAACTTCTTTGGAGGCATCAAAATTCTCTGATGCAGCAGCTATTCCTGTAAGAAGCCCAATCGAAAGCGCTGCGGTGACAATGCCAATAGACAGTGAATATATTTGTTTCATCATTTCTTTCCCTTATGTTTCATAAATAACAAGGGAACGATATCGCCATATTTCTGTATTGATAATGACTGCAAGTCCGAAATAACAAACTGATCGTCCAAATATAAATACAGATGAGTTGTATGATGCAAATCTGAGATGCTATAAAATATGCAATAAAATTAAGGATCGGATGACCGGAATGGCAGATGCATTAAGCGAGATACTGCAACATATTACTGTAACCAGCAGCGTGTATTTCCAACGGAATTTCTACAAACCCTGGGCCATGGAAATTGCAAATACGGGATTTGCCCAGTTCCATGTCATTACCAGCGGTTCCTGCGTGGTGACATGCGGGGAGCAAACACAGGCTTGCGCAACCGGCGACATCCTGCTTTTCCCCCGTAGCATGCGTCATACGCTGGCTGACGAACCTGCCCGCGAAGCCATCGACGGGCCGACGGTTATGGCCTCGTTTGCCAGTGATACCCCGATGTTTTCAGAAGGAGATACCGCGACCCGCCTTATATGCGGTCATTACGCATATCGATCAAATATTCTGCATCCGTTAATCAGTGATTTACCCGATTTTGTTCATGTAAAAGGCGATCACGTTATCGGAGAGTCATCGGCGATCTCCGTATTACCGCTGATCTTGAACGAGTTATCTGCACAAAGGCCCGGGCATTCGCTGATTGTTGAACGCTTTGCCGAGATATTACTTATTCAGACCTTGCGCCTTTATTACGCCCAATCTCCGCAAAAACACGGTTTTTTCGCCGGCCTTGCCGATTTACGCCTGGCACGAGCCATATCCCATATTCACCGCCATTTTGCAGCCCCACTCACACTCGCCGATCTCGCCGAAGCCGCCGCCATGTCCAGATCGTCTTTTTCACAACACTTCAAACAGATAGCCCGTATTTCTCCCATAGAATATCTAGCTAAATGGCGGATGATTACAGCCGGACATTACTTGAAAAGCACCAGTGATTCAATTGCGATAGTCGCAGAAAATGTGGGCTACGATTCCGCGATTTCGTTTGCCAGAGCGTTTGCCCGTGAATATGGCGTCACACCATCTTTTTTCCGCAGCGCGGAACCCTGCGAGCGTCGTGACTTCTGATATTGGCGCGGCGTCAACCTTGCGTTGTGGACAAGGAGCCAATATCATAACTCCAAATTAATATTTTCACTTCAAGATGATATCTAATTATTTCATACAACTACTAATTATGGATTTCCATGCCCTTTAAATTTGATGCAAACAGATGTTTTTGGATTTTATCTGCGCTAGCAACCTTTCTTGTTATCACTAATCTAATTGTTATTTTTTCGCCTTCTTTTACGGGAAAATATCTGGCCAACAAACTATTCAATCTTGATCTTGAACAAAATATTCCAACCTTCTTTTCCGCACTCAACCTTCTGATAAGCAGTCTGTTATTATTCATCATTGCCGTTCAAAGGCGCGCAGATCAGAAAAGGGATTTTTACTACTGGATTGGCCTATCGCTCATATTCATCTTCCTGTCGGTTGATGAATTCAGCTCCATACATGAAATTCTTATCAACAAAGTCAGGGACACTCTGAATACAACCGGTTATCTGTATTTTGCCTGGGTTATCCCATATGCCATTGCAGTTGTTACCATCGGCCTGATCTATCTGAAATTTGTCATTTCACTCCCGCCGGGAATACGGTTGCAATTTATCCTCGCAGGCAGCATTTATATCGGCGGGGCGCTCGGCATGGAAATGGTAGGCAGTAATCAATACGCGCAAGGCGGTGCAGATACCAGCATATACAAACTGATTACCACGGTTGAAGAAACACTGGAAATACTTGGTATTATCCTGTTTATCAGAGCCTTACTTGCCTATATGGAACTAAACTGGCAAGGGTTACATTTACGATTTGGGCCGTCAGAATAGTCCGTCACCGTTTCCAGTTTTGCGACACCGAGACGGCTTGTGCAAATAACTGATAATCCCCGCGGCGAGATGCTTGCGGATAATAAACACGTTCGTTTGCCGTGATTGCCGTATCTGTGACATCGCACGCCATCGCCATCATTGCAGCCCCCAGAGCCGTTAGCTCGCTCACAGATGTTACCGCTATCTGTTTTTGCAAAACGGTGCTGAGAAACTGGCAGAAATAGGGGTTTGAGGACATGCCGCCGTCAATGGATATGCGCATCCCAACCGGGATTTGTTTGCTTATCGCATGCACCACTTCTGCTGTTCGAAAGGCAATGCCTTCAAGAATGGCCTGAACCATATCCTGTGATGTCGTATCAAGAGACATTCCCAGCCACAGACCACTTGCCGCCCCGTCCCAATGCGGACAACCAAGACCGGTAAGTGCCGGTACAAACACCAGATTTCGGCTAATTGCAGAACGAGTTGAAAAACTGTTGATATCAGAAAAATCTGTAAAAAGGCCCAGCGATTTCGCCCAATTGAGGGCAGAACTTGCGCAATATACACCGCCATCAAGCGCATATACCGGTGCTGCGTCCGGTTTTTGCCAGGCAATCGTCGGAAGCAGTCCGTTATCGGACGTTTCAAGCGGATTGGTGTCGGTCACCGCCAACACAAACGCGCCGGTTCCAAAAGTGATTTTTATATCGCCCTCTTTACGGCATCCATGCCCGTATAAGGACGCCTGCTGATCGACAACATTTGCCTTTACCGGAACAGGGCCACCGATGCCATCGATCATTCCGAAATCATCCATTGTTGGCTTGATTGGCGGTAAAGCCTCTATGGGTACGCCGAAAAGCGCGCACAGGTCTATATCCCACTCCAGTGTCTGGATATTAAACAGGGATGTTCGCGAGGCTGTTGTCACATCGGTTGCAAATTGTCCGGTCAACCGGTCGAGAAAAAAAGCATCCGTTGTCCCGAGCCGCAACCGCCCCTGATCAAGCAGTATTTTGGCTGCCGGTATGTTTTTAACGATCCAGCCCAGTTTCGATCCTGAAAAATAGGCATCCAGCGGCAGCCCCGCCTTTGACAACGTAAGTGCCTCTGCACCTTCTTTCTTTAACCGGCTTACAACACTCTCGGTGCGCCGGTCTTGCCACACAATAACCGGCGAGATGGCTTCTTTGCTGTCGCGATCCCATGCAAGGCAGCTCTCTCCCTGATTTGCAATCGCAATTGCATCTACCGCTCCCGCCGCATCAAGGCAGCGTTTAATATTGGCAAGCAGCTCTTCGGGATCATGCTCCACCCAACCGGTTTTCGGATAATATTGCTGGTGGGTGCAGCTATGGACAATGCTGCCGTCCCCGCGCTCATCAAGAACAAAGGCGCGGGTACTGGTTGTTCCCTGATCGATCGCAGTAACGCGCATATCTGTTACTCCTCAAACGCCAAATTGATTTCAGCACCGGCCATATCAGAAGTCAGTTGCAATTTGTCCAGCGGCACCAATATTCGTCTCTCAGGGAAGGCATCGAGTTTCTGTCGAAACAACACGGTATCTCCGGCACGAACAACAAGCGTTCCTTCACGTCTTTTTGTGACCCGCAACTGAATATTTGCCATACCGCCAAACGGGTCTGCCAGCGTAATTTTCTGAGGCATTACATATTTGATGTCCGGATCCTCACTGGTCACCAGAATATCATCACCTGATCCCTGCCCCGATTTGCCTAAATCATTTGCAACCCATTGTCCGCATTGCCGTCCTTCATTCCAGCTCCATCCTGCGGTTTCAACGGGTCTTAGAACATTTCCGGTTGCGAAATATACCGGATCAGAGCAACGCCCATACTGATCGATAACAGGCCCGCCGCTAGCTGTATCCATATGCAGATGGCCACTTCTTGCAAGGGATGCTTCGGGGGTAAATTTTCCGGTAAACAAAACCCCGTCACAGCTCATATTTTCTTTATGCCCGCTCGCGTTTTGTACCGTGACACCAGTTACTTGCCTATCGCCATCAATATCAACAATTTTAGTTTGAAGATGAAGCGGAACACCGACCAGCGCCGGAAAATAGCGAGAGGGCCACCTTGCCAATACATGGGGGTTATCATCGATCATGGCCACAGGGCGAATACCGGCGTTGCAGCATGTCCATAATGCCGAGAACGACACCAGTTCACTTCCGACGATAACTGGCCGTTTAAAGGGGGTGCGGCCTTTCAGATAAATCATTGATTGCAAGGCACCGGTATTAAGAATCCCCAAAGGGCGCCTGCCAGAGACAAGACGGGCAGAGCGAGGCTGTTCACGCACGCCCGTTGCAAGGATAACCCGATCGGCGCTAACAGTTATCAAACCCTTTGGTGCACTGATCAAAAGCTCGGCCCCCGGGTTCATTTTTGCCACCGTGTGCGAGGTGCGAATATCCACATTGGCCGCCATGGCCGCATCAACCAGTCGTTTGGCATATTGTGGGCCGGTCAGCAGCGTCCGGAATTCGCGCAGTCCAAATGGTGGGTGCCCGCAATGACGCGGAATACCGCCGGCGTCACTCTCGCGTTCAAACACGATAACGGTGCCAATGCCTTGCTGTTTCAAGGTGACCGCAGCGGCAAGACCTGCTGGCCCGCCCCCGACAATGGCAACATCACACTGAAGACGGTTTAGGGGGGAATCGTTCATGACTGCGGATCCACAGTCAATGACTGCTCGAAATATCCATCGGTAAGCTCGCTTAGTCTGGCCAGACAATAAAACCCCTGACAGCGGCCCATGGTTACTCTGGTTTGTCGTTTCAATCCGGCCAGCGAGCGGGCTGCCAACGGGCCGTTCAGGGCTTTTTCTATTTCCCGTTTGGTCACCAGTTCACAATGGCAGACGATTTCACCATGATCAGGTTGCTGCCAGTCCCGCAGACACCTGTCAGCAAGCATGCCCATGTCCGGCAGGTCGGGGTCAGTAATTTCCTGATGTGAAGCCCCTTGCTGCTGATACAGCGAAAACACATAGCGCGCTATCCCCAACGCAGCACTTAAACCTGTGGAACGGATACCGCCCACAGTGATCAGATTTTGATTATTTTGCACATCAATACGGTAATTTTTCTGCTCCGTTGCAGGGCGTAATCCCGCATATATTGCGGTTACAGGCATCTGCGCCAGTGCCGGGATTTTCTCGGCAGCGGCACCAAGCAACATTTGCAGTGTTTCTTCATCCGTGGCTGCAATCGCACGGCTATCCTGTTCTTCTGCGGTTGGCCCCACAAGCAGATTACCGAATATGGTCCGGCATAGAACAATGCCTTTTGTAATCTCTGTCGGTACCGGCAGGATAACCGCATTTATCAACTCAGACGCTGCTTTATCAAAAACTGCAAACTGCCCCTTTCGCGGCTTGATGGTGAATTTCGAACGACCAATTAATCTTTCATCAACCAGATCACCATAAAGTCCGGCGCAGTTGATCACGGTACGGCAAGAGACTCCGCCTCGGCTTGTTTCCAGCTGCCAGATGCCGCTGTCAAATGTCCCGCCTGTGATTTCTGCGGACAAAAATATTTCGGCACCGTTTTTAAGGGCCTGTCCAAGATAGGCGTAGGGCGCGGACCATGGGTCGATCAGGGATTCCCCCGGCACGGCAACTGCTGCCAGTGCTTGCGTCGATAGCTGTGGCTCGTTTCGTTGAAGTTCTGCGGCACCGATCCGCCGCGCATCTGTCACACCGTTCTCATGGGCCTGGGTAAGAATATCATCCAGCCTGTCGCATTCCTCATCGCTCCAGGCCACCACATAGGCCCCCGACCTATCGAGCGGCAATCCCATTTCGCGGTAGATATCGAGATACTCAGCGTGACCTTTCCGGATACAATCGAGCTCTATGGAATTTTCCGGGGCATCAAAACCGGTGTGTAAAATCGCGCTATTAGCCTTGCTGGCACCGTCCAGAATGTCGGATGCTTTTTCAATAACGGCAACCCGTGCCCCTTCAAGGGTAAAGCGGCGCGCAATGGCGCAGCCGACGACACCCGCACCGATCACCACCACATCAAAAATATCGGCAGACAAGCGAATATTGGTCGGGGATGTCATTATCGGTGCTGCCTGTCCGTGATACAATTTTGAATGAGTGCCAGAACAGTAAAACCATATGACAGAGCGGTCAAATATCTTTGGTTTTATGGCAATTTTCTTTGAGCAGAGAGGGCTTCCCCCTATTCTACCGTTACCGATTTTGCCAGATTACGGGGCTGATCAACGTCGGTGCCTTTGAGAACGGCCACATGATAGGCCAGTATCTGCACCGGAATGGCGTACAGGATTGGAGCTACAAACGGGTTTACCGCCGGTATTTCGATGGACCCGAGCGCTTTATCGCCAATTTTCTGCATGCCTTCGGCGTCTGACATGAAAATCACTTGCGCATTGCGGGCCATAACCTCTTGCATGTTGGAGACGGTTTTTTCAAAGAAATGATCGGTGGGCGCAATGACAATCACCGGCACCGCATCATCAAGCAAGGCAATAGGGCCATGTTTCAATTCACCGGCGGCATAACCTTCGGCATGGATGTAGGACAGCTCTTTGAGTTTAAGCGCCCCTTCCAAGGCGATCGGGTAGCCAGGCCCCCGGCCGATATACAGGATGTCGCGCGCTTCGAATATCTTGGCAGCCAGCTCCTTGATGCTCTCGTCATGGGTCAGTATTTCTGCGGCCCGTGCAGGAACTTCGCTCAAGGCCTGACACAGCTCGGCCTCTTCCGTGTGCGACAGCGTCTTGCGGGCAACACCGGCGTGAATGGCGAGGCAGGCCAGCGTTACCAGCTGACAGGTAAAGGCCTTGGTTGAGGCCACACCGATTTCAGGGCCGGCTTGTGTGTGAAAAACAATGTCGGAATCGCGCCCCATGGAGCTTTCTTCCACATTGATGATGGACGCGATATGCTGATCGTTCTCGCGGGCATATTTCAGCGCCGCCAAGGTATCGGCGGTCTCTCCCGATTGCGAGATAAACAGCGCCAATCCCCCTGCGGGTAGCGGCATACTGCGATAGCGAAATTCGGAGGCAATATCCACCTCGACCGGTAATTTCGCCAGTTTTTCAAACCAGTATTTAGCCACCATCGCCGCATAATAGGATGTGCCACAAGCAACAATGGTCACCTTGGGCAGCTTGTTCCAGTCAAACGGCAGATCGGGGAACGTAATGGTCCGGCTTTTAGGGTTAAAGAAGCTGTTCAGGGTCTCCCCCATCACGGCGGGTTGCTCGACAATTTCCTTCATCATGAAATGACGGTGATTGCCTTTACCGATCAGCGCGCCGGTCAGCTGGGTTTGCTTGATCTCGCGGATAACTTCGGCCCCGCGCCGGTCATAAAAGACGGCCCCATCACGGCTGAGAACCACCCAGTCATCTTCTTCCAGATATGAAATGCGGTTGGTAAGCGGTGCCAGTGCCATGGCATCCGATCCCAGATACATCTCGCCATCTCCCCAGCCAACGGCCAGCGGCGATCCCCGGCGGGCACCTATCATCAGATCTTCTTCACCTTTGAAGATAACCGCCAGCGAAAACGCCCCTTGAAATTTCTTCATGGCGGCGGCAATGGCCTGCGCAGGGCTTTTACCATCCTCGAGAAAGCTGGTGATCAGCCAGGCGGCAACTTCTGTGTCGGTATCGGACTCGAACACATAGCCACGACCTTTGAGCTCTTCCGTCAATTCACGGTAATTTTCGATAATACCGTTATGCACAAGTGCCAGATGGCTTGTCATATGCGGATGGGCATTGGCCTCGTTCGGAACCCCATGGGTGGCCCATCGGGTATGGCCGATCCCGACCAAAGCCGTCAGCGGCTCCTTTTCAAGAACAGCTTGCAGGTTTTTCAATTTACCTTCGGACCGGCACCGGTGTAGCCCGCCGCCTTCAAGGGTAGCGATACCAGCACTGTCATAGCCGCGATATTCAAGCCGGCGCAGTCCGTCCACCAAAGACGGTACCACATCAGTTTTCCCCAGCACTCCGACTATTCCGCACATTTCAGAACCTTTATATGTTTAAATATCAATTTGTTATCTTTATTTTTTAAGGCGCAGCTTCATCTTGCGAAAGCGTGTCGCCCAGCCGGATTTCTGTATCTCGTCTGCGCGTTCCACCATCAGCGCGTCTGTCTCGACCGATTTGGTAACAGTACTGCCCGCCCCGATAATTGCACCATTGCCGATGCTCACCGGTGCCACCAAGGCCGTGTTGGAGCCGATAAACGCTCCCGCCCCGATATCGGTTTTGAACTTGTTATAGCCATCATAATTACAGGTAATTGTTCCTGCGCCAATATTGGCAGCGACCCCGATCCTTGCATCGCCGATATAGGACAGATGACTGACCTTGGCGCCTTTTTCCAGTGTGGCTTTCTTGATCTCGACAAAATTGCCAACCTTCACCTGCGCTGCCAGATCCGCCCCGGGACGTAATCGGGCAAAGGGGCCAATTTGCGCACCGTCACCGATGGTTGCCCCTTCAATATGTGAATTGGCTTTAATCCGTACATCATCCCCAACCGTAACGCCGGGGCCAAAGAACACATTGGGTTCTATCACCACATCCCGGCCAAGGACGGTATCATGCGAAAAGAAAACACTGTCCGGATCAATGAGCGTTGCCCCGTTCTGCATGGCCGTTTGTCGCCAGATGCGCTGGGCTATTTTTTCAGCTTGTGCCAATTGTGTCCGGTTATTGACGCCCAGTAATTCATCTTCATCACCGATTACCGCCGCGCAACTCAAGTCCGCCTTGTTGGCGATTTCAACTATATCGGTCAGGTAATATTCGCCCTTGCTGTTCTCATTGCTCAAAGCACCGACCAGATCATGGATATGATCGGCATCAATGGCCATGACCCCCGAATTACACAGACCAATGGCCCGCACCTCATTCGAGGCATCTGCATATTCGGTAATCGCCGACAGCTGTCCGCCATCTGTGGTGACCAGACGCCCATATTCTGCCGGATCATCCGGCTCGAACCCCAGAACAACCACCGCAGGGCCATCTTCACGGTTGCAAAGATCAATCATTTTCTCGAGAGTTTCCCGGGTGATGAGCGGCGTATCCCCATATAAAATCAACACGGTGCCGGAAAAGCCTACAAGTTCGGGTAAGGCTGCCGCCACGGCATGACCGGTACCAAGGGCTTCGGCCTGTACCGCCGTTTGCGCCGGCACCACTTCGGCCCGCACATCATCCATTTGCGGGGCAACAACAACAACCGACTTCGCAGCCTTCAATTGTGCCACAGTGCCCAGCAAATGCGAAATCATTGCCCGTCCGGCGATCTGGTGCAATACTTTGGGCTTGGCAGATTTCATCCGGCTTCCGGCACCCGCAGCCAGAATTATGGTTGCAATTTCGGTCATTGAAACACTCTTGTTGATCATAAATTTTTGTCTGCCCGTCTTTTAAGTTGAACATACTCTGTCACAAAGTATAGTTTCACGCCAAATCACACTATGTTACCGGATTTTTCAATATGCGTCCCATGCGAATACTTTTTGACCTTGACGGTACGTTGCTTGATACAGCACCGGACCTTCACGGAGCGTTAAATTTCTGCCTTAAATCAGCCGGCAGAGATACTGTGTCACTGGATAGTGTCAAACATATGGTTGGTCAAGGGGCGCGTGTCTTGCTCGAACGCGGGATGGCGGCAACTGGCGGCGGTGCGTCCGAAGATGAAATTACCCGCCTTTTTGATCTGTTTCTGGATTATTATTCGGATCATCTGTCCGATGACAGCGTTCCCTATCCCGGTGTTGTTAATGCCCTGCGCGAGCTGAAGGGTCTGGACTGTTCTATGGCGATCTGCACCAACAAGCCTTACGGGCTCGCCAAACGCATCGTCGATGATTTTGGCCTCAGTGAATTTTTGCCTGTACTCACAGGTGGCGACAGTTTTGATATACGCAAACCCGATCCGGGCCATATCCTCAAAACACTGGATTTACTGGACAGACCTGATTTACCTGCCGTGATGGTTGGTGACAGTCATAATGATATCGATGCCGCCAAGGCTGCCGGTATCAAAACTGTGGTTGTCAGTTACGGCTATACCGACACCCCGCCCGCCGATCTGGGCGCGGATATCCTGATAGATCATTTTGACGAATTGATTTCTGCCATCAAAGGAATCACTCCTTAGCGAATAGCGGCAACGCCGTTACCTTGTTGCCGGACGGGATTTTCCGCATCTTGATCCAGCTGGCAATATCCCGCCAGACCACGGGGGCTTGCAAGTCGCGCAGCAATAAATGCCAACCCTGTTTATACAAAACGATATCAGCAGATTTGGGCAAGCGGGCAACCACTTCTTCGACCGGCTCTTTGGGGATCACTTCGTCATTGGCCCCATATAGAACCAACACCGGCAAGGTCAGTTTTGCAGACGCATCATAGGCCTGATCCATCAGACCAACCAGACCATAAACCGTGTCGATACGGGTATCCTTGATAAAAAGCGGATCGCGGCCCAGATTGCGCAGCATGGAAATATTATCCGATGCCTGAATACCCAAGCCGTTACCGCTGGCGGTTACCTGCGGCACCAGATGGGCACTGCTCCATAGCGCCGCCCGGTAAAACAGGTTCAGCGATTGCCAGCCCCACACCGCAGGGGCCGACAGGATAATGCCATCCACAGGCGGAAAACCTTCTCTGGCCACAGCCGCCATGACAACAGCCCCGCCCATACTCTCGCCCAGTAAATAGACCGGTTTTTCAGGATTCTGTGTCTTCACCAGACGGACAAGACCAGCCAGATCATTGAGCATCACATCACTGCCCGCCCAGATACCCACCTGTTCGGTTTGTCCGAACCCCCGTTGATCATAGGCATAGGTGGTGATCCCGCGCCCCATCCACCAGCTGGCGGGAAAGGCAAAACCGTTCCGGTAATCGTTAAATCCGTGAACGGCGATGATAATCGCAGCGCTTTTCTCAATGGCGGGCCAGATTTTCAACGGCAATATGGTCCCATCTGCGGTCAGATACGCCGTCTCAGATAATTGTGGCGGCCGAACGTCCTGCCCCAACTCCTGAACTTGCGGGGCGCAGGCAGAAACTACCAAAATCAGAAACAGCGAAATTGTCAGCAATATCCGTTTCACGTCAAATCCTTATGCTTCAAACATAATTAAGCCTTATCCTTGCATACTATCCTTACTGAATAATCAACGGAGACAAAAGGGAATATGCAAAAAGCCTTTTTGATTGGCATGGCGGCCCTTCTGCCCCTTTTAATTCCAGAGCCATCCGCCGCTCAATCCATGCGTGAAAAAGACAATGTCGGTGGATATATTACCTATGGCGGCACCACGCCCTACAGTTTGAAGCCCGCCTTAACACCGTCACCGCTGCCCGTTATGCCCCCGCGCGAGCAGCAAAACCCTGTCAATAAACGGGTGATTGAACGGGCGAATGCATATCTGGACAAATATACCGCGACAACCGCCATATTATTGATTGATAATGGCAAAATTCTGTTCGAAGCCTATCGCGGTATGGGCCGCCCGACATCAGAATTTTTCAGCATGAGTATCGGCAAAAGCCTGACCTCGCTGGCGCTGGGCAAAGCATATTGTAACGGCTTGCTCTCCAGCCTTGACGTTAAGGCCCAAAGCATTCTGCCCGAATTGGGGGACAGTAATTTCGGGCGCTCCACCGTGCGGCAATTGCTGATGATGAGTTCGGGTGCCTATACGCCGCGCCAAGGCGGACAGCCGACCTACAAGGGCGGTATTGGCAGAAACCCGCGTACTGGTAAACCGTTCAAGGGGCATTCATGGCCCATGCGGCTGGGGCAAGCCAGCGTTGCCGATATATTATGGGGAAAATTCTGGCAATCGACCCAAAACAAAAACCCCAACCAGCCCGGTGAAATCTTTATGTATAAATCGGGCGACATCCTTACCATCAGCAAGATCATCGAACGCGTGTCAGGGATGAGTTCTGCAGCCTATTTCAACCAGACCATCTGGCAATATATCGGTGCCGCCCGCACCGCCCATTGGGAAAGCGATTTCGAAGGCTCTACCCTCGCCAATTCAAGTTTTCAGGCAACGCTTCGCGATTGGGGACGTCTGGCCATCTGGATATTGGCAGCACGCCAGAAAAACGACTGCTTCGGCGCATATCTCAAGCAAGCCACCAGCAGTCAAATCCCCCTCACCCGAAGCGCCTCGAACAGCTTTAAAGGCTATGGCTATCAATGGTGGACAGAGACGCGGTTGGCACCGGGGTTCTGGGGCTTGGGCTATGCCGGTCAGAAACTGGCCATCGATCCGGATAGTGGCAAAATCCTGCTCAAATTCAGTTACCGGAAAGTCAGAAATGCCAGCCGGGATATCATGCGCCTGTTCAAGACGTGGCAGGGCGGAAATTCCTGAACGATCTTCCGCCCAAACCGGATTACTTCCCTTTATAGTCGCCGTCGCGTTTATCAAAAAACGCATCAATGGCTTCCATATGGTCTTCAGTATGATGGCTAAGCGATTGAAAAGCCGCTGACATTTCAAGCAAGCTGTCAAGGCGGGTATGCTCGCCCTCGCGCATCAGTTTTTTGGCCAGACGCAACGCATGCGGCGGGTTCTTGGCAATACGGCCTGCCAGATTATTGGCGGCATCCATCAGATCATCATCTTCGACCAGTTGCGAGACCAGTCCCCAGTCCAGAGCCGTCTCGGCATCGATCATCTCGCCGGTAAAAGTCATCTCGGCGGCACGGCTGCGGCCAATGGTCCGCGGCAGGAACCACGCCCCGCCATCGCCCGGGATAATACCCAGTTTGACGAAGCTTTCAGCGAATTTGGCTGATTTGCCAGCAATACGGATATCGCACATACAGGCCAGATCACAGCCTGCCCCCACCGCCGGACCATTAACGGCGGCGATTGTCGGCACTTCAAGGTTGTAGAAGGCCAGCGGAATTTTCTGAATACCGTGGCGGTAGGCCTGGCGCAACTCTGTCGGGCTACCGGCAAACATGCCTTCGCGGTCGCGCATATGCTTGACATTGCCGCCCGCAGAAAATGCCCGGCCTTTGCCGGTCAGGATCACACAGCGCACGCTGTTATCCTGGTTGATACGGCTCGCAGCATCCAGAAATGCCGTGAAGATGAGATCGTCGGACAGGGCATTGCGCTCCTGCGGGCGATTGATCGTGAGGGTTACAATTCCCTCATTCTGTTCATAAATCAATGGTTCAGTCATTAAGGTACTTTAAGCGATTTTAACGCTTTTGAAAACCGCCTGCTATTAAAAGCTGATTTTTTGACTATTCTCGGGCGGCTGCATTGGATATGGTGCGGGAAAAGCATAAAGAACAGGACCTCAGACGTGAAAGTAGCCATCCTTGGTGCCGGCGTTACAGGCATAACCACTGCATATTATCTGGCAAAAGAAGGCTGCAAGGTTACCGTCTTTGACCGGGCATCCCGCGCCGCAGACGAGACAAGTTTTGCCAATGGCGGACAGATTTCCATCAGTCAGCCCTTTCCCTGGTCCAGCCCGGATTTACCGTTAAAAATGCTGAAATGGTTCGGACGCAAAGACGCACCGCTGGTGGTGCGTCTGCAAAATGACCCGCATATGTGGGCATGGACGTTACGCTTTCTACTCAGCGCGCGCCCGTCAGTCTATTATAAAAATGCGGCAAAAGTAATTCGTCTGGCCCTGCATAGCAAAACCTGCCTTGATATAGTGGCGCAAGACGAAGGGCTGGATTATCACCGGCAGACACGCGGTATCCTGAAACTGTTCAATGATGCCGCCAGTGCCAAAGAGGCCACCAAACAGCAGATATGGCTGCGCGAACACGGGCTAGAGCAGCAATTACTGAGCCCTGCCGACTGTGTAACGATAGAGCCGGCCCTGCGGCAAGGCACCTCAAAATTCATTGGTGGCACCCATTGCGCCCTTGATGAAAGCGGAGATGCGCATCTGTTTGCTGGCCAGCTGGAACAAGCGGCGCGCAAGCTCGGCGTCCTGTTCAAATATGATCATACCATCACCGGACTGGAGACTAATGGCAGCGAAGTCATCTCTGTTACCGTAAACGGGAAGGTTAAAAAATTTGATAAATATGTTTTATCTTCAGGAAGTTACAGTGCTTTGTTTGCAAAACAAATTAACATAAATCTGCCCGTCTATCCGGTTAAAGGCTATTCGGTCAGCCTGCCGATCACAACCCCTGATGCCGCCCCGCAGGTCAGCATTACCGATATATCGCAGCATGTGGTAATCAGCCGATTGGGGGATGTGTTGCGCGCTGCCGGAACTGCCGAGATTTGTGGCTATGACCTTAGTGCCAACAAAACCCGAGAAGACATGGTGCTCAACTCGGTAAGCGGTCTGTTTCCCGGTGCCGGGGACACCGCACAGGCGGAAAGATGGTGCGGCCTGCGCCCCATGGCCGCCGATGGCGTGCCGGTAATCGGTGGCAGTCGCTATTCAAACTTTTATCTCAATACAGGGCACGGCCATCTGGGCTGGACCCTCTGCTGTGGGTCGGCACAACTGCTGGCAGCGGCGATGACGGGAAAATCCACAGAGCTTGACATTGGGGCATATTCGATTAAACGTTTCCAGGCGCATAAATAAAAACAGAACCCCTGCGCCTGAACTGGACCTTGCATGTCATCAGCGATCTTCCATAAATACATCCCGCAATCCTATAAAGGGATTTTCCTGTATTGCAGTGCTATTTTGCTGTTCGTTGTCATGGATTCCATCGTCAAATATGCCAACCGGACCTATGAGCCACTGCAAGTGGTGTGGGCGCGCTATTTCTTTCACATGCTGCTGCTGACCCTGCTGCTCGGACCTAAATTAAGATTGAACCTGATCCGCACGTCCAGACTGAAATTACAGGTTTTCCGCTCCATGCTGCTACTGGGGGCGACCGTCTCTTTCTTTACGGCCCTGAAATATATTCCGCTGGCCGATGCCGGTGCCATGTCCAGCACGTCGCCCTTGTTTGTGACCGTATTTTCAGTTTTTTTCCTGAAAGAGAAAATCAGTTTCAGACGCTGGAGTGCGGTTCTTGTCGGTTTTATCGGTGCCCTGATTATCTTGCGCCCCGGTTTTTCAGAGGTTCATCCAGCCATGTTTCTGGTGATCCTCATGTCAATATTTTATGCATCTTATCAGTTGGCAACACGCAAACTGGCGGGCGTTGACAGCTCCTACACCACCATATTCTACACATCACTGGTCGGCACTGTTGCCATGAGCTTTGTTGTCCCGTTTTTCTGGGTGCAACCGGACCTGTTCGGTTGGGGTATGTTGATGCTGATCGGCCTGATCGGCGGGGTCAGCCATTTCATCATTATCCTCGCCTTTTCCTATACCAGCGCCGCCACGGTGGCGCCGTTCTCTTATGTGCAGCTGATCTGGGCAGGTGTTATCGGCTATTTTGCCTTTGGCGATTTGCCGGATGAATATACTGTTCTGGGCGCCGCCGTCATCGTCTGTAGCGGCTTGTATATCCTGTACCGCGAGCGGCAAATCAACAAAGTCAGACAAGCCATAAGTTCAAGCTAAGAGTAAAAAAGGCCCCGTTACCGGAGCCTTTTTAAACCGTTAGCTGACGCTGTCATCGACAAGATCAATATAGGTATCGGGTCTGCGGTCACGGAAGAATTGCCAGTTATTACGGATTTCGCGGATCATATCCATATCCATATCGGCGACAATCAATTCATCCTGATCATCCGATGCCTGCACGATCAGCTCGCCGCGCGGATTGACGATATAGGATGAGCCATAAAATTCACCGATATTCCAGGGGGCCTCCGTCCCGACCCGGTTGGTGGCCCCGATATAAACTCCGTTCGCTACCGCAGAGGCCGGTTGTTCCAGCTCCCACAAATATTGACTGACACCTTTGACCGTTGCCGATGGATTGACGATATATTCGGCACCGTTCAACGCCAGGGCCCGCCAGCCTTCAGGGAAATGGCGATCATAACAAATATAAACCCCGAGCTTGCAATAGGCCGTATCAAAGACAGGCCAGCCGGAATTTCCGGGGCGGAAGAAGAATTTTTCCCAGAAACCGGCCACTTGCGGGATATGGGTTTTCCGATACTTGCCCAGATAGGTGCCATCCGCATCGATAACCGCCGCTGTATTATAATAAATACCGGGCTTTTCCTCTTCATAGATGGGAACCACGATCACCATATTGTATTTTTTGGCATATTCCTTCATCAGGCTGACGGTCGGGCCATCGGGAACTTTCTCGGCGGCGGCATACCATTTGGAATCCTGCGACGGGCAGAAATACGGCTGATTGAACACCTCTTGAAAACTGAGCACCTGAACACCGAGCTTGCCCGCCTCTTCAATAAAAGGAATATGGGCCTCGATCATCAAATCACTGATTTCTTTGGGGCTCATATCCGTATTGCCCTTTAATCCGACCTGAATAAGCCCCGATTTTACAACTGTCATCTCATGCCTCCTGCCTGATATGTCATTAATTTAAGTTTTTGACCAGTTGGTCAGGATTTTAACTGTCCTTTTTCAAAAGGCAAAGTTAAAATGGGAAAAAACGAATATGGGACACCAATAACAGGAGATACATATGTCAACCTTGATCCGTGGCGGCACCGTCGTTACAGCTGAGACAACTTTCCGCGCCGATGTCTATTGCGAAGATGGCGTTATCAAAGCCATTGGTAAAGATCTGGACGTTCCGTCAGATGCCGAAATCGTTGATGCGGGCGGGCAATATGTGATGCCGGGTGGTATCGACCCGCATACCCATATGCAACTGCCTTTCATGGGAACGGTTGCCACCGAAGATTTCTATACAGGAACAGCGGCGGCCCTTGCCGGCGGCACCACACAAATCATCGATTTTGTAATCCCGTCCCCCGAAGAACCTTTGATGGATGCCTATAAAACATGGCGCGGCTGGGCTGAAAAGTCTGTGGCCGATTACAGTTTCCATGTGGCGATTACCTGGTGGGACGATACGGTTCACCGCGACATGGGTATCCTGTCCGAACAAGAAGGCGTCAATTCCTTCAAGCATTTCATGGCCTATAAAAACGCGATTATGGTTTCGGATGAAATGATGCTGGCCAGTTTCAACCGCTGCCGCGAACTGGGTGCCGTGGCAACCGTACATGCGGAAAACGGGGAAATGGTTTATTATCTTCAGCAGGAAATGCTGAAAAAAGGCATTACCGGCCCCGAAGGCCATCCGCAATCACGCCCGCCCGAAGTGGAAGGCGAAGCCGCTAACCGGGCCATTCGCACCGCGCAAGTGTTGCAAACGCCGGTCTATATCGTACATGTGTCCTGTAAAGAGTCTCTGGAAGCCATTACCCGCGCCCGCCTTGAGGGACAACGGGTATATGGCGAGGTTCTGGCCGGCCATCTGATTATTGATGACAGCGTCTATTATAACGAAGATTTTGAATTTGCCGCCGCCCATGTAATGAGCCCGCCATTCCGGCCCAAGGATCATCAACGGGCTTTGTGGAATGGCCTGCAATCAGGGAATTTACAAACAACAGCCACCGATCATTGTTGTTTCTGCGCCCCGCAAAAAGCCGCCGGTAAAGATGACTTTACTTTGATCCCTAACGGCACATCCGGTGTTGAAGACCGCATGGCAATTTTGTGGCATCACGGCGTTAATTCAGGGCGCCTGACCATGAACGAATTCGTCAAGGCAACCTCGACCAATGCCGCACAGATTTTCAATATTCATCCACGCAAAGGCTCCATTTCTGTGGGCGCGGATGCGGATATCGTGGTTTGGGACCCTGAAATGAGCCGGACAATTTCCGCCAAAACCCATCATCAGAATATTGATTTCAATATTTTTGAAGGCATGAAAATCAAGGGTAGCCCCAGCCATACCATCAGTCAGGGCAATGTGGTGTTCAAGGACGGGCAGCTCAATGTGGTAAAAGGCGCAGGCCGCTACATCAAACGTCCAACCTTCAGCAGCCCGTTTGACGCCCTTGCCAAGCGGCGCGAAGTGAAAGCACCGCGTAGCGTTAAACGCTGATTTTCATATAAATGGCAGTCCCGGCTTAAATGCGATTTAGATACCGGGACTGCTAATCGACACTTTCAGCCATGCTTGCGGGTACTTTAAGGTCGCCGATCGAGATCAGCCGTTTGATTTCAGCATCAACCTTGTCCAGCATGGCTGCGTTCTTTTTATGAAGATAGTGGTACACTTTCAGCACCGTAATCGGACGCCCTTTCACCAGCTGCCGCTGACTATTTCTTTTTTTGAACTCTGCTTCCAGACTGACGCCAGTATAAAGCGCCACATCAATGGACCCTTTCAAAAGTTTTCTGACCAGCTCCGCCATACTTTTTGTACGAACAACAGCTTTTCTCCCTGCCACCAGTTTTTCAGACCAGACAAGCCCCCGCTGAACACCTATCCGAAAATCTTTAGTTAATTCATCAACAGAATTTATCGCGGGCCCATCCAGCCGATAGGCATATCCCCTAAATCCCATAATAGGCGTGGGAACGCGTAAAAGGTTTGGGTATGTTACCCCAACTTCCCAGATGCGAAAGAGCTCGCCATCTGTTTTACCGGCATTGCTCATTTCCAGAGATCGCCGCCCCGGTATCAATAAATATTCGGTATCAATATTAAAACGGCTATATATTTTGGTGATCAAAAGCGCCGCTTTCACCTGCATGGGACTACCGGACACCTGAGAAAAAGTCATCGTCTTCCGGTCTTCGGCTGCTCTGGCGGCACCACTCCAAAGTATAAAAAATACGACAAGGTACAAACGCAGAAGATACAAAATACCACTCCCAGCACACAAATCACTAATATTCTATTAATCTAATTTTTAATATGCGGAAGATAAAGTGCTGCATTAAAGGGAGTAGGTCAAATAAAAAAGGGGAGAGCTTGTGGCCCTCCCCTTTTAAAACCGGAAATAACGCCGGTTTATTTGATCGCCATTGCTTTATCCCAGATTTCCTGAGTATAGGCACCAACAGGTTTTTTGCTGATAACCGGTGCGGATTTACCGGACATCAGTGTATTTACTGTGCGTGTATAAGCAGCCTCATCAAGGCGGCCCAGTTTATCGGTATCGATCAATTTGGCAATTTCACCCATCATACGGCGCTGGTGTTTTTCTGTCTGCGCACCGGTTGCGTCATTTTCAAGAACAATGTCAGCAGCTTCGTTCACATTATCGATTGAATATTTCCAACCTTTCAGAGACGCTTTTACGAAACGGGCCAGTTTGTCTTTCATGGCATCGCTTTTCAGGCTTTTTTCAAGCACATAAAGGCCATCTTCCAATGTGGCAACGCCCTGATCTTCATATTTGAAGACGCTCAACTCTGCGGGTGTCAGACCAGCATCAATGATCTGCCAATATTCGTTATATGTCATTGTAGACACACAAGCGGCTTGCTTTTGCAAAATAGGATCAACATTGAAGCCTTGCTTCAGAACCTTGATATCCGCATTACTACCGTCAACTTTCAGGCCCAGTTTATCCATCCATGACAGGAACGGATATTCGTTGCCATAGAACCAGACACCCAGTGTTTTGCCCTTGAAATCCTTGGCGCTTGAAACACCCATGTCTTTACGGCAGGTCAGCATCATACCGGATTTGGAGAATACTTGTGAAATATTAACCAGCGGAACCCCTTTTTCGCGGGTTGCAAGCGCAGATGGCATCCAGTCGATAACCACATCAGCACCGCCGCCAGCCAGAACCTGTGCAGGTGCCACATCCGGTCCGCCCGGCTTGATTGTTACATCAAGGCCAACTTCATCATAAAAGCCTTTGTCTTTGGCAACATAATAACCCGCAAACTGAGCCTGCGTGACCCATTTAAGCTGCAAGGTGAGCTTTTCTGCGGCTTGCGACGTAATTGCTGTCAAACTCATGAGCGCGACAGACGCAATAAGACCAAATTTTTTCATAGTTGAACTCCTCTCCTGTTCATATTTATTTATAACGTTCTTATATTTCTTCCCTTAAACTATCTTACTGTTTTATATCATATTATTTTTATTATCTAGCACTGCGATAAGACGGATGCCAGAAAGTCAGGCTCCGCTCCAGCAATGCCAGCAGACCGTAGGATACGGACCCGGCAATTGCGGCGACCGTAATTGAGGCCCAGACCACATCTACGTTCATCCGTCCGACTTCGGTCGAGATACGAAACCCCATACCGACAATCGGTGTGCCAAAGAATTCAGCGACAATCGCGCCAATCAAGGCCAGTGTTGAATTGATCTTCAGCGCATTGAAAATGAACGGTAGCGCATTTGGCAGCCGGACAAATATCAATGTCTGTATGTAACTGGCCGCATAAGAGCGCATCAGGTCTTTTTCCAGATGGCTCGTAGCCTCCAGCCCGGCCAGTGTATTCACCAACATGGGGAAGAATGTCATAACCACAATCACGGCGGCCTTGGACTGCCAGTCAAATCCGAACCACATGACCATAACCGGCGCAATACCAACAATAGGAATGGCGCTGACCAGTGATCCCAGTGGTAAAAGCCCCCGTTGCAAGAACGGTATCCTATCCACCAGAATGGCAACAATGAAACCACTGCCACAGCCAATGGCAAACCCGCTCAGTACAGATTTAACATAGGTCTGGTAAAAGTCTGCGGCCAGAATATCCGTATTGCCAGCAATAGCCCGCCCGATCTGGGCCGGACTTGGTAGCAAAACCGACGGAATTTGAAACCCCGTGGTAATCATCTGCCACAGGAATAACAACCACACACCGAACAAGGTCGGCACCAACAGTTTCAAGGCATTGTTATGGATTGCATGATAGGATGTCATCGCCATTGCCCGCCAGGCAAAAAATCCCAGCCCGAGAATAAAGAGCCAAAGGCCGGGCGCTTCAATCCCTTGATCCAGCCCGGGCTGGATGGCCCGCAATGCCCCGGTGCCACCGGCAAAAACACCTGCGGTCACGACAAGCGACATGACAAGCGTATTTTTGCGGCGCAAAAACTGACCGGCGGCGACAATCAGTGACAGGACGATCAATCCCAGGGGTCCGCCAATCTCGAGCCAGCTAACAGACGCGCCGCCTTCTGGCAGAGCGCCCACAGGAAAAATCAGAGAAATAAAACCGGCAACAAGGAAAACCAATAGCGGTTTGTCCAGCATCTTGGAACTGGTCATATCCGTCCCCCCATCCGTGCCATCACTATTTTCTCGGTCAGGCTAACGATATAAACCAGCAACATACCCAGGGCAGAAGCCACAACCAGTGCTGCCCAGATCTGAATGGTTTGCCCGTAATATGATCCACTGAGCAAACGCGCGCCAATACCGGCAACCGCGCCCGTTGGCAATTCACCAACGATAGCCCCGACAAGGCTGATGGCAACGGCAACTTTCAGACTGGCAAACAGATACGGGACCGAAGCCGGCACCCGCAATTTCCAGAAAATCTGTGCAGGTGATGCGCTATAGGTGCGCATCAAATCCAGTTGCAACACATCGGGCGAGCGCAAGCCCTTCACCATACCGATAGTAATGGGAAAGAAGCACAGATACATGGAAATGATCGATTTGGGGATGGTTCCGGTTAGCCCCACGTTGCCCAGCACCACGATAATCATCGGGGCAATGGCCAGTATGGGGATAGTTTGCGAGGCAATAACCCATGGCATCAGACTGCGGTCAAGGGTCGGTACATGCACAATCCCCACCGCCAGCATAATCCCCAGAATGCCGCCAAAAGCAAAGCCCAGCAAAGTGGCCGATGTGGTGATCCACGCATGATAGACAAGGCTGCGTTTGGACGTGATCTTCTTCTGGAAAACCGTTTTATTAAGCTCGGCAACAATCTGGTGCGGGGCTGGCAATATGGGCCGGTCCATCTTCCAGGCATCCGTCACCAGTTTTTCGGCATCCCACTCGACATTGGTCCGCTCATAGGTGGAAATCAGAATATCCGAATTAAGATATACCGCCCCTGCATACCAGCTGACGATTACAACCGCCAGAACAGTCAGGATCGGTAGTGTTTTACCATAATACAGGCGGGTCCACAGCCCTTGCCCATTTTGAAATGTCGCATCAGTCATCGTAAGAATGTCCGGCGCGAAGCCCCTCCCTCACCCGATGGGCGATTTCCAGAAATTCAGGGGATTCCCGAATGTCCAGTGTCCGGTCGCGGGGCAGGTTACAGTCAATAATATCGATGATTTTGCCGGGGCGCGGTGACATCACCACAATTTTCGACGACAAAAATACAGATTCCGGTATGGAATGGGTAACAAAGACAACGGTTTTACCGGTCTGGTCCCACAGCCGCAACAATTGCTCGTTCAAATGATCGCGGGTAATTTCATCCAGAGCACCGAACGGCTCATCCATCAGCAACAAATCAGGCTCAACCGCCAGTGCGCGGGCGATTGAGACCCGCTGCTGCATACCGCCGGACAATTGCCACGGAAATTTTTTCTCGAACCCTTCAAGATTGACCAGCGACAGATTTTTATTCATCCGCGCCAGTTGCTCATCTTTACTCAGCCCCATAATTTCCAGCGGCAACATGATGTTCTTTTGAACCGTGCGCCAGGGGTACAGGGCCGGTGCCTGAAATACATAGCCGTAAGCCCGCTTCTCGCGGGCTTCACTCGGGGTCATTCCATTGACCAGAATCTGACCGCTTGTCGGTGCCTCCAGATCGGCGATTACCCGCATCAACGTGGTTTTACCGCAACCCGAAGGTCCGATAAACGAGACAAATTCCCCCGCATTAATGGTCAGATCAATATCGCTTAGCGCATGAACCGGCGCATCCGGTGTTTCAAAAATCAGATTGAGTTTATTTACCTCAACGACCGGCTTCCCCGCATCTATCATCGGTTCCACGCTTTCGCCTGTTGTTTGTGCTTGCTGCATCCCAACGCATTATCCTCTGTTACTCAAAATCGGGGGGCCTCCTTTTTCTACAGAAAAGGTTATGGCGCACCCCGAAAAATTACTTACATTAAATTCAGTGTTTGTTTTAAGCGACTGTGGCCCTTTCCACAACAGCGTGCAACAACACATTACAGCCCGCCGCCAAATCTTCGGGTGTGGCTTCTTCTTCCTCGTTATGGCTGATACCATTTTCACAAGGCACAAAAATCATTCCCGTTGGGGCAACGCGGTTAATATAACACGCATCATGACCGGCACCGGAGATGATATCCATATGGGCATAGCCTGAAAGCTCTGCCCCTTTACGAACAGCACTCACACAATCGGCATCAAATTCCACAGGCGGTGAATACCAGATTTGCTCGAATTTCATCTCATAGCCGCCATCGGTGGCGACCTTTTCTGCAAATTCCCGCAACTCAGCGTCCATTTTAGACAGTATTTCATCTTTTGGATGGCGAAAATCAACCGCAAAAAATACTTCGCCCGGAATGGTGTTGCGCGAATTGGGCGACACATTCATCAGGCCAACGGTTGCGCAGGCAAAAGGCTGGTTGTCATTACCGATGCGATTAACCTCACCCACAATTTTGGACGCGGCAACCAGAGCATCTTTACGCCGTGACATGGGAGTTGGTCCCGCATGGGCTTCCTGCCCCGTGATGGTGATTTCATACCAGCGTTGGCCTTGTGCGCCGGCAACAACACCAATGGTTTTCTCTTCATGCTCCAGAATAGGACCCTGTTCGATATGGGCTTCGAAAAATGCCTTGATTTCACGTCCCCCCACTTCTTCAGGCCCTGCATATCCGATGCGGTCCAGCTCTTCACCCATGGTTTTGCCGTCGAGATCCGCACGGCTCAAGCCATACTCAAGATCGAACACACCGGCAAACACCCCCGAAGACACCATGGCAGGCGCAAAGCGCGAGCCTTCTTCATTGGTCCAGACTGAGACTTCAACCGGATGCTTTGTCTTGACATCGAAGTCATTAAGAGTACGCAAGACCTCAAGCCCCGCCAGCACGCCAAACACACCGTCATATTTACCGCCCGTTGGCTGCGTATCCAGATGCGAGCCCATCATTACCGGTGGCAAATCAGGGTCTGTGCCTTCGCGGCGGGCAAAGATATTGCCCATTTTATCGATTTTGATCGTACAACCGGCATCCTTGCACCAGTTGACAAACAGATCACGGCCATCTTTATCAATATCGGTCAGGGCCAGACGGCAGCAGCCGCCTTTTTCTGTTCCCCCGATTTGCGCCATTTCCATCAGGCTATCCCATAAACGGTCGCCTTTAACTGTCATATTTTTCATAATGTTACCATCTTATTTTGATGCGTTAGCATAAGGATTGCGGGGGTCGTTGTTCCAGTTCAAATATGGCTTTCCATTATCGACAGGGACCATGGAAATACAATTATCAACCGGACAGATCAACTGACACAGATTACAGCCCACACATTCCTCGTCAACTACTTCATAATGACGCTTGTCATCAATGCGGCCCGCTGTAATCGCCTGATGCGACGTATCTTCGCAAGCAATATGGCAGATACCACACTGGATACATTTATCCTGATCAATCAGGGCTTTGACATCGTAATTGATGTTGAGCTGGTTCCAGTCAGTGACATTCTTTGATGCCATTCCCCTGAAATCATCAATGGTTTTATATCCCTTGGCATCCATCCAGTTACTCAAGCCGGTTTTCATATCATCAACGATTTTAAAACCATGATGCATGGCCGCTGTACAAACCTGCACTGTGCCGCAGCCCAGCGAGATGAATTCAGCTGCATCGCGCCAGTTGGAAATCCCACCAATGCCGGACATGGGAATATCCTGACATAAAGGATCGCGGGCAATTTCCGCAACCATATTCAGCGCAATCGGCTTGACCGCAGGACCGCAATAACCACCATGAGCGCCCTTGCCGTCAACGGTCGGTGTCGGCGCCATAATATCCAGATCAATATTGACTATTGAATTGATGGTGTTGATCAAAGAGACCGCATCGGCCCCCCCGCGAACAGCAGCGCGTGCAGACTGGCGCACATCGGTGATATTTGGGGTCAGTTTCACGATCACAGCCATATCGGAATGCTTTTTGCACCAGGCCGTTACCATTTCCACATATTCAGGCACCTGCCCTACGGCAGCGCCCATGCCCCGTTCAGACATGCCATGCGGGCAGCCGAAGTTAAGCTCGATCCCGTCAGCGCCGGTTTCAGCGACCCGGCCAAGGATGTATTTCCATGGCTCTTCCTCGCAAGGTACCATCAGGGAGACAATAATTGCCCGATCCGGCCATGCTTTTTTGACACGGGTAATTTCTTCCAGATTGACATCCAGCGGGCGGTCAGTGATCAATTCGATATTGTTCAGACCGGCCATGCGCTGACCGTTAAAATTAATAGAGCCGTAGCGTGAAGATACGTTCACCACCGGAGGGTCTTCCCCCAGTGTTTTCCAGACAACGCCGCCCCAGCCCGCTTCAAACGCGCGAACCACATTTATTTCTTTATCTGTTGGAGGAGCACTCGCCAGCCAAAAGGGATTAGGCGTTTTTATTCCAACAAAATCATAGCTTAAATCTGCCATTTTCTTAAATCCTTCGCCCTTATGTGCGGTTATTTTGTAAATATGTATCGATGGCATGGGCCGCGACCTTGCCATCCTGAACAGCGGCAACCGTCAGGTCTTCCCCGCCGAGAATACAGTCGCCACCCGCATAAATGCCGGGCACTGATGTGGCACAATCGGTATCCACAACGATGCGTCCGTCCTGAATATCAAGCGCAGCTGCACTGCTGGTCACAGGGTCACTGACAAAAACCTGCCCGATAGCTTTGAACACCATGTCGGCTTTCAGCTCGAACGTCTCGCCGGTGCCGACAAGTTTGCCGCTAGCATCTTTGGTGGTGTATTCAAAAACAATACCGCTCACCGCGCCATCAGTTTCCACAAGGGTGGATGGTTTGGCATAATGCTTGATGGTCACGCCATTAATTTGCGCATATTCCTGTTCGTGATGGGTAGCGCTCATATCATCAGGGCCGCGCCGGTAAACCAGCGTCACATCCTCAGCGCCCAGCCGTTTGGCCTGAACCGCCATATCGATGGCCGTATTACCGCCGCCAATAACAACAACCTTGCGGCCAATTTTCAAGTCCGTTTTATCTTTGGACTGACGCAAATCGGCAATGTAATCAACGGCGTTATAAACCCCGTCGATATCTTCATTTTCAAACCCGAGCGCCCGAACACCACCAAGACCGGTGCCGATAAACACCGCATCAAAACCGGACTTCAGATCGGCAAGCGAAATCTGCGCCCCCAATGCCTTGCCGGTATGAACGGTAATTCCACCAATAGAGAGGATAAACTCGACCTCTTTCCGGGCTGTATCGTCAGGCAGTTTATAAGCTGCAATCCCGTATTCATTCAGGCCACCGGCTTTGGGGCGGGCATCGAACACCTCAACCTCATGGCCGAGCATCGCCAGACGGTGGGCTGCGGACAACCCCGCAGGCCCTGCACCGACAACCGCAATCTTCTTACCTGTTGAAGCGGCCCGCTCGAAAGGTTGCTCGCCGGTTTCCATCAACCAGTCAGTGGCAAAGCGTTGCAAGCGACCGATCAGTACCGGCTTGTCTTCTTGCGTATTGCGAACGCAAACTTCTTCACACAAGATTTCCGTGGGGCACACCCGTGAACAGGCACCACCCATAATATTCTCACCAAGAATATCCAGAGCCGACCCCCGGTAATTACCCGTTTGTATTTTACGGATAAAATTCGGGATATCGATCCCCGTTGGACATGCTTCCATACACGGAGCGTCATAACAGAAATAACAGCGACTGGATTCAATCAGTGCTTTCTGTTCGCCCAATGCCGGATACATATCATCAAAATTTTTGGATAATTCCTCAGCCGACAACCTGCCCGCTGCGATATCAGCGATACCACCCATTTCAATTCTTCCTAGCCCAGTTTCAAACATCCGGCTTGTGCCGGTTTTTTCTCTGCCAAAAACATAGTCAAAAACTGACCAAATGGTCAAGTTTATTTCTTGAAATATTTAAAACCTGCGAAAAACTGCGAAAAAATTATAAAAAAACACCAGTATTGGCACCCGAAAACCGCCGGATATGATGGCCTTTAAAACAGATACAAAGAATATTGCTTGAAAAAAACAACCGCTTCGTTCCAGAATGTTCTCTTTATTGCGGCTATTATGATGGTGACATGACAAAAACCGACAACAATACTGAAGCGACAAGCAATCAGGGACGCATCCGTCAGGAAAACCGGACGCGCATTCTCGAAGCTGCCGAAAAAGTGTTTGCCGAAAACGGCTTTCGCGGGGCCACCACAGCGGCCATCGCCGAAGAGGCCGGCTTGCCCAAGTCGAATATCCACTATTATTTTGGCACCAAGGAAGAGCTTTATCACACCGTTATCGATGATATTGTCGAGCTTTGGCTGTCTTCCTTTCGCGAGATCACCGAAAATGACGATCCCGCCTCGACCCTTGCCGATTATATCCGCGCCAAGATGCAGCTGTCCAAAAACCGGCCCGAAGCCTCGCGGGTATTTGCCAACGAGCTGATCCGGGGTGCGCCGCGCATCAAACCGTATTTGTCTGGCGATTTAAAAGACTGGGTAGAAAACAAATCCGCCATTATTGATACATGGATTGAGCAGGGTAAAATGGCACCACTGGACAGCACCAAGCTGATCTTTCACATCTGGGCCATGACCCAGACATGGGCCGATTTTGAAGTGCAATGGTCCGCCCTTCTGGGCCATCCGGACGGACTGGTTGATAGCGATTTTGAAGCGGCAACAAATTCGATTATCTCAACGGTGCTGCGCACCTGCGGCCTGATGCCCTTGCCGCCCCGCAAAACCCATGCGGAGCTTCCGCGCCCGTCATAACATCCTGTAGCTTGCGGCTAAGCGTTCAGTTCTTCTTGCAGGATTTCAAGTTCCAGCCACCGCTCTTCCGCCTGTTCGGACTCTATTTTGGCGGCTGTCAGGGCATCAAGGGTTTTCTGGAACTTATCGGGGTTTTTCGTGAACAGTTCAGGGTTCGCCATCTCGGCTTCCAGCTTTTCAATTTTTGCCTGCAAGTCTTCCAGTAATTTTGGCAGACGGTCAAGGTCACGCTGATCCTTGTAAGTCAGCCGTCCCCGCGCCTGTTTGGGTTTGGCCGCGATTGCAGATGATTTTTTCACGGCCTCTTTGGGCTTGGCGATCTGTTTGCTCTGGCGCACATAGTCGGTATACCCGCCGACATATTCGTCCACCTGACCATCTTTTTCAACGGCGATGACCGATGTCACCAGCTGATCAAGAAAATCGCGGTCATGGCTAATCACAATCAGGGTGCCGTCATAGCCGCTGAGCATATCCTGCAACAAATCCAGTGTTTCCATGTCCAGATCATTGGTCGGCTCGTCGAGCACCAGCAAATTACTTTGCCGTGCCAGTAATTTGGCTAATAGCAGGCGGTTTTTCTCGCCGCCGGATAAGGATTTAACCGGACTTTTAGCCTGTTTCTCGTCAAACAGAAAATCGCGGAGATAGGCCACCACATGACGCACTTCACCGCGCACCAGCAATTGCCCACTGGCAGGGTCCGCCAGCGTATCCCACAGGCTTTCTTCCGGGTCCAGAGATTCGCGCTGCTGATCAAAAATGGCGGGGGTCAGATTTGTACCCAGTTTGACGGTGCCGCTATCAGGGGCCAGTTCCCCCATTAGCATTTTCAGCAATGTGGTTTTACCGGCACCATTGGGGCCAATGATACCAATGCGATCATTTCTTAATATTTTGGTTGAAAATTTTCTGATAACAACATGTTCTTCACTTGTTTTTGGATCAAAGAAAGATTTACTGATATCGGTGGCCTGCACCACAATTTTACCGCTTTTCTCGCCCGCACTGGCCTCCAGCTTGGCGTTACCCACCCGGCTTGTGCGCTCTGCCCGTTCAGCGCGCAACCGATGCAGCGCCCGAATACGGCCTTCATTTCTGGCGCGCCGCGCGGTAATGCCTTTACGCGACCAGTCTGTCTCCTCGGCTATTTTCTTGTCGAGCTTTTTAAGCTCCACCTCTTCCCCGCGCAGGATTTCTTCTGACCAGGCGTCAAAGGCAGTAAAGCCCTTACCATGGGTGCGCAATTTACCCCGATCAAGCCAGAACAGACGATTGGTCAGATTGCGCAAAAATTGCCGGTCATGGCTGATAATCATCAACGCGCCCTTGAAGGCTTTCAACTCGTCTTCAAGCCATAAAATCGTGCGAATATCGAGATGGTTGGTCGGCTCGTCCAGCAACAGAACATCGGGTTGCGAGACCAGAGATTCAGCCAGCGATACCCTTCGGGCCTCGCCGCCTGACAGGGTTTCAAGCAGCCGGGTGCCGTTAATACCGATACCGTCCAGCACTTGATCAACCAGATATCCGTTATCTTCCCCCTCAGCCCGCAATTCGGGCGGCAGGCCCAGTGTTACCTGTTCGAACACGCTGCGCCCCGCCACGATTTCGGGCTGTTGGCGCAGATAACCAACGCGAATGCCCGCTTGCAAGAACCGGTCACCACCATCAAGATCGATATCGCCGGCAATGGCTTTTAGCAATGTTGACTTGCCCGATCCATTGCGTCCGACCAGTGCAATTCGCATTCCCGGCTCGATTCCTAAGGAAATACCGTTAAACAGATCGCCGCCGCCAAAAGTAATGCGGGCATCTTGAAGGGCCAGAATGGGAGCTGCCATGGATTGAAACCTGAAAATGAGAAACAAGAGACGGCTTCTAGCATTTTACGCCACAGGCCGCAAATTCATTCCCTGCAACTTGCAAAGGGCGGCACCGGCTAATATAAGGGGCCCTTAATCTGGCCTCACCCTCGAAAGAACAAAGCCATGTATGTTGTCGCTGCCCTGTATCAATTCGTTGCCTTGCCAGATTATAAAGACCTGCAAGGCAAAATTCTGAAAGTCTGTCTGGATAATGACATCATGGGCACCTTGCTGCTGGCCGAAGAAGGCATTAACGGCACGGTTGCGGGTCCGCGCGAGAGCATCGATACCCTGCTCGCCTTTCTGAAAAGCGATCCGCGTCTTGCAAATCTGGGACATAAGGAAGCCATTAACGAGGAACAGCCTTTCTATCGCATGAAAGTGCGCTTGAAAAAGGAAATTGTCACCTTGGGGGCCCCCGGAACCGATCCGCAGAAAATGGTCGGTGCCTATATCAAGCCCAAGGACTGGAACGCCCTGATCAGCGATCCCGATGTGCTACTCGTGGATACACGCAATGACTACGAGGTCGAGGTCGGCACCTTCAAAGGCGCGTTGAACCCCAACACCACCACCTTTCGCGAATTCAAGGATTACGTGGCGCAAAATCTTGACAAGGACAAACACAAGAAGGTCGCCATGTTCTGTACCGGCGGTATTCGCTGCGAGAAATCAACGTCATACCTGCTGCGTGAAGGGTTCGAAAAGGTCTATCATCTCGAAGGCGGTATCTTGCAGTATTTCGAAGATGTCCCCGAAGAAGACAGCCTCTGGGACGGAGAATGCTTCGTGTTTGATCAACGGGTAACGGTCAATCATGCTCTCGAAAAAGGCTCCTATGATCAATGCTATGCCTGCCGGTTTCCGATCACCGAAGAGGATAAAAAATCCCCGCATTATGAAAAAGGTGTCTCCTGCCCCCATTGTTACGAGCAGCTGACCGCCAAACAGAAACGCCGCTTCACCGAGCGCCAACACCAGATCGAACTGGCAAAGGCGCGCGGGGCGGCGCATATCGGATCAAAAACCCCTAAATAAGGTCTATGTATACTTGACAAACCCACTAATTGTTACGAACAAACTGCCATCCTGATTTCTGACAGGTGAAGCAGCCTCGGCCACCGCAGTATCCGCACTTTTCCCAATCATTTTCCTTCAGGGCACTACCAAACGCGCCATTACAGCGCTTCCTGTTAATGCTCTCAGTGCATGGTTGATTGATTTTCTCAGCAGAATAACTGAATTTTCGACAGCCTTCGCAAACAGCAACTGGTGGGAGATCAGATTTCATCTTTCGGATCGTCTTTCTTCCACTGACCCTCTCCCCAAAACATAGCCTCAACATAGGCAAAAGCCGCCTCTTCGTTGTGCATATATGGTTTAGATAGTACAGACATTGTGGCCCCTTTAACTCTACATATTATAGATAGGAAACTTATCGAGCTTGTCAAATATATATACACCCTAAATAAAGACAGCTATTTTTTTGGGTAACTGAACCCCAGACCGGCGCGGGCATCATTTTGCACGCTGTAGGGCGGGATCGGATAGCGCAAACCGTTGGCAGATAGCGCTGCCAGCCCTTCTATAACCTTGGGCAAATAAGCCGGCGGAATGGCCATCAACAATTCATCTTCCATCACCCCGCCATAGCGCCGTTCGGCAAAACAGGGCAGTGACAGGCTCGGCTCCCCCGTGGACAGCGCCCGCCCCCAGCTGTCGGCGCAAGAACTTTCGCCAACCACCGAAAAATCAAGTTTCTTATAACCTGCCCATTGCAATCCATTGATAAACAATATCATTTGGGCAGGGGTCGCATAAATCAGACAAATATCCGGCGGGTCCAGCCGCCCTGTTGCCAGCGGTGAGACGGCCATCGCCTTGTAGGTGCCATGCGGAACCACGTTCATGGCCTGCTGGTGGCGCTTGGTGTCCTCTTCACCTTCCCACCACACACCTATATACCGCTCTCCGCGCTGCCATTCTTCATCCTGCGGATGCAGTCCCAGAACTGCCCCGCATTGGGAGCCGACAAAATCATCTGCCGTTGCCCCGACCGTCCAGCCCAGACGGCAAGCCTGCCCAACAATCTGGTCGGCGGTGTGAATGGCGTCAGGGCGCCGAATGCGCGGGATTGCTTCCATTTCATCAACGGTCTCAAACAATTTCATACCGATAGGGGTTGCCCGCAGCCGCAGATATGTGTTCAATCCGCCCAGTATGGCCGCCCAGTCATAATGTCCTGCCAGTATGCTCATCATCATTTCCTTTTTATTTTTGTATCCGCAATATGCCATTGGATACCAGTATATCAAATGATCCCGCCCTGTTGTGCGACAATTTGCCCGCCTGCATAAGGCCGTTATTTTATATACAAGACCAAATCCGTCTGTTATAAATAATCTAAATCAGACTAAAATGGTGCGGTATTGTTTTAAATGATCAAACTCAGCAAAATGACAGATTACGGGGTTGTTATTATGTCCGAAATGGCTCGGATAGAGAACCGCGTTATGACGGCTCCGGATTTGTCCCTCTATACGGGGCTGACAGTACCAACCGCCGCCAAGATCTTGCGTATTCTGGCCAAAAACAATTTGCTGGCCTCCATTCGCGGAGCCCATGGCGGCTACCGGCTGGACCGCAAGCCGGCACAAATCTCGATTGCCGAAATTGTCCGTGTTCTCGAAGGCCCTGTGGCGGTAACCTCTTGTGTGGATGACAGCCACGATGACTGTTCGGTTGAACAATGTTGTCCCATGCGCGGCGGCTGGGAGAAAATAAACCGGGCGATCAATGCCGCCATGGAAGACGTAACATTGGCAGATATGTGTCTGGAAAATCCGGCACCGTTTGTCCTGTCGACAAAAGAAGATATGCCTGCGAAAACTGTTTCAAGTGTGACGGAGTCAAGTTATGGCGATTAGCCAGGATACCATTGAACAGGTTGAATCTGTTTCTGAAAAATACAAATACGGGTTTGTCAGCGACATCAAGGCCGACACTGCCCCCATCGGGCTGAGCGAAAACATTGTGCGCTTTATCTCCGCCAAGAAGGAAGAGCCTGAATGGCTGCTGGAATGGCGTCTGAAAGCCTATCGCTACTGGCTGGAGATGGTGGAACCCACATGGGCGAAAGTGGATTACCCGAAAATCGATTTTCAGGATATCTATTATTACTCTGCGCCCAAACAGAAAGAAAAACTGAAAAGTCTGGACGAGGTCGATCCGGAAATTCTGGAAGTTTACAAAAAACTGGGCATTTCCCTGAAAGAACAGGAAGTGCTTGCAGGTGTTGAAGGGGCTGCCAATATTGCCGTTGACGCAGTTTTTGATAGTGTTTCTGTAGCAACTACTTTTCGAAAACGCCTCGAAGAAGAAGGGGTTATCTTTTGCCCGATTTCAGAGGCGGTCAAAAACCATCCTGATCTGGTAAAAAAATACCTCGGCTCTGTCGTCCCCTATACCGACAATTTCTACAGTGCCCTCAATTGCGCCGTCTTCACCGACGGATCGTTCGTCTATATCCCCAAAGGCGTGCGCTGCCCGATGGAGCTAAGCACTTATTTCAGGATCAATGCCGCCCAGACCGGTCAGTTCGAACGCACCCTGATCATTGCCGATGATGACAGCTATGTCAGTTATCTCGAAGGCTGCACCGCCCCCATGCGCGACGAGAACCAGCTACATGCCGCCGTGGTCGAACTGGTGATTATGGACCGGGCAGAGGTTAAATATTCCACTGTTCAGAACTGGTATCCGGGCGATAAAGACGGCAAGGGTGGCATTTACAACTTTGTCACCAAACGCGCCGCCTGCCGGGGGGTGTCCTCGAAAGTATCCTGGACACAGGTTGAAACCGGCTCTGCGGTGACGTGGAAATATCCATCCTGCATTTTGCAAGGGGATAATTCTGTTGGCGAGTTTTATTCCATTGCCATCACCAACAATTACCAGCAGGCCGATACCGGCACCAAGATGATCCATCTGGGTAAAAATACGTCCAGCACCATTATCTCCAAGGGGATATCCGCAGGACAGGCACAAAGCACCTATCGCGGACTGGTTCGCATGGGGCGCAAAGCGGTCAATGCCCGCAATCACACGGTTTGTGACAGCTTGCTGATCGGTGATAAATGCGGGGCCCATACGGTTCCCTATATCGAAAACCAAAGCCGAACGGCCACCATAGAACATGAGGCAACGACCTCGAAGATTAGTGAAGAACAGCTTTTCTATTGTCAGCAACGCGGACTTTCCGAAGAAGAAAGCATGGCGTTGATTGTCAACGGATTCTGTAAGGAAGTGCTGCAAAAACTGCCCATGGAATTTGCCGTCGAGGCCCAGAAACTGGTTGGAATCAGCCTCGAAGGCAGCGTGGGATAAGAACAAATGTCACTTATATTCGAGTGGCTTACATATAACTTTTAAGATCAAGAGCTAGATGATGTTAGAAATTAAAAACCTACATGCCACCGTTGGCGGCAAGAAAATCCTCAAAGGGATTAACCTGACCATTAATCCCGGCGAAATTCACGCCGTCATGGGGCCCAATGGGGCCGGTAAAAGCACCCTGTCCTACGTTCTGTCCGGTCGCAGTGGCTATGACGTCACATCGGGCAGCGTCACCTATCAGGGACAGAATCTGCTGGATATGACTCCGGACGTGCGGGCGAGCAGCGGTATATTTCTTGCCTTTCAATATCCGGTGGAAATTCCGGGGGTTGCTTCGGCTACCTTCCTTAAAACCGCACTGAATGCGCAGCGGCGCTTTCGCGGCGAGGAAGAACTGGACGCCATACAGTTCCTGAAACTGGTGCGCAGCAAAACAAAAGAGCTCGGCATCAAGGATGATATGCTCAAACGCCCCGTTAATGTGGGCTTTTCCGGCGGCGAGAAGAAACGCAATGAAGTCCTGCAAATGGCCCTGCTGGAACCCACATTGATGCTGCTGGACGAGACAGATTCAGGACTGGATATCGATGCGTTGAAAGTGGCGGCTGACGGGGTAAACCGGTTGCGCAGTCCCGAACGCTCCGCCCTTATTATTACCCATTACCAACGTCTTCTGGACTATATCGTGCCAGACTTTGTTCATGTTCTGGCGGATGGTAAAATTGTTAAATCCGGCGATAAATCGCTGGCACTGGAACTTGAAGAAAAAGGATATGCGGATATCTGCGCTGCTTGAGGCAGCAGGCTTGTAACTTGATATCCTTTCAGGGAATTGATGATGAAGACATTATCTGTACGCGCACAAAATTACGTGGATCATTTCGAGGCGGCACTGGAGAGGTTGCCGGGCCTGAAAGATCGCAATATTAAAGCTTTGCGCAAATCAGGGATTGAGAGATTTGCCGCGCGCGATTTTCCAACCAGAAAAATTGAAGAATGGCGCTATACCAACCTGACACAATTTGTGAAAATGGCGGCCAATACAGCGGCTAATGAAGACACGGCTGCCCTCCCTGCCCTGACCCCGCAAGCCTTTGATGCCAAATGGGAAATGGTTTTCGTGGACGGGATATTTGCAGCAGATCAAAGCCGCCTTGAAGACCTGCCCAATGGTTTGAGCATCTCAAGCCTTGCCAGCGAACTTGGAAATGGTGCTGTTTTTTCACTCAATGATGAAGAAGACCGCGCCCTTGTTACCCTTAATACCGCCTTCATGCGAGACGGTTTTTGCTTGCATGTATCGGAAAATACGCAAATTGACGATGTTCTGGCGATTACGTTCAGGAATACGGCAAGCAATGACGGGCGGCATATCCGCAACCGCATTATCCTTGATACTGACGCGCAGCTGACTGTGCTTGAACGCCATGAAGGCACCGGCACCTATTTTGTTAATCCGGTAACGCAAGTCTCGCTGGCGGACGGGGCACGGCTGGATCATTACAAGCTGCAAAATGACAGTATTGCCGCGTGCCATCTGGCCATTACCGATGTGGATATTGCCGGCAAGGCCATCTACAAGAATTTCACCCTGTCGGTGGGCGCAAAACTGTCACGCAACGAATTGAAAACGGTCATTCTGGGCGCTGATGCGCAAAGCCATCTCGACGGGGCCTATCTGATGCGCGGTGAGCAACATTGCGACACCACCACCCTGACAGAACATAAAGTGCCACAAAATATCAGCAAACAAACCTATAAAGGGGTGCTTGATGATAAGGCCCATGGCGTCTTTCAGGGCAAAATCCATATTTTCAAGGATGCACAGCAGGTGGCTGGCGATCAGTTGAGCAAAGCATTGCTGCTGTCGGATTTTGCCGCCGTTGATTGCAAGCCCGAACTTGAAATCCATGCCGATGATGTGAAATGCAGTCACGGCGCCACCACCGGCGAGCTCGACGAAGATGCCCTGTTCTATCTTCAGGCCCGCGGTATCCCCTACGAATCCGCACGATTGTTGCTAATCGAAGCCTTTATGGGGGATGTGCTGGAGCATATCGATAACGAACAGGTGCGCAGTTATTTCAGCACCCAAGCCGCCGCATGGCTATCTGGAAAATAAACACTATGAGCAAAATGATATCTTTTGATGTGGAAAAAATCCGGCAGGACTTCCCGATCTTCAACGAGACGGTGCGCGGCAAACGCCTGACCTTCCTCGATAGCGGAGCCTCTGCCCAGAAACCGCAAGTCGTGCTCGATACCGTGCGCAACGCATATGCGCAAACCTATGCCAATGTACATCGGGGCGTGCATTATCTCAGCCAGCAATCGACAGAGCTGTATGAAGGCGCCCGCGAGACCGTCCGCGCCCATATGAATGCGCACAGCGTCGATGAAATTATCTTTACCAAGGGCGCAACCGAATCTATTAATCTGGTGGCCCAGTCCTTTGGTCAGATGGCCCTGCAACCGGGTGATGAAATCCTACTATCTTGTCTGGAGCATCATTCCAACATCGTGCCGTGGCAACTGATCGCAGAACGAACCGGCGCGACTGTCAAGGCCGTTCCCATTGATATCAATGGTGAATTGCGGATGGATGACTATAAAAAATTATTGACGGACAAGACAAAAATTGTTGCCATCACCCATGTGTCCAACGCCATTGGAACGGTGACACCGATCAGGGAAATCATTGATATTGCCCATGCCCGCGATATTCCGGTGCTGGTGGACGGATCACAGGCCATGCCGCATATGAAAGTGGATATGCAGGCACTGGACGCTGATTTCTATGTCTTTACCGGACATAAAGTCTTTGGCCCCACCGGTATCGGCGTTCTGTATGCCAAGCAACACTGGCTTGAAAAGATGCCCCCCTATCAGGGCGGCGGCGATATGATCAACCGTGTCACTTTCGAGAAAACCACCTATGCCACCGGTCATGCCAAATTCGAAGCCGGCACCCCGCCGATCGTGCAGGCCATTGGCTTGGGATCTGCCATTGATTATGTGAACGCCATCGGCTTTGACGCCATTGCAGCCCATGAACAGGCTTTGCTGGCCTACGCCACCGAACAGATCAGCCAGTTGAACAATGTCAAAATTATCGGACAGGCCCGCCATAAGGCAGCCATTGTCTCCTTCACCATGGATGGCATCCACCCCCATGATATCGGCACCATTGTCGATCAGGCGGGGGTTGCCGTTCGTGTTGGCCATCATTGTGCGCAACCCTTGATGGATTTCTATGATGTGCCGTCAACAGTGCGCGCCTCTTTCGCCCTGTATAACAACCGCGAAGATGTCGATGCCCTTGTGGCGTCCATCAAAATGGTACAGGAGTTTTTCCGCTAATGACCCAAACAAATTCGAAAATCAGTTGGAGTAATAACCATGTCAGTAACTGAAATCGCCCGCCGCACAGCCACCGGCCCCTATGTGGAGGGAACTTGTAAATCTCCTTTCGAAGAAGAGGTGATCGACGCCCTGCGCACGGTTTATGACCCTGAAATACCGGTTAGTATTTATGATCTGGGTTTGATTTATATCGTTGATATTGCTGAAAACGGGCATACATATATTGGTATGACGCTGACCGCGCCGGGATGTCCCGTGGCGGGCGAAATTCCGATCTGGGTACGCGATGCGGTGCAGAATATCGACGGAATAAATTCGGTCGAGGTCGAAATCATCTGGGAGCCACCCTGGTCTCCCGATTTTATGTCCGAAGCCGCAAAGCTTGATCTTGGTATGTTTTAACGAGGGACTGTTATGAGCACCGCACAGATTATGACATTAACAGACAAGGCTGAAGTCCAGCTGGGCACCCTTCTTGCCAAAAACGGTGCTGATGGCAAGGCCGTTCTGGGCCTGCGCATCGGCATTACCAATACTGGCTGCAACGGCCTCAGCTACACCATGAATTATGCCCATGAAGAAAAGGCAGGCGATGCCGTTGTCGAGACCGGCACGGTCAAACTGCTGATCGATGAAGATGCTATTCAATATGTGAGCGGCACAGAAATGGATTGGCAGGATGAAGGGCTGGAATCGCGTTTCACCTTTGAAAATCCCAATGAAAAAGGCCGCTGTGGCTGCGGATCATCTTTCCACGTATAAGCGTGGCCAGTCTGTTAGTTGATTAATCAGCCAGCATATATTGATCCCGCCCGGCGTCTTTGGCCTCGTATAACGCCCGATCCGCCCGGCTGATCATATCCTCAAGGGAGCTGCCCAGTGACGAGGCAACCCCTATACTGGTAGTCACGCGGAAATCTTCACCACCAAAATTGAATGTTACCGATGCAATGGTTGCCGCAATGCTGGCGAAATAGGCTGCCTTGAATTTTTGGCCGACATTGACGGCAAGCAGACAAAATTCTTCGCCGCCCATGCGGGCCAGCAGGTCGGTATCACGAACGCGGGCATTCAGCTTGGTACTGATCTGGCGCAAGACTTCATCACCAGCCTCATGGCCATATGTGTCATTTATCCGTTTGAAAAAATCCAGATCAATCATCGCAATACAAATTTCGATCTGCCCGCGCGCCGCACTTGAATACAGGGTGCTCGCCGCCGTTAAAAAATACCGCCGGTTCCATAATTTGGTCAGGTGGTCTGTGGTCGCCCGCAGCATCAATTCATTCAGCAGATCAATTTTATCCATACACATGGAAATGCGGGTCGCAAATTCTTCGGTGCTAATGGGTTTCACCGCAAAATCATCTGCCCCGAAGCGAATAAAGTTGGCCGCAAGCCGCCCGTCATCCTGCCCCGACATACCGACAATTGCCAGTTCTCTGGAATCCTTGAAACTGCGCAGTTTCTTGATTAACTCGAAACCGTCCATATTGGGCATTTCATAATCAGTGATAACCAGCTTGATATGATCATTTCGAGTGACCTTGTCCAGAGCTTCAAGCCCGTCGCAGGATTCTTCCACCTGAAAGAGATGCATCTCCAGTAATGTCCGCATTTGCGCGCGGACTGTTGGCGAGTCATCCACCACAAGCGCCGTAATCTTGCGGTTATTGTCCAACCGCCGCACCGTCCGGCTCACAAGCTCAAGATTGGCAATATTTTCTTTCAAAATATAGTCAATGACGCCAATAGCTTTAATTTTTTCAATGACTTCAGGCTTTATGCTGCTGGTAAAGACAATTGAGGGAATGCCCTGCTCACGCACAAATGTCACCGCTTCCCCGAATTCTGCGCCGGGTAAAGCCAGATTAAGCAGGGCCATGAAATACGAGCCCCGATATTTTTCAGTGAAAGAGACAACCTCGTCAAAAGTTCGGGCAATATCAACAGGTCCGGAGAACACATCCTGAACCGCACTTTCAATAAGCGTGGTATATAGCAGGGAATTTTCCACGATTAATATACGTTCCTGCACCTTGCTTTCAGTCGCGTCTACAGGTGTAGGCTGTTGTCTGTTCACAGGTGATTGTTTCCCTATATTTACGATACAGCATATTCTGGCAGATGGCAGCTCCTCTACCCCACCGGGCCAGATTAGCTGTAGTATCTTACTATATCCCTAAGTTACAACAGGGCCAGCATCAATTCAAACACCCTGCCCATATAAATGAGAAGCAGGGGTCATTTCGGGGAGAAGATAAATGAACCGACGGCATTTAACAGATGAACACCGGATTTTCCAAGACGCCGCCCGCAAGTTTGCAGAAGAAGAAATCGCCCCTTTTCATGCCCAATGGGAACAGGACGGACAAGTCCCCCGCGAGATTTGGCTGGCGGCAGGAGCTGCCGGATTTCTGTGCTGCACCGTGCCCGAAGAATATGGCGGCACCGGCGCCGATTTTCTCTACAGCGCCATTTTTTGTGAAGAAATCGCCCGTATTGGCGCCACGGGTCCAGCCTTTCACCTGCATTCGGAAATCGTCGCCCCCTACCTGATCCAGTATGGGACCGAGGCACAAAAGAAGAAATGGCTGCCACAAATGGTGCGCGGCGAGGTCATTACCGCTATTGCCATGACCGAACCGGGGGCAGGATCTGACTTGCAAGCTATTAGAACTACAGCCATCAAGGATGGTGATGACTATATCCTCAATGGTCAGAAAGTCTTTATCAGTAATGGACAACTGGCTGACTTGATCGTTATGGCCTGCAAAACTGACCCAAAAGCCGCCGGAAAAGGGATCAGTTTGATGTTGGTTGAAGGCAACCGTACCGGATTTGAGCGAGGCCGAAATCTGGAGAAAGTCGGTTATAAGGCGCAAGATACATCCGAGCTGTTTTTCAATGATGTCCGCATCCCCAAAAGCAACCTGCTCGGTGTTGAAGGGCGCGGCTTTTATCATCTGATGACGCAACTAGCACAAGAGCGCCTTGTGATCGCCATCCGCTCCACCGCAGTGATCGAGGCGGCCCTTGACTGGACGGTTGACTATACCGCCGAGCGCATGACTTTTGGCAAACCCCTGTCCGCCTTTCAGAATACCCGCTTCAAACTGGCCGAAATCAAATCACAGGCGGTTATGCTGCGGGCTTTTGTTGATCAATGCCTCGAGCGGCACCTGAAAGGGGAACTGGATGCGGTTACCGCCGCCATGGCAAAATTGCAATCCACAGAAATCATGTGTCATATTCTGGATGAATGCGTGCAATTACACGGGGGATATGGCTATATGTGGGAATATCCCATTGCGCGGGCATGGGCCGATAACCGTATGACCCGCATTGCTGGCGGATCTTCAGAAATTATGAAAGAAATAATCTCTAAGGATTTGTTTTCAAAATGATAATTTAAAGCGACACTTTTAAAGCGACTGATATATATGCTCCCCTATAACCCGCCAACCAATCCCTTTCTGGATATTATCTATGTGGATAGCGCTCTTGTTGTCGCCAACAAACCATCCGGTCTGCTGACGGTTCCGGGGCGCGGCGAAGATAAAAGCGATTGCCTGATCACCCGCATCAAAACCGTCTTTCCATCTACCGATATTGTCCACCGGCTTGATATGCAAACATCAGGACTGGTGGTTCTGTCGCGCACCCGATCTGCGCAGCGAAAACTCGCCCGTTCTTTTCAGGAACGACAGGTTGATAAAAACTACCAGGCATGGGTTGCCGGTTGTCCGGATGCGGAAAGCGGCGAAATCAATTTGCCACTGATGCCCGACTGGCCAAACCGGCCTCGGCAAAAAGTTGATATGGATGAGGGAAAAACCGCCTGTACGCGCTGGCAAGTTCTCGACCGGCGTGAAGATCGCTGCCTGTTATCCCTCACCCCTATAACAGGCCGCACCCATCAGCTGAGATTACATCTGGCAGAAATCGGTCACCCGATCCTCGGTGATCCGCTTTACGCCCCGCCAGAGGTCACAAACATGGCCCCGCGCCTGTATCTGCATGCTTGCAACCTCAGCTTTGAGCATCCGCAAACAAAAAAACAGACATGTTTCACCTCACAAACCCCTTTTTAAATCTGCATTTAAAGCATGATTGACCGAACGGGGACCGGCTCGACGCGTATTTCATTATGCAGGGTAATTTCATTCTCACCTTTGGCTTGTGATTGCGCCAGAGCTGTCTCGGCCTGTTCCATCATATCTTGCAGATTGCGCCCCAGATAGGTGGTGCCGCCGATGCTTGTTGCGACATTCAATGTCACAAGCCCCGCCTTGTAATGCGGTGCCAGACAAGACAGGACAATATCATCAAGGAAGGTGTCAAAATGCGACGGGCGCATATTAACCGTCATCAGGCAAAAACAGTGATCTGCATACCGGCAGAGTAAATCGGTATCGCGTTTCCGCTTTTTCAGAATATCGGCAATAACGTTCAAAACCGTGTCACTGGCCGATTGACCAAAGCGTAACGTAATACCGTCGAGCCGATCAACGGAGACCATCAGAACAGCAACAGATATCTGTTCGCGTCGGGCGCTTGCATAAAGAGAAGGCGCCCGGTCCAGAAACCCCTGCCGAACCAGCAGACCGGTGAGCGCATCCCGCTGCCCCATCTTTTCAAACTGGTCCTCGCGCTGCAACCGCTGTGCGGCGAGAAGAACGCGCGTCGCCAGTTTATCAGTAAATAATGGTAATGTGGTGTAATCCATATATCCATCGGTAAACAAGGGCTGTAACACATCAACATTACTGCCCTTGATCAAGGCAATGACTGCAACACGGGACGGCGGAAAACTCCGTAGAACTGATTGGACAAGCTCAATCTTTTGCGGATCAATCGTTGCCAGATCGACGATAAGTATATGGGGGTTTATTGTTTGATCGATCTTTTTAACCACATCCTCACTATCAATCAGCTCAATCGCCAAAACGGTCAGTTTCTTACAAGCATCGGATATCTGTTTCTGTCTGCTTTTCTGACTGGAAACCAGAATAATTTTCAAAGAAGCTGTCAATTTTTCAGTCATATTTTTATCCATCAAAATTTGAAGGCACGCATTGAATACAACAAAAGTACTATAAATTTTTAAAATTATCAATTCAGTTAATAAGGGTATAGTTACATAACATATTTAATATATAAATATTACAATATATTACATAAAGCATAATATTATTTATTCATAATTTCTCCAACCATGCCTGGAAATTTTTGTTCCATTTGAATTTAAACAATTAAATTCAAACAGTTAGTTTGAAAAAATAAAATTTTAAATAAAAAAATTTCATACCTTTAATCTAAAATTTTCAAATAATTCATAGGGTTAGAAACCTCTAACGTTACTTAAACGTGTGTTTCAATTTTTTTTAACGTCAAATTAATATTCGTCTATCACTTTGGCTTACTACCTTAGTTTAGTTTTTATCAGTCGCGTATCTCTGCTCACTCTTTTAGATCAGGCTCTCATGACCACTCAAGAAGACATAACAGACTCTATCGTTCAATTGCCGGATATTCTCAATTTGGCTGTTGCCGAAAACCTGCGCGACACGTTCATACAACACTTGACTGTCGAAACGCGTCTGACGCTTGACGCACAAATGGTTGATACGATTACCACCCCCTGCATACAGGTAATTATCGCCGCCGGACAATCTTTGGAAGAAAACGGCAATAGCCTTGCTGTTATCAATCCCAGCCCTGCTTTTACCGCTGCCTTCAGCGATCTGGGCTTTACCGATTTTTTTGATAAATGGAGTAGCACATAATGGGCAAAAAAGTCCTTGCAGTTGATGATTCAAAAACCATGCGCGACATGGTCAGCTTCACTTTGAAAGGGGCCGGTTACGAGGTCATGGAAGCCGCCGATGGCTTGCTGGCGCTTGAGACACTGGGATCCGGCAGCGTTGACCTTGTCATTACAGACATAAACATGCCGAACATGGATGGCATCGACCTTGTCAAAGCCTTGCGCCAGAATCCGGCCCATAGCTCCACCCCTATTCTCGTTCTCACGACGGAAAGTAATGACGCAAAAAAGAATGAGGGGCGGGCTGCAGGAGCCACGGGCTGGATTGTCAAACCGTTCGAGCCAGAAAAATTGCTGAAAGTTGTGCAGAAGGTATGCGGATAGGCCACGGAACAAAACACACAGGAACACATCCCAATGGACGATTATGCACAATTTAAAGTCACCTATTTTGCCGAATGTACGGAACTATTGGCCGATGTGGAGATCCAACTATCCGAATTGAGCACCGGGTCCGATGATCCCGAAGTGCTCCATGCTATTTTTCGGGCCGTCCATTCCATAAAGGCCGGAGCCGGAGCCTTTAAATTTACACAGCTTGCAAAATTTTCCCATGAATTCGAAGCCCTTCTTGACCGGATGCGCGATGGCCGGATTGCCGTCACCGAAGAGGGTGTAAACCTGCTGTTCAGAGCCTCCGACATCCTGTCCGACATGATTGATGCCGCCGAGAACGAAACGGATCTGGACGCTGATTTCGGGCACCAGATCTTGGCCGAGATCAGCCAGATGATCAGTGGCCGTACGGACAGCACCCCAATCGCAGCCGCTACCGATGACAGCCCTGCCGAAGACTCAGCGACATCTACGCCTGAGCCACAAGGCCCTGTTACCTATCATATATCCTTCGCCCCGAAAGCAGAACTTTTCAAACATGCAAACGAGCCGCTGCTTATTGTCAGGGAGATGAAAACACTGGGCGAGGTAGCAGCAACCCCGAAGCTCGAGCGCCTGCCCACCCTTGCAAAAATGGATGGGGAAGAAGCATATATTGCGTGGGATTTTGAACTGATCACCACGGCACCGCTGGAGGATGTCGAAGAGGTCTTTGAATTTGTCACCGAAGATTGCAGCCTTGACATCATAATTGCCCAATCTGAACAGGAACAGGAAAACGAGGCCGGGACGACAGCATCCACCGAGGCCCCTCCGTCCCCAACATCAAACGCGCCGCAAGCATCCAAATCTCCTGTTGCAACCAAAGTCACCTCAATTCGGGTTGATCTGGATCGCATCGACCGGCTGGTCAATATGGTGGGGGAACTGGTAATCACCCAGTCCATGCTATCCCAGCAAACCAATGACCTGCCCGCCGATCAGTTTCCCAACATGGTCCGTGGCCTTGAAGAGCTTGCCCTGCATACCCGAGAATTACAGGAAAGCGTGATGGCAATCCGTATGCAAGCGGTCAAATCCGTGTTCTCCCGGATGCCCCGCCTTGTTCGTGAACTATCCGCCAAACTTGGCAAAAAAGTCCAACTTACCACTTTGGGAGAGAATACCGAAGTGGACAAAACCGTTATCGAGGAAATCAGTGATCCCATCACCCATATGATCCGCAATTCGCTGGATCACGGGCTGGAGAGCACCGAAGAACGCATTGCCGCCGGAAAATCCGAAACCGGCAATGTCACCCTGTCCGCAGAGCATCGCGGCGGCCGGATCGTTATTACCATCAGTGATGACGGGCGCGGCATCAACCGGGAGCGGGTTCTGAGCATTGCCCGTGAAAAAGGGCTGATTGCGGAAAATGCCACCCCCGGTGATGATGAAATCGACAACATGATTTTTGCACCCGGATTTTCCACGGCCGAGAAAGTCACCGATGTTTCGGGCCGTGGTGTCGGTATGGATGTGGTCCGGCGTAATATTCAGGCCTTGGGCGGGCGGGTATCCATCCAGTCGACCCCCGGCAAAGGATCGCGCTTTGTTATGACCCTGCCCCTGACCCTTGCGGTTATGGACGGCATGATTGTGCAGACAGGCGGTGCCAAATATGTCATCCCGATCCCCAATATCGTTGAAAGCATGCGCCCGGACAAATCTACCTTGAAACGCTTGCCCAACGGCCAGAACCTGGTCTCCATTCGCGGGCAATATATCCCCTTATGTCCCTTGCATAAAATCTTCCATATTGAAAATGCCATCACCGATCCGGCAAAGGCCCTGGTTGTTCTGGTAGAGACGGAAGAATACGGCATAACCGGTATTATTGTTGACGAGCTGATTGGCCAACAGCAAGTAGTTATCAAAAGCCTTGAAAGCAACTACAAACCGGTCACAGGCATTTCAGCCGCAACCATTCTGGGAAACGGCAAGGTTGCCCCGATCCTTGATATCGAAGCCCTGTTCCGCATTTCACAAGCCCTTTTGCGCAGTGAAATCGATCAACTTGATCAACAGAACACTCATACAGATGACCCGCATCACCTGAACGGCACCGGTATCACACCCCCCTTAACCCGTGGAGTTGAATCGCACTCCCCCTCCTCAATAGGATAATGTTATGGAAGCAGTAGACACACAGACAGCCACAACTGCCCCTGCTCCCCCGCAAACGGGCTTCGAGGCAGATGACGAGACCACAGCCCGTCACGGAACCCAGCAATTTGTAACCTTTGCCATAGGGGCCGAAGAATATGCGGTTGATATTATGCAGGTCCGCGAGATACAGGCCTGGACCGAAGTCACTGTTCTGCCCAACCAGCCAAAATACATGCGGGGGGTTTTGAATCTGCGCGGCATCATTGTTCCAATTTTTGATCTGCGGTGTCGCTTCAATCAAGGCGAAACAACTGCAACCCCGGTACATGTGGTTGTTATCATTGCCGTTGGGGATCGTATTATCGGTATTCTGGTGGATAGGGTCTCCGATATCCTGACCATTGATGCCAGCGAAATCAGAGCCGTGCCCGATCTGGATGATAACGGCGAAAGTGATCACATTATCGGACTGGTAACCGCAGAAGAGCGCATGGTCGCCCTGCTGGACACCGCCAGCCTGTTTAAGCACGAAATCATTGAAACATCAGCTGATGACTTATGAGATGCGCATGAATTTTGCCGTTTTCCAGTTGGAACGACAACAAAACAAGAGTGTTACTTGGAGAAACTGACATGTCTATATCAAACCTGCGGATTGCGCAGAAATTACCACTGCTGATCATTGTATCCTCTTTGATTCTAGCTCTTTCCATCGGATTTCTTGGTTATTTCCAGGGAGCCGGGGCCGTTGATCAGGAAGTCCAGAAAAAATTGGAAGTTGTGTTCCAGTCCCGGAAAAATGCACTCGAATCCTATTTGGACTCCATTCAGGATGATCTGGACGTTACAGCCGCCAGTCCTTTGGTTGCAAGTGCTATCCAGGATTTCAGCGCAGGCTGGTCACTCCTGGGCGACACTCCCAAAGACGCCTTGCAAAAAGCCTATATCAGGGATAACCAGTTTCCAGCCGGCGAGAAAGAAAAGCTCGACTTTGCCAAAGATGGCAGCATGTACAGTCTGGCCCATAGAAAATACCACCCCTGGTTCCGAAAAGCCCTTAATACCCGTGAATATTACGATATTTTCTTGTTAGATCTCGATGGGAATTTAATTTACACGGTGTTCAAGGAGCAGGATTATGCGACCAATATGAACAGGGGAGAATGGCGCCAGTCCGGATTGGCAACAGCCTACAGGGCCGCCCTGGCGGGAGCCGCACCGGGCCGCGATACGTTTGTAGATTTTGCCCCCTACGCCCCAAGTGCTGGTGCTCCGGCCAGTTTTATTGCCACCCCTGTATACGCTGACGGAAAGCTTGTTGGTGTGCTGGCCTATCAAATGTCCATCAGTAAACTGAATGCCGTCATGCAGAATAATACAGGCCTTGGGGAAACCGGTGAGAGTTTTCTGGTCGGCTCCGATTTTCTAATGCGCAGTGACTCACGTTTTTCCGAAGACAGCACTATTTTGAAGCGGGAAATCAAAAACGAGCCAACCAAAGCGGCCATTGCCGGTGAAAGCGGCGTTATGACGGCAACTGATTACCTCGGCGACGTCGTAAAAGCGGTCTATGGACCTGTAAAGTTTCTGGGAACAACCTGGGCAATTGTTGCCGAGATGGATGAAGACGAATATGCGGCTCCCGTTTACAGCATGCGCAATATCATGGCTGTGACGGCCCTGCTGCTACTCTTGGCAATTGGTGCCATCGGTGTCTATTTTGCCCGCACGATAGGAAAGTCTCTTGCCTCGATTACCGAGGCTATGAAAAATCTTGCTGGCGGTAATCTGGAAGTGGAAGTACCTTCCCTGGAACGGACCGATGAAATTAGCGATATGGCACAAGCCCTGCAAGTCTTCAAAGAAGGCGCACAGGAACAAAAACGCCTCGAGGAAGAAGCTGAAGTGGCTGCCAAAGAAGCCGAAGAAGCCGCCAAAGAAGCCGCAATCGTCGCCAATGAGAATGCCCGTATCAAGGCGGCGCTGGATAACTGTTCCACCAATATGATGGTTGCAGATGCCGATTATACCATCATTTATGTCAATGAAACCATGAAAGAAATGCTGCATAACAATGAAGCGGACATGCGCAAAGACCTACCTCAATTTGATGCCAAATCCATTATTGGTACCAATATTGACGGTTTCCACGTCAATCCCGCTCATCAACGCGGCATGCTGGACAGACTGACCAGCTCCTATACGGCCAATATAACCATTGGCGGCAGGTTCTATAGTCTGATTGCCAGCCCCGTTATTGATGATGAAGGAGAACGGATCGGCACCATTGTCGAATGGGCCGATGTAACGGCTGAACGCAATATTGAATCTGAAATCGATACAGTTGTGACAGCAGCAGTGGCCGGTGACTTTAGCAGCAGGCTTAATCTTGAGGACAAGGAAGGCTTTATGCTCAACCTGTCCAAATCCATTAACAGCCTGTCCGAAACCATCTCCAACGCGATGGAAGATATCAGCACCTCTTTGTCAGCATTGGCCGCAGGCGATTTAGCCCGGCGGATAGACACAGCCTATCAAGGACTATTTGATACCTTGAAAACCAATGCCAATGGCACTGCTGAGCAACTGACAGAAATCGTCGGTGATATCTCAACAGCAGCCTCTGAAGTTACCAATGCCGCTCAGGAGATCAATGAAGGCACCATGGATTTGTCACAACGGACCGAGCAACAAGCCTCAAACCTTGAAGAAACTGCGGCAGCCATGGAAGAAATGTCTTCAACGGTCAAGCAGAATGCAGAAAATGCACAACAAGCAAACCAGCTGTCTGTCTCTGCCCGCGATGTCGCTGAAAAAGGTGGCGATGTGGTCGGTGAAGTGGTCAATGCCATGACCCGTATCGAGGATTCATCGCAAAAAATATCCGATATTATCGGTGTTATTGATGAAATTGCCTTCCAGACCAACTTGCTGGCCCTGAACGCTGCGGTTGAGGCCGCACGGGCCGGAGACGCAGGTAAAGGCTTTGCGGTTGTTGCCGCCGAGGTGGGCACCCTCGCCCAACGATCTTCACAAGCAGCCAAGGATATCAAAGGTTTGATCAATGACAGTGGCAATCAGGTGAAAGATGGTGTTCGCCTTGTCGGAGATGCCGGCGAGTCCCTGACGGAAATTGTCGATTCCATCAAACGCTTGAGCGATATCGTCTCTGAAATTGCGGCGGCCAGTGAAGAGCAATCAACCAGTATTTCCGAAATCAACCGCTCTGTGGCGCAGATGGACGAAATGACCCAGCAGAACTCTGCTTTGGTTGAAGAGAATGCAGCAGCTTCACGAACCTTGCAAGAACAGTCCGAAGCCATGAAAGAACGCATTTCATTCTTCTCGATTGACGACAGTTCGAAACAGAATGCCAACGGATCTGCCAGAATGGCTCCGACAGTTTCCCCGACAGTTTCTGCGGCACCGGCACCGCAAAAACCGGCGCCGTCCCCTCAACCCATGACCATGTCCGCAGTTTCAGCGGGCGGAGCAGCCGCAGCTGAAGACTGGAGTGAATTCTAGATCTTGACCTCCAACTCTCCCCGTTTCGTATCTTACGAAACGGGGCATTGAAAGACAGGAAACATGGCCCCTCAATCTACTCAGACAATGGATAAAAAACGCGAATTTGCTCTCTCTCACGAAGAGTTCAAAAAGCTGACTGGCCTTGTTCATTCATTGACCGGGATTGTGTTGGGAGATCATAAAAAGGATATGGTCTATAGTCGCCTTGCCCGCCGCCTGCGCCAACTGGGATTGCAATCATTCTCCCAGTATTGTGCCTTGCTTGACTCCAAAAAAGCGGCACAGGAAACCGGATTTCTGGTCAATGCCATCACCACAAACCTGACCAAACTATATCGGGAAAGCCACCATTTTGATAGTATGGCAGAATATCTGACAGATATTTCGCGTGATAAGATCAGGAATAGTGGCGATAAATCCCTGCTGATCTGGTCAGCCGGTTGCTCGTCCGGCGAAGAGCCCTACTCCATAGCTTCAACCATCCTGTCTAAAGTTCCCTCGCTCGGACAATGGAATTTGCGTATTCTGGCAACCGATCTAGACACAAATATGCTCGATACTGGCCGCGCGGGTATCTATCCAAAGTCAGCCCTTGATGGCATTCCCGAGGCCTATCAGCCTGTCATCAAAGAACATATCACGCTCAAAGATAACAAAATCCATGTCAAGGACCGTGCCAAGTCGCTGGTGCATTTCAAGCAGCTAAACTTGTTGCATGACTGGCCAATGAAGCGGAAATTCGATGTTATTTTTTGCCGTAATGTCCTGATTTACTTTGATAATCCAACCAAAGATAATCTGGTTCGCCGTTACGCAGATCAACTACTGCCCAACGGTATGCTGTTTTTGGGGCATTCGGAATCCTTGCTCAACAAACCAGATGACCTGCAGCTCATCGGTCGCACCTCCTATGTTAAAAGGAGTGCCTGATGGTTGTTGAAGCCCAAACAGGACCTGTTGAAAGACGGCATAAAGCAGCCCTTGATCCGGCGCTTGATCAGGGCCGCAAAAAATACTTTGATCCAAGGCGCAACCGGACAGTTATTCGTGTTCTGCCCGGTGAGCACTATGTTTCCCGGAATTCCGACGAAATGATTGTGACTATTCTGGGATCCTGCGTTGCAGCCTGTATTCGCGATCCTTTAACCGGCATCGGCGGTATGAACCATTTCATGCTACCCGAAAGTGAAACAGGCAACTGGGGTTCTGTCAGTGCCACCATGCGCTACGGCAATTTTGCTATGGAAACCCTGATCAATGACATTCTGAAAACCGGCTGCCCGCGTGAGCGGCTGGAAGTCAAACTGTTTGGCGGCGGCAATGTCACGCCGGGCAAGGTGATGGTCGGCGATATGAACGGAAAATTTGCTCTCAACTATCTGAAATATGAAGGCCTGACACCAGCGGCTTATGATCTGGGCGGGAAATTTCCCCGGCGTATTCATTTCTTTCCTGAAAATGGCAAGGTCGACCGGCTTCTGCTCAAACGTAGCGACGACAGTAAATACCTGAAAGAAGAAAACGAATACCGGACCCGCCTGCCAAATCAGGCAGAAACCGGCGGCGAAATTGATTTATTCTAGAGGCACCCATGCAAAATAATAAAATAACAGTTTTGATAGTTGATGATTCTGCCCTGATCCGGCAAATGCTGACATCTATGCTCAATTCTGATCCTGCCATTGAAGTGGTTGGGGCCGCCGCCGATCCGCTGATTGCCCGGCAAATGATCAAACAATTGAATCCTGACGTTCTGACACTGGATATCGAAATGCCAAAGATGGACGGCATTGCCTTTCTTGAAAAAATCATGTCCTTGCGCCCGATGCCTGTTGTGATGATTTCGTCACTAACGCAGCAAGGAGCAGATGTGGCCATTCGGGCTCTGGAAATTGGTGCCGTCGATTATATTGGCAAGCCCACCAGTGACGTCAAGGCAGGATTGGAAGATAAAACCGCAGAGGTTATTCGAAAAGTCAAAATAGCTGCAAAAGCCAAAGTCTTTGCCAAACGGGCCCCAACAAGCGGGGCGTCCACGAATATTGCTTACAGCGCTTATAAAACCACTGAACAGGTCATTATTATCGGAGCCTCCACCGGTGGGGTTGAGGCGTTGCGCGAAATTATCACGGCCCTGCCCGCCAACTCGCCGGCGGTGCTGGTGACCCAGCATATGCCCGGCAGTTTCACCACTTCTTTTTCCAAACGACTGGACAGCTTATCAAAAGTCACTGTCGTTGAAGCATCAGACAATCAACGGGTGTTGCCCGGTCATGTCTATATTGCCCCGGGCGGCCTGCATCTGGAACTGGCCCGCTCCGGTGCCAATTATATCTGCGCCATTCAGGATGAAGCCCCGGTCAGCGGTCACAAGCCATCTGTTGATGTATTGATGACATCTGCGGCAAAAGTTGCCAGAGATAATGCCATTGGTGTCATCCTCACCGGTATGGGGCGCGATGGGGCCGAAGGGATGCTCGCAATGCGCAATGCCGGTGCCTATACCGTTGGACAGGACGAGGCCTCTTCCATCGTTTATGGCATGCCCAAAGCGGCCTTTGAACTGGGGGCGGTAGAAAAGCAGTATCCTCTTAAAAATATCACAACGGCCATCTTCAACAGCCTTGAAAAACAAGACATGAAAGCGATCCGTATATAATGAATTGCCTTGATTTACAGTATCTAGCTGCGAAGGAGACGGGATCATGAACATGATAATGCCCGGGAATGACACCAATGTACGGCTCTGTGATTCCGAACCGCAGACACAACAGCAGACACAACCGGACACACTGGCAGTTAATGATCAGGCGGCAAAAGACACCACTGAATTCATGAACGATATCACACCTCATCCGTCAGATGCGGATGCCATTGATTTCCTCAATAAATGGCTGAGCCTGTCAGAGACACAGCGCAAGGCCATGACCATTGTCATGAGCGAAATTGATTTGGTATCCGACCTGATGGAAAGCAATATCTCTGATATCTCTCGAAAATTTCAGGAACTGGCGCTCCATAGCCAGGCCCAGAGTGATCAGGTCAGCCAGTTGGCCGATGCCGCCCAGAATGTTCAATATAACGGACAGTCTATTGATCTTAGTGAGATTATTCAAACAATTGACAATCATATGACATCAATGATCGGCAAAGTTGTCGACACATCAAAACATGGTGTGCAAGTGGTTTATGCCCTTGATGATGTCACCAAGGATGTTGAAAAGGTTGAAGCCCTTATCGGTCAGATTGAAGCTATCAACAAACAAACCGGCCTGCTCGCCCTTAACGCCCGTATAGAAGCGGCCCGTGCAGGAGATGCTGGCAAAGGATTTGCCGTGGTCGCCCATGAAGTGCAGGAACTGGCCCAGTCGGTTAACACGATGGCAAAAACCATGCGCGAAGAAGTGTCCCGCGTCGCCGACGGGGTGCGCACAGGTCATACCCAGATTAAACAGGTGGCCAATATCGATTTAACCCAGAACATTCTGGTCAAGGATACCATCCGCGACCTGATGGATTGTATCCTTCAGCAAAACAACACCTATTCCAAGGCCCTGCGCTCGTCCGAGGAAGTCTCGAAAGATATTACCAAAGATATTTACGGCGTTATCACCCGCCTGCAATTTCAGGACAGGGCCAAACAGCGTCTGGAAAATATCAATGGAACCCTGCAAGTCATGGAACAAAGCATTCTGTCATTTGCAACAGAGACACAAACATCCTTTGAAGCCGGTCTGGATGGCATGAGCAGAGAGGATGACTGGTTCAAATCGGTCATTCAGGATCTCACGCTGGGAGAAATGCGCGAACGGTTTCTCAAGGCTGTCTTTGATGAAGATGGTGGTGACAGCGCACAAACAAGCGCAGCCCCGACACCAGGTAGCAGTTCATCAATTGATGATGACGATGACGACGATATTGAATTGTTCTAAAGGGAGTTTCAATCATGCAAGACAGTATTTCTACAAGCAATGGCTCTGTAACCATTACGATTGCAGACAAATTGACATTTGAAGATCATGACAATTTCAGATCACTTTTGAAAGTGATAGAAAGCGAAGAAAATAATAGCTGTACAATCAACCTGAAAGATCTGAACACGATCGATTCTGCAGGATTGGGCATGCTGATGATTGCCTTTGAGGCCGCCGAAAAAACCGGCACAAGTTTTCAAATCCACCAACCAGACGGACAGGTTAAGCGTCTCTTGGAAATTTCTGAATTTGATAAGGTTATGACCATTGTCTCTTGAAGCTGCGCACCCCATAACTTCTGAATTAAAAAAGATGGCATCGCCCCCCACGGAACTGGACGTCGGGAAAAGTGCTTCTATTTATGATTCACATATCCTCGTCGTTGACGATTCCGCCCTCATTCGGGAATTGATCGGTGCCTGCCTGATGAGTGCAGGTTATACAAAAATCCAATATGCGGTTGATGGCAAGAATGCGCTAGAGGTGATCAAAGACAACGTTCCGGATCTGATTATTCTCGATCTGGAAATGCCGGTCATGGACGGGTTCGAACTCTGCAAGCAATTACGCGCCCAGCCCGAGACGAAAAGCCTGCCCATCCTCATACAAAGTGGCCGAGACACCGCCGCCGACATCACCCGGGCTTTCGAATACGGGGCCAGCGATATGGTGGTCAAACCGGTTAAAAAATATGAAATTCTGGCCCGGACAAAGGTACATCTGGAAAACAAAATATTCGTTGCCAAACTGACAGCCTTTCATGATCGGGTTGCCAGTGAACTTGAACAAGCCCGCCATTTGCAACTGGATATCTGCCCTACGCCGGCAGAACTGGACAGTTATCGAGACAATTTTGGCCTTGATATTGGCTGGCATTATGAACCGTCATCAGAACTTGGCGGGGATATCGGAGGTATATTACCGATCAGTAAAAATAAAATAGCCTTTTATATTGCCGATTTTTCCGGGCATGGCGTTGCAGCTGCCCTCAATACGTTTCGCCTGCAAACATGGCTATCTGCCGCCCATCACCTCTATCAACAACCAGACACGCTTCTGAGTGAGCTGAATAATTTCCTGAACAGAAACCTGCCGTCCGGCTCTTATGCAACCATGATGTTCTTTTGCCTTGATATCGAAAAACAGGAACTCACCTATTCAGCAGCAGGCAGCCAACCCCCCTTAATGCAAATCCCCAATCAAGCTCAGGATTTCCACCTTTGTAGTTCCAAAGGAATGCCGCTTGGATTACGGGCAGGCTGGGAATATAGCCTGATAAAGCTCCCCTTCAAAATAAACAGCAAGCTCATGCTTTATAGTGACGCACTGGTTGAAGTCTGCACAAAAACCGGTGAGTTTTTAGGAGATGAGGGCCTCCGGGACGAGGTCAGCCACATCTGGCAAGAAGGCATAGCCCCCGATGCCATTCTCTCACAGCTCGTGTCCCGTTTTCACCATAGGCTGGGAACAGGCGCGGCTGATGACCTCACCATAATCTATCTGGAGAACAAAGGACATAAAGGGCATGAGTAGCGCCATCACAGCCTCTTTGCCAGGTCCGGAAAAATACGATCTGGCAAATGTGAAAGAAGGGAGCTTCTCGCTACACAGCCTTAAAGAAGCACAATCCCTTTCCCAACTGTTGGCAACGTTAAGTCCCGAGCATCCGGACCTTCAACTGGGGCTGCTCGAATTACTGGTCAATGGCATCGAACATGGAAATCTTGGAATTACATTTAATGAAAAAGGAGAATTATTGAAAAACGGAACGTGGCAGGCCGAAATTGAGCGCCGCCTGAATTTAAAAAAATACTGCCATAAAAAAGTCCGTATCGAATTTAAGCGAACAAAAAAGCAGATCAAATTCACAATTGAAGACGAAGGTGCCGGATTTGATTCAGACAAATATATCGCAGACCCTCCAGAAAACGGAACGACCGCTCCATCAACATGTCTGCACGGGCGTGGTATCAAGCTCGCGAACCAGCTTTGTTTTGATCATTTGAAATATCTGGGCACCGGCAGCAAAGTCACTGCGACAATCAATCTTTCCTGAAAAGAAATCCTTGTCCAATGGGCCAAAAGACCGCAAACTGCGGCCCCGTCTCAACAAAGAACAAGACCATATCTATGACATCCGGATTCGCCGATCTCGGCACGCATAAAATATTCTATAAAATCAGGGGTAGTGGCCCAAAGCTACTCCTCATCAGCGGCACCAATTCCGATACCCGGCATAGTCCTTCCATTTATGATGTGCCAAACGCAGATCAGTTTGAAATTCTCACTTTTGACCATCGTGGTATGGGACAATCATCGGCACCGGAATCTGTACCAGAGACGCCGCTCAGCATGCACTCCTATGCCGACGATATTGCCCGGCTTCTGGATCATGTGGGCTGGCAGAAAACCTCTGTGGTCGCGGTCAGCTTTGGCGGAATGGTTGCCCAGCATTTTGCCCTGCGCCACCCGCAAAAAATTAACCGTCTGGCCCTGTGCTGCACCAGCAGCGGCGGCGCGGGCGGGTCTTCCTACCCTTTGCATGACCTGATCGACTACAGCGCCGAAGACTATGCAAAATTCATTATGAAATATATGAATATCACTCATGATGATGCATGGCAGGCAACTAACCCGCGCCGGGCACAAAAAGAATATGAATTTTTCCTGCAAGGGGCGAAAGACAGCCATAGCACCCCTGAAAAGCTGGCAGCAATGAAAGCGCAATTTACGGTTCGCGCCAGCCATGATTGCTATGATGCGCTTACAACACTAACCATCCCCTGTCTGGTGGCTTGCGGTGCCGATGACGGCGTCGCCCCACCTGAGAATTCACGGGCCTTGGCGGATATCATACCCGCTGCGCAACTCAAAATTTTTAAAGGCGGGCATATGTTCCTTAAAGAGGATGCGTCGGCCTGGCCCGCATTATTCAACTTTCTGAAAGACAGGCCATAGAGCAAACCGTAAACTACCCCTGAAATTTATCTGAAGAGATCTTATGAGCGGTATCAAGAATATTCTGTTTATCATGTGCGACCAGCTGCGCGCCGACTATCTGGGCTGTACGGGTCATCCGCATATCAAAACCCCTAATATCGACAAGCTGGCACAGCGCGGCGTCACTTTCAGCCGTGCCTTTGTACAAGCTCCGGTCTGTGGCTCATCGCGCATGTCATTTTATACGGGACGATATATTTTCACCCACGGAGCCACCTATAACGGGGTTCCGCTCAGTATCGGACAGCCAACGCTCGGCGACCATATGCGCGAGTTGGATGTGCAAACCGGACTGATCGGAAAAACCCATATGAGTGCCGATAAAGCAAACATGAACCGGCTCGGTCTTGATCCGCTTTCGCGTGAAGGGATGCTCGCCAGCCAATGCGGGTTCGAACCGTGGGAGCGTGACGACGGACTGCATCCCGACCAGCTGACCGGCCCCAACCTCACCTATAACCAGTATCTGAATTCCAAGGGGTATGAGGGTGATAATCCGTGGCACACGGCTGCCAATTCTGGCCGTGACGAGACTGGCGAGTTGCAAAGCGGCTGGCTGCTGCGCAATGCCCATCTGCCGGCTGTGGTTGATAAAGCCCATTCCGAGACCGCCTATATGACCGACAGGGCCATGGAAAAAATAACCGAGCTTGGGGATCAACCCTGGTGCCTGCATCTTAGCTATATCAAACCCCACTGGCCCTATATGGCCCCGGCCCCGTATCACAACATGTATGGCCCCGCCGATGTTATCGCCGCCAATCGGTCAAACGCTGAAAAGGACAATCCGCATCCGGTTGTTCAAGCCTTCATGCAGCATGAAGAAAGCCTGAATTTTTCTGACGAGGACAAACGCCGCCATGTCATTCCGGCCTATATGGGACTTATCAGTGAAATAGACGACAATATGGGGCGATTAATCGATTTTCTGGAACGCTCGGGAAAAATGTCGGAAACCCTGATCGTTTTCACCAGTGACCACGGGGATTATCTCGGGGATCACTGGCTGGGCGAGAAAGAACTGTTTCACGAGGAAAGCGTTCGTATCCCCATGATCGTGGTCGATCCCACCGCCGCTGCCGATCAAACCCGTGGCAGCATTTGCGATGAACTGGTGGAGGCCATTGACCTTGTCCCCACCTTTATCGAGGCTTTGGGCGGCGTTGAAAAACCACATCTGCTTGAAGGGCGCTCGTTAATGCCGCTGCTTCACGGTGCCACAGACATCAACTGGCGCAGCACAGCATATAGCGAAGTTGACTATGCGTGGCGCGGGGCGCGGCTGTCGCTGGGGCTGGCACCGGATCAGACGCGCGGCTACATGTTGCGCACACGGGAATGGAAATATATATCCTTCGACGGATTTGCCCCGCAACTATTCAATTTGACGGAAGATCCACAGGAATTACACGATCTGGGCCGTAGCAACAGCCATGCCAATCTGCGTGCCGAGTTTGAAAACCAGCTACATCTGTGGATACGGGCCCGGAAAACCCGTCATACGGTTACACTTGAGGGTATTGAACAGAAAACCGACAATGCCAAACAACGCGGCATTACCTTCGGGGAATGGTAGAAAAAAGGCACCCTATCACTATGATAAGGTGCCATTTGTAACGTCAGCAGGCAGCAAAAGCGCTCCCTCAAATTTACATTTCAGGGGCAACGCTACCGTCATGCATCCATTGGGCATGAGTCGGGGCTTTTTTGGTCTTGTCCCATTCTTCAAGCATTTCCCATTTCACATCATCCAGATTTTTATGCATCTCCGGCGTATCTGTGTTCGCCGCCAGTTCAAGACGGTGGCCGCTGGGATCAAAGAAATAGATGGACTGGAACAAGGTGTGATTGGTCGGCCCCAGAACTTCGATACCGCCCGCTTCAAGGCGCTTTTTGGCATCCATCAGTTCATCCATGCTGCCCACTTGCAAGGCCAGATGCTGAACCCATTCAGGGGTCGCCGGGTCTTTACCCATTTCAGGTGAATTGGGGATTTCAAAAAATGCCAACACATTTCCGTCACCGGCATCCAGAAACACATGCATATAAGGATCAGGGGCCTTGGTAGAAGGCACTTCATTCTCGGCAATTGCCAGAACAAAATCCATATCAAGATATTTCACATACCATTCAACCGTTTCTTTGGCATTTTTACAGCGATAGGCCACATGATGAATTTTCTGAATTTCCATTTTTGAAGGTCCTCATTTCATAATCTGTGACCCGTAAATTAAGTTACATTTGTAACTATATCAAGCTAAATATATATTTTTCTTATTATTTTAAAAAATATTTTGGGATTAAAGCCAGAAAAGCTAAACACCAATGAACAGATTGTAATACGGATTGTAATAAAGCGGGAATTCAGGATAAACCACTCGCTGTCCTGTCAACCCAGATATGATTCCTGTTCAAGTACATCCGTCCACCATGTAACGCTTTCCTTGCCAGCCTTTTCAAGGAAGGGCAGGATTTCTCTGGCTGCCGTGATATCATCACAGACCGCTTCAATCGCACGGACATAATGACCCAGCCGTTGCATTTGAACCGAATAACATGCCCCTTTCAAGGCGTGGCAGGCCGCTTTCAAGGTGGCTATATCGCCGTTTGAAATCGCCGAGACAATAAGCCCGACCTCTTTTTCAACAGATAATGGAGCAGCAATAATCAATTCACGGGTAATCTTGACACCGGATTTTTGCGCTAATTCCTGCAAAAACTCCAAATCCCCGACAGGTAACTGTTCTGCATCATTCTGCATCAAAAGTTCCTTCATCTATTATAGTTTCAACATGAAACTATAAATATATACAACATGTTACAACGTACACTTTTTCACGGCTCTCAGCTTGCCACATTTCAGCCTAGCATCTATTCCTGATCTGCCAAAATCATTTCAGATGCTTTTTCAGCAATCATTATCACTGGTGAATTGGTATTCCCCGATGTAATCGTCGGCATGATGGAGGCATCAACCACCCTCAAACCGGTCAACCCATGAACCCGCAACCGCTCATCAACAACGGCCATCGGATCATCTCCCATCTTGCAGGTCCCTACCGGATGAAAAATAGTTGTGGCAATATTCCCGACCTCACGGACGATATCCGGCTCATTCTGCACCTGCGGTCCCGGCAGCATTTCCTCGGGCTCGAATTTGGCAATGGCGGCTGTACTCATCAGACGTCTGGTATGGCGGATACTTTGCGCGGCAATGCGCTGATCGTTTGCCGCCGACAGGTAATTCATCACCAACGAGGGTTGCTGCGCAGGGTCCGTGCTTTGCAAATGGCATGTCCCGCGACTATCAGGGCGTAAATTGCACACAGATACTGTTACCGCCGGATATGGGTGCAACGGGTCCCCGAGCTTATCGGTACTCAAAGGCTGCACATGATATTCAAGGTCTGGCGTCTCCAGCGATGGGTCACTTTTGGTAAAAATACCTAGCTGGCTAGGGGCCATGGACAAGGGACCGCTTTGTTTGAGCATATATTCAAGCCCCATTTTCATCTTGCCAAACAGGCTGTTAGCTTGCTCGTTCAGGGTTCGCGCATGCTTTATCTTGAAAATGGTCCGGATTTGCAGATGGTCTTGTAAATTCTCCCCGACACCGGCCAGTTCATGCGATACCGATACACCGAATTTCTGTAAAATATCGGGACGGCCAATGCCCGATAGTTCCATGATTTTAGGCGAATTAACGGCCCCTGCCGACAAGATATTTACATCATGAAATATACCGCATATAGAAAGACACAAGGTCCGACCCCTGCCCCTTTTCCAAGTCACATGTGGTAGATTTCAATTGAGTATGAACAGCCCTGTTATCAGCGTCTTGAGCTTGCGCAGATTTATCCAGACTGTCCCTCACAATAAGTTTCCCATCCACCGGCAATCCCGCAGGCTCAAGCCCCAATTGCAGTTTCAACCGATCTGATTTCTCGGGATGATATCCATTTTCATCCCTGAGCATTAGCGTAATATGTGTTTCCGGATCAAAGTTACCGTCACAAAATGCAAACAGTTCCAGTTGATCACGGCCAACCAGAGCAGCCATCGGCCAGCCATCAATTTTTGGAACCAGAAATGATCCGGCTACGCTGCCCGTCAAAAATTCGGTACCAGCATGGCGGGCCATCAAATGCTCCAGCAAATAATTTTGGGCTATGATATCTGCGCAATAAACGTGACCACGCTTATCCAGAGAGATCATACTTCCATCATCCAGCAAAGCCTTCGCTTTATGGTTGGCAAAGACAACATTCCGTTGACTATCCACGATCAGGACAGCCGGTGTCAGAGTATTGAGAACCCGCAATGCTGTTTGATAGAACCCTGCCCCCCCTGTTTCACGATGATCAATACGTACCCTATGATCAGAACATTGACATCCTGACGCGACACCAGACGTATCCGGCCCGTCAAGGATGCCTGAAGGCCCCCTATGCCCTTCATCGGACGCACAAGCATCAGAACAATCCCTCAAAAGCCCCCGGACTTTTTGAAATTGAGCTGCCCATATATTTACGTCAGTTCTGCTCACACTACTACCTCTACCCCTAAAGATCTATGATCCGGAGCCAAGTATACAGAGCAAGGCGAATTGAAGCGTGAATCAAATAATACTAATAAAAAGTCCAGCTAATTTTTTACTTTTTAAGGGCCGGTTGAAAAAGCTATTTACTGACACCGGCAAGCAGCAATCCCTGAACATAACGCTCGGTAAGGTCTTCTTGCAGAGGCGGATAATTTGCCAGATGCCAGCTAACAGAAAAATCCGGCTGTATTTTCTCGAATTCGTGAACCAGCGGTTCAGCTTCTTCTCGTCGCCCCAAATGGCCCAGACTCGAAATAAGCGGGCGATAGTTCGCGTGAAAATTCGGGTTATTCCGTAAAACCTGACGACCAATGCGAACCGCATCCTCATACCGTCCCGAGAGCATACTGGCAATGCAGCGCGCTGTGTCAAAGTAATAGGGGTGCGAGTCAAAGGGCATTATTTGTCGGCATCGCCCCAGCAACTGAAGCGCCTTATCCGGTTTCCCCACATAGCAATGGGTAATTGCACTAAATCCCCAGGCAAAAGCGCAATTGGGATTAGCCGCGTGCGAGCGTTCGAAATATTCAAGCGCAGTTTCAAAGTCATGATGAACAAATGCTTCAAGATGACCCGATATAGCCAACCCGATATCACTGCCGGGACTAAGCTCTATGGACCGCCGTACCAGCTCTCCCGCCTCTGCGCGCGTGGCTGCCGGATCAATCGCATACCCTTGCCCGATCTCAATTGAGTTTAAAAAAGCAAGCCACGCCATGGCTTCGGGATATCCCGGCGCCTGGGTCAAGGCCCGATGCAAATAACTTTTGGCTCTTCGCGTCGCCTCTGGCGTGAATCTGAACATAATCGATACAGCCCTCAACAGGCATTGACGGGCGTTCAACAGGCTATCTTCTATTTTGTGAGCTTTATCTGTCTCTTTCAACTCAACCAACCGGTACATTTCAATGGCAGCCAACAAGGCCTGCTCATCCTGCCCTGACAGCAATTTTTTAATTTCCGGGGTAATTCGTTTCATCCACAGAATGTCACCCGTGGCATCATCGAGCATTTGCAGTAAAATAACCGTACTGTCGCCCACGGCAATAATATTGCCACTAATGCAGTAAACCGAGCCACTACCCGATGAGGCCTGCGAAGTCGCAAGACCGGACGCTCCCCGATCCCGCACCGCAAATTGATCATTTCTAGACAATTGCTCGCAAATATCAGAACGGAAAGTTTGCGCAACAAACGCCTGTATAGGGTCTTGGCCTGCAACAACAAATTCCTGAACACTGATCACTGGACGAATATAGTTTTCGTCATATTGCTGCTCGATCACGTCGGGAACGGCGGGCTGCTCCACTGTTGATGCCCGGCGAAATTTTATCTGATCAGCAAGCTCTGTTGTCTCCTTGGAAGGCTCTACCCCCAAATCCCGCCGTAAAATTTCCTGACATATTTCGAACTGGCGCAAGGCCGAGGCGCGATCACCATCACTTTGATAGGCACGCATCTGGGCGCGAAAAGCGCGCTCGTTGGTCGGATCAAAACTGAGAATGGAATGGGCCACATGTCGTATTTCCACCGCAGGCGCAGCCCGCATCATCAAAGTTTGCAGCAACTGCTCCAGAGCATGACTCAGATCATCCAGGCGACGGGTTCGCTCGTTAAGGAGCCATTCATCAAAAACCTCAGCTGTTACCGTACACGTATCGAGCAAGATACCAAGATCACAATGAACCAGCTGCTCGGCAAGTGGCGCGTTGAACATATTGGCGACTTTGGTGGCAACCCGGGCATCAACCCACAACTTGTTCAAATCCAGAGACAGTTTCGGACCTTCGGCATGAAACAGGTCCGTTCCAAGAGAGGCTTCAAGCTCTTTGATTTCACGCACGGACTGACGCACACTGGCCAGCGGATCCTTGCCATCCTCCCATAATAACTGGGCCGCCTGCTGGCGGCTGACAATCCCTTTGCTGGACAAGGCGATATAGGCAATCAACGCCTCTGTTTTATCGCGCAGACGCGGGACAGCCCGGTCCGCACCAAGCTCCCAGCGAAACTGTCCAAAAAGATATAACCGCGCACTCATCTACCACTTACTCCCAACACGCTCAGCACTTTACGCCAAACGGATGTTACCTAGCCTCAAGTGTAGCGAGTATACCGGCAAGATGTAAACAAAGAATAGATAATTTCAGGTTGATTTAATCATACAGTTAGTTAAATCAATAGCTGTCACGACAAAAGATTGAGGCTATTGGCGATGGCAACTGCTTGTGTGCGATTGGTCGCCTGCAAATCTTTCATCAGGTTCGACACATGCACCTTCACAGTACCAGGCGATATTCCGAGCTCTTCGGCAATGAGTTTGTTCGGCTTGCCTTCAGATATTGCTTGTAATACCTGCAACTGCCGTCGGGTCAATCGTTTGCATTTGTCAAAATCCGTTCTGGTAAAATTATTATAAGCTGACAAATTCCGCTCGGCGCCTTCCCCGAATTCAGGGGGGTAATACTGCCCGCCCGCCAAAACAAGCTGGATAGCAGCCACAACAATTTTCTTTGATGTTGAACGATCCAGAAATCCATGAAAATTATAGCGAAAGGTATTTTCAACCAGCGGCCTGTTATCAATCTCTCCAAGCACGATGACGGGTGTGTTCTGGGCAATTTCACGCAGGCGGATAAAAGCTGGGTCATTGGTTAAAAACTGCCGCTTCACAGTCAAAACTATAATATCGGTTCCGTTTTCGTCCAGACAGGCAACCGCTTCATCAATTGTGCTGGCTTCACATACATGGCAATCATCAAAATTATCGTTGAAAATATACTTGAAACCACTTCTACAAATCTCGTAACTGTCAATCAACATGGCACGCATTTTCGGGACTTCCTGTTAATTTTGATTTTTTCCAATCCTGATACAAATAATATAATAGATTTTCAAGTATTGCCTCACATGAATCCGCCTATTGACATCGTTAACCATAATTAGTTCTCTTATGTAACAAATTTTGACCCAAACGACATAGAACCAAAGCAATATCTCAATGAAACCGTAATCTGGCGCGGGGTTATCTTGTTTGTTTTCAATCAAATATTACCAGAAAATAGTCCAAATTCGAATCGTGATCATTTGACTGTAGACGATTTATAGTTAATAGCTCACAATCGATTACTTAAAAAAAACCAAGGCTTTTCCCCATGACCGACGCACAAACACATCATTCAACCCACGCGGCAGAAGAAGACCGCAGAAATGACAGTTTAAAGATTTATGTAAACGGCAAAATTGTCCCTAAAGATCAGGCGGTCATTTCTGTCTATGATTCCGGCTTCATGCTGGGGGACGGCATCTGGGAAGGTATCCGCTACTATAATGGGAAATGGGCCTTTCTGGACGACCATATGGATCGCCTGTTCGGTGCCGCCAAGGCCGTTGATATGGATTTGGGAATGACCCGCGCCGGCTTCAGACAGGCCCTTGACGAGACGGCGGCAGCCAACGGCATGACGGCAAATATCCATGCCCGTTTAATGATAACCCGCGGCATCAAGGACAAGCCATTTCAGGACCCGCGCCTGAGTACATCGGGCCCGACCATCGTCATCATTATGGAGCATTCCAAACCCAGTACCGATTTGGTATCCAGAGGCATTCGCCTGCACACGGTACCGGTGGTGCGCGGCCTGCCCATGTCACAAGACCCCAAACTTAATTCCCACTCGAAACTGAACTGTATTCTGGCGGGCATCCATGCGCAAAAAGCGGGGGCTGACGAGGCTCTGATGCTCGACCCATACGGATTTGTCAATACTACCAATGGGTGTAATTTTTTCATCGTTCGCAAGGGTGAGGTCTGGACCTCGACCGGAGATTACTGCATGAACGGCATCACCCGAAAGAAAGTAATCGAGCTGTGCCATGCCAATAATATTCCGGTTTACGAAAAGAACTTTTCCCTCACCCAGACCTATGATGCCGACGAAGCTTTCCTTACCGGAACCTTTGGTGCCCAGACCCCCGTTAGCGACATTGACGGCCGCTCGATTGGTGATGGCAGCGCCGGTCCGGTGACCCGGCATATCCGTGATCTTTATTACAACATGTTGCAAGACTGCACTCGGAATGTAGACAAACCGGGCAATGCTTGACTGACCGTTCCAAATAAGCTTAAGAACAAGGTTCCACCTTTACGCCTGTTGCCGGACATTTTATGACCTATCGCCTGTTTAATATTTCCAGTCAGCTTGATGATACTGGACAACCTTCCTTTCTCGATGGTGGCTATTCGTGGTTGCGGCTCGCTGTCTCGGTTCTCATCGCGACAATCGGCAGTGTCGGCATGTGGTCGATCATTATTATTCTACCTATCTTGCAAACCGAATTCGGGGCCAGCCGGGCAGAGGCTTCCCTGCCCTTCGCCGCGATCATGATCGGGTTCGGGATGGGTAACCTTCTGGTGGGACGGGTGGTCGACCGTTTCGGTATTTTCTGGCCCATGGCCTGTTCAGCAATCCTACTCGCCGCAGGCTTCTACCTGTCAACACAAGTGACCAGCATCTGGCAATTCGCCGCCATACAAGGGCTATTTATCGGCTTGGGCACCGGTACCTGTTTCGGGCCGCTCATGTCAGATATCTCTCATTGGTTCAGTAAGCGGCTCGGCATTGCCATCGCAGCGACAGCCAGCGGCAACTATTTCGCTGGCATGTTGTGGCCGCTCGCCCTTAAAGGTATTATCGAAACCGAAGGCTGGCGCAGCGCCTATATGGTAATTCTGGTAGTTATTCTGGCTATCATGCTGCCCCTGTCCCTGCTCCTGCGCACAAGGCGACCCACGTCGGACATATCAGCCACCAATACAGCAAAACCCGTGAGCGCCGCCCCGCGCCAGACAACCAGCCTGTCTTTTCGTAGCTTGCAAAATCTGAAAATAGCCGCCGGTGTCTGCTGTTGTGTCGCCATGTCCATGCCACAGGTTCATATCGTAGCCTATGCCACCGATTTGGGGTATGGCATTGGCCGCGGGGCAGAAATGCTGTCCCTGATGCTCACAGGCGGCATTATCAGCCGTCTGGCATCCGGTGTTCTGTCTGATTATATCGGCGGTGTGCGTACCTTGCTGATAGGCTCCGCCCTACAGGCAACGGCTCTGTTCCTCTACATCCCGTTTGACAGCCTCAGCGCGCTTTATATCATCTCGTTTCTGTTCGGCCTGTCACAAGGGGGCATCGTGCCCAGTTATGCCGTTATTGTCCGCGAATATTTCCCCGCCGGCGAAGCGGGCAAGCGCGTGGGTATCATTATACTGGCCACCGTTAGCGGTATGGCCTTCGGTGGCTGGCTGAACGGCGCCATTTATGATCTGACCGGCAGCTATGATGCCGCCTTTATTAATGGCATTATCTGGAATATGGCCAATCTTCTGATCATTGGTTTTATCCTGTCCCGATCGAAACGATCCACCGGTGGCTCCATGGCAGCTCTGGCCTAATCGTCATATTCCCGTGCGGCATCGCAGAGCCATCCCGCCACATAGCGGGCAAAGGAATTGCGCACATAGATATGAAAACAATCCACGTCCGTTTTTTCGATCAGGGCTTGTGATTTAGCCAGTAATGTCTGGGCCGCCTGCCCCTCCTTGAAGACACGCGGATGAAAATCAAGCTCGCAGCTTTTCATCAATATCTCACGGGGATGAGGGCCGGACAGCTCAAAGATAATCCGGTTGGCACTGATATCGGTCAGGGCCACATGCGCCGCCCCTAAATCTTTCCGCTGCTGCGCAATCTTTGCCGCCATATCATCGAGCGAGACAACCAGCCATTCATCGGGGGCCAACCAGATCGCTTTGGTGCCGTCTGTACCTGTCTGTACATGATTGGGGGTTTGCGGAAAAGCTGTCCCGATCAGCCCTTTGCACAGCCCGTCAAAGGCGGCATCAGACGGTGACACACGAATATTCCACTGATGGGTGAAAGGCAGTGCTTTCAGGCATTTCGGAAAATTGGCACCCATATCCGCAACGGGGGAGCGCCAGTGATCAAATTTCGCCATCTTGGCTGTTCCCTTCTGCATCATAGAAAACCGGCGAGACAATTGTTGCAATCAGTGTTGTCTGCTCCAGCGGGGCATAAATGGTGTCCCCCATGCGCCCGTGCCCGCCCTTGACCACCGCAAGGGCAATGCTGCGGCCCAAGGCGGCGCTGTAATAACTTGATGTGACATGTCCAGCCATTGGCATGGGTTTGGGGGCAAAGCGGTCAAAGACAAGCTGCGTCCCTTCGGGCAATACATCATTGCCATTTTCTGTGAGCAAGCCCACCAGCTGTTTACGATCCTTGCGCTGCGTGTCTGCACGGCTGAAGGAACGTTTGCCGATAAAATCAGGTTTCTTTTTGGAGACAATCCAGTCCATGCCCAGATCTTGCGGCGTTTGCGTGCCGTCACTGTCTTGGCCAATGATGACAAAGCCTTTCTCGGCCCGCAAGATATGCATGCTTTCGGTGCCGTAAGGCGTGATATCGAATTCTGCCCCTGCCGCCATCACAGCTTCCCACATAGCTTGCCCTGCATGCCACGGCACGTTGATTTCATAGGATAATTCGCCGGTGAAACTGATGCGGAAAACGCGGGCCTGTAGTCCGGCAATCACGCCTTCCTTGAAACTCATGAACGGGAATTCTTCAGGGGATAAATCTATATCAGGGGCAATTTTCTGCAATAATTTGCGCGCCTTGGGCCCCGCAATAGACACCGTTGCCCATTGTTCGGTAACGGATGTACAATAGACCTTCAAATCAGGCCATTCGGTTTGCAGATATTCTTCCAGCCAGTCCAGAACCACTGCTGCATTGCCGGTGGTGGTGGTCATCAGGAAATGATCCTCGGCAAGGCGGGCCGTGGTGCCATCATCAAACACCATGCCGTCTTCATGGCACATAAGACCGTAGCGAATACGCCCGACCCCGAGCTTCAACCACGCGTTAGTATAGATACGGTTGAGAAACTCTGCCGCGTCCGGTCCCTTGATATCGATTTTCCCTAATGTGGACGCATCGAGCACCCCGACCGACTGACGCACGGCCAGACATTCACGGTTAAGGGCAGTTCGCATATCCTCGCCCGGTTCGGGATAGTACCAGGGCCGGTGCCATTGCCCGACATTTTCAAATAATGCGCCATGATCGGCGTGCCAGTCATGAATGGCCGTTACCCGCACCGGATCGGACCAATGATCAAGATTTCGCCCCGCCAGCGCCCCATATGCCACCGGCGTATAGGGGGCGCGAAAGGTGGTGGTGCCGATATCGGCAAGCGGTTTATCCAGCAATCCTGACAAAATCCCCAACGCATTGATATTGGACGTTTTTCCCTGATCGGTGCCAAAACCGGTCAGCGTATAGCGTTTGACATGTTCGGAACTTTCAAAGCCTTCGCGGGTGGCAAGGGCAATATCCGCCGCCGTGGTATCATTTTGAAAATCAACAAAATGCTTGGCAGAACTCTCTCCCACCGGCACTGCGCCCGGCACCACCCAGAACGGCTCTGCCCTGCCCAGATCAGGTTCACTGACCTTATAGTCAGGTACAGGCGCAGAAGCAGAAAAACCACATTCTTCTGCCGCGCCCCGTCCCGCAGCCGCACCGGATGCAAGGCAATCACGCAATGAGAATTTACCGTCACATGATCCGGCAACACATTGATTTTGAACAATTATATCTGGAACATAACAGATATTTTTAGCATCATATCGCAATTTTCCTTGCGACTGACTGAACAGATGAATGGCCGGACTCCACCCGCCGGACATGGCAACAAGATCACAATCGATCCATTGCGCGGCTCCGGTATAGCTGTCCGCCTCTTTTTCAACAGGACGCAGTTCAACCGATGAAATGCGCTTGCCGCCTTTGGTGGCGGTGATGGCGTATCCTGCCAGTATTTTAAGGCCCGCCTGCCTTGCTTGTTCCGGCAATTGCCCCGTCACATCGCGGCGGACATCTACAATCGCAGCAACAGTGCCACCGGCGGCCTGAATTGCAAGTGCGCTCTCATAGGCGCTATCATTATTGGTAAAAATGACCGTGCGTTTTCCCGGCAATACCCTGTGCCGGTTCAGATAGGCCAGAACGCTGCCCGCCAACATAATACCGGGCCGGTCATTATCGGCAAAAACCAGGGGCCGTTCATGGGCACCGGTTGCCAGCACCACACGCGCCGCTCTGAAATGCCATGTGCGCTGACGCACCTGCCCGGGCCGGTGTTTCAGCGGTAAATGGTCGGTTTTCTGCTCCACCGCTACCAGGTAATTATGATCGTAATAACCAAAAAGAACGGTGCGGGTCAGGATTTGAACCTCTGGTAATCCGGCAAGCTCTGCCGTTATCTTTCGCACCCAGTCAGCGGCGGACTGGCCCTCTATTTCGCGCGGCAAATGCCGCAAGCTGCCACCGGTCTGGTTATTCTCATCGACCAGAACCACCCGTGCGCCGCTGCGCGCCGCCTCCAGTGCCGCCGTCAGTCCCGCAGGACCAGCCCCCACCACCAACACATCCGTATGACATTGCATATGATCGTAGATATCAGGGTCTTTGGCATCTGGTGCCCGTCCCCAACCGGCAGCCCGGCGAATGACAGGCTCATACAATTTCAGCCACAGGGCCCGTGGCCACATAAAGGTTTTGTTATAAAATCCGGCGGTCATGATCTTGGCGAACAGGCCGTTTATGGCGCTGATATCAAGGTCTACACTGGGCCAGACATTAACACTACTCGCCACCAGTCCTTCATAAAGCTCGATCTGTGTTGCCCTGATATTGGGCTGGGTCTGGCGGCCAAGTTCCAGCTGAACCATGGCTCCGGGCTCTTCGGCACCGGCAGCGACAATACCGCGCGGTCGATGATATTTGAAACTGCGTCCCACCAGATGAATGTTGTTCGCCAACAAGGCCGATGCCAGCGTATCCCCTTCGACCCCCTGCAAATGATCCCCATTGAAGGTGAAATTGACGGTTTTTGCTGTCTCGCCATCAGCGTGGCGGACACGGTTTATCTGGCTCATGAGCGATCCTCCGTACCCTCAATTTCGGGCGGCATCTCGCCCATTTTATAAACCGCCAGAATTTCGTGACTGACCGTATGGCGCAAGGCATTGAACCAGCGACGGCAGCCGTTGCTATGTACCCATCTTTCGGCAAACACACCTTTGGTATTGGTTTTCATAAACAGAAAATCCGCCCATTGACTATCATCAAGATCAGCAGGTTTTTCAGGGCGGGCGATATGCGCCTCGCCGCCATAATGGAATTCAGTTTCAGGCCGCGGACCGCACCAGGGACATTTGATTAACAGCATTTTTCTCTCCCACCCCTAATGTGCAACGCCAGCGGCGCCATGTTCATCGATCAGTGCGCCGGTGGTAAAACGATCCAGACTGAAAGGCGCGTTCAGCGGATGCGGCTCGTCCCGTGCCAGCGTATGGGCAAAGCACCAGCCTGACCCCGGTGTTGCCTTGAAGCCGCCGGTGCCCCATCCTGCATTTACATACAGCCCGTCCACCGGTGTTTTGGTCAGTAGCGGAGACGCGTCCGGACATGTATCGACAATCCCGCCCCAACTGCGCATCATGCGCAAACGGCTAAAGATGGGAAACAGCTCAAGACAAGCACCCAACTGGTGTTCGATCACATGAAAGCTGCCGCGCTGGCCGTAGGAATTGAACGCATCTATGCCCGCCCCCATGACCAGTTCGCCCTTATCGGACTGACTGACATAGACATGTACAGCACCTGACATGACAACACAGTCAATGACCGGTTTGATCGGCTCGGACACCAGTGCCTGCAGCGGATGGCTGTCGATGGGCAAGCGCACATCGGCCATCGCCGCCAGAACCGAACTATGCCCCGCCGTCACTAGACCAACTTTTTTGGCACCGATAAAGCCACGCGATGTCTCCACCCCGGTCACACGAGCGCCATCGCGCCGGATGCCGGTCACTTCGCAATTCTGAATAATATCAACGCCGCGCATGTCGGCCGCGCGGGCATAGCCCCAGGCAACGCTGTCATGACGGGCCACCCCGCCGCGCCGCTGCAAGGTTGCGCCCAGAACCGGATGCCGCGCCGATTTTGAAATATTGATGATGGGGCAGAATTCCCTGACCCCGTCCGCATCAAGCCATTCGGCATCCACCCCGTTCAGGCGATTGGCATTGACCCGCCGCACCCCTTCACGCACATCACCAAGGCTATGGGCCAGATTAAGCACGCCGCGCTGGCTCAGCATCACATTATAATTGATATCCTGTGACAGCCCTTCCCACAGTTGCAGGGATTTCTCGTAAATGGCAGCGCTTTCATCCCACAGATAGTTCGAGCGGACAATAGTGGTGTTGCGCGCCGTATTGCCGCCGCCAAGCCAGCCCTTTTCCAGAACCGCCACATTGGTAATGCCATGCTCCTTAGCCAGATAATAGGCCGTAGCCAGTCCGTGACCACCACCGCCGACAATGATCACGTCATATTCTTTTTGTGGCTCCGGGCTGCGCCATTGCCGAGGCCAGTTTTTATGATGACTGAGCGCATTGCGCGCGATGGAAAAGATTGAATATTTTGCCATTGATTATTGCTACCCTGAACCCTTGGTACAGCAACTGTACCACCAAGAATTCCACCCTGTCACGGGGGCAACCACGCTTAATGTCCCGATCAGTCACTAAATCGACTAAAAACGACATCCGGTTGAGGAATTTGGCGACACGAATTTGAAATGGGCGTATCATTTTCTCATCGAATTAAACAATCGATTGAAATACATCTCTGTAATAATTTACAAAAACATTCATATTTTCAATAACTTGAATAACGCCAAAATTTTCTAACGTTTTACATTGTTGACGATGCCACTAACATATGGGGGATACCTAACAGCTTTTTTGTCTAAAGCAGTAATTGTAGTACAAGCTACTGGAGGCCCATTTTCAAAGAAATAGGCCACAAATTCCTCCTTAGTTGACACAATGGGTTTACTAGAGCCATGCTCAATCAAGAAGTCTTGCAGTGCAGAGAAACGTACATCTGATTTCAGTTCACTTCGCCGTAAGTCAATTAAGAGATCAATGCCCTTATTACAAAACTCTTTCTTTAATCCAGAAGGCGAAAATACAAATCTTCCGTTCTCAACGATTTTGGAAATAAGAATTGTGCGAACGCACCAAGCAATACGTTTGTTCACAAGCCTTTGATTTTCATAGCTATCTCCATAGGAGCCAAGAAACCATCCAAAATCTGATGCCCCTTTTTTGATGTCCATGTAATTATCACGAACCTTCATATTTTCTCTAAAATCTTTGAAAATTGCTTGGTGGTCAAAAATTATATTTCCTTCAATTGCAAGATGGAGGGCAAACAAATCACCGTTCTTAGCCATAGACATTAAAATATCTTTAGTAAGGTACTGAATTTCCAACACATCATTTTTAATCGCTTTAGGTACGCCACATTCAACCACAACCAAAATGTCTGTGTCTGATGTATCAACATTGTCGCCACGAGCAACACTACCAAATACCATCATAGCCAAAGCATTCATCCTCTTATCCTTGTCAGTTTATTGACTACGGTTGGAACTGTAACAATATACCAAAACAGGCCAACAAGAGCATTAGCCATTTCAGCCTTACTCATCAAGTCAGCATCGACAGAATTCGTATAATTAGTATATCCAAAAAGAAGCATGATTTCTGTAGACTTACTAATAGCCCGACTAAAGGCTATTTCCTCGCACCAGTAATAGATTCCACCAAACGCAAATAAGATGATTGCCCCCAAGATTAGAGGACGAGCAAGACTTTCTCCCCACGCGTTCACTAACCCAAAAAACCAAAGGATAAAAAAGTTTACTATTCCCCCAAATAATTTAAATACCCCAGCTATCGCTCCGAAACATCGCTTAAGCGTTCCCTGATCTTTTTCATCTAGGAACGAATTTCTTATTTCGAGTAAATTTAAAGCAATTCTTGCCCGGCATTCTTGAAGTGTTGATGTCTCTATAGCGTCATAATAAGCTTTTTCAGATCCTTCACTTGTCAGAGTCACCAATATCTTCCTCGCAACAGTTGATTTTGTATCTTCGAGTTTCATTTTTTGCACAAATTTTGATTTTTTATCGGGTAAAGCAGAAGTGTTCGTAAAAGCTGCACCGATAAATATGCGGGGGTTTGTAATTAACGTCCCATCCAAATTTGTTTCATTACCGGAAATTCCAATTTTTTTAAAAGAACAATCCCGAAACTCAGTGTCCTCAAGTACGCATTGAGTATAAGACGTTTCCACAAATTCACAGAAACTAAACTTCGCCTTTTTGAAAGTTGATAAACCAAAATCGCAGCTATTGAATATGCAGTTTTTAAAAATCAACCGATTTTCTATAAAATACCCACGAAAATCACAGTTAGTAAACGTGATATCCTCCACAAGCTTAGTTGCCTTTCCGTCAATTTTATCAGCGTTGAAAATATGATATTCAACATTAGCTTGGTTTGTAAAATCCCAGCTATGATTAGTGAAATCTTTAGAACATTTATCGAAAAAGGGTTCCCAATAACTTTTAGTTCGCCTCTTGGAAGCTTGTACCATCCTCACACAACCCTTTATAGCTTTGAGCCAAATTTATATTACAATTTTATAAAAATACAATTTAAGTGCCATTCCGTAGTAGCAAATATGAAAATATTTAGTAAAATTTAAAGACCCGCTCCAGTTTCCAGTCAGGGCATGATCGAATTTGTTCTGTGGTAGCAGTTTATCCAAAGCTAACTGCATCACAATTTCTTCAAGAATTTTATCCAGAACCGCCCTATGGCGCCCTGCTTTTTCGCGCTTATAGTCCTTTTTAAACCGTTTTGTGTAGTCAACTGTCCGCATTCAGGCTCGCTATAAGCTGACTTGGCTTACCGGCTGTCGTCAAGTCACCACGCCGGGCAGCTTCCATCGCTGCAATCGTTTCTTTATTCGGGACCAACGGTTCAAAAGGAAGCGCCTTTTCGGCGGCAACGCGCACCATCATCATGCGGAAAGCATCAGACACAGTGAGCCCCATGGCCGCGAGAACTGTTGCTGCCTCTTCTTTGATTTTCCCATTAATGCGAGCCCGTACAACTGAATTTTCTGCCATAACCTGATACTCCTTTATTGAGCTCTTTTGTAGCTCAATATGGCTCAATTGTCAATAAATCTGGTAAAACCGGTTTCCCATAAAACAAATACACTGCCTTTAACCACCAGCTATTGCCCGAAATGTCCTGATCGGTCACTAAATCGACTAAAAACGACATCCGATCGTATGTACACAAATTTATGGCTTGTAGAATCGCCTGTTGAGGATTTAGTGTCGTTTCGCGAATAGCAGCGTCCCTTGTGACGCCGCTATCGTGCATCTTCCGGTGTTAAAAAAGGGAGCCAACCCTTGAAAACACAACCTTTGACTAGCAGTGGACCCAAGCATAATGACCGACCAACATAAAAACCCCAAAAGCGACATCGATATTGCCAATGCGGCCAATATGAAAAAGATAATGACGATTGCCGAAGACAAGCTGGGCATCGATGCTGACAATCTGGAACCGTACGGTCATTATAAAGCCAAAATTTCGCTCGATTATATCAAGACACTGCAAGATAAACCCGATGGCAAACTGATATTGGTGACAGCGATGACCCCCACACCGGCGGGTGAAGGCAAGACCACCACCACCGTTGGCCTTGGCGATGCCTTGAACCGCATCGGCAAGAAAACCATGATCTGCCTGCGCGAGCCGTCCTTGGGACCGTGTTTCGGAATGAAGGGCGGCGCTGCGGGCGGCGGTTATGCGCAAGTGGTGCCCATGACAGATATCAACCTTCATTTCACCGGTGATTTCCATGCCATCGGTGTTGCCAACAACCTGCTGGCAGCCATGATCGATAACCATATCTATTGGGGCAACAAGCTCGGCCTTGACGAGCGCCGGATCACCTGGCGGCGCGTTGTTGACATGAACGATCGGGCTTTGCGCTATATTGTCAATTCCATGGGCGGCATTGCCAATGGCTTTCCGCGTGAAGACCATTTCGATATTACAGTAGCCTCCGAGGTGATGGCCATTTTCTGTCTGGCGACCGACCTGGCTGATCTTAATAACCGGCTGGGCAATATTATCGTTGGTTACACCCGTGACAGGCAGCCTGTCTATGCCCGTGACCTTAACGCCCATGGTGCGATGACAGCCCTGCTTAAAGATGCGTTCCAGCCTAATCTGGTGCAAACACTGGAAAACAACCCCGCCTTTATCCATGGCGGCCCATTTGCCAATATCGCCCATGGCTGCAACTCGGTTCTGGCGACAAAAACCGCGCTTAAACTTGCCGATTATGTAGTCACAGAGGCCGGTTTCGGTGCCGATCTTGGCGCAGAGAAATTCCTTGATATCAAATGCCGCAAAGCGGGCCTTAACCCCGAGGTTGCGGTTGTGGTCGCCACCATCCGCGCCCTTAAAATGCATGGCGGAGTCGCCAAGGATGATCTGGGACAGGAAAATGTCGAAGCCGTACAGATCGGCTCGCGCAACCTGATCCGTCATATCGACAACCTGCGCAAATTCAATTTACCGGTCATTGTTGCCGTCAATAAATTCTCGGCTGATACAGCCGCTGAAATTGCCGCCTTGCAGGAAATCTGTGACAGCCATGGTGTCAAGGCCATCAGCTCCGATCATTGGGGCAATGGCAGCGCCGGTGCCGAAGACCTTGCCCGCGCGGTCGCAGGTCAGCTAGAGGAGCCGGCCAAAGAAATTGAACTGATGTACACTGATGACACCGATTTATGGGACAAGGTCAAGGCCGTTGCCACCAAAATCTATGCCGCCGATGATATCATTGCCGACAAGAAAGTTCGCGACCAGTTCCGCGATCTACAGGAAAAAGGCTTCGGTCATTACCCTGTCTGTATTGCCAAAACCCAATACAGCTTTTCCACCGATCCCAACCTTAAAGGGGCGCCAAGCAACCATGTGGTCCCCATCCGTGAAGTGCGGGTTGCAGGGGGTGCCGAGTTCGTTGTGGTGGTCTGCGGCGATATCATGACCATGCCCGGCCTGCCACGGGTGCCTTCTGCCGATAAAATCGGTGTAGATGCCGACGGTCAGATTGTTGGTCTGTTCTAGAGAAATCTGTTGCTCAAGTCAGTATGTTGAAGTAGCGTTTTTTTTATGAACCTAGACTGTGAAGAATCCCCCTCTGCGGAGGGGGAAAGCAAGGCCGAGCATGTCATCGGCTTCTGCCTTATTCCGGAATTCTCCTCGCTTGCCTTTATTTCGGCAATCGAGCCATTGCGCCTTGCCAATCGCAATGCCGGACGCAGCATCTATAGCTGGAAATGCTATTCCATAGACGGCCAGTCCGCCATCAGCAGTGCCGGACTGGAATTTCCCGTTGCAGGCAGTATTGCCGACATGCCAAAGCTGACCAGCCTTATCCTGTGCGGCGGTATTAACATTCAAGATCATTGCAGCCCGCAACTAATGGCGGCAACCCGCAAAGCGGCCTCCTACGGGGCTGATATCGGGACCATCTGCACCGGCACCTATATTCTAGCCAAAGCGGGAATGCTTGATGGTTACCGCTGCACGATCCATTGGGAAAACACATCGGGCTTGCGCGAAGAATTTCCCGATCTTGATGTTACAACAGAACTGTTCGAAATTGATCGCAACCGGGTGACATGCGCCGGGGGCACCGCCGCCCTTGATATGATGCTCAGCCTGATTTCCAGCCAGATCAATCACGAAACAGCCCTTGCCGTTGCCGACCAGCTGATCCATCACCGGATCCGCGAAGGCAGTGAACGTCAGCGCATGGAATTGCGCGCCCGCCTCGGTATTTCACATCCCAAACTGCTGGCGGCTATTTCCTGCATGGAAGATAACCTTGAAGAGCCTTACAGCTGTAGCGCCCTTGCGGTTGAGGTTGGGCTGTCCATTCGCCAGCTGGAGCGTCTGTTCCAGAAATATCTGGGGCATTCCCCGACCCGTTATTATCTGAAACTCCGCCTGTACAGGGCCAGATACCTGCTGGCGCAAACCAGCCTGCCGATTATCGAAGTTGCGCTGGCCAGCGGCTTTGTCTCGGCCTCGCATTTTTCAAAATGCCATAGGGAGCATTTCGGCCATACCCCCAGCGAAGAGCGCGGTATTCGCAGATAATCCGCAAGCAAGATGCAATATCGGGATTTACCTGCGCCGCCGCCGACGCCGTCCTGCGCCGCCCCCATCCCCCTTTTCGGAAGATAATTTGGGCTCCGGTAAAGTGACAACCTTTTGCAAATTCTCGAAACTGTCGGTTTTGTGCGGCAAGGCCATGGCGTCAATAAAGTAGCGCTGAAAATCCGGCTCGACCGCCGTTTCTATCTTCTCGACCCGCCGGATAAGCTCTTCAGCTTCATCGCGCGCCGCCTTGTTCAGCAAGGCAATGCGCGCGCCAGTTCCCGCAGCATTACCAACCGCCTTGACTTCCGCCAGATCGCAATCGGGAAACATGCCCAGAACCATGGCATGCAAAGTGTCGATATGACTGCCAAACGCACCGGTCAGCAACACCCTGTCCAGTTTATCCGTGCCGAATTTGTCCATCAGCAATTTTGCCCCCGCATACAGCGCGGCCTTGGCCAGTTGAATGGCCCGCACATCGGTCTGGTAAATCTTTACGGGATTATCCGGATCAGGATACAGCACATAGGCAAAGGTCCGGTCTACCTGTTCGATAAAGGGGCAGTTTTCGGCCAATGTGCCATCAATGACGCCATCACTGGTCAAAATGCCCACCAGATACATTTCTGCCAGCACCTCGATAATGCCGGACCCACAAATACCGGTGACACCCGATTTTTCAACGGTTTCTGTAAATCCGTCTTCATCAGACCAAAGATCACTGCCGATAACCTTGAATGTCGCCTTGCGGCTCACGGGATCAATACGCACCCGCTCGATGGCACCATTCGTGGCCCGCTGCCCGCAGGCAATTTGCGCCCCTTCAAAGGCAGGACCTGTAGGAGACGAGGCCGCTAATAATCGTTTATCATTGCCGAGAACCAGCTCGGCATTGGTGCCCACATCAATGATCAGGGTGACTTTGTCTTGCAAATGCGGGGCTTCCGACAGGATCACCGCCGTTGTATCCGCCCCCACATGCCCGGCAATACAGGGCAAGAAATATACCCTGCCGTCGGGATTACTGGTCAAACCGATTTCGGACGCCCACAAGGTCAGCCCGCTATTGGTGGCCAAAGCAAAGGGGGCACCGCCCAGCTCCACCGGATCAATCCCCAACAGCAAATGATGCATGATCGGATTACCAACGAATACCGCATTCAGGATATGGGCGGGATCGATGTCAGCCACCACCGCCACTTGGTCAATCAGCTCGTTTATACCGCCGCGCACGGCATCGGTCAGCACATGCGCGCTGTGCGGGTTCATCATGATATAGGAGACACGGCTCATCAAATCTTCGCCAAAGCGGATTTGCGGGTTCATCATCCCGGCGGAGGCAATCACATCACCGCTGGCAAGGTCGCATAAATGCAGCGCGATGGTGGTCGATCCCACATCCACCGCCAGTCCGTAGGCCTGATTATGAAAGCCCGGCCAGATGGCGGTAATCCGTTGATTTTTATGAACGGCAACCGTGACGCGCCATTTTCCCAGGCGCAACGTCTTTTGCAAGCGTTGCAGGGTCCGCAGATCACAGTCAAGATTATCCAGCCCCCATTGTTGTGCCAATGCCTCGCAGACCCGTTCGAAATCACCGGTGGGGTTATACATGTCCGGTTCCTGCACCGTAATGTAATGCAGGCGAATTGCCGGATCCATTTCGATTTTCCGGTTATCGGCAGTCTTGACGATAACCTGCTTATGCACCTGACTGGAGGCAGGTACATCAATAACCACGTCCCCCATTACGTTGGTATGACAACTCAGGCGTCGTCCTTCTGCAAGGCCGCGCCTTTCTTTATATTTCAATTCGTTAGCGGCAAGTTCTGACAATGAAGATTGACTACTTTTCACCCCGTGCTTGGCAAAATCACCGTCAACCACATCCACCTGACAGCGTCCGCAAATCCCGCGTCCGCCGCACACACTGTCAATATCCACGCCAAGGCTGCGCCCGGCCTGCAACAGCGAGGTCCCCGCCGCAAAATGCCCCCGTTTACCGGAAGGCATAAAGACGACCAGATGTTTTTTGTCAGGATGCTCTTCGGGCGATTGTCTGTCTTCAGTGGTCGGCATAAATCAGCTACTCCGGCGGCGGCGGCGGCCACCTCTGCGACCGTCCCCTTCACCTTCGGCAACGGGTTCGCGGAATTTCCGGATCCAGTCGCTGCAATTGGGATCAGCGCCCATCACCACATTGGCCCCCATAACCGCCGCCATTTCCGGCTCATGCAGCGGGTTTGTAATCGCCGATGTCATACCCGCCCCAATGGCCATAGACAGAAACGATGCGTTCATACCATGGCGATTTGGCAGCCCGAAACTGAAATTGGAAGCCCCGCAGGTGGTGTTAACCTTCAACTCGGTGCGCAAGCGCGAGATCAGTTTCAGCACCTGCCGTCCGGCGTCATTCACCGCGCCCACCGGCATCACCAGTGGATCAACCACCACATCAGCCGGAGAAATACCGTAATCCTGCGCCCGCTCGACAATTTTTTTGGCAACATTGAAACGCTCGTCCGGGTCTTCGGAAATTCCGGTCTCATCATTTGAGATGGCCACAACCGCCGCGCCGTATTTCTTGACCAGCGGCAGAACAACTTCCAGACGCTCTTCCTCGCCAGTAACCGAATTAACCAGTGCCTTGCCCTTATAAACAGCAAGACCTGCCTCCAGCGCAGCAACAATGGATGAGTCTATGGATAAAGGTACATCCGTAAGCGATTGAACAAGCTGAATAACTTCGGCCAGAATACGTGGCTCGTCCGCCATCGGAATACCGGCGTTTACATCAAGCATTTGCGCCCCCGCTGCCACTTGCGCCAGCGTATCGGCCTCAACGCGGCTGTAATCACCTTCTTTCATTTCTGCCGATAGAAGCTTGCGGCCCGTGGGGTTGATCCGCTCGCCGATAATGACAAAAGGACGGTCAAAGCCGATAACGACTTCCTTGCTTGCAGAAGATAAAATTGTGTCTGTCATGTCCTGTACCACCTGAATACCGGCACTAAGCCGCCTGAAAATATGTTCTTACTTAACCGTGCCCTGTGCCGCGCCACTTTTCCAAATGCGACACGGGATCAGTCAGATACGGCAGCCACTGCCGCGGATGGCTCGATGGCCTCCCCCAGTGTCTCCTTGCTGTTCTGAACCGCTTCAGCCACGGCTTTGAAATCAGGGTTAGCTTCACGTCTCCATGGTTTGCGCCCTTTCAGAACTCCGGCCTCATGGACGATTTCCGCCACCAGCTCTTCTTGCCTGTAGGCCATCACATGCGCCCCCGAAACACCCGCCATTTCGCGCACCTGTTGCAATATCTCGATGCAGATTTTCTTGCCCTCGTCCCGTTGATTATCCGCCCCTTCAAGGCGTTCGATAATCGCGTCAGGAATATGAATACCCGGCACATTGCTTCTGATCCATTTGGCGGCCCGCGCCGAGGCCAGTGGCCCGACCCCGATCAGAATGAAACATTTACCGTCCAGTCCCTGATCGCGAACGCGGGTCATGTAATTTTCCAGCATGGGGATATCAAAACAATATTGCGATTGCACAAACTGGGCACCCGCCTCGATCTTTTTGGCAAGGCGCATCGGACGAAAATCATAGGGCGGTGCAAACGGATTGATTGCCGCCCCCAAAAACACCTTGGGGGCTGAGGAAATTTTACGTCCTGACAACAACAAGCCATCATCGCGCATCTGCCGGATGGTGCGCAGCAGCGACATACAATCGAGATCAAACACAGGCTTGGCCCCCGGCTGATCCCCCGCCTGCACCCCGTCACCGGTCAGGCACAGAATGTTATTCACCCCCATGGCAGCCGCGCCCAGCACATTGCCCTGAATGGCGATGCGGTTATGATCGCGGCAGGATATCTGCATGATCGGGGAATAGCCGACACGGGTCAGCAACGCACAAATTCCCACCGAAGACATATGGCAATTGGCACCGGACCCATCGGTGGCATTAATTCCGTCAACCCAGCCGTCAAAGACAGCGCCGCGCTCGAACACATCATTGGGATCGGCACTGTCTGGCGGGTTCAACTCGGCGGTGACAGCAAATTCACCGGCACGCAACACCTGTTCCAGCCGTCCGCGCGATGAATGCCCGTCCAGCAAGGGTAGCGGAGCTTCATATTCGTCCAGTGTCAGATACGTCATTGCGATGTCTCCTTCATCCGGACTTTTGCAATCTCCTCCGCCGCAGCAGCGGCGGTGGCCCGCAGCCAGGACGAACTACCGCGCAGGGAATGGTCCACCGGCGGCTGAACGGTTAGAATCGCCTCTTTGTTCGCCATTTGCTGGCTGCCGCGCCACGCCTCGACCCAGACGCAAGGCATATCAGGTTCAACCTCGCAATGACCATTGGGGCGCACCCCGCCACAAGGGCCGTTACGTAAAGTCTTGGGGCAATTCATCGGGCAGGACATACCCGTCTCACTGAGCGCACATTGTCCGCACATGCGGCAACCGAATAAAAATGACTTGGCCATTTTCTCAACTACCATCACCGGCTTTTCAGCACGGGCATAGCCGATAAATGTCCATAAGGGATGCAGTTTCAGGAACAGTTTTGCCAGCAGGTTATAGATGTGCTCCAAAAACCGGGCATGACGCACCGACCAGTGCCGGATTGTAAAGGCAGAGCGGGTGCGAACAACAGGACTGGCATTAGCGGGCTGGTAGGCGGATTTAGTCATTGATCCGGCTCCCATCCATCATTTTTAACAAATTTTTCCAATAAGTCATCGGTGAAGGCCGCTGCCAGTTCTGCGCTTTTATCAGCGGCTGCCTGCGCACCATCCCCCGTTACCGTTAAAGGGTCACTTTTGCGCCAGCCTTGCAGATAGGCATCACTATCATGGGCTTTACTGCGCATGGCGGCGCGGTCAATGGCTTCCTGAAACCGGTCGGGCAGCAGGGTTTTTGAAGCCTTTCGCCCCGCCTTTGCCACCACTTGTGAAGGGATATCCCGCCAGTAAATAATGCTCATCTTCATAGATAGCCCCTTGTAACTTTCGGCACGCGCACCGATGACAGAAAATCATCAATTTTACCTAATCCGGTTTCTTTCAGTACAAAATCCAGCCCCAACCGCCGTGCCGCCTGTTTTGCCTGACCTATGCTGTCATCGCTTGGCAGTTGCGCCAGATAGACAAGACGGCTGTAATTTCCGAAATAGCTGGAAAGAAGCTCCGGATGGCTGTCCAGCCCCAGCCCTTGCCATACCAGCCGGTCGAAATGCCGAACCAGAAAATCTGTCAGATAGAAAGTCCCCGGCTCTTCTTCGGCAAGCCGGTCAAAATCATTCGACCCTGAATAAAATTCGTAACAATGGGCACCGGCGATACGGCTGGCCCCTTCTTCGGCCAGAACCTCATCGATCTTTCCACCAGTTCCGCAATCCCCGTACAGAACCAGAATATCCGTATAGGCAGACCGGTTCTCCCGAATTTTCTGCCGCAGCAGGTCAGGGATCAGCGCCGGCGTATTATGCAGCTTGGCCGGCAGACAACTCAGCGTCACATGGCGCAGCCCGTCTTGTTGCAGAACGGTGCGTGCCTCGGATGCCAAGGCACCGCAGGCAATCAGTAATGTGGCGGGCGGGCGTTCCATAAACATCGTCCGGTACTCACGCCGCAGCCCGTTCAGCGATTTTCTGTTTCGCCAGCTCCACCGTCATCGCCGCATCCCGGCCATAAGCATCGGCCCCAACGCTATCGGCAAATTCCTCGTTCAGCGGCGCACCACCGACCATAACAATATAGTCATTGCGAATACCCTTCTCGATCATGGCATCCACCACCACCTTCATATAGGGCATGGTCGTGGTCAGCAGCGCCGACATGCCGATAATATCGGGTTTATGCTCTTCCAGCGCCTCGAGATAATTTTCAACCGGATTGTTAATACCGATATCGATGACTTCAAAACCGGCACCTTCCATCATCATGATTACAAGGTTCTTGCCGATATCATGAATATCGCCCTTGACGGTGCCAATGACCATTTTACCGGTTTTGGGCGCATCTGTTGCCGCTAGTAACGGTTTGAGAATACCCATCCCCGATTTCATGGAATTGGCGGATAGCAGTACTTCGGGCACGAACAGAATGCCATCCCTGAAATCGACCCCAACGATGCGCATACCTTCGACCAGTGCTTCGGTCAGAACCTTGTAAGGTGCCCAGCCGCGATCCAGCAGGATTTGGGTGCCTTCGACAATCTCGTCTGCCAGACCATCATAAAGATCGTCATGCATCTGTTCGACAAGTTCTGCGTCACTCAACGCCGATAAATCGATATCATCTTCATCCATGATAGTCTCTCCTACATGTCCATCCACTAAAATCAAGATCGAAGGCTGTTATTGTCAGGGTCAAACGCAGACTCTTCGATAACCACCGCCGTGTATTCCTCGCCCAATATGGTGACAGTAAGTTCTGCACCGATCGGGGCAGTTCCCGTTTTCACATACCCTTGTGCCAGGGATTTTTCGACCCAATGCCCGTAAGCACCGGCAGTCACCCGCCCGATCATTTCACCTGCGGCATTGATAATCGGCTCGTTGCCAAGGGCATCGGCGTCAGTTACACCCAGAATTTCAAGGGCAACAAACTGGTTGGGAACACCGTCTTCTTTCTGTTTGATCAGGGCATCCCTACCAATAAAGTCGCCTTTATCGAGATGGACAAACCGCTCAAGCCCAGCCTCAAAAACCGAATATTCACGGGTTAGATCCTGCCCCCACATGCGATAGTTTTTCTCCATCCGCAAGCTGTCCATAGCCCGCATTCCGCACATTTTCAGCCCGAACTCTTCGCCTGCCGCCGTCAAGGCATCATAAATATGGTTCTGGTATTCGATGGGGTGATGCAGCTCCCAGCCCAGATCACCGACAAAATTGACCCGTAGCGCCCGGCACGGGGCAAGTCCCACGGTAATATGTTGGCCAGTCAGCCATTTAAAGCCGTCATTACTTAAATCAACATCGGTAATTTTAGACAGGATATCGCGGGCCCGTGGTCCCGCCAGCACCAGCACACCATGTTGTGTGGTCACATTATCCAGACGCACCGACCCATCCTTGGGCAGGTTCTTGGTCAGATAATCAAAATCAAAGCGTTCTGCCGAGCCGGAACTCACCAGATAGTAGCTGTTGGGTGCATCCTTCATAATGGTGAATTCTGACCGAATGCCCCCTTTTTTGGTCAGGGCATGGGCAAGGTTGATACGGCCAATGCCTTTGGGCAATTTACGGCACACCAGCCGGTCGAGATATTGCTCGGCACCGGGACCGGAGACCTGAAATTTGGAAAATCCGGTAATGTCGATCAAGCCCGCATTCTGGCGCAGATTTTTCGCTTCATTGCCCACATGCTCGAAATAGTTTGACCGGCGGAAACTCCACACGTCTTTTCCCTCAACGCCTTCGGGGGCGAACCAGTTGGGCCGCTCCCAGCCATAACGCTGGCCAAAGACAGCGCCGCGCGCCGCCATCCGGTCATGGCACGGGCTTTGTTTCAGCGGACGGCCTGCACTGCGTTCCTCGTCCGGATAATGGATGACGAACACATGCTCGTAACATTCTTCATTTTTAAGTTTGGTATAGGGTTTGGTGGCATAGGCCCCGAACCGGCGCGGATCCACATCCATCATGTCAATGCCCGGCTCGCCTTCGGTGATCCATTCCGCCAACTGCCAGCCGGACCCGCCAGCGGCTGTCACGCCAAAACTATGCCCTTCATTAAGCCAGAAATTTTTCAATCCCCATGCCGGACCGATCATCGGGCTGCCATCGGGGGTATAAGCGATGGGGCCATTGACGATATCCTTGATACCGGCATTCTCGAACGAGGGAACCCGCTTGATGGCCGCCTCCACATGCGGCATCAACCGTTCCAGATCACCGGGGAACAGGTCTTGCCCAAATGTTTCAGGAACCCCGTCCACAAAGCAGGCAGGCGCGCCTTTCTCGTACGGTCCCAGAATATAGCCCTGCCGTTCTTCGCGCAGGTAATAAGAGGCATCACTTTCGCGCAGCACCGCCATTTCAGGCAATCCCGCTTTCTTGCGGGCCACCAGTTCGGGAACTTCATCGGTGATAATATATTGATGTTCCACCGGAATAACCGGAATATCCAGCCCGACCATGGACAGGGTTTGCCGCGCGTAATTGCCGGTACAGCTAACCACATGTTCGGCGGTAATATCGCCCTTGTTGGTTTTGATCAGCCATTCATCATTGGGTTGCTGTTCAATAGACAGCACTTCGGTTTGCCGGTAAATGCTTGCGCCGTTATTCTTGGCGCCGATGGCCATGGCATTGGTCACATCTACAGGCGCAATATGGCCGTCATCGGGATGGTATAATGCTCCGACCAGTCCGTCTGTGTCTATCAATGGCCATAATTGCTTGACCTCGGCGGGGGTGATGATTTCAAAGGGCACACCGATGGTGTTGGCCGTGCCGCAATATTTCAGATACTCATCCATGCGCTCTTTACTATTGGCAAGGCGTAGATTGCCGGTCACATGAAAGCTCACATTCTGTCCGGTTTCGGCTTCAAGACGCTTATACAGATCAACACTGTATTTATGAATTTTCCCGACGGCGTAGCTCATATTGAACAGGGGCAGCAAGCCCGCCGCGTGCCATGTGGAGCCAGCGGTCAGTTCTGTCCGCTCCAGAAGCACCACATCCGACCAGCCTTTTTTCGTCAGGTGATATAAAGTACTGACCCCGACAACACCGCCCCCGATGACGACAACCCTTGCATGTGATTTCATTTTTACACCCTTATGCGCTACTGCGCCCTTCACCAAAATGCTCCATCCCTTGAAGCAAGGGTGAACTCCTGTCCCGCTCCCCGCTAACCAAATCACGACATTCGCTGTTTCTAATGCGTCATCATTTTAGCGCAGAAAACAGCGGTTTTTACCACTGTTCCAAATGCGCCAAATGCACCCACGAAAAAGGCGGCTTTGTGCTAGTGGTAATTTTCCCACTTGTTTAAATGGATCAAACATGTCCGGTATCCGGACAGCACCTAGCGGGAGATCAGTATGACAGACGCACCTTCAGGCAGAAGCGGACGGCGCGGCAGAAGCGCCCGGCGCGCGGCGCGGCAAAGCAATAACGCCCAGTCCATTCCCTATATTATCCGTAAAATCCCGCTGGCCAGTTTCACCAGTGACGAAGCGCTTGAAATCATCGAGGCCAATGCCGATACCATTTTGCAGGAAATCGGCATCAGCTTTATTGACGATGCGGAAAGTCTGCAAATCTGGAAAGATGCCGGGGCTGATATTAGCGGCGAGCGGGTGCGTTTTCCCAAGGGGTTATGCCGCGAGCTCCTGAAAACCGCCCCGTCCGAATTCACCCAGTTTGCCCGCAATTCAGCGCGCAATGTGCAGATCGGTGGTAATAACACCGTCTTTGCTCCGGTCTATGGCCCGCCTTTTGTCTCCTGCCTTGATAAGGGGCGGCGCTATGGCACCATCGAAGATTTCCGTAACTTCGTCAAGCTGGCCTATATGGCCCCGTCCATGCACCATTCGGGCGGTACCGTGTGCGAGCCGGTGGATTTACCGGTCAATAAACGGCATTTCGACATGGTCTACAGCCATATCAAATATTCCGACAAACCGTTCATGGGATCGGTAACAGCGCCGGAACGGGCGCAAGACAGCGTTACCATGGCCGCCCTCGTCTTCGGGGAAGAATTTGTGCAAAATAACTGTGTCATGCTCAACCTGATCAACGCCAATTCACCCATGACCTTTGATGCTACCATGCTGGGGGCACTGAAAGTCTATGCGCGCAACAATCAGGCGGCGGTGGTCTCCCCCTTCATCCTGTCCGGTGCCATGAGTCCGGTCAGCCCCGCTGGCACCCTGTCACAATTACTGGCAGAAGCCCTCGCCGGTATGGCCCTGACGCAATTGTTAAAACCGGGCACACCGGTAGTTTTGGGCACCTTTGTCAGTTCCATTTCCATGCAGTCAGGTGCCCCCACCTTTGGCACACCGGAATCATTGCTGGTTCTGAACGGTGCGGCACAGCTGGCACGGCGCCTGAACATTCCGTTCCGCTCCGGTGGCTCGTTCACTGCCTCCAAACTTCCCGATGCACAAGCAGCGTCTGAAAGTGCGCAAACCTTGCAAATGACACTGACATCAGGGGTGAATTTTGCCCTGCATGCGGCGGGCTGGCTAGAGGGCGGCCTTTGTGCCAGTTACGAGAAATTTGTTATGGATATGGATCAATGCGCAATGATGGAAGTTCTGGCGCGCGGCATCGAGATTGACGAGAATGCACAAGCCATGGATGCCATTCGCGAAGTTGGCCCCGGCGGTCATTATCTGGGCTGTGCGCATACACAACGCAATTTTGAAACCGCTTTTTACCGCTCCAGACTGGCGGATAACAATTCGGTCGAACAGTGGGAGGCCGACGGCTCCAAAGACATGGCGACCCGCGCCAATGCGCTCTGGAAACAGATGCTCAGCGAGTACGAAGCCCCGCCCCTTGATCCAGCCATAGATGCGGCATTGCTTGACTATATGACCCGCCGCAAAGAAAGCTTCGCAGACTCCAATATATAAAAGTACCATATTTAACGAATATCTGATATGTACCGCTTTATTGATCTGTAATTAATGTAATTAGTAGATGAAAATGCGGAAAATACTGTTCAGACAGTTAAAACAACTTGTTACCATAACACCTATTCTATTTTTTTCGACGCTGCAATATGTGGCTTCTGCGGAGATAGTTTCGGTTGGGCTTACATCTGTCCAGCCTCCGCTCGTTATTGATACCCGCACAAAAAAGGGATTGGTCTATGATGTCCTGGATATTCTGAACAACTTTCAGGATGACTTTAAATTTGTCGGCAATTTCTACCCCCCAAAGCGTTTGCTCGCGGAATATGATACTCTCGGTATTCACATGATAGCTTTCAACGATGTTAAATGGGGATGGGCACAGAGAAAGGGCGTTGGCAGCCTGACACTGACAGATGGACGGGATTTGTTCTTTTCACTTAAAAAGGGCATAAAAAGAACGCCCAAAGGCGGGCTGACAGCGGTTTCTGGCTTTCACTATGCCTTTGCCGGTTTTGATCCCGTCACCCTGCAAAACATGCCGAATGTCAGCCTGGTCATTGACGAACCTGCCGTCATTAAAATGCTTGTAAATGGCAGAACCGAAAAAGGAATTTCAAGCGAAACATACCTGAAATGGCTTTCTGTCTCGGACCCGGGTACATTTTCCATGCTGCAAATAGAGGAAAAAGAAGATAACCGCTATAACCGGCAACTGGTTGTCTTTCCTTCATCCCCAATTTCTATAGATCAACTGAACGTTTTTCTGAACAACGCAAACGTACGAACAGCACTCGCCAAGGCATTCAAAAAATATGGATTATCACCGCCGCCGCTTAAATGAAAGTTATAGCCCTCCTTTCTGTAAGAATGATTGTTTTTAAGAAAATCTTAAAGACCGCAAGTGTAAAAATATAGTGCTTTTCAATCTTGGGCGTATAATCTGCAATGAATTCGACCGAAGTATTTCTGAATGGGTTGAGGATAATTGTATTGCTGTTTGCACTGCTGTACTTTCTCAGCATCCGCCGCAAACTTCCCCGCTCGGATGATGGAATTTTCCTGATACAACTGGGTTTTACCCTGCTTTGCATTGCCTCGACTTTTAATTTGATAATTAACGTCCCCTCCCTGTTGCAAATGCTTGGATTAACGCCCTATCGGGAAGCAGTACGGATGCTCTATAATGCCGTCGGCTATCTTGGCGGCATCCTTCTGGTTATGCTGGGGCTCGTTCACTGGAGCAAATCGGTTATCAGGCTAAATGACGAAATGTCCCAACGCATAGAGCTTCAAGAACAGCTTGAAAGTAAAAATATACAGCTGGGCAATCAGGCCCGTGAGCTTGAATTATTAACGGTCGACTATATCGACCAGCGAGAAATCGCCATACAGGCTGAACAGACCAAAACCGAATTTTTACGCAATACCAGCCATGAATTACGAACCCCGCTGAATGCCGTTATCGGATTTTCCGAACTTATCAGGGATGACATCCCGGCCACCAGGGAACAGCGATCAGAATATGCAAAAATGATACTGAGCTCCAGTCATAGGCTACTGGAGATTATAAACTCTATCCTTGAAATGGCCCGTATTGATACAAAGCAATATGTCCCCGATCTTCTGCCATCAAACATTTGCCTGATCACAGACCAGATTATCAAACTTCTAACCCCGACGGCCCAACGAAAAAGCATATCCTTGTCTATTCGCTGCCCCGAAAAAGAGGAAATACTTGCTGTCTTTGATCAAAATGCCACTCGTCAGGCGCTGATGCATGTGTTAGACAACGCCATTAAATTTTCCAAAGAAAACGACACCGTGGAAATTAGCATCAGTGACACTGACGCCCATTATATTGTTGTTTCAGTCCGTGATAACGGGCCTGGTATATCCCCCAAACATCTATCGTCAATTTTTGATGTTTTTGCCAAGGCAGAAAGCTCGCTCACCCGTGCGAATGAATCATCCGGCCTTGGCCTGACATTCTTCAAAAAACTGGCCGAAATTCAGGGAGGCAAGGTTCAAATTGAAAGCGATGGAAAATCAGGAACAACCTGCAAGCTGTTTCTGCCCAAACTTCAACCATCAAGTTCTGACTGCACCCGGCCATCCAAATCAACTTAGCGGAGTGATCCAAACCCGCTATTGTTACGGACATGCGCAATTGTGCAAGCCTCGTCCAAGGGAACGCAGACAATATTCTGTTTACTTTCGGCCCAGTCATTTCCGGCTTTTTGTGAGCTAAAGAAGTGAATGTGGCAACAAAAATTATCCTGTAAATCGCTCTTATAAACATCTATTTCCGGCATCACAAAAGAGACAAAAATATCCATATGAGATGCCGTTAATACAGTTCCCTGCGACATGGAAATACTGATTTTCTCTCCTGTTTGGGGGCATTTTGACGTCACTTCAATCTGACTATTCAACAGACCGGACAGGAACAGACAATCAAACGCACACCACGTATATAGCTGCACGCCATCAGCAATCAGTTGATGCCCCGTCGGGGTCAGGGTTAGTCCACGATATGCCGTAATTGCCCGGTTTGTATCATATTCAATATGAGACCCTGGCAGTTTTTCAATCACTTTTTCAACCGTCGATTTTTCTACCTCTGAGACCAAAGACAAATCATCAATAGAGACAGGGCGGCCCCTAGCCAGCATTTTGTATAAGGTCAGTAAAATCTTTTTTGATTCTTCCGTCCCATTAGGGAACAGGTCTGAATTTTCAAAATATCCAACTAACAATTCATAAGAAGATAGTGCATTCATTTTAATTTTCCCAGTTCAATCAGTCATCAAAACGTCTTTGACCTTCTCGGCAATCTCTTTAAGAGAGAAAGGTTTCGGCAAAAATTCAATGGTATCAATGTCAAAATTCAGATCTTTTCGAAAGGCATCTTCTGCATAACCCGAGATGAAAATCACCTGTAAATCCGGTTTTTGCAGGGTTATATTTTTAACCAGCGTCGGGCCATCCATATTGGGCATCACCACATCGGTAATCAGCAGATCGATAACTCCCTCATACTTCTGGGCAAGATCAAGAGCGGCCTCGCCACAATCAGCCTGCAAGACCTCATAGCCTTTATTCTGCAACGCCCTTGCCGCAAACAGACGAACCGGGTCTTCATCTTCAACCAGTAAGATCGTACCAACACCGGATAGGTCCTTATGGGTTCTCTGCGGTTCAATAACCGGAAGGCTGGTCCCTTGCTCAACTTTAGCATGGCGGGGCAGCAAAATTTCAAAAGTAGTGCCGCTCTCGTCACTTTTTTCAACAAATATAAAGCCACCGGTTTGCTTGATGATACCGTATACGGTACTCAACCCCAGACCGGTGCCCTCGCCAACTTTTTTGGTGGTAAAGAACGGATCAAAGATTTTGGCAACCACATCATCGGGAATACCTGTGCCGGTATCACTCACTGTTATGCGAATATATTCGCCTTCGGGAACCAGCTCATGGGCATCAACGCCCCGCGTGCGGACCACAAAATTCTCTGTTTTGAATGACAGCTTACCCTCGCCGCCCATGGCATCACGGGCATTCACCGCCAGATTGATAACCACCTGCTCAAACTGGCTCGGATCAACTTTCACCAGCCACAAATCCCGCTCATGCTTGATTTCAAGCTCGATGGCTTCACCAATCAGTCGCCGCAGCAAATTGGATAATTCCGCCAGAACTTCGGTCAAATCTGTCACTTTCGGGCGCAGGGTTTGCTGGCGGGAAAAGGCCAGCAACTGCCGGACCAGCCCGGCAGCACGGTTGGCATTCTGTTTAATCTGGCTAATATCGGAATAGGACTGATCGCCCACCTGATGGCGCAGCAACAACAGATCACAAAACCCGATCATCGCGGTCAGAAGGTTGTTAAAGTCATGGGCGATACCGCCCGCAAGTTGCCCAACCGCCTGCATTTTCTGGCTTTGGGCAAACTGAACCTCCAGCTGGCGCTGGGCCGAGGTATCAATAATATGGATCAGCATGCTGTCGGTACTGCCATCCGCCCCTTCCACACCACTAATATAAAAATTGGCAATGCGGTCGCCGCCTTCAAGTTTGACCTCGACCGGTTTGGGCGCCAAATCACTCGCCGAAGTTTGGGCCAGTTTTTCATTCAGGACTTCCCGATCTGACTCCATGACCATTTCACTGACATGGCGTCCAATGGCACTGTCTACAACAGTCTCCGTCATCACCCGGAATGCCGGATTACCTTCAACCACCACACCGTCCGCATCCAACAGGACAATACCGATGGGGGCCGCTTCAAAGAAACGCCGGAAATGTTGTTCGGCACTTTCAACCCGTTCGCGCCATAACTGTTCCTGCAACAATTCACGCACCACACTGCGTGAGCCGATAACATTCCCTTTTTCATCATGAACAATGGTCTGGGTGATATGAACCGGTAAAACAGTCCCGTCGCGGCGGCAAAGCTGCAACTCACCCTCATAGCGGTGTTCACCGTCATTCATCCCGTCCATCAGACTTAATTGCCGCTCGTCCCCGGTAATCACAAGATCAGAGAACGTCACGTTCCCTTCGGACAGTTCCCGTTGATGATAGCCCAGCCATTCGGCAAAAATACGGTTTACAAACTGCACCTGCCCGCGATTGTCGAGTGAATAAAATCCGACCGGGGCATTGTTGAAATATTCAGACAGTTTCTCACGTTCACTGCGTTCAACTTCTTCAATTTTATGCTGTGTTGTGGTTTCAGCAACATACCAGATGATCTTTCCCGGTACCGATTTAATAGAATGGGCCAAAACAGCGAGCCATCTGCCATCACCGGTTTTAAGCTCCACCCGCATATTGGGCGCATTTCCGCTTTTAGCCGCATTATTCAATGCTTTGAGCTGTTCGCGAGCGGCGATGCTATCACTCATCACGTCAAGAAGGGTTTTATGTCCTGCTTGTCTGTCAATGCGCAAGACATCAAAATAAGCGTCATTCGCCAGAACGAACTCACCGTCTTTTGTAGTCATCAATCGCCCTTCAGGGCTCGACGAGATAAATTCGGCGATCAAATCCATCTCACCGGATGCGGCCCGTTGCAGGCCGTAAAAAATCAGATACCAAAGGCCTAATCCCATGGCAGCCAGCACCATGACGCTCAAAATTGACATATTAAGCAAGCTCATTTCACGGCCAAGCAGCGCCGCGATTACAATCAGGGTCGCCACCAGAAAATAGGCTGCGGCCAGCTGCCGTGCATCTACACCTAAGAAGAACCGCCGATCCATTCGTCTTATTGGACGTTTTTCTGACCCCATACCCGTCATTTTTCCTTTGTTATTTCTTTTTCAGTCGCATGACATAGCCGATAATCTCGGCCACCGCACGATAATGTTCATACGGAATTTCCTGTTCCAGCTCACAAGACGCATAAAGTGCCCGGGCCAGAGGGGGATTTTCCACGATAGGTATTTCATTTTCGTTAGCAATTTCACGAATTTTCAAGGCAATATTATCTTGCCCCAACGCGAGCACAACAGGAGCCGGATCAGCCGCCTGGTCATAGCGCAGCGCAACCGCATAATGGGTTGGATTGGTCACAACTACATCAGCAGAGGGCACCGCCTGCATCATCCGCTGACGGGATCGTTGCAGGCGCAAAGCCCTCAAGCGGGATTTGATCATGGGATCGCCTTCGGATTGCTTGTTCTCGTCCTTGATTTCCTGCTTGGTCATCCGCTGATCTTTGGTAAAATTATAGCGCTGATACATAAAATCAAGGCCCGCAATAGCTGCCATCACCGAGGACACCCCCAACAACAATCCCAAAATTTGTGATTTCAACAACGCCAGCACCCCTGCCACGTCGTAGGTCATAACCAAAGGCAGTGTTTCCATTTTGGGTACAACAATCAGAAATGCAATGCTACCCACGAGGATGATTTTAAGGATCCCCTTCAAAAACTCGACAAATGATTTCATCGAAAACAGGCGCTTGGCACCGGAAAGTAATGATATTTTGCTTAGCTTCGGTATCAGTTTTTCAGTGGTCAGAATAGGACGATGTTGAATAACCGCACCGAGGAAGGCCGATAGAAACAGGATACCTAAAACCGGCAAGAAGACCCCGCCGACAGTATAAACCAAACCTCTAAAAATATCTCGTAAGCTTACGATATCAAAAGAAACTTCTTGTGGCCGTTCAATCAACCAGAACATCTCGGATGTAAGGTTGACGCCCAATCCGCCAAAGAAATACAAAACGACCAGAGCAATCCCCATGGTCATGAACATATGGCCTACTTCTTGTGATTTGGCCACGTCACCTTTTTTATGGGCGTCTTCAAGTTTCTTCGACGTCGGGTCTTCGGTTTTTTGAGCATCATCCTGATCATCAGCCATTTACCCACCCCCGAGAAAACGGATTAACGTTTCTTCGTAATAGTCTATAAACAACGTGATACTGCCACCAACCGTTATAGAGAGAACGGCAAATGCCAGCATGATTTGTAACGGCATGGCGACAAAGAAAATCTGCACCTGCGGCATCAAGCGATTAATCAGACCAATCCCGATATAAAAGGTCAACCCATATACCAGAAACGGGGCGGATATTTGAAAACCCAGTTTGAAACTGCCCGCCACAAACCCGGATACCAGATCCGCTATATCCCCGAACGGCGGCAATTGGCCCACAGGAAACAACGTGTAACTGGCATAGGTTCCTTGCAAAAACAGATAATGTACATCCGTGACAAAGATCATTGTCATACCCACCAGTGTCAGGAAACTACTGGTAATTGCCCCTTGCGTCATTTGGGCCGGATCAAAAAACTGGGCCGCCGATAATCCGGATTGCTGGGCAATAACAGTACCGGCCACATGCAGGGAGCTGACAGCAATACGTAAAGCCCCCCCGATAATCAGTCCGACGACAACCTCTCCTCCCAGAAGAAGGAACAGGGCGATAACCGAAACTGGCTGCTCCGGTAGTTTGTCGGCCACAAATTGTGTCACCAGGAATGAGACAGCAAGGGCAAGTGACAACCGTACTCTTGGCGAAATAAATCCTTCACCAAATCCCGGTGTTACCATGAACATGGTTCCAAGGCGTGTAAAGACGAGAAGAAAAGCAAAAATATTAACAGTGAGGAATTCGTTCAACATTCCGGGTCAAGCCCTATAATGCCGAAATACGTTGGGTAATCTGCTCCATCAAGTCAATCATCGACGAAATCATAAAAGGAAACATGACGATCAAGGTTAGGAAAATTGCCAGAATTTTGGGGGCAAAAGCCAGAGTCGGCTCCTGAATTTGAGTCAAGGCCTGAAGCAAAGCAACGACCAGCCCAACGCCCAAGGCCATTAGCATCACCGGCGCAGACACCTGTAACAACACCCAAATTGCTTCACGCGTCACATCGACAACATCGGTCGGTGTCATGTCTCACCCCTCGCCAAAATAAACTCTGTTTGACTAGATTGGCATTTTAATGATGTCTTGATAAGCCTGAATTACACGATCACGGACAGAAACAACCGTTTCCAAGGTTATTTCAGCATCAGACACGGCAGTTACGATTTCAACAAGCCCGGCATCACCGGTTAAAGATTGCAATCCGACCTTTTCAGACTCCATTCCGCTTTCAATCGCGGATTTGCCGGCATCACCCAGCAGTTCTGAAAAACTGGGCCCCGTTGACACTTCATCCGTGCCGACAGTCGTCCCGCTTCCCTTGTTATTGGCGGCCTGCTCAAGAGCTTTGGTATAAGCCTGTGTTGCCAGGCCTGCTGACTTGTCAATCATCTACATTACTCCAACCTTGATGTCCGTCATTCTAGCGCAACAAATCCAGTGTTTGCAAAACCATTCTCTTGGATGCTTCAATTGTCTTCAAATTAGCTTGATAGGACCGTTGTGTTTCTTTCATATCCATCAATTCAACCAGAGAATTCACATTGGGAATTTTTACATAGCCAGCCTCGTTGGCTGCGGGATGACTGGGATCAAACTTCAGTCCGAATTCAGATTTATCTTCAGTAATCTTCTCAACCTCGACTTTTTTGCTGCCTATTTCACGGTCCAGAGTATTTTTAAAGGTTATGATTTTACGCCGATACGGATCATCATCCGGCGTTCTGCCAACACTGTCCTTATTGGCGATATTTTCTGAAATAACGCGCATCCGCTCGCCTTGGGCTTTCATACCCGCAGCGGCCAGTTTCATTGATTTCAGAAGATCCATTTCAATCGCTCCTAATTACCGCGCCCGAGAGCAGTCTTGAGCATGCCGATCTGCTTTTTATAAAGCGACGTCGTCAATTGATATTGAATTTGCGTATCCGCAAGCTTCATCATCTGATCCTCAAGAACCACTGCATTCCCCGTTGGCGTTATCTCATAAGGTGTTTTATCCTGTTTGGGCCTGAACTCACCCTTGCCTCCAGTAGGCGTAATATGCTTGGCATTTGTCGTCGCCATCGCCACATCTTCTCCGGCTCGGCGGGCAACCAGTTCCTTGAATTTCTGAGGCTTCAAATCACCTGCCTGAAAACCCGGTGTATCTGCATTGGCAATATTCTGAGACAGCACAGCCTGACGTGCCGACAACCATTTCATACGGTCGGTTAATGCTGACAATAACGGGATATTTTTCAAACTCATTATTTTCTCACTATATCCGCTACAGAATTCTGTAAGCCTATTCTAGGCAAAATTGGTAAACAAAAAGTAAAGATTTTGTTAATGGTCAGCCTTGGGGAGTATCATCCTAAAGACCCACCGCCAGTCACCAGACACAAAAATGCCCCCGGAAACCGGAGGCATTCTAGACTAAAACCGTATGTGTGGAAAGGGTTATGCAGCTTCCCAAGCTTCAGGCTCATAGGATTGAATGCAAGTTGCAAACTTTTCAATCAGCGCCATAATGTCTTCGGAGGCTGTGCAGAGCATATCATCAACAGCCAGATTACCGTCAACAGCTTCGGCATCACAGGCCAGAAGCTCTTCTCGAACACTGTCTACGGCAACGACTTTGCGATATTCAAGCAGGCCGTCTACAGCAAGAATTTTCACCGCTTCTTCAAACAGGGCAACCGGTTTGTTGTCTTCCATAAAGCCGCGCATAAAACGGGCTGTTTGCGGGTTCGAGAACAAACGCGCCACATGGCGAGAGCCGCCGGGCACAATAATCGCATCAAAATGATGAGACATGGATGTTGGAAGATGCGCATTTGCCGGGAAGAAATGTCCCCAGTTACCATCATGCCAGCTATTAACAACGCCTTTTTCAGGAGAGACGATTTTGACTACCGCCCCGGTTTCAACAAGTGTTTTGTGCAAAGCCGTCATATGGGATTCTTCGAAACCGTTGGCGACAAGAATTGCGATAGTTTTACCGGTAAGCGTATTCTCCAGCTGCATAATGATTTATTCCTTTCAAATTCCAGCCGCGAAATTATGCGCCTGATACAATAATAAACAGACAAACCTGAGAACCGCCAAAGGGTCCGGCTGTGCGCCAGCCTCGCAAATGGCAGTTTCCAGTAATTGAAATGTCTGTTGCAAAAAACGAGATTAACAACCTCGTCAGCCCCCAGAACCAACCGCAAAGCGGCGTCCGGATGTCCGGCACATATGTACCAGCGAGCGGAACATAATCTTTCCCTAAACGACATGCAAGAGAGAAGTTGAAAACTTTTCAATTTGTGAGCAAATAACATTAGGCCTGAATAATAAGCATTCAGAATTCCAGCCTAAATCGTTTAATTCGGATTAAGGTTAATTTTTACTGTATTCTGTGCGCTCAGTATCATACATGTATATATGTTGTCATTGAATCGGGATATAACCACTAAATGGCTGAACGTCAAAATACGAGATCCAGCAGTTCCCCTGTTGCCGTTGCCCTGTCTCACGACAAGGGAACGACCAAGGCGCCTGTTGTCACGGCCACAGGTCGCGGTGCCGTTGCCGAGCAAATATTGGAGATCGCATTTAAAAACAATATCAAGGTTCGTGAGGATGCGGACCTTGCCCAGATTTTATCCGAAGTTGACGTTGACACCCCCATCCCCCTTGAGGCATTTGCTGCGGTTTCCGAAATTTTATCCTATCTTTATCGGGCCCAGAATAAAGACGAGGCGCGACCCGAGTTCGAAGCAACAGGAATACCCGATGACAATGAGTGAACAACTTAAATCCGATATTCAGATTCTCAAATCTGAATTGCAGATCAGCCTGACGGTGGCCGAGCAAGGATCGATTGTCGATATTTCCAGGATACCCGACCGTCTGGTCAATTTGCATTCCGGTGTTGCCAGACTGGATAAGCCAAACCAGCAGGCCTTTGGCCAGAGTCTGGAAGAACTTCTTCAACTCCTTGATAAACTGTCTCAGGAAATTCATAAAAAATACGAAGATATCAGCCAGCAAATCAAAATGCTGGACGAATAAGCCTGTTCCCTATTATGGTTTCAGCACCTGAAACAAGTCAGAAGACTTTATAAATGTCTGGTAAAATTCTTAGCTAGAACGAAACGGTACGTATGGATTTCCTTCTCTATATAAAATATCTGGTTGGTCTCATCTTCGTTCTCGGGCTCATCGCCCTTGTTACCTATGGTATCCGCCGGTTCGGACTTATCCCCGGAATTGAGGCAAAGAGTAAAGGCAAAAACCGGCTCAGGATCAGCCAGATGATCCCTGTTGACGCCAAACGAAGACTGCTCCTTGTCCGCCGCGATGATACGGAACATCTGATTTTGCTCGGTCCGGACGGTGATACGCTGGTTGAAACCGGCATAGCGGCCCGCAACAAAGAAACAGCAATGCCAAATGAAAAACAGAGCGGCTCGGATGAGATCACTGCCACAAATGATAGCCCCGATGAGACCGCAGAAATTGACGAGCCGCGGTTACCGATCCCCCTTCGCAGCCATAAAGGGGATGGGCAATGACATCCCGGCTTAAAAAAGGCCTTTCAAAGATTAGAGGTTTTCACATTCTGTTGGCCGTAACTGCCGCCCTGGGGATCATTGCCTTTTTTGTACCGGCAGAGGCGGTGGCCCAATCCCTGAACCTTGACCTTGGCGAAGCCGCGGGCCCGCTGACGGGGCGGATCGTCCAGCTTGTGGTTTTGATGACCGTACTCAGTCTGGCCCCTGCTATCCTGATTGTGACAACTTCTTTTACCCGGCTTATTGTTGTCTTGTCCTTGTTGCGCAGTGCACTCGGGGTTCAGTCCACGCCGCCAAATGTTGTGCTTATCTCGCTGGCCTTGTTCCTGACCGGGTTCATCATGGCGCCCACCTTCCAAGCAGCCTATCAGAACGGCTTGTTACCGTTGATTAATGAAGAAATTGATGAAACAACGGCGTTCGAGCGAGCCGCCATTCCGTTTCAGACCTTTATGCTCAAACATGCGCGCGAGAAAGACGTCTCCCTGTTCATGGATTTGAGCGCCACGGATCAAGTCGAGACACCAGAACAAATTCCGCTTAAAGTACTGATCCCCGCCTTTATGATCAGCGAACTTAAACGCGCCTTTGAAATTGGTTTTCTACTCTTTATCCCCTTTCTGGTGATCGATATGGTGGTGGCGTCTATCTTGATGTCCATGGGTATGTTGATGTTGCCACCGGTGATGATTGCCTTACCCTTCAAGCTGATTTTCTTTGTGCTGGTGGATGGGTGGAATCTGGTTGCCCGCTCGCTGGTTGAAAGCTATGTCAACGGTGCCCCGCCATCATAGCCAAGTGTGCCGGCCCTTAAAATAGGTCAGCCTTATTGACATATACTTTTGAATGAACCACAGTTGTGGCATATTCAAAGGATACCTTATGTCTGTTGCCTTCACCGCGCTGCTGTCTTATTCATTTATCAATTCCATAACCCCCGGCCCAAATAATATCATGCTGGCGGCATCCGGGGTAAATTTTGGACTTCGCCGGACGCTCCCCCACTTCGCTGGTGTCTATCTGGGATTTTTACTGATGCTGGCAATAGTCAGTTTGGGACTGGGGAAAATTTTCCTCACCTTTCCGATCATACAGCCAATTATGAAATATGCCGGTAGTGCCTATCTGCTATACCTGGCTTACAAGATCAGCCAGTCTGCCAGTTTAACAAACCTGTCTCTGGCCAAACCGATCACTTTTATAGAAGCCGCCCTGTTCCAGTATATTAACCCCAAAGCCTGGATCGTTGCCGGAACAATTCCCGCAGCCTTTGTTATCGGGGATGGCATCACCGGTACTGATATTGCCTATCTGGTGGTCGGGCACGCATTGGTCAGTTTGCCATCAATCCTGTTCTGGGTGCTAACGGGATCCCGTTTGAGCCGGTATCTGTCCAGTTATAAATCGTTGCGCGCTTTCAACCTGACAATGGCGCTCCTGCTCACAGGGACCGTCGCTGTCATTCTGACCAGTTAACGACTTGTTAATATTTTTCCCCTAAAAAGTGTATATTGTAATTTAAATATCCGTATAAAGTTTGTTTAAAATTTTACGTATCGGAGGTCCAGATGGCTTCAGTTATTGGATCCGCACTTGCCGGAATGCAGGCTGCCACAGCAAAAGTAACAGTTGCTGCCGGCAATATTGCCAATGCACAAACCGTTGGCACCCCCGGCGCTACGGGCAGCGATGCTGCCTATCGTCCGGTTGATGCTGTGCAGATTTCCGGTGCGCAAGGCGCGCCAGAAGTGCGCTATCAGGAACGCAGTCCAGCGACATCTCTATCCTATCAGCCATCAAACCCGCGCGCATCCGAAGACGGATATGTGGAAAGCCCCAATGTGGATCTGGCGACCGAGCTGATAAATACCAAAATCGCCCAGCGGACCTATGAGGCCAACCTCAAATCAATCATTACCTGGGATGAAATGCAGGCAACGCTGCTCGACATCAAATCCTGATACCAACAGCGCCGCCGCTCAATCTTGTAATTAGCCGCAAATACGCGCTTTAGCCGCTTTATATTCACCAACCATGCGCGCAACCATGTCCGCTGCCGCTGGAACTTCCTTGACCGCGCCAATCCCCTGACCGCAGCCCCAGATATCTTTCCATGCCTTCGCACCTGTATTGCCGCCAGAGCCGAAATTCATCTTGCTTGGATCGCTTTGCGGTAAATTGTCAGGGTCCATGCCGGCATTGATAATAGACGGCTTCAGATAGTTGCCATGAATACCGGTAAACAGGTTCGTATAGATGATGTCATCAGCACTGCAATCAACGATCCCCTGCTTATAGGCCGCTGCTGCATTGGCCTCTTTAGTGGCAATAAAGGCCGAACCCACATATGCCATATCCGCGCCCATGGCTTGCGCCGCCAGCACCGCGTCCCCTGTGGCAATGGAGCCGCCCAGTAGCAACAGGCCATCAAACCACTCACGAATTTCCTGAATAAGGGCAAAAGGCGATAAGGTTCCGGCATGGCCACCCGCCCCTGTTGCCACCGCAATAACGCCGTCAGCGCCTTTTTCGATGGCTTTTTTAGCAAAGCGGTTATTGATTACATCATGAATGACAATGCCGCCCGCTGCGTGCATGGCATCATTTACCGCCGTTACTGCACCAAGCGAGGTGATGGTGATCGGCACTTTATGCTTGGCACAAAGTTCCACATCCTGCATCAGCCGGTCATTGGATTTATGAACGATCTGATTAACCGCAAAAGGCGCCGCCGGAGTATCGGGATTGGCCTGATTATAGGCATCGAGTTCTTCAGTGATCCGGGTTAGCCACTGGTCCAGCACCTCGATCGGGCGGGCATTCAATGCCGGAAACGAGCCTACAATACCGGCCTTGCACTGAGCAATAACCAGATCGGGATTTGAAATAATGAACAGCGGTGATCCGATAACCGGAATAGACAACCTGTTTTCCAAAAATGTGGGCAATGACACGGAACGTCTCCTTTGATTTATTATTATTGAACAGATTGGAGCCATTTCAAGTTAGCTCTTTTCTTACCAGTATATATCCGTATAATCCATAAACGGACATATGTCCATATAGAGTTTCAATGACGGAATAACAGGCGAATGGCCCGAAGTGACGCCGTGCAAAACCGGCAAAAAATTATGGATGCGTTCTATAATGCCACGCGCAACGGCGATGCCCGTCTGCCGACCATGTCCGATATCGTCAAATTGTCGGGGCTAGGGCGCGGAACGGTATATCGGCATTTCCCCGATATGGGCGCCCTCGCCTTTTCCTTTATGTCCAAGGGCTATGAAGCATTATTCGCGCAAAGCCGTGACAGCTTGCGGACCGCCCGAACGCCGGAACAGTCACGGGCCGCCCTTGAAGATCATCTGTATCGCTTTCGCGCCTTCACCAAAGAAAATCTTACCTTGCTGACCACACCTGAAGTTGTTGTCTCCATGGGCTGCCAACTGGCCGAGGTCAGTCACCGGCAGGCTATTCGCCGGGCGTTACGCGACATGGCACAAATTGGTAAAGCCTCGCCGCAGATACTGGACAGCGCCACCGATATGATCGCCCGCATCGCCGAACCTTTGCATCTAAAAGCTGCCGGCATAACTCAAAATTCAGACGATCCACTGGCAAATGAGGCCGTGGCACTGGCGTTACAGATAGCGGATACCGTAACGAATAACTTTAGAAAAACAATGTAAGACTTTGTTATTTAATGCTGATCCTATAGTGGTTTTCCGGGAATTTGCTGCTCAATGCTTTCCTGTGCGGCACTGACTGCGGCCTGCTGCTCTTCTTGTGTCAACGGACGATCACTAACCACTTCCACCGTCACATTACGCGAGGCGAAGTGAATGCCGTTGGCTTCAAAGGCATCGCGGATTTGCTGATAGGCATCGCGGCGAATGGTCCATTGCTCACCGGGAACTGTCATAAATTTAACCCCGATAACCATATTGAACTCTTCCATACGGCGCACGCCCTGTGATTTTAGCGGCTGGATAATATGCTGCCCGTAATCCTCGTTCGCTTGAAGGTTGGCCGATACTTTCTTGATGATTTTCTTCACCAGCTTGATATCCGTATCAAACGGCACCCGAAATTCCAGTTTCATAATTACCCAGTCACGGCTGTAATTGGTCAGGGATTTAAGCTCGCCAAAGGGGATGGTATGCAAGGCCCCGCGATGATGACGCACCCGTAGCGAGCGGATCGAGACCGCCTCGACGGTACCGCGTAAATTCTCCATCTCGATATATTCACCGACACGGAACGCATCGTCGATCAGGAAAAACACCCCCGAGACGATGTCCTTGACCAAGGCTTGCGCGCCAAATCCCAAGGCGATGCCGACAACACCGGCACCGGCAAGCAACGGGCCAATATTAACCCCAAGCGATGACAGAATAATCAGGATAACCATCACCAGAATGGTCACCAGCAGGACTTTGCGGATCATTGGCAGCAAGGTTGCGATGCGCGCCTCTGGCCCCGGTGCCCGCCCGGGGATTGGCGGCTCGATCCGTGCCAATCGTTGATCAATCGCCGTTTTGATCGCTGTCCATAGCAATTCCGCCAGCAGCAAGGCAAAGACAATATCAACAACCAGCTTCAACGCCTTCTGCCCAAAAGTCGGGGTTACGGAATTGAGAATTTCCGATATATCCCACACCGATCCAAGGGCCAGAAAAGCAACTATCACCAGAAAAAACCGGACCAGACGATCTGCCAACGGGCGATAAAATTCAAATCTGCCAACCGGTGCCTCTGATGCGCTCTCGTCGTCCCCCTCGGTCGCAACAGGGGGTAGCGGTTTTTCAAGATGATTGAAAATATGGTCAACCACCAGATGCGAAAACCGGATCGCCGGAAACAGCAAGGACAGAATAATCAGTGTCCACATCAAGCTATCAAGCTGCAACGCCCATAACACAAACACCCCGAAAACCGGCAAGCTGTGCAAAACCGCCGGAAAATTACCCGGCACTGATCTCGCTATTTTGGAGGTTGCCGCCCCGTCACCTGTCCCTTTCGGCCTATCCGGTGTCAGCTGCCAGATACTGATAATAGACAGTATCATGACCACGGCCCCGACCGCGAATTCCACTCCGGTCAGAAAAACCGGTGCAAGTCCGGCTCGCGCCAGTGCCATTACCCCCAGATAGCCAACCAGAACAGCACTGCAAATTCCGATTATCCAGTTGAAAATTTTAGCAGCCGCAACCTTGCTGATGGGCAGCAACCGCACACCATTTGTTACCGGAGACAATATAAAAGCCGCCAGAATAATTACGAGCCGGAATATAATCAGGCTTATAAGGAGCGTCAGCACCGCATCCGCCACATTGGGGGACCATTTGAAACTGACAAAAAAACCAAGGCTGCCGAAAGTAAAAACAGCAATGCTGCCAAATAAAAGGCTGCCCCGCACGGCCAGAACTTTCAACAACGCGCCATATGTGTCAGGTCGGGACTGGCTGATCCGTTTCAGACTGCCCGACAGATATGCCCAATACAGCCATTCCAGCCCGAAGCCGCCAAACAGAAAGATAATCACGTAAATAGGCGTTTGCAGAAAATCCACCGCCGCCATACGCGTATCCCGAATGGCAATAAAGGCCGCCGGAAATTGCGCAAGGCCCAGAATAGCCTGTTCCAGCTCCCGAACCCGTGCCTTAACCTGTAATATGGCCGCCTGCACAGATGTTTCAAGCGGTGCCCCCTGCACTGTCGGCGTGTCTTTGACAGCTCCACTATTAGACAAGGTCTCTTTCAGTTTCTCAACCAGATCAGGATTGCTCAATAACCGCACAAGCTCTTGCATATCCTGCCCGGATGTTTGCTGCGCCTGGGTCTGTTCTTGCGCTTGCACCAGTCCGGTAAAGACTGTCATCCAGAGAACGGTAAACAAAACAAGAAACACTCTCATATCTTGCCTCCCGCAGTCGCAGATTCTGTGTCAGGCTCTGCATCTGCACACCCCCCTTGCGCGGCTTTAAGTGCCTCGCGCAAATCGTGAGGCTCCAGATAGGCGGGCAGCAAACGTTCGATGGACAACACCCCTTTCACCGGTATGATCTGACAGGCCAACCGGACATCCGGTGTCGCCCGGAACCGCGCCAGTGTTTTGGCCTCATCACGGGTCACCGGAGGCAGGTTTTCAGCGCCTTCCACAATACGGACCTGACAACTGCCGCAGCGCCCGTGCCCTCCGCACAGACTGGCATGGGGGACATGGTTCATGCGGCTGATTTCCAACAAGGTAAGCCCCGCCTTGACATCCAGCCGGCGGCCATCGGCATAACTGATATACAAGGATGCCTGATCTTTGCGTACACGGATATAGCGAGCCAGCAGAACCAGAGCCAGAATAGTAAAATATCCCCAAATTCCTATACTCTGGATCATCACCAGCTTGTTATATAACTCGGGCGCAGATGGTAATATTTTCAAGGCCTCTGCGGTCATGGCCGGGTCTTTATTAAGGGCAATGACCTCTTTGCCGGCCTCGACCATACCCAGTAAGGCCAGCAACGGGATAAGGATAACCAGCGGATAGACAAAGCCCGCAACCCGCGCCCACCACGACTGTATCCGCATCCAGATCACCAGCCCCATACAGCCATGTATCCACACAATAACAGTGACAATCACCTGCTTGAGGCCAAGAACCGGATCAAGCACCCAGAATAATGTCAACAACGAGAAATAGCTCTGGCGGGTTCCGGTCACCAGCGGGCTTAGGATTACCGCTAACATATGCCCGAATAACAACGGAAAAATAATCAGCCCCAAAACAAGCTGCACCAGATCGGTACGGCTCATGGACAGGGTATTACGGGCATAAAGGGCCTGCAACCCCAGCACAAGATGCGCCATAACCGAAAGCACAACCAGCATAACACCGGGTATAGTCGCCCAGAATACCAACATTATCGGCCGCGCGGCATCAAGCGCCTGTAGCGAAATCAGACCAAAAGACAGGTTGATGAGGTGCGATGTCAAAAATGCAAACAGGATAAGGCCTGATACCAGACGTATTTTCTGTGTCATCGTTATAAACCCCAAACCCCAGAATACCCTGATCGGGCAATACCAGACTCTAGGCAGCAATCAAACAGACGTCAATCACAGACGCGTATCTTCTCTCTAGCCCATTCACCATGCTCGGGTTTGCATTGCTGGCTATAGGTTTTGAAGACCAATATTATATGGTGCTAGCTGCGGAACGCGTAATATCAATTCAGTGAGAGACCCAGAGAGTGAGTGTAAGGTTTTACTTGCCCCGACACGCCTCTATGAAACTGGGGGCTTGTCTTATGATTTATCCGTGGCTTTCAAGTAAAAGGGAGTCACTGGCTGGCGCTCTGATTATGCCGACCAGTAGCGGCGGTAGGATCGAAAGGAGCTCGGTGATTTTATAATCCAGGCCCCGGCCGATGGTGGGCTTGGTATCAATATGTTGACAGTGAATATCACATTCCTCTTAGGCATTATGTCTCTGGCACTTTTTGAAGTGTATCGCATAAATCAAAATCTGGTCATTCAGCCTTCCGAAAATGAGTTTGATTAAGATGGACATTATCGATTGCAACCTGAATATAATTACTAAAGAGACTTTAAATATTGCAACCTGAATATAACTACTAAAGAGACTTTAAATATTGCAACCTGAATATAGCTACTAAAGAGACCTTAAATCTGGAAATAAAATAATGCCCGAAACACAAAATCGTGAAACACCTAACATGTCTTTCTTCCGGCAATGGGTCTGCAGTCCAAAAGAAGTTGGAGCCATATTACCCAGCAGTTCTGCGCTGGCCCATACAATGGCGGCACAAGTTCCGGTTATCGGAAACGAGACCGTTTTGGAATTGGGCGCAGGCATGGGTGCTATTACCAAAGCCCTCCTCCAGGCGGGCGTCTGCCCAAGCCGGCTCATAATTATGGAAAAAAACCCATCCATGACCAATGCCCTGCGCCAGCGTTTTCCAGACCTGTGTATTCTCCAGAAAGATGTCATGCGACTTACCCGTGCCATCAATGAAGAAGCGGGAACGCTTGCAATAAAAACCATCGTTTCAGGACTTCCGATGTTACTTTTTGACAATCGCAAGCAATATGCCATCTTGAGGCAAGTATTCAGCTTGTTAGCATATAATGGTTTTTTGATTCAATTTACATACGGGCCAATGTCACCCGTATCCAGGCAAGTCTTGTTGCGTCTCGGCATTCAGGCCAAAAGAGTTGCGTTTGTGTGGCGCAATGCACCGCCTGCTGTCGTGTGGAAATTAGAATTATCACCCTCGGTTATTGCTCAATGAGTGATGATCAATACAGTTGTATAATTGGAAATAGCCATGAAAAGATTGTTGATTGAGGATGGTGTAGATACGGCTGCTCACATTGTCAAAAGTCTGTAACAACATGGGCATGTTGTCGATCATTCAATACCAACTATTATCATCCCAGCATGTCGGGCAGGAACATGGCGATGGCCGGAAAGGCAACCAGCAGGGCGATCATGACGAACATGGCGATGACAAAAGGGATGACACCGATGATCACATCACTGATCGGGCCTTCTTTGCGAATGCCTTGCACCACATACAGGTTCAAACCGATGGGCGGGGTAACAAGCGCGGTTTCGATCAGTATCATCAGCAAAATGCCGAACCAGACCGGGTCATAGCCTTGAGCGATGATGATCGGGGCAATGATCGGGATTGTGGTAATCATCAAGGTCAGGGTTTCCATAAAGAAGCCAAGGATCACATAAAACAGGATCACCGCCAGCAACGTCTGAAAGCTCGACAGGCCAAGGCTGGCGATAAAATCGGTCAGCTGCGAGGTCAGGCCAATCCCCGCCAACACAAAATTGAGGAAATAAGCGGCAATGATAATCAGCATCACCATGGCAGTGGTGCGCATGGCCCCCTCCACCGCTTCTTTAAGCATCGACAGGGTCAGGCGCCGATAACCCGCCGCCAATATCAAGGAAGCAATCACCCCCAAAGCCGCAGATTCAGTGGGTGTTGCCCATCCCAGATAGATCGAGCCAATGACCACCGAGAAAATAAACAACGGCGGCAACAAATCCTTCAGACCCCGTATACGCTGCGACCAGCTGACAGATATTTTCTCCCCGTCCCAGTCGCGCCGCACCAGACAGGCGATCAGCACCGTCAACATGAACAGCCCCGCCAGTGCTGCCCCCGGAATAATCCCCGCCAGATACAAATCCGGAATTGAGGTATCGGTCAGCGATCCGTAAATAATAATATTGATCGATGGCGGGATTAAAATACCCAGCGTTCCGCCAGAGGCCAGCGTCCCCAGAAACAGCCTTTCGTTATATTTATTGGCCCGGATTTGTGGTTCGGCCAAAGTGCCGATGGTCGCCGCCGTTGCCACGCTGGATCCTGACGTCGCCGCGAATAATGCGCTTGCCCCCACATTGGAATGCATCAGGCCGCCGGGCAACCATGTGAGCCAGTAACTCATGGATCGGTACATGCGCTCGGCAATGCCGGTTCTGAGCAACAATTCACCGAGCAAAATAAACAGCGGGATCGCCACCAGCAGAAATTCAGTGCTTGTGGACCAGGCAATTTCCCCCATGGCTTTATGCAAGGGCATGAAGGAATAACTGTAATTAAGGACAAGGGCCAGCAGCGCCAATGTAGCCGCAACCGGAATGGCCAGTGCCAGAAATCCCACGAGAACACTTACCGTCATTACCAGCATGGTCGCCTCCCTTTTCGGTCCTATATAGCAGCGTCAGCAGACAGTGTGCCCTTGGGGGCGTTCAAATCTGCGCGGCTGACGGCTTCAATTTCACTTTGTAATTCTTCATCCACCGACAAGGTGCCAGCCATTTCATTGATTTTGGCAAAATCTCCCGCCAGCAATGCTTGAAAGGCACGGGCCAGCAGCAACGTGACGGTCAGGCTGAAAAAAGCCAGTCCCAACAACCACAACCCTTGCGGAATCCACAGCGGTGTTCCAATGGGTGTGTTGGCGGTAGAACCGAAATCCCAGGATGTTTCCCAAACTCCGAACGCATACCATGTGAGAAGCCCGGCAAAGACCTGCATCGATGACAGTGACAAAATATCGAGCAAGGCACAGACACGCTTTGGCAGCAACAGATACAGGGCATCAACCCGGATATGGGCACGGTGCAACAATGTAAAGGACAACGCCCAGACAGTGCTGATCGCCAAGGCATAATTGGCCATCTCGTCCGCGCCGCCCAGACTAACCAGAAATACTTTTCGCAACACAACCTCGGTCCCAATGATAAAAGCGGCCAGCAACATCATTGCCCCGCCGCACCATGTTCCAATTTGTGACAGCTTCAAGCCGATCCGTTCCAGTTTTTCCAACATATTTCCATACCCCGTCAAAGTTTTATACCTTGTCCCGACTGGCCACATGTCCGGGAGTTGTCCGTAATGAACTGGACATGTGGCCGACAGGGAGACGTATAAACCCTAATTCACTTTCGCTGTCATACCGACAACTTTACCCACTGTATCATTCCATTTGGCAACACAAGCACCACCGCAGCGGTTCGCCCATTTGGGAACGATCACATTTTCCATGATATCGCGCAGCTTGGCTTTATCCACCGCAGATACCGGCACCAGATTAAGGGTCGCAGGATTACCGCCATCACATGGACCGCCGGTATTACAGGACAACCCGACCTTGGTTTCCTTGTCAGCTTCGGCCCAGACACTATTTTCCCAGGTACTGATTTCCTTACTCAGGAATTTCTGTACTGCAGGGTCAAGCTTGTTCCATGATTTCAGATTAACCCCGTGCATCACCATACTCCAGCCAACAGGCAGCGCATATAGATCGGTTGTCACCTCTGACCATTTGGCCAGATTACCGGACAATGCCCCGGTGATTGCGCAATCAACCACACCTTTTTGCATGGCCGGAACCACTTCACCGAACGGAATATTGACACCGGTGCCACCAACCGCATCGACAAATTCAGACAGGGATTTGGAGAATGTCCGGACTTTTTTGCCTTTCAAATCGCTCAAACCCGAGATTTTGCCGTTACAATACATCACTTGCGCATGGAACGGGAAAACCGCCAGCAACTTGATACCGTATTTTTTCTCGTACAGATCAGCCAGAACCGGCTTGTAAGCGTCTACCACTTTACGTGCCACATCGATATCGGCACTGAAACCGGCCAGATCAACCGCTTCATTTTCAGGATCGTCACCGGCAACATAACCCAGAACCGTTGAGCCGAAATCAATCACACCGGTTTTCATCAGCCGGAAAACTTCGCCGCCCTTCAGGCCCATTTCAGTAAAGGCCTTGATATCTGCAGTAACGGCTCCGTTTGAATCTGCTGGAATGGTTTTGGTCCAGAACGGCTTTTCGCGCTGCTTGTATATGGACAGGTTGGCCCATGTGCCCACCACATTCACTTTGGTTTTAGGCAAATTTTCTGCGGCACTCGCAATTCCGGATACAGCGGACAGTGCCAGGGCACCGCCAAGGATCAAGCCGCCACCAATTTTCATCACTTTTCTCATTTTCATGCTCCCACGCAAGTTTCAATAATATTGCTGCAATGTTCCGCCCGCCCAGCTTGGTATGTCGGTGATCAACATACTGCCCGGCGCATGGGTAATACAGATGGAGGGTTTGGCCATATGAATAGCCGCCTGAGGCGTAACCCCGCACGCCCAGAACACCGGTATTTCTGTGTCAGTTATGGGCACAGAATCCCCGTAATCTGGCTTGCTCAAATCCCGAATTCCTATTTGCAAGCCATCACCCAGATGGATCGGTTCCCCATGGGCGTAAGGATAACGGGAGGTAATCGTACAGGCCCGAATGGCATTGGCTGGTGCCATCGGACGCATGGAGACAACAACGGGGCCAGCAAACGGGCCCGCCGGAGTTGTTTGAATAGACGTGCGGTACATGGAAACAGTTTTATTGGTATCAATATGAGGCAAGCGAATGCCGTCTGCCAGCAAGGCTTCCTCAAAAGTAAAGGAACAGCCGAGCACAAAGGCCACATAATCAGGCTGCCATATTTCTGAAATATCAGTCACTTGACCTGCCAATTCGCCATTACGATATATATTATACAAAGGCAAATCAGAGCGAATATCGATATCCTCCCCCAAATTGCGCATCATCGGATCACCGGTATTGGAAACCCCGACCAACGGGCAAGGCTTGGGATTTCGCTGGCAAAACCTGAAAAAATCAAGGGCATAACCGGCAGGCAAAATAACCAGATTACCTTGCAAAAACCCCAGCCCAATTCCGGCCGTGTGTCCCGTATAGGCACCGGCACGAATAACCGCCCGCGCCCGTTCTGTGGATACAGCCCGCAGGTCATCAAAACCGTTATCGGCTGTCTTGCTATATTCAGATTGTGTCCCTGATACCTGCACCGTCTTGACCTCTCTGCCGCGTCGGGCCTTGTCCAATTAGGAAGAGGCACAAGGATTTCCCGATGCAGGCATTAAGTCCAATTGTTAATTTTTGTGGTTACTAATAAATTTTATTTATTAGTTAATAAAACCAAGGCAAACCCTGCCTCTCAAACTACACAGTTGCATTAAAACCAGCCAAATATCGTCAAAATTACCCTAAAAAACAGCGTGAAGACTATTGTGTTTTTTGCTGTTGCGCGTAATCCAGCGCTGCTTCACGAGCTAGAATTGCCGATTTTTCAGCCACCGGATCAAAAGGTGCCGCAGCATAAGACGCCGTAAAATTCAAATCCTCCGGCCCCCAGGAGGCCGACAATTCGATCAGGGTTCCTGCCTTTATTTCCGGGGCAATCATTTGCCGAGGCAAGGTGGCAATACCAATCCCCTCAATTGCCATACGCAAGCAGGCAGACAGGGAACTGGACGGGAACAGCCGTAACCGCCCCGTCCCGCATTCTTTAAGCCGTTTTGATATTTCCATAAACGGGCGTGTGTTGCGGGCATAGGTCAGCAGCGGATATTTAGCCAGATCTTCCGGATGTAAAACCTGCTGCGCATCAATATCAAGGTCGGGAGAGGCCACCCAGACCAGCGGAAAGGCCGCCAGTTCCAGATTGGTAATGCTGTATTCCGACACCGGCCCCAGCAAAAATGCCAGATCAAGGGTATGGGTCACCAACTCGTCCCGTAAATTGGCCGTCACATCCACCGATAGTTCCACGTCAATATCGGGATAGATATCATGAAGGCGGGCCAGAAAATGCGGCAAGATGGTATGGACAATTGTCTCGGACACGCCGAGGCGCAAAATACCGGCCAGCCGCGAACTGTCCCCCGCCTGTTCACGCAAATGATCGACGGCGCGCAAAACGCTTTCGGCGAAAGGCAGCAATTCCTGCCCCTTCGCCGTCAGATGGGTGGAGCCGGTATCCCGAACCAGCAACCGCACCCCCAGAGCGTCTTCCAACGCGGCAATCCGCGCCGAGATCGCCGGCTGGGTTGTGTGCAGTTTTTCCGCTGTTTTACGAAAATTCCCCAGCGTCGCCACCCACAGAAATGCCTCAAGCTGCCGAAGATTGAAACTCATCAACTCACCTGCTCAACAAAATATTCAAAATAAATATCAAATACAAATATTTTACCAATTGAAATTAAATTTACAGTAACCAGATAGTTAAATCAATGTTATTTATTTACATAACATCTGATTAATACTTATTAATTACTTATCTAATTTTAAAAAATATTATTTTTTAAGGACTTATATTATGCCCAAAAGAACAAAAATAACGGAACACGATAAAACTGCAACCAAGCGTCGGTGCACAGGCTTGCATTCGGAAGCATCACCAGATAGCGAAAACGCACAGTCTGACAGTGAAATGGCAACCGAGGAACAAGGCTCTCAGAGCAGCCTCGATGATATTGTATTTGTAGATAGCGGTATTGGCGGGGCCATAGCCGCCAAACTGGTTCCCGGCAACATCACAGAACTGGCCGCTGAAATCTGCCTGCCGATCGGAGACAAAGCCCCTGCCCAGATCATCGCCTATACGGCACAAATGATCCTGCACGCACTGGTTATCATGGGAAAAGACCATGTGATCATCGCCTGCAACACCGCCTCTACCAGAAAAAATGAAGCCCTTAGCCTTGTTGAAAAAGTTCTGAAGGCTGAAAGCCTTACGGATGAGGAAGTAGCCAATTCCGGCATCCAATCAATCTATTCCGGCAACAGCACCCATCATCAACGCGCCAAAACTCTAGCGCAGCACATTGAACGAGATAAAGACTATCTACAAGAGCATGTTCACGGTGTCGTCCAGCCAACGGCAGAACGCGGGGCCACCATAATTGTTACAAAATTGATGGATGAGAATGCCGAAAAAGTCACTGTCCGCATCGATTCAACCAACGGCACAGTGAAAAGCGGCGCCTATATCGAAGCAATGAAGGCCAAGATATCAGCGAAAATGAGTGACAAAGGTTTCACGGCCCAGAAACCTCAGTTGATCAAAAACTGGGGGGGCAATCCCGAGCAAGAAGTAACCAATGGCATTATGACCTTTACCCGTAACGGAAATGACGAGGTCAAGCTTGTATATCTTCAAAACCGGGGCAACCCCGCTTGGGTTCCGGCCATCGAAAAAAATGAAACTGAGCACTTTACTACACTTATCCACGAATCAACAGGTCAGGCAAAGCGGATTTCGCTAGCAGCTACCAACCCATCCCTTGTTTTTAATCAAGACTTCTACAACCAATTTGACGGTGTTCCGGATCTGACCATGCTGTGCTGCACCCATTATCCGGCCATGCGAGAAGCGATAATCGCCTATTACAAAACCGTTGACACAGACAAACAGTCTATTTTTCTTCAGCAGGATCAAGTTGTGACGACTATGGTCGAAAACATTACCAAACAAGAGTTTGTGAGTAGCTCTAATAGTATTGCAAATATCATCATTGGAAATATTGATCTACCCGAAGAAAAGCGGCAACAGAAGCTCGCCGTCCTCGGGACCTTGTATGGCGGTCAGAAAACCCCCAACATCCAGATAATCACTCAGGAAAACAGCAATCTGTTCTTGAGTGAGTTGGCCACTCTAAATTTCACTCAGGCGCTACACACAAAATACGAAGGTGAAAAACCTCTGGGTCATTTTCAATTACGCGAAGAAGACGCAGGTATCAATTCTTTCTGGGTACAGGACCGGGATAACCAGGTTCCTCACTTGCGCTGCCATGCTGTTTTCCGCACAGGTATTTCGCCCAAAGAAATTTCACAAAAATCACTACAGCCAGCCCTTGCCCTGTTCGGCGCCGCAGATCAGCGCCCGATGACATTGATCCGCCGGTTATTTTTAACCATTTCCCAAATTGCCTGGCTGGGGACATTGGGGGAACGGCGCGGCATTGGTGCCCTCGCCCTGCGCCATGATCCCGGCCATCAGATGTTTTCTGCCGCTGGCCGCATGGCACAACTGGCACGGCATAACAACCATACCCCAGACAACAGACAACAGGCCGCCATTGTCACCGGATTTACGGTTGTTGATGATGAAGGGGGCAAAATATGCGGCGAGAATGACGGACCTCCGGGGGCGGTTATGCTGGCCCGAAGCCTGCTGAATCAAAGCGTTCCAGTGACCCTGATCACCGATTCCGGTGCAGAATCCTCTCTTGTTGCCGCCCTGATTTGCAGTAATATTGGGGTAAGTTATACAGGTCAACAAGCGCCCCGCGAATGTACTGCTGATAATCTTAAACTCCCGCCTGACCTTAGCGTCAAAATCATCAAGCATGGCCCTGATTTTAAGGAGAGGGATGACGATGCGAAGGAGGATGAAGATACTGGAAATGTCCACTCCCAGATACGAAATATCATTGCAGAATTGCAAACCCAAAACACAAAATTGATGATTTCCATCGAACGGCCATCCCCCAATAAGGACGGCCAAATGTCAAGCATGTCCGGCGCCGATATCTCCCTATATAACGCCGATCTGTCACCGTTCTTTGAAAAAGAACTTGAATGGGACACAATCGGTATTGGCGATGGCGGTAACGAAATCGGAACCGCGGGCGCCAATGCCGCTGTCAAGAGTGCTATCAGACCCGACGGGTTACCGTTGGTTAATAACGGGGAGAAAATCGCCGCCACCATTAAAACAGATGATATGATCCTGAGTTCGGTTTCCAACAATGGCGGCCTGTGTCTGGTGACCGCGTTCGAACTGTTTCTGAATACGTTGACAGCATCGGAGGAAACCTCATCAAAACATGATGATATACAGAAAAGATATGATCTCGATTACTATATAAAAGCGTTCGAGGAAAATATCCGTACTTACATCGGTATAATCGAGAATATGACCAAGAATGGTATGTCTCTTGACGGGGTCAACAAAATCAATGATCTGACCGTTGACGGGCGAACGCTCAAACGCCAGTTTGCCGCCCCTAAACACCAACCCGGCGACACCGGCGCAACCCACGAAGATATGTTTGCAGCTATCGGTGATATTCTGAAGGAACCTGCGTGGTATGAAGATAACATCACCAGATTCATCAAGAACCATCACGGTGATTTTGAACCTGCGACCAATCCTGAAATCGCAGAATTCCTTGGAATTCAGAGAGACATGGCATCACTTGACGCACCGGCCTCCCTGGACGCCCTATTTACAGAGGACTAATCATCCCAAATTGCCAACAAGCTCCGGTCTTTGATCGGGGCTTATTGGTTGTTATAACGACAAAAAATTCAACGATAGCCTGCATTGAAGATAGTTATTTTCTTGCATCTGACAAACAGCCCTTCTAGCCTGAACCTCATATTTCTGACCGCAAGAAGGTGCTTATGACACAAGATGACAGATATCAGTGGATAGATACCAAAGCTGAACAGCAAATCATGGACAGCTTAGCCACAATTGAGCGAGACAATACTGTTAAAATCCTGTTTGCCATTGAAAGTGGTAGCAGGGCGTGGGGGTTTCCCTCACCTGACAGCGACTATGATGTTCGGTTTGTCTATGTCCATCCTCGCGACTGGTACCTTTCCCTCAACCCCGGCCGTGATGTGATCGAACTGCCCATAGAAGGCGACATGGACATAAATGGCTGGGATTTGAAGAAAGCACTCGGACTGCTGCTAAAACCCAATCCGGTGCTGCTTGAATGGCTGGCCAGCCCCATTCGCTATCGCTGGAACGATGACGCTTGTGCCCAATTGCAAACACTGGCCACCCAAACCACCCACGGCCTCGCCTGCCTGCACCATTATTTGAATCTTGGTGCCAGACAGAACAAAACCTATATGGAGCGGAACACGCAGGTTCATTTAAAGAAATACTTCTACAGTATCCGTCCGGCGATGGCAGTTCGCTGGTTACGCCTATATCCGGAAAGGCCGCTTCCCATGAGCCTGTCACAGTTCAGAAAAGACCTTGACCTGCCCGATGACCTGTCCACAGAACTCGACAGGCTGATCACCCTGAAACGCCGGACCAGGGAAATGGGGACAGGCGACCGGATTGCTGTCATTGATGCCTTTCTCAAGGCAGAGTTTGATTGGGCAGAAGGTAAAGTAAAAAACCTTAAAAACACCCAACCCGACCTGACGGCAGAGGCAGAAACCCTGTTCCGGGGTCAGCTCACATAAGCTGGAATAGCGGTAAAACAGGTACGAGCCGTTCCGACGGATTTACGCATCTATTTTTCATAATTGAAATTATTGTTTCTTTTCTGATTTGGAAACATTAGTATCATCTATCTTGTAAAGACATGCCTTCACACTGCTTCGGAGAGAGAAAATGAACAAATTCGGCAAATTACTGGTCACTGCTGCCCTCCTCCTGCCCCTGATAACAGTTTCGGGTGTGTCATGGGCCGCCACCCTGGATTTCACCGAAGTTCCGGTTGGCACGTATACAGCCCCTGTTCTGCTGTCGAACGCAACACTGACCTCTGATGATGGCGACATTTTGATTATACCCTCTTCCTCTTTTTTCCAAGACACAAACGGCAAAGGATCCTTTTGCGGAAGCCCTACGGTCGGCGGGGGATGCCCGTCAAGCTTCACCATCAGTTTTAACCAGCTCATCAACGATCTGAGCTTTGATATCGGGGGATACGGCCTCGGCGATCAAATTGAAATCTTCGCATATAACGGCACCAATCTTCTTGGCAATACAGTCTTTACCGAAAACACCCGGGTAGACTTCTCGGCGCTTGGCAACCTTGATCGTATTTATGTTCTCGATAGCAGCACCAACGCAGGCTTTCACTACAATGATTTCAACTTTGTAAATGTGAGTGTCGTCCCGCTTCCCGCCGCTTTTCCAATCTTTGCATCCGGACTACTTGGCCTGGGCGGCATCAGACGCTTGCGCCGCCGCCGGGCAACAAACGGGGCTGGATAATCTTCGCCGAATAACGAACGACAAAACGTGTGGGGGTAAACGTGTGGGGAAGCAAATTCTTGCGCCACGCTAAGCCATTGATTTTATTGATGTATATGGGGCGTCAGGGTAATGGCGGTGAAGGTGGGATTCGAACCCACGATGGAGCTATTAACCCCATACTCCCTTAGCAGGGGAGCGCCTTCAGCCACTCGGCCACTTCACCAGAGCGCGCAATATGGCAGATTTTGGACGGCTTGCAAGTATTTTTTTACCTCAATCCAATTTTTCCATTCCACCACAAGAAAACTGTTTTTACAGAATAATTTACCGGCAAAGCGCCTCTTGAATCCGGCGCAACCCAAAAGCGTATTATTATCTGACACACCCCTGAATAAGCTGAATTTTAACTTTCTGTTAATAATTTGATTATACACTATTGACTAATATAAAAAATTCTAAAAAATGCAGTTTTTGGCGCTTTCAGGGGTGGAAAGTCAGAATACCTGTACTGGGGGGACACAAAGAAATGCCTGAATCCACGGCATTCGAGGGCATCTTGCTTGATGCGCTTGATAACATCTCGGAAGCTTTCGTTATTTACGATAAAGACGGCTACCTGGTGACCTGTAATGCGAAATTCAGGGAGCTATATTCATATACCGAAGAAAACACCCACCCCGGTGTACATTTCCTCGAATTGGGTAAACTCGATCTGGAAAAAGGTAACATCGTCGTTGGAGATGAATTTGGCAGCGATGAAGAGTACCTCAAGCGAAAATCCGACTATCGGGAAACACTCAAAGGCTCCTTCATTGTGCAGATGATGGATGGTCGCTGGATCAAGACAACTGACCGCCCGCTCACAGACGGCGGCTTTGTTTCGGTCCAGAGCGACATTACCGAGATTAAACGCAACGAAGCGCAATTATTGCGCGCCAAGGAAAATGCCGAGCTTGCCAACCGGGCAAAATCTGATTTTATCGCCAATATGAGCCATGAGCTGCGCACCCCGCTTAACGCCATTATCGGCTTTTCGTCACTCTTGACGTCTGAGGTTTATGGCCTCCACTCTGACCCCCGTTACAAGGAATACGCCGCTGATGTGGAAGGCGCAGGATCTCATTTACTAAGCCTGATCAACGAGTTACTGGATTTAGCTAAAATTGAATCCGGAGATTTTCATATTGAGCCGCAAGAAACCGACGTGGCACAGGTAACCGGATCGTGCAAAACCATGCTCAGTGCCCGTGCCAGCGAACGTAATATCCGCCTGCACACATCCATCAATCCACCGGATATGGCATTGATGGTGGACCCTATTCGATTAAAACAGATTCTGGTCAATCTAGCCGGAAATGCTGTTAAATTCTCTCATCCTGGAGGACAGGTCTCCATCGAGTGGACCTATGAAAAGGGTCGAGCCGTTCTGACGGTTACGGATGAGGGGGTCGGCATTGAAAAGGAATTCATGCCCTATCTGTTTCATGCCTTCAAACGCAGCCGGATTGCCAAAAACCTGCACTGCGAGGGAACCGGTCTGGGGCTGGCACTGGTCAAGCGTTTTAGTGATGCCCACAATGCCCGGCTAACCGTTGACAGTATCGCCAATAAGGGTACGACCGTCCGGCTAGCTTTTCCGGTCGAGCGCAATATTCACCAGCAAACCGAAATCGCTGTCTGATGATCAAACCACACAGATAGAATCAATGTGTCAAATACCATTCACGAGCCAGCTTCTGGGCCTTGGAAATCTCGTCACTGGACATGTCCTGTGAAATTTCGGCGCGGGTATCGCGGGCTTCGACAACTCCGTTCATTGCCGCCAGATTAAGCCATTTATGAGCTGTCACCAGATCGACCGGCACCCCGTCCCCGCCTAGAGCGAAAACCAGACCGGCCCGATATTGCTCATCGGGAGACCCTGCTTCTGCTTTTGCATTTACTGTCGAAATATATTCTATATCCAAACTTGCCATGATACGTCTCCATCACTCTAACGCAGATAAACGACTAGCCAGTCACTTTAAACCGGCCTTCTTCTGACATCATGATGGGGGGTAATTTATTAAAAAAATATTTCGTTTCTTACTTTTTTCTAATTTATTTGTTTGTGTCCGCTAGAGCATAAAAAAAAGCAAGGCGCACTCTGCTGCCCCGCCCTGCTCTGTATCCTGCTGTCGCGGTTACCTCTTGGCCGTTTGACCAAAAAGAATTTTTTGACTTTCCGCAGACTTGATGTTGCTGGCATCCCGAAGTACGGCCCCCAACTCCAGCCCCCTTTTTACGGCAGGGCGTTCGCCAATTGTCTCGAACCATTTTTTCAGGTTGGGGAAATCATCAAGATTCTGCCCCTGTCGTTCATGGCGAAAAATCCATGGCCAGCATGCCATATCGGCAATGGAATAGTCAGCGGCCAGAAAGTCACGATCTTTCAAGCATACATTCATAACCCCGTATAACCGGTTGACTTCATTCGTATAACGGTCGATGCCATATTCGATTTTTTCTGGTGCATAATGACGGAAATGGTGTGATTGTCCGGCCATTGGACCCAGACCACCCATTTGCCAGAACAGCCATTGGCTGACATCGGTATGGCCCCGAATATCAGTCGGTAGAAATTTGCCATACTTATCCGCCAGATACATCATAATGGCGCCGGATTCAAAGATGGAGATCGGCTCCCCGCCCTTAGCAGGGGCCTGATCAATAATGGCCGGCATACGGTTATTAGGGGCAATTTCAAGGAAATCGGGCGCGAACTGCTCGCCTTTCCCGATATTGACCGGAATCATCGTATAAGGCACGCCCAACTCTTCGAGTAAAATTGAAATTTTCCACCCGTTCGGTGTTGGCCAGTAATAAAAGTCAATCATATCCGGTTTTCCTTCCGCATAAGGAGATGCACACCCATCGACCATATCAGAATGATCATTCCCGAAGACCATACAGGGCTGTCTTTGAAAAATTCAACCAAATTAGATTATTTGGGGAAATCCAGTCCCATTTCCTGATAGCGTTCAGGATCATCGAGCCATTTTTCCCGGACCTTGACGAACAAAAACAAATGCACCCGCTGGCCCAGTGTCTCTTCAAGCTCTTCGCGGGCCATAGCACCGATTTTCTTGATGGTCTGCCCGCCTTTACCCAGTATCATTGGTTTGTGATTGGCGCGCGACACATAAATCACCTGATCGATTTTAACCGAACCGTCTTTACGGTCTTCCCATTTTTCAGTTTCAACCGTCAGCGAATAAGGCAATTCCTGATTCATCCGCATAAACAGTTTCTCGCGGGTAATTTCCGCCGCCAGATAGCGCATCGGGGCCAGCGCCAACTGATCTTCGGGATATAACCACGGCCCCGCAGGAACTTCCTTGGCAAAATGGCTACGCAAATGGTCAACCCCGTCCCCGCTCAACGCCGAGACCATAAACACTTCATTGAACACATTGCGGTCGGTCAGCTCTTTGGCCAGCCCCAAAAGTCTGTCACGCTTGATCAGATCGATTTTATTAAGGATCAGATGCGCCCGTTTGCCGGACTTCTCCAGCCCTTCCATGATACGGTAGACATCCTTGGTGATCCCCTTGTTGGCATCAATAAGTAACGCCAGCACGTCCGTGTCCTTTGCCCCGTCCCAGGCCGCATTAACCATCGCCTTTTCCAGACGCCGCGACGGCATGAAAATACCCGGCGTATCCACAAAGATAATCTGGGCATTTCCTTCAATGGCAATGGCCGTTACCCGCGCCCGTGTTGTTTGCACCTTTGGTGATACAATAGCGATTTTGGCCCCAACCAGTTGATTGAGCAAGGTTGACTTACCGGCATTTGGCGCTCCGATCAGGGTTACATAGCCACATCGGGTATCTGTCTGCGCCTGGTCTGTATCAGTCATTTGTCTGTTCTTTCAACATGAGTTCTGCTGCCATTTTTTCGGCCATCCGTTTCGAAGGCGCCTCGGCTACTGTAGAGGAGCACCCCTGAACCGACACCTGAATAGTAAATAACGGGTTGTGATCGGGTCCGGTTTCCTCAAGGACTTTATAAACCGGTGGATTTCGTCCTTTTTTGGCGGCCCATTCCTGCAACGCTGACTTAGGATCCTTGTGCGAGGCATTCTCCGCATCGAATTTGGGCCACCAATAAGCCCGCGCAAACCGTTTTGCTGCAGCCATACCGCCATCAAGATACAGGGCGGCAATAATCGCCTCCACACAATCTTCAAGGATCGACGGGTTATCTGCCCCGCCCGATGCCCGCAAGTCAGCCGACATACGGACAAAACGGGATAACCCCATCTGGCGCGCCACATCGGCCAGTGTTTCTTTTTGCACTTGCGCGTTATAGCGCCGGGATAGCTGCCCCGCATCTGCACCCCCGTACCGGCGGAACAATTCTTCGGACATGATCAGCCCCAGAACCCTGTCCCCTAGAAATTCCAGCCGGTCGTAGTCTTTACCGTTATCCCCTGCCCGTCGGCGCGCAGCCCCCTTGGTCAGGGAAGAATGCGTGACAGCCTCCAGCAACAAGGTTTCGTCCTTGAACCTATAATCAAGAATCTCCATTAGCGGCATCATATTCTTGTTGTCCGTCATCTTATCTCAAACTGCTCAACAAACGTTCCCAACGAATTGCAAATGGCAATTTCCAGACTTCCCAGACGGAAACACCGCCTTCGATTGAAAAGAAAATAATTTCGGCACGCCCCACCAGATTTTCAACAGGAATATAGCCCACATGCGATAAAAACCGGCTATCAGTAGAATTATCACGGTTATCGCCCATGGCGAACACATTGCCCGCCGGAACGGTATAGACATCCGTATTATCGGCCGACCCATTGGCAACCATATCCAGTGTTATATAGCTTTTGCCATTGGGAAAGGTTTCACGGTACTGGGCAATACGGCGCACACGACCATACCGGTCCTTGTCCACATAATCCTCGATCCGTTCTTTTTTGACTTCTTGCCCATTGATAAACAAGACACCGTTTTTCATTTGTAACTTGTCACCGGGCAGGCCGACAATGCGCTTGATATAATCAACAGGCTCACCAATCGGTTTCTTGAAAACGGCCACATCCCCTCGCTCGGGCAGGCTACCGAAAATACGCCCTGTGAACGGACCGGCATTAAAGGGGAAAGAATATTTGCTATAGCCATATGAATATTTTGACACGAACAGATAATCACCGATTTTCAGCGTTGCCAACATGGATTCCGACGGAATTTTAAACGGCTCGAATGCAAAAGTCCGAATGGCAACGGCGATCAGGACCGCATAAATAACGGTACGGGCAGTTTCGCCAAACCAGCTTTCTTTTTTTTCTGACTTGTCTTTCATAATCAACTATTCCTTCGGGGTTACCGACATTATTGTTTCGATCAATACCACCGCCTGCGCTTGCGGGGGCTCATCCGTGATCGTCAAATGGATCACGGCCTCATATCCTTGCGGAGTAATCTGTTTCAGGCGTTCCAACGCCCCGCCGGTCAACTGCAGGGTTGGCCTGCCCGAGGGCAAATTGACAACCCCCATATCGCGCCAGAACACCCCTTTGCGAAATCCTGTCCCCAATGCTTTGGAACATGCCTCTTTCGCCGCATAGCGTTTGGCGTAAGAGGCAACGCGGTTATGACGGCGCTCGGATTTCCGGATTTCAATATCCGTAAAAATGCGCCGGATAAAACGATCCCCGAAACGCGCCAGTGTTTTTTCTATGCGTCCAATATCAATAATATCGTTTCCGAGACCAATGATCATATTAAATATTCGCCCGCGCCACGTCCATCAGTTGCCGCATTTTGATAATGCTGGCCTCCAGGCCGGTAAAAATGGCCTCCCCGATCAGGAAATGTCCAATATTCAACTCAACAATTGTTGGTATTTTGGCGATGGGGGCCACGGTATCATAAGTCAGGCCATGTCCTGCATGACATTCAATCCCGTATTCTTCGGCACGGGCAGCGGCAATAATAATTTTTTCCAGTTCTTCACCACGCAAATCACCGCTTTCTGCATCACAGTAAGGGCCTACATGCAGCTCGACAATATCAGCCCCCAGCCGCTTCGCCGCCTCCATCTGCCGCAAATCCGGTTCGATAAACAGGGAGACCCTGATATCGGCTGCCTGCAATTCCATGACATAGCTTTTAAGCGTGTTTTGGCCGCTGGCCACATCAAGCCCGCCCTCGGTCGTGCGCTCTTCGCGTTTTTCAGGCACCAGACAGCTTGCGTGGGGATTATGGGCCAGCGCAATGCTCAACATTTCATCTGTCGCCGCCATTTCAAAATTAAGCGGAATGGTCAGATTTTCTGCCAATAACTTGATATCGGCATCGGCGATATGGCGGCGATCTTCGCGCAAATGGGCTGTAATACCATCGGCCCCTGCGGCTTCTGCAATCCGGGCCGCGCGCATGGGGTCAGGATGTACGCCGCCGCGCGCATTGCGAATGGTTGCCACATGATCAATATTTACACCAAGCCGCAAATGTCTCATTTCATCCCCTCATTCTCGCCCTTCGGCGTATCATCTGTTTTCTGCTGCGAGTCATTTCTGTAACTGGCCGCCAGCAATGCTTCAGCCCGCTTTAAATGAAATTTGCGGATCAGAATATTCAAGGGATAGAAGAAAATGATCCAGACAACAACAAAAAGTGGCATCGAGCCGACCAGCATGGGAAAGATAACATTGCTGAAAACATCAGTAACGCTCTGCCAGCCATCCATCATCAGATTATGAAAGAAAGTATCCATCGTACTCGCCGTAAAGGCTGATTCATTTTGCCCGTCCCTAATCAGCATCCAATGCCCCAGATTATAGGTTGCGGTCCAGATAAACGGGAATGTCCATGGATTACCAACGACCGTTCCAATGGCAGAAGCCAGAATATTGGCTCTGAATATCCATGCCAACAACCCGCTAAGGACAAAATGCAAACCAACAAAAGGCGTAAAGGAAACCGCAGCACCAAAGGCAAAGCCTGCCGCCAGCGAATAGGGCGTCCCGGGCAATCGCGCTAGCCGGTATCCGATATAGCGCGTTGATCTTTTAAAGCCGATTGAAGGCCAGAAAAAATCGGCTATCCGGCGGAGCTTGCTGGGTTTTTCACGGCGAAGGAACATACGAGTCTCTATTTTAAGGCACGGCTACCGGGCTTGATTGCAGGGATGGCAGCAAGCTCTGGCGGCAGGTTATCGACATCATATGTTTTCACATCCATCTGCATCAATGAAAATAAGGGAACACCCACATCTGCCGTCCCGTTGGAGCGATCAATCAGACAGGTGGCCGCCACCACGTCACCGCCCGCCGCATTTATAACATCAATACATTCACGGCTTGATTTTCCGGTGGTGACAATATCTTCACACATGACAACTTTTGCGCCTTTTTCCAAGACGAAACCGCGCCGGAATTCAAACACGCCATTGACCCGCTCGGTAAACATACCGGACACCCCCAGTTGACGCGCCATCTCGTAACCGACAACAACACCGCCCATGGCAGGTGCCACAACAACATCAATCGCCTCTTGCCCCAAACTGGCAATCACCTTATCGGTAAGGGCCCGGCACAGAATAGCCGCCCGTTCAGGATACATCAGAACCTTGGCACATTGCAGATATTTACTGGAATGCAGGCCCGAGCTCAATAAAAAATGGCCTTCAAGCAGGGCGTCTGTTTCTCTGAAATGGGTTAGAATATCGTCTGGTGTCATCTTTGCTTCTTTCTTCTTCATCCCGTTGCCCGTCTATCCTGTTACCAGTTTATCCAGTTGCCCGCTCGACCGAGCTGATTACCGGATCGGCGCGTAAAGCCGCTATAATATTGGTTAAATGCTTAACATCATGCACTTCGATATCAACCCGCATTTCAAAAAAATCCTGACTTCTGTTTGAAATCACCAGATTGTTGATATTACCTTTATTGGCCGCAATCGCCGATGTAATGCTGGACAAGGCCCCGGGCTCGTTTGCAACAACGATTGTAATGCGCCCTACCTGCATTTCAGCGGCCTGCTGATCTTTATCCCAGGACACATCCAGCCAGCGTTCGGGAACCTCGGCAAATTGCTCCAGCGTGTCACAATCGATGGTGTGAATAGTCACCCCGCGCCCTGTCGTGACGATCCCGACAATCCGGTCCCCCGGCAGTGGGTGGCAACAGCCGGCAAAATGCATGGCCATCCCCGGAATAAGGCCTCGAATGGGAATAGCATGGTCATGTTTTTTCTTACGGCTCGGCTTGGCCTTAACCAGCGCCTGAACATCATTATTATCGCTTTTGCTTTTCTCGCCGGGAAAGACCACATCAAGCAATTGCCGGCCCGTATGCGTGCCATCGCCCAGAGAATAATATATATCCTCCACCTGCTCGAGATCCCAGATTTTAAGGACCGGCGCCAACGCCTTTTCCGCAAAGGTTTTGCGGGCCATACGAAAAGATTTTTCAGCGATGGATTTTCCCAGTTCCACATACTGGTCACGTTGTTGCAAACGAATAAAGCGCCGAATGGCGGAACGGGCCTTGCCACTGACCACAAAACTTTCCCATGTGGGGGATGGTGTCTGGTTTTTAGAGCGCAGGATTTCCACCTGATCGCCGTTTTTCAGAACCGTCCGCAATGGCGCCAGCCGTCCATTGACCTTCGCCCCGACGCAAGTATCACCAACCCGCGTATGAACCGCGTAGGCAAAATCAACAGGACTACTGCCCGCAGGCAGGGAAATCAGGTCACCTTTGGGTGAGAAGCAAAAGACCTGATCCTGATACATATTCAGCTTTGTATGTTCCAGAAATTCGTCCGGATCAACTGCATCTTCAAGGATTTCGAGCAATTCACGCAACCAGCGATACTGCTTGCCTTCGGTTACGGCCTCGCCAGTTTTCTGTTTATATTGCCAGTGGGCTGCCACCCCGAATTCATTTGTTTCATGCATGTCACTGGTGCGAATTTGCACTTCAATCCGCTGGCGTTCCGGCCCGATAATAGTGGTGTGAATGGATTGATAGTTATTGCGCTTCGGCGTCGAGATATAGTCTTTGAAACGTCCCGGAACCATGGGATATTTGGCATGAAGATTGCCAAGCACGTGATAACAGTCTTCAACAGTCGGCACCAGAATTCTAAACGCAATAATATCTGAAAGCTGCTCGAACGTGACGTTTTTCTGCTCCATCTTGCGCCAGATGGAATAAGGCCGCTTTTCCCTGCCTGCAACGTCAACCTCAAGCCCGCTATCTGCCATGTCCGATTTCAGTGTCTCGACAATGCGGGTGACCACATCTTCGCCTTCGGCGCGCAAATATTCAAGGCGGCGCAGGATAGAACGCCGCGCTTCCGGATTAAGTTCAACAAAAGCCAGATCTTCAAGTTCGTCCCTGAAACTCTGAATACCTATGCGTTCGGCCAGGGGGGCATAGATTTCCATTGTCTCGGTGGCAATACGGGTGCGTTTTTCAGGCTTTTTGATAAAATGCAGGGTGCGCATATTATGCAAGCGGTCGGCAAGCTTTACCAGTAGCACCCGAATATCATTGGACATGGCCAACAGCAATTTAGAGAAATTCTCAGCCTGCTTTGTTTTATCCGACTGCAATTCAAGCTGCGACAGCTTGGTTACCCCATCGACCAGCACTGCAATCTCGGAACCGAAATTCTGTTCAATTTCTTCCCGGGTTGCCACCGTATCTTCGATGGTATCGTGCAACAGCGCGGTAATAATCGATGCCGTATCAAGCTTCAATTCGGTGAGAATACCCGCGACTTCGATAGGGTGGGAGAAATAGGGGTCGCCGGAGGCCCGAACCTGACTACCATGGCTCTTGATGGTAAACACGTAAGCGCGGTGTAACAAATCCTCATCTGCATGAGGATCATAGCTTAATACGCGCTCTACAAGTTCGACTTGACGTAACATTCAATGATCCGCAGTCAGGCTCCTGAAAGGTTGCCAATCTGATATAAATAGAAACGGGAATACAGGCACCTGAACAGATGCCCATATTCCCCGATATTGAAGCGTAAAGAGACGTCTTTACGCGAAAGGGTCTTTTGCAGGAGCCGCAGGCGCGTCCGCATCGGTGGCAGCAGGAGCCGCTTCAGCAGCGCCAACCTCATCAGCAGAGAAAGTTTCTACCGGTTCGTCTTCCTGAACGACACCGGCCCATTCTGTGCTGGAGCTCATCAGGGCTGCCATGTTATCTTCTTCAGGTTCATCAACTTCGACCCGGCGTTGCAGCGCGCTGATAAGAGAGGCTTTCAACGCATCAAGATCGATGGTGTTATCAGCGATCTCGCGCAGGGCAACGACAGGGTTCTTGTCATTGTCCCGATCAACGGTCAACATGGACCCGGCTGCGATACCACGCGCCCGGCGCGCAGCGAGCAAAACCAGCTCAAAGCGATTAGGAATTCTTTCAACGCAATCTTCAACGGTTACGCGAGCCATTAACAACACTCCAATTGTCTGTGATTAGCCTATCTAGATATTCTTTTGATCCGCAATAAGCAAGTTAAACCAGCGACTTTTTACAGTATTTTTACAACATTTCCACAAATTCTTTAAAAAACATCAGATTTGTACAATTTCAAAGGCAGGAGCAGCCTCCAGCCCCGCCATCATCTGTGCCGCTGTCTGACCTGTCAGCGGATGTTGCCAGTCAGGGGCAATCTCGTTCAAAGGGGCCAGAACGAAAGCACGATCCTGCATGTGCGGATGCGGCACAACCCCCCCTGCCCCTTGATCCCGGTTATCGGTAACCAGTCCGTTATACGCAATCAAATCCAGATCAAGCACCCGCGCCTCCCATTTTGCCTCCCGGACCCGTCCGAACTGTGCCTCGATTTTGTGAAGTGCTTGTAAAAGATCAGGAGCCAACATTTCTGTTTGCACCGCAATAACGGCGTTCACAAACCACGGCTGATCCGAAATCGGAACCGGAGCGGTTTTATACCAGCTCGATTGAGACACAACCTGAATATCCAGCACATTCAAGACCGCCACAGCCGCCGCCAGTGAATTGACTGGGGCCCCGTGAACCGGATGGTCCAGATTAGCCCCCATTGCAATTAAGATCATCAAAGCCTCGCGATTAACGTCACATGAGACAAAACCAACTCCGGTTTTCTTTAAAACCTGCCAGAATAACTATGGCCTTGTCATAGGAAGTGGTTCTAAATACCATTGATAAAAATAAAAACAATTTATTGGAACATTTTTTATGGCTTTTTATTCAGAAGAACGTATTGCCCTGTTTATTGACGGATCAAATTTATATGCCTCCGCACGAGCCCTCAATATCGAGATCGATTATAAAAAATTACTAGCTGACTTTGCTGCCAAAGGGCGTCTGGTCAGGGCCTTTTATTATACGGCCCTGATGGAAGACCTGGACTATTCTCCGCTCCGCCCCCTCGTCGACTGGCTCGATTATAACGGCTACACCATGGTAACCAAACCGGCTAAAGAATTCACCGATGCCTCGGGCCACCGGAAAATCAAGGGCAATATGGATATTGAACTGGCCATTGATATGCTGGAACTCAGCGGCACCATTGATCATGCCGTCCTGTTTTCCGGCGACGGTGATTTCAGGCGTCTGATCGAAGCCGTCCAGCGCAAAGGCATTCGTGTCACGGTCATCAGCTCCGTCAAAACCAATCCGCCAATGATCGCAGACGAGTTGCGCCGGCAAGCAGACTTTTTCATTGAACTGAAAAACATGGACTTCGTTAGTCAGCGGACCTCTCACCGTGAGTCACACGAGTATAACGAGGCAGATTTTGACGATAAACTCGATAAAAGCTATACTGACGGCGATGGTTATAACGATATAGAAGAGACGGCATAGCCAGTCTCGACCGCTATCGCAGTCTGGAAATTCAGAAAACAGGTAAATTATTTATAATTTCGCATTTTCTTATATACAGGCTAAACTACAGATTATACTGCGGACAATAGGTTGAAATCCCTGTTACGGGAGGAGATATATTGACGAGAAAACTGGTAGTTTTTAACGATCATAGCTGGACGTCGCCGCAATTCAGAAGCAAAAGGCGGCCCGTACAGGGCAACGCCTCATTGGCGGAGAAATGCCTGCTTCCTGAAACTGCGGATGGCAAGCGGCAAATCAGCCTGCTGCAAAATGACGGCACCACCAGCTGGTCCCTGCCCCGACGTGTGCGCCAGAATTTTGGTATGGGCATGCGCCGGGAAATTCTCGAGGGATACTATTTCCTTGCCCATACCTACATGCCCGGCGATGAAATATATCTGATCGGGGCTGGGCGGGGGGCCTTTGCCCTGCAATGTCTCGCCCAGATGATCAGTGCGGCGGGCCTGCTGCATGTCAATTCCCTCGATAACATCAAAAAAGCCTATATTTACAGTCATCTGACCAGTGCCGCCCAAAACGGACCATCGGGGCAAGCCCTCAAAAACTGTTTTCAGTCCAAAGACGTTCCGATCCATTTTCTGGGATGTTGGGATACAGTGGGTTCTGCCGGGGTCCCTACCCGGGGCCTTCGAAACCTGTCCATTTTATGGAGCGAATTCCTGTCCGATAATATCAGCACCAACATTCAGGTTGCCTGTCATGCACTGGCCCTTGATGACAACAATCCGGCTTTCGCCCCTCATATCTGGACAGGCCTTAATGCCGAAACCACAACCAGAGTTGAACAGGTCTGGTTTGCGGGGAAACATCAGAATGTCACTGGCGGGCAACGGGACAGCCGCCTGTCCGATATCGCTTTTCGCTGGTTGATCAACAAGGCCATAACCGAAGACCTGCACTTTGATGCGCAGCTCATTGATGATCTCAGCACCCCCGATGTGATGGGCTGTCTTGCTGAAACCTCCCCATGGGATAATATCCTGCGACGGGTTGGACATGGCAAAAAACTGCGAACCATCGGCATGGCAGAGACGCACCTGTCCCGCAGCCAGATATCAGGCACCGAAAAAATCCATTATACGGTTCTGGAAAAAGATAAAAAAGATGTGAGTTACACCCCCAAGGCCTATGAAATTCTGCCACCGGGCAGTATTTCCATAGCCCTTGACGAGGACATGATCCACAAATCCAACCGGCGCTATGACCGTATCGCGGTTAATTGCCCCGCAACCCTGCTCGTGGATCAGAGCCGGTATAACGGCAATGTCCTTGATTTCAGCGAAGGCGGTGCCCGTATCTGGCTGCGGCTTGATGTGCCTGTTGGAACCGAAGTAACACTGCGCTCATCGGTTCTGACCGATGAAGAACATCACGGGCATGTTGTCTGGACCAAGGATCAGGCCGTTGGTGTCGCCTTTCAGGATGCACTGGATTTATCCAAAATCCACATGCCCGAAGGCACCCGCCTACAGTAGAAAAATCATATATTTACATATCCGCCTTATCTGTGCTACCTGTCATCAATCGGTGCTCAGGGGCGCCGCGCCCGCCGAAAGCCACCGCTCCCTGAATTGTTGTTCCAACAATTTCATCCATATGGTTCTCTTAAAGGATCTGTCGGAGCGGGGATAAAATCCACTATAGGAGATACAGATGGCTGACAGTATTCAGATATTGAAATCGCGCGCGCGAATATTACATAAACTGGCGCGAAAAAATGACTACAAAGCGTTACAACAGCTTGTAAAACTTAAAGAATTCAAAAAACTGACCTCGATAGAAATTCAGGAACGCTTGCAACGGCGCCATTGCCTGACGGCAATTGCCAATGAATGTGGTTTCGACGGCTGGTCCCATGCCATGCATTTGCTGGGCGGCGGAAATACAGGCGGGTTTGGAGACGTTCTCTATCCCCCCCGATGCGGCGCCCATTCCAACATATGGTGCAGCACCTATGACGAAGCCAAAGAGATCAGGGATACCAACGATGGTTATTTGCTAGGCTACAAGCACCAGTTTCTAGTGGTTGATGAGCATTTCATGCGCACCCTTGGAATTGATCCCGAAGATACCGACCTGCAAGCGATGGGCAAAGACTGGATCAATCCGCAAAACCCGGATGCCCGCAAACGCCTGTATGGCAAAATTATCGACCGATCGACAAGCAACCAACCACTCCCGTCCCCTGATACGAGGAACTCATGAGCAAACATATACATTTTGTAATCGGCAGCACCGGCGCAGGTAAGACCACCTATGCCGCCAAACTTGCCCGGGAAATCGGCGGCATTCCCTTTGCCATTGATCAGTGGATGATGACGTTATTTCACCCTGATTTACCCGATACGCTCACATATGACTGGATGTATGAACGGGTGTTGCGGGTGCAGGCGCAAATCTGGGAACTGGCTGTGCAGACGGTGCGGGCAAATGTATCGCCCATCCTTGAAATCGGCCTCACCACCAGCGCCGACCGGGCGCGGTTTCTGGTTCTTGCGCAGACTGCCGATATCCCGTTACATATACATAACCTCGACATTCCGCGTGATATTCGCTGGCAACGGGTCGATGCCCGCAACCGTGAGGAAACAGACAGCTATTCCTTCGAGGTAACCCGCGAGATGTTCAACCATTTCGAAAATCTGTGGGAGCCCCCCAGAGAAGCCGAAATCAATGGCTGGAACGCAACCGTCACCCATATAAAAAATTGAAAGTAAAGGATAATAAAACCATGGATCAAATTACGCGTATCAATCATGTGGGGCTTCGGGTTCGCAGCCTTGACGTTGCGCGGGCCTTTTATGAAAAACTGGGATTCGAATTTATCATTGGTCCCATCGGCCCCGAACCCGTTGCGGTGATGGAACATCCGGCAGGTATCAATATCAATTTTATTCTCAACGCGTCACCCGATGCGACAAGCACCAATATGCTGATGGATATTCCTGAAAAACATACCGGCTTTACGCATATTGCGCTTGAAATCACCGATATGGCTGCTGTCAAAGCGCAGCTAGCAGATATGGGGATTGCGATCACAGAAACGGTTGAGCTGGAGGATGGCGCGGTGTTTTGCTTTATCCGCGATCCGGACAAGAATGTTATCGAGTTTCATCAACCCGCTTAAAGTCTGTTCGGCAGGCAAGCTCTGCGCCCGAAGGAAAGCCTAGCGTCCGTCAGTTTTTAACAGGCGCTGCTTTTCGCGGTTCCAGTCGCGCATCTTTTCGGTTTGGCGCTTGTCATGCTGCTTCTTGCCCGCAGCAAGCCCCAGTTTAACCTTCACCTTGCCCCGCTCGTTAAAATACAGGGACAGGGGAACAAGGGTTTTGCCCGCGCGCTGCAACAGGGCTTCGAGCTTGTTAAGCTCTTTGCGGTGCATCAGCAATTTACGCGGGCGCGAAGGGTCATGATTGTTGCGATTGCCGAAGTTATATTCGGCAATATGGGCATTAACCAGATACAGACCGCCATTTTCAAAAGACGCGTAAGACTCTTGAATATTTGCACCGCCGGCACGGAGGCTTTTCACCTCGGTGCCGACGAGCATAATTCCCGCTTCAAAATCATCTTCAATAAAATAATTATGACGCGCTTTTCTGTTTTCCGCGATTGTCTTGCCGGTCATTGCCCTATTGCTTTCAATTTGCCCTAATCAAGCAGTCCGGCATAGCGCATGGCGGCTTCAACTTCTGCCTTCACGCCGTCCGGTGCCCCTACAAGTGGCAAGCGGATATCCGCTTTACAAGTCCCCAGAACCGACAAGGCGTGCTTGACCGGTGCCGGACTTGCATACAGGAACATGGCCCGATGCAAAGGAATCAGAATATCCTGTAGCTCCAGCGCTTTTTTATGATCACCGGCAAGGCTGGCCTCTTGCATCTCGGATGCCAGTTTCGGCGCCACATTCGAGACAACAGAAATACAGCCACTACCGCCATGGGCATTAAAACCGATGGCGGTTGCATCTTCGCCCGACAGCTGAATAAAGTCAGTGCCGCAATGCAGCCGCTGCAAGGACACCCGCCCTACATCACCGGTCGCATCTTTCACACCGGCGATATTCTTGAGCTTGGACAGTGCGCCCATGGTTTCAGGTGACATATCGACAATGCTGCGGCCCGGAATGTTATAGATAAAGATCGGGATATCTACCGCATTGTTAATGGCCTCAAAATGCGCATACATACCTTCTTGCGATGGCTTGTTGTAATAAGGCATGGCGATCAGCACCGCATCGGCACCGGCTTTCTGGGCCTGCTGGCTCAGACGGATGGCTTCTGCCGTATTGTTGGAGCCTGCGCCTGCCATAACCGGCACGCGCTTGTCCGCAGCCTCGATGCACAGCTCGACCACACGGTCATGCTCTGGATGACTGAGCGTTGGCGACTCGCCTGTTGTTCCAACAGGCACCAGGCCCTTGGTTCCGGATTTTATCTGCCAGTCCACGAAAGATTGGAACGCTTTTTCATCCACACTGTCTCCATCAAACGGAGTTACAAGTGCAGTGATTGATCCTCTAAACATGACAGTATCCTCAAAATTACAGTTTCTTTTCAAATTTTGGCCTGCAGTCGCCAATAGTGACAGCAAAAAGCAAGACCAAAGACTGATTTATAGGAACAGTTTGCCCGTTGGCAAGGCGTAAACGTCATTTCAGACGATTTGAGATCAAAAATCACGGTATATGAACATAATCAGTCTGCGGGTAATTCCACAAAGGAAATTTGATCAAGGCGGCCTTTGGTGGTATGTTGGTGGTATAAAGGTGAAATTACTTTTTGGAGATTTCAATTATGGCAATTGTCAAAACGACGCTTAGCCTGACAGATCAGGATCGCCAATGGATGAACGGTGTTATTTCAAGTGGTGAATTTGTCAGCAACAGCGAATATGTACGCGCCCTTATTCGCAGAGATAAAGAAAGGCGCATGGAAACACCGGAAGAAATCGCCTATATCCGTGCCAGACTTTTAGCGTCAGAACAAAGCGGCTTTACCGATCTGGACCGGGACCAAATTCTGGCAGAATCAAAAAGGCTGTTGCACAACAATGGTGGCTTATAAGCTTGCCAATGATGCAAAGGCCGATTTGATCAGAATCCATCAATGGGGTGTTCGCACCTTTGGTGAGGCCTCCGCTGATGCATATTATCTGGCCTTTTTTGATCATTTTGAACACCTGTCACAACAGCCTCTTTTATATCCATCCGTTTCGCATATCCAAAAAGGATATCGGCGCAGTATATGTGGTGCAGATGCCGTTTATTATCGCATCACTGACAACGGAGTAGAAATCATGAGCATCATCGGTCAACAGGATTTCAAAAATGAGAATATCTAACCTGCCTCTGAAATGCTATCAAGGGCCCCAATTTTCTGTGTAACCCTGCCATTATCGATAAAATCAACAAGGATATACCGTGACCAGTTCAGCCCCCAACCCGCAAACACCTGCCACGATCCATCTGAAAGACTATACCCCCCCTGCCTTTACCATCACCGACGTGTATCTGACGGTGGAGCTGGGCGAAGAGGTGACGCGGGTTACGTCTGTTCTCGAGTTTGACCGCCGCCATGGGGATAGCAATCTGGTTTGTTTACAAGGCGAAAACCTGAAACTGGAAAGCCTGACCCTGAACGGCGAAGCTGTCCCGCCAGCAGATTACACTCTGTCCTCGAAAGAGCTGACATTTCGCGCGCCCGCCGATCAGTTCAAGGCCGAGATCGTCACAATCATCAAACCACAGGAAAACACGGCCCTTGAAGGGTTGTATAAATCAAGCGGGAATTTCTGCACCCAGTGCGAGGCAGAAGGGTTTCGGAAAATTACCTACTTCCTTGACCGGCCCGACGTTATGGCCAAATTCACCACAAAAATTACCGGCGATGCAGCTGCCTATCCGGTGATGCTATCCAATGGTAATTTAAGCGAGAGCGGCAAACTGGACGATGGGCGTTCTTTCAATGTCTGGATCGACCCGCACCCGAAACCCGCCTATCTGTTCGCACTGGTAGCAGGGGATCTGGCCTGTGTGGAAGACAGCTTCACCACGCGCAGTGGCCGTCCTGTCAAATTGCAGATTTTTGTCGAGAAGGGTAACGAAGACAAATGCGCTCACGCCATGAGCTCCCTCAAGAAATCCATGGCATGGGACGAGGAAAAATATGGCCGTGAATATGATCTTGATATTTTCATGATCGTTGCCGTCAGCGATTTCAATATGGGGGCCATGGAAAACAAGGGGCTTAACGTCTTCAATTCCAAATATGTGCTGGCCTCCACCGATACGGCAACAGACACGGATTTTGACGGCATTGAAAGCGTCATCGCCCATGAATATTTCCATAACTGGACAGGTAACCGTATTACCTGCCGCGACTGGTTCCAGCTGACCTTGAAAGAAGGCCTGACGGTTTTTCGCGACCAGCAATTTTCTGCCGATATGAATTCGGCTGCTGTCAAGCGTATCGAGGACGTGCAACGCTTGCGGGCGGCGCAATTTCCGGAAGATGCCGGCCCCCTCGCCCATCCGATCCAGCCGCAAAGCTATGTTGAAATCAACAATTTCTATACAGCCACGGTCTATGAAAAAGGGGCCGAGGTTATCCGTATGGCCCACACTTTGCTGGGCGCGGACAATTTCCGCAAAGGTATGGATTTATATTTTGAGCGCCATGACGGACAGGCGGTAACCACCGAAGAATTCATCGCCGCCCTTGAAGATGGATCAGGCATCGATCTTACCCGGTTCCGCCGCTGGTATCTGCAAGCGGGAACGCCCCAGATCACAGTTACCGATGCCTATAATGAAAGCGCAAAAGCCTACACCCTCACGATTACCCAGAAGAACCCCAAAGCGGGCACGGACGCGGACCCGTTGCATATTCCGTTGCGGGTTGGATTGCTGGGACCGGACGGAGAAGATTTATTACAAAGCGAGAATATCACTGATGGCACCCAACTGGTTAGCATCACCAGCCGCGTGCAAACGGTCACCTTCAATAATATTGCCAAAAAACCGGTCCCGTCCCTGTTTCGCGGATTCTCGGCACCGGTCAAACTGATCGAAAGCCCGGCAGACGCTGCACAGGCCCATCTGTTCAAAAATGACAGCGATCCGTTTAACCGCTGGGAAGCCGGTCAACGGCTGGCCACCCGGAACTTGCTGGATATGGTTGAAAGCCACGGCTCTGCCACCGCCGCCAATACACTGGCCGATGATTATATGGAGGCGTTCGAGCAACTGATCATGGACGATGACCTTGATCCGGCTTTCAAAGCCGCCGCCATGGCCCTGCCCAGCGAGCCGTATATCGGACAGCAAATGCCTGTGGTTGAGGTGGATGCCATCCATTCCGCCCGCAAGAATGCGGTCCTTGCCATCGGCAGCCGTTTTGAAAACCAGCTGCACAGCATCTATCAGGATAATCATGGCAAGGATAACAGCGCCCAGCGGGCCCTGAAAAACACGGCCTTGTCTTTTCTGGCTGCGGGTGAAAATGAGCAATATCTCGAGCTTGCGAAAAAGCAATATTTCAATGCCACCAACATGACCGACCGGGTGGCGGCGCTGGCGCGTCTGGTGGCAACCCGCCACCCGGCCCGCGAAGAGGCGCTGGATGATTATTACAGCCGCTGGGAAAATAATCCGCTGGTTATTGATAAATGGTTCAGCCTGCAAGCCATGTCATCGCGGGACGAGGCCATGGACGATGTCCAAAAACTGCTCAGGCATCCGGCTTTCACATGGTTGAACCCCAACCGTGTCCGCTCGTTAATTGCGGCCTTTGCGGCAGGGAACCCACGGCATTTTCACAGCAAATCCGGTAATGGTTATCGTTTTCTTGGTGATGCGATTATCGAGCTTAACGGCACGAACCCGCAAATCGCCGCCCGGCTGGTGGGGCCACTGGGTCAATGGCGACGCTATGATAATGACAGACAAAGCTTGATAAAAAGCGAATTGACGCGCATCCTGAAAACACCGGATATCTCAAACGATGTTTTCGAGATGGTAAGCAAGAGTTTAAAAAATTAACCTTGTCTTGAAATAATTCTGATACAGATAGTCGTGCTTAATCGTCTTCAATTACCCTGTAGAACGAGGAACAACCATATATTTAATGGCAGTCAAAGCTAACATCTTAAAATTGCTTGTATTTGCGGGCCTGATGATCGGCGGTGCAGCCCCTGCGCTGGCATCACAGAATGACATTGTCTCGGCCCTGCCTGTCCTTGTAGATGACGATATTGACCGCGCACCGATCTTGAAAGCCGTGCCTGCCGCCGTAAAAAAAGCAATACCGACCCCGCGCAAGCGAACAGCCCTACACTCACCCAAAGCAACACCGGCACGACAAATATCCATGATCGCCGTTCCTTTGCCCAGAATGCGCCCGGAAAAATTTGCGTTTATGGCGCCGGTCATTACGACCGGCCTACTCTCGGCTCAAGACCGGCGCCATTACGAGAAAGCTTTCGAGTTTCTCTCTCGCCGCCAATGGAAAAAAGCCCTCGCCCATGCCGACAAGGCAACCTATCAGTTGCCTGCACAATATATCCGCTGGAGCTGGTTGCGCGCTTATAAAGGCGGTGCCAGCTTTGAGGAAATTTCATCTTTTGCCATCAATAACCCCGACTGGCCCTATCGCAGCACGCTCATGCGCCGGGCTGAGGAAGCACTGATCAATCCCATTGCCAAGGATCGGATGCTGGTCTGGTTTACCGATCGTACCCCCGTCTCGGGCATGGGAATGCTGCGTTATGGCGAAGCTCTGCTCGCGGATGGACAAACCGATAAAGGACAAAGATGGATCAGAAAAGCCTGGGTTGAAGGGAATTTCAGTAAAAGCATTGAGAAAAAATTCCTGAAAAATCACAAAGGCCTGCTCACCAAAGCCGACCACCAAAGGCGCCTTGATCGTCTGTTATGGGATCGCCGCACCTCCGATGCTGTTCGTATGCTCGGGCGCGTCACAATAGATCAAAAACGGCTGGCCGTGGCCCGTATCCGATTGATGCGCATGTCACGGAATGTGGATGCTGCAATTCGCAAAGTCCCCGCAGAGTTACAAAATGACCCCGGCTTTCTGTTTGACCGGACCAAATGGCGGCGGCGTAAAGGCAAGCATGAAGCGGCCCAGAAAATTTTGCTACAACTGGACGAAACCGTGCCAAACCCGGAAATCTGGTGGCCCGAACGCGACATTCAGGCTCGCAAACTGCTTAGAAAAGGCTATATTACCAATGCCTATAAACTAGCAAGCCAGAACGGGATGAGCAGCGGCGGGCGCTTTGCTACAGCAGAATGGCTGGCCGGCTGGATCGCCTTGCGGTTTCTCAATGATTATGACATTGCCCTGTCTCATTTCACCCGCCTGTACGAGAATGTTAAATTTCCCATCAGTCGCGCCCGTGGGGCCTACTGGATTGCCCGAACCCATGCGGCGATGAAGGACACGTCATCCGCTGCCTACTGGTATGAAGAGGCCACCCGTTACAGTTCCACCTTTTACGGTCAGCTGGCTATGGCCGAATTGAACCTGAGCAGCATCCCCGATCTAAAGGCCCCGCATTCAGTCGGTACAGACATAACTTTACGCATGGATAACTCTGAACAGGTGAAGCTGATTTCCCTGTTGGCCGAACTGGGCCAGCAAAAACGGGCCCGCCCCTTCCTGCTGAAACTAACCGAAGATGCTACGAACCCACAAGAATATGTCTATCTGGGTCAATTAGCGCGTAAAATTGCCCGCCCTGATTATTCAGTCGCTGTGGCCAAACGCGCCTCGCAACTAGGGACCGAATTGCCCGATATCAGCTGGCCTGTATTGTCTTTTTCCGTTAGCCGCTCCCCCATAGAAATGCCGCTTGTCATGGCGATTACCCGCCAGGAAAGTGCCTTTGCCACGGATGCCAGATCCGAGGCCGGTGCCCGTGGCCTTATGCAATTGATGCCCAGCACGGCCCGCTCGGTATCGCGCAAACTGAAATTGTCCTATTCAAAACGCAAACTAACCAGAGATCCAGCCTATAACACCCTTCTGGGCAGCACTTATTTACGCAGCCTTATTGATAAATATAACGGCTCCTACGTGCTAGCGATTGCCTCCTATAATGCAGGCAGCTCTCGCGTACGAAGCTGGATCAGGGATTTCGGGGATCCCCGCACGGGAGAGATCAGCGTCATCGACTGGATTGAACTGATCCCCTATAACGAGACACGCAACTACGTTCAGCGGGTCATGGAAAACCTGCAAATTTATCGCCAGCTGCTCGGAGAGCAGAACTACCGGGTCGTGCAAATCAGCACAGACCTGTCTCGCGGAAATTCCATCAACTGAAAAAAATACTTCTTTTGCTTGCAATCTTTCAGCTAAGTCGCAAAATCCGTACCCGGGCGCGCCCCCTTGGAAAGAAGATAAATGACTGATACCGCTTTTACCAATATCAAAGCCTGCGTATTTGACGCTTACGGCACCTTGTTTGATGTGGACGCCGCCGCCCGCGAGGAACAGAAATCCCTTGGCGATGACTGGAAAGCCATCTCGGACGTCTGGCGTTTGAAACAACTGCAATATACCTGGCTGCGCAGCTTGCAAGGCAATTATATCAGCTTCTGGAATGTTACCGAAGACGCGCTGGATTTTGCCCTCGCCACTGCCAACAGGCAAGATGCGGGCCTTAAAAAGCGCTTGATGGACCTGTATTTGAAGCTCAGCGCCTATGAAGAAGTCCCTGCGACTTTGCGTAAATTGAAAGCCGCAGGCCTGAAATGCGCCATTCTGTCCAATGGATCGCCCGAGATGCTGGCCGCGGCTGTTGACAATGCCGGCATTGCCGATCTTCTCGACGGCGTTTATTCGGTTGAGGGGCTGAATATTTTCAAACCGCATCCATCGGTTTATGAACTTGCTGTGAGTGGTCTGAATGTCAGTGCCAGCCAGATCAGCTATCAGTCATCAAATGGCTGGGATGCCTATTCAGCCAAGGATTTCGGCTTCAACGCTATCTGGTGCAACCGCTTCTCGCAAGCTGATGAACGGCTGCCAGCGGCCCCTGATTTTCAGATTAAAACCCTGACAGAAATGCTGCCACTGGTCGGAATTCAGGCATAATCCAAGCGCAAGGACAGCCCAAGGACAACCATGTCATATACAGAACACTATTACCAATCAAATGACGGTCTTAATCTGTATTATCGGAAATATGGTAAAAATACCGCCAGATTTCCGCTTGTCTGTCTGGCCGGGCTAACCCGGAACTCTGAAGATTTTGACGAATTTGCCGAATATTTCTCCAAAGATCGTGCGGTTTATACGCTTGATTATCGCGGTCGTGGCAAATCAGATTATGATCCCGATTATAAGAACTACAATCCACAAACCTATCTGGGTGATATCTATGCCTTTCTAATGGCTGCGGATATTGAAAAAGCGATCTTTGTCGGCACGTCTCTGGGCGGGATACTAAGCATGGCCTTCGCCAGCCTCAGCCCGCAGCATGTGGCGGCTATTATCCTCAATGATATCGGACCGGAAGTGAGTAGCGGCGGCGGTAGCCGCATCGCCGGATATGTAGGCAAAGATAATCGTTTCAAGACAATAGAAGCCGCCACAGATGCCCAAAGGCAACTTTATACAGGTGCTTATCCGGATCTGGATGAAGCCGCCTGGCGGAAAACAACAGAAACAGGCTTTGTCTATGACGCCACCGCCGGTAATTATCGCCCCAATTATGATCTGGCGCTGGGAAAAGCATTTGCCGAACAAATGTCTGATGATCCCTCCGTTGATTTGTGGCCGTTTTTTGAAGCATTGAATTCTGTCCCCTTGCTTGCTATTAGAGGGGCGCTATCCGATGTGCTCAGCGCAGAAACCTTTCAGAAGATGCAAGAGGCCAACCCCGACATGCAGGTTCTGACACTGGAAAACAGGGGGCATGTCCCGCTGCTGAACGAGCCTCCCGCAATGAAAGAACTGATACGGTTTATAAATAATGTCTGATACAGCCCCTGATTTTGCCTCTATCCAGAACGCCGCACAAACCATTCGCGGTCAAGCCGCCTACACACCGCTACTGGAATCAACAGCCTTGAATGAAACCCTTGGCTGCCGCCTGTTTCTGAAAGCAGAAATGCTGCAAAAAACCGGATCGTTCAAATTCCGTGGGGCCTTTAACGCCATTTCCCGACTGACAAAAGAACAGCTTGCCAAAGGCGTATTTGCCTATTCCAGCGGCAACCATGCGCAAGGGGTGGCGCTGGCGGCAAAAATCATGGGGACCAAAGCCACCATTCTGATGCCCGAAGATACCCCTGCCATCAAAGTTGCCAACACCAAAGGGTATGGTGCCAAGGTGCTCACCTTCAACCGCAAGACGGAATCCCGCGAAGATATTGGCAACGCCATCTGCGCCAGGGAAGGCCTTGCCTTTATCAAGCCCTTCGATAATATCAATGTGGTCTCCGGCCAAGGCACTGTCGGGCTGGAAATTATCGACCAGCTAGCAGAGCTCGGCATGCAGGCCGATATCATTGCCGCCCCTTGCGGGGGTGGCGGGCTAGTCAGCGGTATCGCCATTGCTGCAGCCAAAAACAGTCCTGCGACAAAAATATTTACCGCCGAGCCTGAAAATTTCGATGATGCCGCCCGCTCGCTAGTCGCCGGGACACGCTTGAGCAATAGCGGCGATCATTCAAGCAGTTGCGACGCCATCCTCACCCCCATGACCGGCGAGATCACCTTTCCGCTGTTAAAACAGTATGGTGTCAACGGTCTGGTGGTCACAGAGGCAGAAGTGTTCGAGGCCATGCGCATTGCCTTTAGCTATTTCAAAGTTGTGATCGAGCCCGGCGGCGCCGTGGCACTGGCCGCACTGCTCACCGGTAAAACCGCCACGGCTGGCAAGATCATTGTTGCCGTCGGCTCCGGTGGTAATGTTGATCCAGCTCTTTATTGCAAAGTCCTCTCTAGCGACTTCTAAGCACTATCCCGCCCCATCTCTGATCTGAATCATCGCCCGGTATGCGTAGATCTCATACGCTTTATTGGGCGATTCTGGCACGCCTGCATAAAAATATTTTATAGGGTTATCCCCCCATAGCCGGGAATGGAAATGCTCTAACAAAACAAATTCCTTATATTCAACCCTGTCAGCCATCCATCTTATTCAAAATCAAACACAGCCATTTACTCCAATTTGAATTTTTCACGTTTAACGTGCTGTTACAAACTAGTATCATTTATTATGTTTTTGATATTTTGAGAAAAGAAAAATACTCAATTTTACATATTCAACTTTTGAGATTATGAAAATTTTTTGTCATTTCTCTCAATCCTTTATGGTTAACAAAAGAAATGTATATTTTTCCATATCTGGTTCAGGGATCAAATGACAAGATATCAGGATAAATAATAGTTAACCAAAATTAACTAGTAAATATTTCATACAATATCTTACAACCATTTGTTTTTATTATTATTTTCAGATTAAAAATTTATAATTTTTTAAAGCTTTAAAAAAATATTTTCATTTTTTTCATACAAATTACCTGAGCTTTACAGAAAAATATTCGGTCGATACCTTTGAATTCAAGGAAAGAACCTTGTCTCTATATCGCAGGATATCTGGAACGTTTTTTCTCTAAGGCCGATTAAAATTTATTGTAATTCTAGCACCAAAACCACTTTTATCACATCAGGAGTTCATAATGAAAAACCAAACAATCGACAATTCTTCACACCTAAATACTATTAAAGATAGTGGAAAAGTTCGCCTCGGAAATATGAGCCCTGCTTTTCGGGTAGAAGATACACCGAAAGCTGCTGATGACAAAGGCGACGTGCGCCTTGGAAATATGAGCCCCGCTTTTCGGGTAGAAGATACACCGACAGCTGCTGATGACAAAGGCGACGTGCGCCTTGGAAATATGAGCCCCGCTTTTCGGGTGGAAGATGCACCGAAAGCTGCTGATGACAAAGGCGACGTGCGCCTTGGGAATATGAGCCCCGCCTTTCGGGTGGAAGATACACCGACAGCTGTTGATAACAAAGGCGACGTGCGCCTTGGGAATATGAGCCCCGCCTTTCGGGTGGAAGATACACCGACAGCTGTTGATAACAAAGGCGACGTGCGCCTTGGGAATATGAGCCCTCTTTTCCACGTATAAGGCAGGCTACTCTTATGGGAATTCAGAACATCATACAGACACCGGATTCAGAACAGAAATCCGCGTCAGACAGTATCATAAAATTCTATCGTCTGATCGAAGATACACCAAAACCACAACGGGCAGATCGGTCTGCGGGTGGTCTGATTCCCACAAGAGCCTTTCGCTATTGCGAACCCATGACATCGGCCTCTGCCTTTGGCTGGTATATATTCCCGCCAATGGATTTTAAAGTTCAATGGAGCGGCACCGAGTTATTCTGGCAATATGGCCATATAGACAGCTGGTATCCGTTAGAAGCCGCTCAATACCCAGATTTTGCCTCCAAATTCGATGCCGCCTGCCCCGCTCAGCTAAAAGGCTACGCGCCACCCTTTATCTCATCCGCGCCGGAACCCGGTGTTCTGAAAATATGGAGTGGGCTTATCGCCAAAACCGCCCCGGACTGGAGTATTCTTGTGCGCAAACCCGCCAACTTGCCCGGTAGCCAGTTTTACGAACATTATGAAGGCATCATTGAAACCGACAGATGGTTCGGCCCCCTGTTTATTAATTTGCGCCTGACCAAAACCGATATGCCCATAGCATTCAAGCGCGAAATGCCGCTGTTTCAAGTGCAACCCCTGCACCGCTCAACCTATGCCGAGCCCATTCTCAATGCTATGGATTTTTCAGCCAGCAGCGATGAGTTTACAGATGGCGACTGGGAGGATTACCACACAACGGTAATTGCGCCCGGCATGGCTCAGGACAGAGAGCGTGGTCTCTATGCCAAGGCATCAAGGCGCGCCCGCAAATCAGGGAAGCCAACCTAAAACATTTGAAATCTGCCGTAAATTGCCGTCTAATTCAGATAATAATGAATAACGAGAAACAGGCGGTTTTCAAATGACCTTACAGGCAGACCTTTTCTGGTCTTTCAGAAGTCCCTATTCCTATCTGGCCACCCGGCAATATCGCGACATGGCCGATGACTATGATCTCCATATAAATGTACGTCCGGTTTACCCGCTGGCCATTCGCAGTCCCGATTTTTTCAAGCAGGTCAACCCTTTATGGATACCTTATCTGCTGAAAGATTGCAGTCGCGTAGCCGAACAAAGGGGGCTCGGCTTCGGCTGGCCGTCCCCTGACCCTGTAGTGATGAATTTTGAAACCCGCGAGATATCCGACGAACAGCCCTATATTTTCCATATAACCCGGCTCGGTGTTGCGGCTAGCCGACAAGGAAATGGGCTGGCTTTTATCGATGAAGTCTCCTCATCCATTTTTAGCGGCACCGTTACCGACTGGCACCTGCCCGAGACACTTGGCAAAACAGTCGCCAAAACCGGCCTTGACCTTGAAAACCTGGAACAAAGCATAGATGGCAATGAAGAGGCCTTTGATGCTGAAATTGCCGACAACCAGAAAGCGCTCGAGGCTGCCGGACATTGGGGCGTGCCCACATTTGTGTTCGAAGGCGAGCCGTTCTTCGGTCAGGACCGCGTAGATCTGGCCCTGTGGAGACTGAAGCAAAAAGGGCTAACCAAAAGGTCTTGAGCGCCACTAGTTCGTTGCCCAGAATTTACCCTCTTTAAGCTGTTTGCGATAGCCGCTCATGAAAGATTCCAGCTGGCTGACCTTGGCGATTGCCGAAGCCCGCTCCCTGAAAGCGGTTTCCGAGCCATCTGTGTTATCGGTGATCAGATCGAACGCATCCAGGTCTGGCGTTCCCACCAGCTTGCGGCGGTATTTTTTGCGCATCTGGTCAATGCCGGCCTGATCGCCAGATAAAGCCCGCGCGACAGCAATTTGCATCAGACGTTTGCGGTCCGTACCGGAAAGCTTTTCTGCCTTGTCTGCACCGCTATTGGCCATCAGCTTTTCAAGGGCGGCAACTGCTTTGGGCCAGTCTTTTGCTTTCCAGTAAATGTCTGCGCGCAACAAGTTCGCTGTCTGCCCTTTGTCTTCATCGATCAGGGACAAGGCCTCCTCAAACTCGTCCAGATCGGCATAAGCCCGTGCCTGAATGAATCTGCGCTCGTTTTTCACCTTATCCGGAAGGGCCCGCCACCGGGTTTTACGAAGGATAGACAAGGCTTCCTTGGGTTTGCCGTCCCACAGTAAAATAACCGCCAATTTTGTTCCCGTGAGAGCTTTCAGCTCCCCTTTTAAACGGAAATTAACCTGATGCTCCAATAACTGAATGGCTTGTTCAAGCAAATCAACCTTGATCAACCGATCTGCCAGATTACGGATCATCTCATCCCCTTTTTTACCCAGTGGTGTCAATTCCCGATATTCGTAATACAAAGCCAGTGCCTTGACCGGCGAAAGCTTCTCTGCCTTGCCTTCGATGAAAAGCTGACTGAACAGATCGTTCATTTCGCGGGCGACATCTCGAGCCACGCGGGTCTTGGGAAATGTCATGACAATATTCCGAAAGGCTTTCAACCCCTCGTCAATCTCGCCACTGGCAATATGCAAGTCACCAATGCGTTTGAGAATATCAAGCTCCAGTTCATCCCCGCGCCAGGAAAAGGACATTTTCTTGAACTCTTCGATGGCTTCTGCTGGCGTCAGAATTTTCTGGGCAAGTTCGGCATTGATCTTCTCGTAACGGGCGCGAGCCGTAATTGGCCGGTAATCGAGGGCAATCGCCTGGTCAAACTTTCCAATTGCGCGGTCCACATCACCAGAGCGCAACGCCGCAATTCCTTCAAGATACTCGCGGGTTGCTGCAACTTTTTTATTAACACCCTCTTCAACCGAGGTCTTGATCTTTTCAAGGGAGGTGGTTGCCAGTTCAATGTCAAAGTCTTCCAATGCCGCCTCGGCCGCCAGTAAATTGAACTCATTATTCAAATCTGCATTATAGACCCCGAAAGCATCCTGCCCGATTTTCAACTCTTCAGCGGCCAATTTCCAGTTGCCTTTTTTAGCGGCAACCATGGCACGCCAGGGAGCAACCTCTGCCACCCCGGAGAAAACCGGATTGAACAGATCAATTTCTGCTTCGTCCAGATGGTTCATTCCCAAATTGGCCAGGCCCCGCAACAAACGATAGATGCCATCCTCATCGGCTCTGGGATCATCCATACGGATACGTTCCAATACCCCAATAGCATCGGCATAATATTTATGGGCAACAAAGAATTTAGCCAGTTCCATCCGCGATGCATTGCGCCCCGCTTTGGGGGAACGGGCAACTTTTCGCTGTAAATACTGCTTTTTCTCAATGAATTCATCCAGCGGTACTTGTGCCCATTCATCAAGCTTGACCAGTTGTGCTTTGTCTTTTTTGCCGGAGAAACGGTCTGTCTGATCGCCCGACGCGAACATATCTTTTTGAGAGATTGCCCTGGACAGTTGCAAGCCCCCCGCCGCCGTAATGGCAACCCCGTTGCGCTCAACGGTAACGGCAACGGACGAGTCCCGTGCGGTCATGGCAATCCCCTGCATGGAGGCCAATATTGTAAACTGGGTAAATGTCCGGGTTCGGCCAAACCCCCAGCTGGGCGTATATAGGGGAACGGTAATCAACTCGTCCCCGACTTGCGGATCCTGAAAACTGATCTTGTCGCCATTATTGACCGCAGGAATAAACACCCGCGCCCCGTTTTGGGCAGATGGTTGGGATTGAATATCAATGGTGTTTTTGATAACCGGTGACTCGCCGAGACGGAAATCCACCCGCCATTCATTACCCGTCCGGGTAACGCTCGGCATATAACCATCGCGCACTGACATCTGGATAATACTGGCCGTCTCATGAGCGATCTGTTTTTTGCGCAAGACCAGAAATTTATAGGGACCGGATAATTTCTTGAAATCAAACTTAACCCGTTTGTCAAATACCAGCCAGAAATTGTCGGAGCGGGCAAACAAGGCCATTGCCGCAGACTGTTTCCATGGAAAAATCAGGCGAAAGCCGTCTTTCAGATTGCCAACTTCTATGGTCAGTTTTTCACTAGGCGGCACAATCACGGCCTTGGGTTTCTCGGTAGTTGGCGGCAACAAGGAACGCGGCGCTGTTTTCGGTTCATTATTTGAGGCAGGTTCAGACGCGGATTTGACACCTGTTTCCGTTTTTTTCTCCGGCTGCGGTTCTGCCAATGCCGATACAGAACGAGGCTCGGCTTTCTTCTTCTCCGACTCCTCTATCGCCGTTATTTTCTGGACCGGTGTTTTTGCAGGCGTAATCTTCTTAACAGGTGTTTTCTTCACCTTTTCCGGCTCAGTTTTTGCCGAAATCTCTGCTTCGGCTTTGCCCGGCGTAAAATCAACGGCGACACTGGTGCCGCTTCTGAAAGCTTTAACCGCCATAGGTCCTTTTGTCTGAACGGTTAATATAGATTGTGAGCCGCTGGTATCGGTTGAAACACCTGTAATATATTTGGGTAGATCGCGTTTGACACGGGCAATATCCAGCTTTGCCGCCTTGTCAAAAACCAGTTTAACATCAGCACCATTTTGTTCAACTTTATAACCAGTTGTCGCGGGCCAATCAATGACGAGGCGGCTATATTTTTCATGATCTCCAACCCGTACCCTGACGTCCTCCAGCCCCGAGCCAGCCGCTTTTACCGGAGACAAGTCCAAGGCGATTGCCGAGCCATACAAAGCCGTCTTCAGGGTATAATTTCCCTTAAGTTTAAACCTTATACTTTTGTTATTATTATATATTTCACTGCTGGAAATATATTTACCCAATGCGGCCCCTACCGGTTTGAGGTTTGCTTCAAACGGGGCCCTGAAAGTAACAACCAGATACCCGTCCCGGATATCAGCTTCATATTTCCGGGGCTGCCCCCAGTCAAGTACAAGTCTGCCAAAGTTTGGATGTTCAGCGGCACGAACCACAACCTTCTCGACGGCGGCGGCGGGATTCAGATCGCCCATTACCAGCAAAGTACCCGCCAGAAATAGCGCAAATACCACTTTGGCAAATGCTGCCTTTGTCCAAGTTGTCATTATCAACGCCCCTGCCTCTCAGCTTCTCTAATGACAATATCAACTCTTCGCGCCAAGGCATATTTTTCTTCTTTATCTTTTACATCAGCAAGCTCGAAAAATCGGGAATCCGCCATCCCGAAAACCCGAATGGGGTAGCCATAACCTGTTTTTTTCAAAATATCCGAAACGGACAAGGCCCGCGCCAATGACAATCCCCAGTTGGTCAACGCATCGGGACTGGTATCTTTAATAGGTATCGGGTCTGAATGCCCGTAAATTTCAATCCTGTTTTTAACATATCTCAGGCTCTCACCCAACAATCTGGTGGCCTTGACCAACTCATCAGAGACATCATCCCCGCCAGCACCGAAATAAGTATTACCGGCAAAGGAAATTATAAGCCTGTCCGCCGCTTTGAAAATCTCCACATTCTGAAGTTCATCACTCCCTGCCAGCTTTGCACTCAGCACATTTTCCAGATAGGAAAGATCAAAAGCCCGCTGCTCGGTAAACAGCTCGACATTTTTTTCAGCCGTCGCCCCGGGATCGGTTTCAACTGTCTGACTGTTCAGTTCGAACCCGAATGTATCGAGCATTTGTTGCCATGTGTCGCGTTTGATTTCATTCATTGAGAAAACCAGCACGAAAAAAGCCAACAGCAATGCCAACAAATCCGCCAATGACGTCAGCCATAGCAGATTTTGTTTTTTCTGGTCCGTTATTTTCAACTCTTCTTCAAATGCGGTCACTGAACGGATTCTTTCCGAAACTGTTTATTGAACTTCTGCCGGATGTAAAACTTGAAATAGATATATCCTGTTCCTTCTTGCATCAGGCCGACGAAAATGTTGCGGGCAGGAACCCCTTGATCCATAAAATAGGTGACCATTCTGTTCAACCGCTTCGCAGGCAAGCTATGGCGAATATCCGTTGCCGCAGGCAAAGCATCGCCCACATCTATCAGAATTTCCATATCGGTTGGCTCAACGCTACTCCGTTTAATAAGGGCGCGTGCAGTATTCTGAAAAAGCTCAATCCTGTTTTCTCTGAATTTTACCGCACCATCTGGAAATAACTGACTGACAGGTATGGTAAATTGCAGTTGCTCCCCCTGTTCATTTGTTTCCGCTTTGACAAGAGGGATGGCGGCCTCGAAAACTTGTTTCAATTGGGCATGAAAAACGGCAAGTCCCAACTTATCGCCCTTTATCTCTTTTTGCTCGCGTTCGGGGCGCGTCTGGTCTTCGCCCTTGAAAGCCACATCAATACTACCGATGACGGAGCGAATTCTCTCTTCTGCCGGCTCGGAGATGGAATTGAGATAGATAAAGAACGCCAGCAATAAAAAATACAAGCCAACAAAGACAAGCGTGGTACTTTTCTCGGTAGAGCGGGTTACAGGTACTTTATGGTATAAACCAAGCATTCAAATCAGACCCGATCAATCAAAACTGGCGAGCAAAGCGTCAATTTCTTCCTGAGAAGACCCCTCACCTTCCTGCTGCGGCCCATTGAGCAAATCCGCATCCACACGGTCATCTTTTTCTCTATGTATATGAGAGACATCCTCGCGGATGCGGTCTTTTTGCACGGGGTTTCCCATTGAATGGGCCATTTTATCAATGGTTGCCTCAATATGCTGAAGGGTGGACACCACTTTGTTAATGCGCTGTCCAGTAATGTCCTGAAAGTTCGAGGCCTCATAAATCTGCGTGATAACCTCGGTGATTTTCTCCTCTTGCTCGCCGCCAATTGCAGTGCCGATATCTCCCAGTTTTTCTGCTGCATCAAGAAATGTATTGGTGGCGACCTCGGTCGCATCAACAATCGCACTCAACTCGTCGGTTGCCGCAGGGATATGCTGTTCACTGATTTCCTGAGGCTGCAAGGATGCTATTTCTCCGCGCGCTTTCTTGATAAAATCAACCAGTTCAATGATTTGACTATGGATGTAGATTTCAGGTGCACTGATGTCACCTTCAATGCTTCCCATCAGCTTTTCCACCAGATTGGCAACATCATCAATATTGACGGTCGCCCCTTCTTCCTGTCGGATAGCTTCCACCCGGTCGGCTAAATGCTTGGCAAATACCGCTTGATCCATAATCTCACCTTTTTTATGTCAACCCTGTCTTCGGGCCTGCCAAAGCCTACCCCTTATTGGTTAATCCCTCGTAAATCAGCACGCAAGACCAACTGTGAAGACGGTTATCCTTTTTTATCAGTTGCAACAGGCAGTTGTTTCCGTGTTGCCAGTTCTATGGTTAGCTCTTGTGCCCGCTCACCACTCATTTTGCCAAAGATTGCTGCCAGCTTGGACTCTTTCATCAATCCCGCCACATCCAGCAATACTTTCATATCCAGACTATTAAAAATACGGGCCGCATCTTTTGGCTTCATCTTCTCATAAATAGACACCAGACTTTTCAGTTTTTTCAATTCTTGTTCGTCATACTGTTTCAGCAAATCCTCAATGGTGGCCTCAATGCCTTTAAGCCGGGCAATTTTCTTGTCAATCCGCTGTTCTGTTGCCTGCAACAATTTATCCCGTAAATCCAGCTGTTGTGTCCGGGCATCAAGCTGTTCGCGCCGGGCCGCCAGTTTTTGCAGCACTTCAATTTCACTTTCACTCAGCTCTGAGGCATCGAAGGCGGGCTTTTCTGTATCTTCGCCCTCAGAGGTTTTCTCTTTTTGCACCGCCTCACCTTCAGCCGCAGGCTCTTCTTTCGCTTGCGCTTGCACCTCGGCAACATTAACGCCAATGAAAACGCCCTTGGCATCGTTCCAGAAAGTTCCAATTTTCAGCCCGAAGACCAGCAGCATTGCGATCACTGTAATTGGTAAAATACGAAGGCTTTTCATCATCATGTTCCACATAAACTATTTGGACTTGGTCAACATTTGCAACAATTCCCGCTCGGCATCCGTACGCGGCTCTACCGTAACCGGATCACCCGATTTGACCGATTCCGCTAACAGATCACTTTCAGAAGCCGCACTCATCTGCCGCCCAGCCCCGACGGCCCCATCTTGCAACCGGTCCGCGATCCGTGAACTGGAGGCATTAATCAGCTTCAATTCTTCGAGTAAATCCCGGGCATCGCCAATTTCCTTTTGCAAATTGCGGCCAATGGACTCGCTGGCATTTTTCAGCTCGTCAATTCCCAGTTTGGAGCGGACGATTGCCTGATCAAATTGAAGGGCCACCTTATGGAGCTCCGACTGCGCATCCCGCATCACCGACAATTTCCGGCTCAAGCGAACGCAATAGATAATACAGGCCGCCAGCATGACAATCAGCAAGATATCAAGCATCATGGGAATAGATAAAAAATCCATAGCTTACCCTAACGTCCGTAACGCTTTATCAATTTTAACCGCAATATTCTGCCCCGAACGTCCCATCTTGCCGGTTACCATATCAATACCGCCACATTTCAGAACAATTTGACTGGTCGGAGACGCATTCAACATGACTGTGTCCCCAACCTCCAGCGCAAGTATTTCGTTCAAGGTCATTTCCTGTTCATCCAGCACGGCTTGCGTCTCGATTTCGGTCGCCCAGAGTTCAGTCGCCAGATGGTTTTCCCAAATACTGTCTCGGCCAAATTTCTCGCCCATGAACATTTGCAGCAACAGCTCGCGCACCGGCTCCAGTGTGGCGTAAGGCAACAATAATTCCAGCCGCCCGCCACGATCTTCCATGTCGATGCGCAGCTTGATCAGAATTGCCGCATTGGCAGGCCTTGCAATCGTTGCAAAACGGGGATTTGTCTCCACCCGCTCTTGTGAAAATTTCACTGGACTCAATGGCTCGAACGCCGCACACATATCTGCCAGAATAACGCTGACCATCCGCTCCACCAGATTGCGTTCAATGGTAGTATAAGGACGCCCCTCAATCCGCATGGCTGCGGTTCCTCGGCGCCCGCCCAGCAACACATCCACGATAGAATAGATTAGCGAACTATCGACCATAATCAGGCCGTAATTGTCCCATTCTTCTGCCCGAAAAACACTGAGGATCGCCGGCAAGGGAATAGAATTCAGGTAATCACCAAACCGGATAGATGTGATATTATCGAGACTTACTTCCACATTATCAGATGTAAAGTTACGTAAAGAGGTCGTCATCATGCGCACAAGGCGGTCAAACACCACCTCGAGCATGGGCAGGCGTTCATAATTGACCAGCGCCGAGTTGATGATGGCCTTGATACCGGATTTCTCACCGCTACCGTCGCCATCCATATCAAAGCCCAGAAGGCTGTCAATTTCATCCTGATTTAGAACACGGGTCGCCTGACCACTGGCCGCCTCATTAATACTTGGACCGCCGGCAGGGGCAGCCGCGGGGGCCTCGTCACCGCCGCCCATAGCCGCAGCCATATCATCATCACCACCCATGGCAGCGGCCATATCCATCTCGTCATCACCGCCAGCCATTGCCGCGGCCATGTCCATCTCGTCATCGCCACCTGCCATTGCAGCGGCCATGTCCATCTCGCCCTCATCCGCATCCGCTGCCATTGCAGCTGCCATATCCATTTCATCTTCGTCAGCCATCAGAACTCCTACTGTACAAGCATTTCCTTAAACAGGATGTCTTTGACCTGAATTGGTTTGACCGAGCTGTTGATCCGGTAAAGCAGCTCTTCTTTCAAGCGGTAAATCCCGGCGGATCCCCGAAGATCTTCACGGCGCAATTCCCGCAGGTAAACCTGAAAATTATCCATGACCCGTGGCAGCAACTTTTCAAGTTCTGGCAGAACCGTCTCATCATCGAGCTCCAGCGCAATCCCGAGTTTGAGAAAGCTTGCATCGGAACCACCGACATTCAGATTAATCAGCATGGGCGGCAAGTCGTAAAACACAACAGTCTTTTCGACTTCCTTAACCGCTTCTTCAGCAGGTTCGGCAACAGGTTCTTCTGCATCAAACACGCCCGCAAAATAGGCCCCGCCCCCACCGCCTACGATCAGGAGGAGTGGAAGCACGATAAAAAGAATAAGCGCTTTGCCGCTCAACCCTTTTTTCTTCACCTTTTCGGTGCCGTCTTCGTTCAGTTCGGCACCTTCTGCTGCATCATCTTTGTCAGCCATATATGGACCAGCCTTTAAATGGATCGGGTATAGAGAGTAACAGAATAGAAAAACTTGGTTAACAACTAGTTGCTGGATTCAATTTTGTATAGTTTTTTTGCGATATTTTATCTGGCCATTTTTTTGCGCTTGAAACAAACCCGGTAATGGTCGGAAATATTTTCCTGTAACATGGAATTTTATTCAACATTCTTTGATTATTTCCCCCTAACGCAGACTTAACTCACTGAAAAAACTAAGTAAAAAACTTGGCACAAGACATGCATGTAAATTAGCAGATAATTTTTGCCAGAAAGGCGGAGTAAAGATGGAAAATGCTGTCTATGTCGGATTGTCCCAGCAAATGGCTCTAAAACGGAGTCTGGACATCACTGCGAATAACCTTGCCAACATGAACACCACCGCGTTCAAGGCTGCCAGTCCCATATTTGAAGAATATTTGTCCGATACACCCGGTACAGCCGATACGGCGGAAGTCTCGTTTGTGCAGGATTATGGTATCTATCAGGATTTGACAGAAGGCAGTATTGCAGGAACAAACCGCCCGCTTGACTTTGCCATTAGCGGCGATGGCTTCTTTACTGTGCAAACCGATGAAGGTCTTCGCTATACCCGCAATGGTACCTTCAAGCTTGATGCCGACGGTTATGTTATCACCAGTAATGGCGACTTTCTCGTTGATGAAAGCAACAAGACCATCCAGCTAGATTTGGAAAATCCAGATATCGAGGTGGCGGCAGACGGCACGGTCAATCTGGGCGTTGAGGACACACAAAAGATACAGCTCATTTCCTTTGACAATATGCAGCTGCTGAAAAATGTCGGGAACGGTTATTACGTCTTGGGCGATGCCAAGGCTCGCCCGGCAGAAAACGCATCGATTTTGCAAGGCAGTCTGGAAAATTCCAACGTTAATTCCATTCTGGAAATGACATCAATGATTGAAATTCTAAGGGCCTATGAAGCAACCCAGAAGCTTCTGGATGCTCAAAATGAAATGATGACGAAAGCCATCGATATACTTCCTGTAGTGAATTAAGAGAGAGGAACAGACTATGCGTGCACTCGGAACAGCAGCTACAGGCATGTTAGCTCAACAACTGAACGTGGATGTTATTTCAAATAACATCGCCAATATGACAACAACCGGCTTCAAGCGCCAACGGGCAGAATTTCAGGATTTGCTTTATCAGGATCTTCGCAGGGCGGGTGCCTCCTCCTCGGATGCCGGAACAATTGTGCCCTCCGGTATCCAGATCGGTGTTGGCGTGAAAACGGCCTCTGTTTACAGAATTGCCGATCAGGGTGGTATGGAATCCACTGAAAATACCTATGATCTGGCTATTCAAGGGGATGGTTATTTCAGGGTCCTGATGCCCGATGGTGAGGACGCCTACACACGGGCCGGCTCCTTTCAGGTCAGCGCAACCGGTGAAATCGTCACCCAGGACGGCTTTACGGTTCTACCCTCAATCACCGTTCCCCAAGATGCTTTGAGCGTTACCATCAACGCCAGTGGCGAAGTTCAGGTAAAGCTGGACGGTCAGGTTAATCTGCAAACGGTCGGACAGCTCGATCTTGCTATTTTCTTCAATGAATCCGGTCTGCAACCCATGGGTGACAATCTTTATAAAGAAAGTACAGCCTCTGGCGCCCCAAGTGTCGGCACCCCCGGCTCCACCGGGTTTGGCACCGTCCGTCAGGGCTATCTGGAATCATCAAATGTCAATGCGGTTGGTGAAATCACCGCCCTGATCAGTGCCCAGCGGGCCTATGAAATGAATTCCAAGGTTATCACCACAGCGGATGAAATGATGTCGGTAACCAACCAGCTTCGATAACGCATAAAACTCTTGAATAGAGGGCTTGATATGAAACATATATCTTTTCTGATTGCCATCGTGATCGCTGCACTGACCGCCATATCCATGGCACAGGCAGCAACGGTTACACTCAAGCAAAAGCTTGAGGTTAAAGGCGATGACATTACCTTTGGCGACATCTTTGATGGTGCCGGGGAAAAATCTGACTATGTTATTGCCACCTCACCGGCCCCAGGCAAAACCATAACCTTCAAAGTCTCTTCTCTGGCCTTCGTTGCGCGCAAGCATGGTCTGGACTGGTATCCACGCAGGTCAGCTCAACAGATCACTGTTTTCCGGAAAGGCCAACGCATTGCCGACCAGGAAATCAAGGAAGAAATTCGCAACGCTCTCGAACGCGAGCTGCAATCTGGCGAATTTGAAATGACATTGACCAGCCGAAGCCCCAACATTCAGGTTGCCACAAATGAAACGCCCTCTGTCAGCATTGAAAGCCTGTCCTATAATATTCGCAAAGAGAATTTCAGCGTCATCATTGCCGCCCCTGCAAATTCCAGCAATCCGACCCTCTATAGATTAACCGGCAAAATGTACCCACAAGTTCTGGTTCCTGTCAGTGCCCGCCTGTTATCTTCCGGTACTGAAATCACCGAAAAAGATCTGGATTACAAACTGGTACGACGCAGCAAGGTTGGCCGGAATGTCGCCCTGTATATCGATGATATTATTGGTCAAAGCCCCAAACGTTCCATCCGGACCGGCGGTACAATTTCACTGACCAACCTCGGAGAGCCGGTCACAATCGCCAAAGGAAAAATTGTCTCGGTAACCTTGAAAAATGGTGGCATTGCGCTCTCGATCACAGGGCGCGCCCTCGATAACGGGGCCACTGGCGATGTCATTCGTATCAAAAACCTGAACAGCCAGAAAGTCATTCAGGCGCAAGTTATCAATTCGCAAGAAGTTCGTATCATCACGCCCCAGCAACGCCTCGCGGCCATCCGTAATTAAAAGTGGAGATTAGAAAATGACCCACCTGTCCTTGAAACCAGCTTTGAAATTTACCGTCCTTCTTGGACTGGCCCTGTCTTTGGCCGCGTGTAACAGCACCTATAGCCGGCTAGCCAACATTGGTGAAATGCCCCCCCAAAGCAAAATAGAGAACCCGGTATCACAGCGCGGGTATAAGCCCGTCACCCTGCCGATGCCCCGTCCGGCACCCGTTATCCAGCAGGCGAATTCCTTGTGGCGGCCCGGGTCGCGGGCCTTCTTTAAAGACCAGCGCGCCAATCGTATCGGTGACATCCTGACGGTGATGATCCAGATTGAAGACAAGGCAACCCTGAACAACTCAACCACGACCTCGCGGGATAACTCGGAAAAAGCAGGTATTACCAATTTACTGGGCATGGAAACCCAACTGGCACAAGTCTTCCCCGAGGCCGTCGTTCCGGCAACCGCCGCCGATCTGGGCAGTAAGAGTTCAGTCAAAGGCAGCGGAGTCGTCGCGCGAAACGAAACCATTAAAATGGAAATTGCCGCCATCGTTACCCAGATACTGCCCAATGGAAACATGGTCATCTCTGGCCGGCAGGAAATTCGGGTAAATTATGAAAACCGCGAACTCACAGTGACCGGCGTTGTCCGCCCTGAAGATATTTCATCGACCAACACCATTGAAAGCTCGAAAATTGCCGAGGCCCGCATGTCTTACGGGGGCCGAGGTGATCTGACCGAAGTCCAGCAAGCCCGCTATGGGCAACAAATATTCGATATCATCTTCCCCTTCTAGGGAGATATATCAGCAAGTTTGGAAGCCTTTCATAAAAAACATCCCCCTGATATTTCTGTCAGGGGGGTGTTTTTTATGACACTTACCAAATCCAGAACAACAACACCCAGCCGACCATAGGGGGAATGGTTGCCAAAATGAACAGCCCCACAGCCCCTGCAAGGCGCAAACCGCACGCCCCCTGACGCTGCAAAATACGATACGCAAGATAGACAGACCATATCTCGCTTCCCGCCAATGCGATGATCCGCATCCACGGCACCCAGCCTAGCCCGAGGCCTTCGGCCTGAAGCAATGTCAGTGTTTGTGATGACAGGCCCAGAATAACGCCACTCGCAGCAATGGGGATCAAAGCGTGAGAAAGATGATAGAACCGTTGTCTATCCCAGACACCCGCCAGTTTTGAGGCAAGGGCCAAAGGCGGTGCTATCGCAAGAGATAAAATACAGGCCGATGCAAACATGTAGATCAGCATGGTAACACCGTCGACAATTGTCAGCACATCCCCCTGATCGGGATAGTTGGTCAATATCCATGTGGGCAGTGATGTTTGCAAAGGCCACAGAAAATCGGCTTCAATCAGATAAGTTGCCAATGTCAGTTTTAGCGAGATAAACCACGGACTCGCCGACCATTGAAACGCCCCGATGACCACACCGATCAAACCGGTGATAATCAACAGACTATCCCAGAGAGTAGCAGTACGGCCCGAGACTTCCACAATTTCAGAATTGGCAGATCTCGGCTGCAAGGAGACGGCATCGCGAAAACCGGCACATCGCCCGCACATATGACAGGGGGAGGCACTTTCCATTGTTTTAACCGGAACCAGCGGCTCGCAATTATAGGATTGCGTCCCCATCTGATGGGCAGGGTAGGCATCCCAAACGGTCCGATCTACCGAGTAATGCATCGGGGCCAGCTTGGATAGCAATCCGAACACGCCGCTAACGGGGCATAAATACCGGCACCAGACCCGCTTGTCACGACCATATAGATACCCGACCAGCATCGCCGCCACCGTAGAGCCACCCAGAATGACCAAGGCAGGTTCCGGATACTGATACACACTGATCAATTGCCCGTAAACTGTTGTCAGAACAAAAGCGGTAAAGGGCCATCCGCGCCACCGCATCCAGCGGGGAACAATTTTCCCGCGCCCATGACGAGACGCCAGCGCCGTCAAGGCGCCTTCGGGACAAAACACCCCGCACCAAAGCCGCCCGAAGATCAACATGGAAATCAAGACGCCGGGCCACCAGATGCCCCAAAAAACAAATTGCGCAAAAACCGTAATATTATCCCAGATGTGGGCGGCCCCATCCGGCAAAGGCACCAAAACAGGGACAATCAGCAATATGGCATAGATCCCGACGACAAACCATTGAACCAGATGTATGGTCCGTTGGTGCTGTTTTAACCACAGACCAAAGCTGGCCAATCGCCCGCGGGAAACCTGATGCGTAACTGGCGCACATGAATTCATATCAAACCTCGACAGTTTTGCGGCGATATGTTGATCGCCACAGCATCATACCAACAACGACGATATATCCTGCCCAGGTCAGAACTGTCACCAGATCAGGCATTGCCCGGTATCCGGTCAGGGCCGCCACAAGTCCGCCAAACTTTCCGGCATCATTCAACAGCCAGCTTGAATCCCAAAGCGGGTCGAGATATGGCAAAAAGCCGAGAGAGACAAGATTACCAACCCCTGTCACCACCAGCGCACAGCCCAGCAATAACAGCAAGGTTTCCGAAATCTGGAAGAACCGCCGCCAAGGCATGAACCGGCTCCCTGTCTGTAATAAAAGATAAGTCAGAAACGCCGCCACAAAGCCCAGAAAAATCAGGCCCGCCACTTCAAGAATACTGACGCTTTTGGTCGCCGCCAGCACCCCGTACAGAAAAATAACCGTCTCGCTGCCCTCGCGGGCGATAGCCAGCATTGCCAGAAGGAATATTCCCTTATAATTATTGTCCTGCATCGCACTATCAAGGCTGCTCTCAAGTTCCCGTTTCAAACCGGCGCCATGGGTCCGCATCCATGCAACCATTTGGACAATCAGCAGGGCCGCAATAAAAACCATGGCCGTCATCAGATAGTCTTGTGCGGGCCCTGAAAACACCTCGCTCAGACGCATAAGGGCGAATGCCAAGGCAAATGCCGCGACCAGTCCAGCCGCCACACCGCCCTGCAAATACTTCATACCGGTTGCTGAATTGGCCTCACGGCGCAGCCAGCTATGCAGAATACCGACAACAAGCAAGGCTTCGATGCTTTCGCGCCAGACAATAAATATAATTTGTTCATTCACGGGCTTCGCCCCTCATTCAAACATGTACTATTTGGCGATTATGATCGCGCGGGCCGTATCCATATCAAGATGGAAATCATCGAAAAATTCATAACTTCCGGGCGACAGCCGTCTGATGACGATAAAGGATTCAATCCCCGGACCAATGATTTTTTCTTTTCGCAAACGCAGACTTTCAAACTCTGCCGGGCTCTCTCCTGTATTGCGCAGGATAATTTTAAATGTTGTTCCTGCCGGAACTTCAAGGCGGCTGGGGGTGATTACCCCGTCCTTCAACTCAATGATAAAGGCGGGTTTCTCTGCCGCCACAGCAGGGCCGACAGCCATAAAACTGAGAATTACGGCACATAAAAATCCTGACAGATAACGCATAATATCTACTCCGATCACTAATCCTGCCCCTAGTAGGCACCTTTTTTACCAACGCCAGCGAAAACGAATTTATAGGTAGTTTCAAACGGTTTAAACCACTCGGCAACGCCCGTCTCTTTATCGATATGCCGTCCGAAAAGGGGTTTTGGCGGGGCTACATGAAAGGTGAGTTCATAAATGCCGGGTCCCTGCATCTTGACATTATCCCCGTAATGAGGACCGTCATTTGCCACCATCGGCATCAGCATTCCCGATGCGAACGGTTTATCCTCTCCGGCTTTTTTCAACTCGAAACTGATCTCCAGATAGGGAACCCAGTCCCCTTCGGCAAATCCATTTTTATTACTGTCGAGGGCGTGAATATCGGCTTCCAGATGAATATCCGATTGTGCAGCGGGACGCATCATACCCTTGGGTGACATGGTGATTGCCTGCAAATAGACCGCGGCCACTTCCATCCCCCCTTTCAAGACAGGTTTACCGGCCGGGTATTCTTTCGCCGATACGCTAAAGCTGCTGAAGACGGTAAAGCCAACCAGAAAAAAAATAAAAGCATATACCCGTGTCATAGTCATTCCTTCAATGATGCCCGATTCAACGCAGGCAGTTACACTACAGACTATAGTTATTACGAATCATTCTTAATAGCAATTAAATATTTTAGATATACCTACGTCAAATTGTCGCACCTTTTCTGGCCACCAGAATCAAAAATCCCCGCAGAAAAGCGGGGATTTCTCAGTGTCACTGTTGCCAGAAGAACTATTCGGCTATTGGTTAGTCATCGCGATAGACTTTTTCACGGCGCTCATGACGCTCTTGCGCTTCCAGGCTTAAGGTTGCCACAGGCCGTGCTTCAAGCCGCCGCAACGAAATAGGCTCGCCCGTCTCGTCACAATAGCCATAACTGCCATCTTCGATACGCCGCAAGGCTGCATCGATCTTGCCGATAAGCTTGCGTTGCCTGTCCCGGGTGCGAAGCTCCAGCGTTCGTTCAGACTCCGTCGACGCCCGATCAGCAATATCAGGTTCCTTAACCGTTTCTTCCTGAAGGCTAAGAATGGTCTGATTGGCATCTTCCAGTATTTCAGCGCGCCACTTAAGCAATTTGGTCCGGAAATACTCTTGTTGACGAGAGTTCATAAACGGCTCGTCTGCGGACGGCACGTACTCATCTGATATATGAACATTCATTACGCAACTCCCAATAGCGCATTAAAACTCAACGGTCTAAATTATAGAAATGCGTATTTACCACATCATAGGTCACTAGTGGAAATGATAATCGGGGAAAATGTAAAAAATATGACGTCTGTCGCAAAACAGGGTTAAAAACCCAGCTTTGCCAACTCGACCGCAGCTCGCAATTCAATCTCGCCGATAATCTCTGCCAGCTTGGGATCAGATGCCGTCAAATCCATCTCGGACAATGTTGTCTGTAGCTGTTTTAACCGCTCTACCGGTATGGAACCGATCAGTAGCCCATGACGAATATCTTCGAGCCGTTCCAGAAGGTCGGCCCCGCGATGCATCGCCTGTTTATTGCTGCTGACAGAATCATCCATCCCCTGAAGCGCCATAATTGCGTCAACCGACACAATAGGAGACGCCGAAGCCACATTACTGCTGGCAACAACATCGCTTTCTTGTTCAGGGACAGAAAATTTTGCACCTGTTTTCGAGGCAGATTTGGTCCCTTTTGCTTTTTGGGATCCACCAACACGACCTGGTCCGGAGACTCGCATGCTCATTCCTGTAACGGTTTGTATTCAATCTGTTTTAGGTCTCTTAACCAAGTTTGGCAAGTTTTTCCCAAATATCAAGAGGTTAAAATTGCCGGGCAGTCGGAAAATACATCCTGCCGGGCATTTTTTATCAAAGAGTTTTCAGAAATACCCATAAGTATCAATATCTTACCGAATTTCATTATTGGCATGAAATTCGCATAGCAGTAGGCAACAGTATTTTGACCTCTTTAAAGAAGAGACCAGGGAAAATGAAAAAGACAACATTTGATACAATTCAAAGGTTTGCAAAACAAATGCAGCATTGCACCCGCCTACTGACGCGGTTTGTTATGATGGCATTGATTTTCACAATAACTATCCCACAAGCCAACGGAGCCTCGCGCGTCAAGGATATCGCGGATTTTGAGGGTGTTCGCGAAAATATTCTGGTGGGGTATGGCCTTGTGGTTGGCCTGAACGGCACCGGTGACTCGCTCGGCAATTCTCCTTTTACAGAACAAAGCCTTGAAGCCATGCTGGAACGGCTCGGCGTCAATACACGCGGCTCCAGCACCAAGACAGATAATGTGGCCGCCGTTGTGGTAACGGCCACCCTGCCCGCCTTTGCCCGGCAAGGGACAAAAATTGATGTAGCGATCAGCTCCATTGGGGATGCGGATAGCCTGCTCGGCGGTACTTTGGTGGTCACCCCGCTTCTCGCCGCCGATGGTGAAGTTTATGCCGTCGCCCAGGGATCAATCACAGTTGCCGGTTTCTCGGCTGGCGGAGACGCGGCCACAGTAACCAAGGGTGTCCCCACAGCAGGCCGCATTGCCAGCGGTGCCATTGTTGAACGCGAGTTGGGTTTCAATCTGGCCTCGCTAACCAGTTTGCGCATTTCTCTTCGCAACCCCGACTTCACCACATCACGCCGTATCGAGCAGGCCATTAACAAATTTATTGGCAGCAAAGTTGCCAAATCCACGGACCCGTCAACGGTTGTCCTCAACCTTGAGGGTAGCAAACGCGACGATATGGTTTCCCTGCTCACCGATATTGAGCAGCTAATGGTCGAACCGGACCAGATTGCCCGAGTAGTCATCGATGAACAATCGGGCATTATTGTGATTGGCAAGGATGTCAAGGTCGACACTGTTGCCATCGCACAAGGTAACCTGACAGTTCGCATCACCGAAAGCCCACAAGTCTCCCAACCCTCTCCTTTCTCTCAAAACGGGACCACAACAACGGTTCCCAGAACAACTGTAGAAGTGACCCAGGATGGCGACAGGAAATTGACAGTCCTGAGCTCCGGCGTCCGCCTTCAGGAACTTGTCGATGGACTGAATGCACTGGGAATTGGTCCCCGGGATATGATTTCAATCCTGCAAGCCATCAAGGCGGCAGGTGCCCTGCAAGCTGAAATAGAGTTAATGTAATGGCGGATAGTATAAACACACAGGCGGCAGTACCGCTGCAACCTTTGAAGCCCAACGCAACGATCGGTGCAGCCAACAAACAGGATTCTGCCACAGATCTCAAAGCCCGTGCAAAAGCTGAAGAATTCGAAGCTTTTTTCATCAGCCAGATGTTCAAAAATATGTCGAGCGGCCTTGAAACCGACAAAACCTTTGGCGGTGGCGAGTCAGAAAAAATATATAAATCCATGCTCAATGACGAATATGCCAAATCCATGAGCAGTCAGGGAGGTATCGGCATTGCCGATATGGTGTACCGTGAAATTCTGGCCCTTCAAGAGGTATGATCATGACACAACAGCAACAGCAACAGCAACAGCAACGCACCCCGGTTCTTATGCCCCCTAAAGAGCTGGCTGAGAAAATTAATCGGCTGAGCCAGATTCTGGAATTTGAAAATGAATTGCTGGAACTCAAAAGCCCGCAATCCATGATCGAGAACCAGTCGGAGAAATCCAGACTTGTCTCTATCTATAATCAGCAGATGTCACTTTTAAAGAAAGACCCATCACATTTCAAACGCTACCCCAAAGCCGAAATTGACCATTTGAAACAGGTCAGTCAGGATTTCTATGGTGTTCTGGACACTCATTTCCGCAAATTATCAACAGTCAAAACCGTAACGGAAGGGATTGTAAAAGCCGTGGCGGACGAGGCTGCAAAAAAGAATGCGCCTCCCAAAGTGTATACGGCAACGGCTGCTTTTCAAAACAGCATTTCAGCCCGCAATAACAGTACGCTGGGTGCGGCGATGTCACTTAATAAAATTGTCTGAAAAACTGCCCGAAATGATCGTAAAATTAGAGATATCAGGCAAAAGAGAGGGGATACGGCAAGAGCCGGTTTTACAAAAGGTTCAAGAGCGCAAACGAGGTTTGCGTCTCTTAAACCTTGCTATCAAAGGCGAGCCCTTCAAGCTCACGGTAATAGGCAACCCTCCGAAGCACATAATCTCCGGGGAACTGTTTTAACACTTCGCCTGTATCGGAATTGATAAGACGATAAACAAAGCGTCCGCTATCTGAATCATGATCAATTGAGAAACGACCTTTGGGGTTATTTGAATCTTCAAAAAATGAACCGATCGCCTGCTCTGCCCTGCGAACAGGGTCAGCAACCTGGACATCTTCCGCGAACCGCGGCTGCGCAGCAGCCTGCCCCGAATTAACAGTTGGTCTCTCGCTCGAACTGGCTCCAGTTTCTTCAGGTTGATAACCCTGAAGGCTGACACCCGCTTTTGAAATTGGGGTTACATCCATTTCGTAACTCCTTTCAGTTTCCATAACGCGTAATTATAAGCAGTCAATTATTACCAAATCGTAAACATTGATGCCAATGCCCTATTTCAATGCTCCGCAACAATGAATAAGAAGTTACATATATCTCATAGCAGGCAAACGGGATCAATCATAAAGGAATATCCCCAGGACCCGTCATATATTATGTGGATAATCTCTCTACTCCGGATACCCTCAACAGATAAAGAGAAACTCTAGATGATGTAAATGCACATGTGACGGCATTTCACCCGACAAAATTTACCGCCCCCACGGCAAAAAAGAGGCAAAATTTGCCTCTTTCAATTCACCTCAGCAGCTTACAGAGCCACCATTTCTACATGCCGTACTGGATATAGTCCGTCCATACACGTTCAATCTGACGTAAGGCTTTACGGGTATTTTCCAGATCGGGGGACGGATTGGAATTCGCCAACATCCCTGCCTGCTTTTCTTCGGCCTGGGCCAACTGCCTGATCAAATCGAGCCCCTTTTCCGAAAGACGGATCATGGTTGCCCGGCGATCCCGTTCAGATTTTTCCTGAATCAAATATCCCATCTCAACCAGTTTTTTGAGATTATACGAAGCGTTCGATCCTTGATAATATCCACGAGACATCAATTCCCGGACATTTACCTCTTCATCGCCGATATTTGCCAAAAGCAACGCCTGAACAGCATTAATATCCGTCACATCAATCAAGGCAAGTTCAGCGCGCAGCACATCCAGAAAGCGCCTGTGCAACCGCTCAATCAACCGTGTCATTTCATGATAATTTTCAACCACAAGAACCCCTTTAAAGATGGTACACACCTAACCCAATAAGATTTATTTGCTCCAATCTGCCCAAACAACCTTAAGGAATTGTAAAATATTCAACTTTTTTTGCCTTTATCGCAAAAGCCGGCCGTTATTTCTGTGGTCAAAACCACAATATTTTACCCAACATGACAAAAGGGAACACTCAAACCATCCACAGCGAACCATTAAACTCAATATATAGGATCGGGAGTACCCGACACATACTACTACTGCTAATTTTTCACAGGACGGCACCTGCATGCGTCTCTAAATACATGAGAAAACAAGTTAAAAGTTATCTAAAACTGTGACATTTAGGCAATACCTTAACAAGAATTTTACAAAATTAGTTAATAGAGTTGATTTAAGATAAGTAACCCAGCGTAAATGATTCTGTTATAAAATGATTATTCTGTAAGGGGTTAGACTTTTTACAAGGATATCAAAATCCGGACGATTCGCTCAAACCGTATGAGAGACGCACCGGATTGAAGAAAGCGTATGAATGGTTAAGAGTACAAATGTAGAGATGGACCGGTTAATGGCGTTGTCGCAAGACAGCAGTAAAGCTGCTCGCCGCCGGCTGTTTGAAAATATGAGCGACCTTTTCCTCAGTGAGGAAGAGCGACTGACCGAACAGGAACGCGCCCATATCTCCAACATCATGACAAAACTTCTAACCGACGTTGAATTACAGGTCCGGGCATCATTGGCTGAAACCCTCAGCCTTTCTGATCAGGCCCCCAGCGAACTGATTACATTACTGGCCAATGACGAAATTGAAGTTGCCCGCCCCATTCTGGTCAATAGCCGCGTTCTGATGGAGCAGGATTTACTTGAAGTGATCGAACTTCGCAGTAAGGAACATCTGCTGGCGATCACCGAACGCGAAGATATCAGCCCTTTGATCAGTGATCTGCTGATCGAGTATGGCGACGAGGATATCATTGAGCAGCTGGTGCGCAATAATGACGCCAAAATATCCAAAGAGGCTTTGGCTTTACTTGTCGAAGAATCCAGACGGGTCGACCGGTTTCAGGAACCTCTGCTTGCACGCCATGACATACCCCCTGCCCTTGCCCACAAAATGTTCTGGTGGGTATCGGCCGCCTTGCGCCGCCATATTATTTCAAACTTTGAAATCGACAGCAGTTACCTGGATCAAAGTATCACCCGATCTACCCATGCCACGATTGAGGATGTGACCGTCCCCGAATTTGGCGAAACCCATGCTGACCGGTTAGCGGCCCATATGGCCGCCCGTAACGAGCTGACAGAAAAGAATTTAATTCAAGCGCTCAAGAGTCGGCAGATCCGCCTGTTTCTTGCCGGATTTTCGCTAAAATCCGGACTGGATACTCAAACATTAAGCCGGTTTGTCCATGATAAAAATGCAGAGGCCATGGCTGTTATCTGCAAGTCACTGGGGTTTGACCGCAACAGTTTCTCCGCTGTCTTTTTACTGACCCGGCGCGGCGGTACAGGTGCGAATGATGGCAAGGCAACGCTAAAGCCGACTGAAATAGAGGACATAATGAATTTTTATGACTCCTTGAACGAAGCAAGTGCGGCAGACATTGTCGCCCACTGGAAGCTTGATAGTGGCTACATTGATGCCATAGAGGAAATAGACACAAGACTAAATAACCAGCGGGCCCGACTATGAGGACTGCGGATAGTACAGGGGACGGCAGATCAAAGATTTGCTGATGTGAAAATGACAAAGAAATCACAGGGAAGTGTTATTTCGTTGCGCCAGAATGTTGAAAACATGGAAAGCGTAATTTCGGAAGGTATCCAAAGTGTCATCAGCAGAGATTTTTTCGATGCCGTCTTTGATCAGGCTCAGCCCATGTATATTGCGCGGCCCGATGGAGCTGTTCTATACGTCAATTCAGGCTATACCGATAATTTTGGAACCATTGGTGCCAATAAAGGAAGAAACAAACTTTTCCCGTCCCTGAAAGCCGATCATCTGGAGATCATCAAACGAATTGCTGTCAGCAAAGATCCTGAAACCAAGCAAGTCTCCATTGAAGCCACTCAGGGAACCGAATATTTTCTGTCGCGCCATTTTCCGATCCTCGACAAGAACGATAATTTTATTGCCATTTGCGGCTCCTTCATCAACTCCACCCGTCAGGTTAAGGCCGAAGCCCGCCTGCGCCTTGAAAAGCGCCGGTTTCTGGATATTACGCGGGCAGCGTCGGATTGGATTTGGGAGACGGATGCCGACGGGGATATCACCTTTATCTCTGACCGGGCCGTCCAGGCAGTTGGTCTACCTCCCCTGCTTTTAAAGGGAAAACGGCTAACCGAACTGGGCCATTTCCACAACGGCACAAATGGTCACGGTGAAAATGGCATCAGCAAAGCGGAAAATGCTATTGCAAAACATATCCCCTTTCGCTCGCAACCCATGACAATCGGTAGTACGGACGGAACAGAAAAAATATTCAATATCAGTGGCGTCCCCGTTTTCAATGAAAAAGGCCGTTTTGTCGGCTATCGCGGTACCAGCGACGATATTTCCGCCCGCCTGTCTGCGGAAAGTGAAGCGCTAGAGTCCCGGGCCGACCTTGAAAAAGCTATCTCGGAAATCACCCACAAAAACCTTCAGCTTGAAATGACCGCGAAAAAGGCCGTAGCAGCGGCCCGGGCCAAAGACGAATTTCTGGCAACCATGAGCCACGAGCTTAGAACGCCGCTAAATGCAATCATAGGATTTGCAGAAGTTATGGGGCTGGAGACTTTTGGCCCAATCAGCGAGAAATACAAGGAATATGTCGGTGATATCTACAATTCCGGCAAACACTTGCTGAGCCTGATCGAGGATATCCTTGATATTGCACGGATCGAAAGCGACCGTATTCCCATTGATATCGTCAAGACGTCTTTACTCGAAATGGTCAATGATGCGCTCATTCTGGTGCAAAAGCACGCAGAAGACAAAGGGCTTGATTTAACCGAGGCGCGAATTGAGCAGGATTTTGATCTGAAAGTTGATCCGACCCGCTGTTTGCAAATTATCGTCAATATCCTCGGGAATGCAGTCAAATTTACTCCTAGCGGCGGTCAAATCGGCTTTGAAACCAACATTGACGGCACCGACTTGCTACTAACAATCTGGGACACCGGCCCCGGTATCGACCTCTCAGAACAAGACCATATCTTTGAAGCTTTCAAGCAGGCCCATAACGGTATTTACAGTCGCGGTGAAGATGGTGTTGGACTGGGCCTGACCCTGTCTCTCAAGCTGGCACGACTGATGGGCGGCGATATTACTGTGAGCAGCGAGCCGGGCAACGGAAGCCGCTTCACTGCCAGATTGCCGCTTATGTTGTAACGACCACTACAACAAAGACGATTTTCACCTGCTCTTGCAAAAATTTATTGTTTTTTAACAATCCGCGCAGAATATGCTGATAGTATCATTTCAGCAGGTAAAAAAAATTGAGCCCACAAAACCATGAAAATATTAATCAAATTCTAAGTTTGGTTGAGTTGGCGGAAGATAAATCACCGACACAACGCAAATTTTTATATGAAAAAATTAGTGATTTTCTAATACAAGACGAGGCTGCTTTTTCCAGTGCTGAAAAAGAGCTGATGGCCGATATTTTATGCCGTATCACATCAGATGTTGAGAAAAGTATTCGAGCAAATTTTGCCAGAACCATAGCAAAAAAAGCAGGCATACCAGCTGATCTCGCTCGCTTCCTTGCCAATGATGACATCGAAATCGCCCTGCCTATTTTGCGCGATAGCCGCATTTTGGACGAAACGGACCTGATCAAGGTTATTCGCACCCGCTCCACCCAACATCAACTGGCAATTGCCGCCCGGGAAAATGTTAGTGAAGCCATATCGCAAGCACTCTGCGACACAGATCATACAGAAGTCTGCGTCTGCTTATTAAACAACCATAGCGCTCAAATTTCTACTGATACTCTTGAAATACTGGGACGAAAATCCGAATCCATTGAAGCCTACCAAAGACCGCTGCTGTATCGCCCGTTCCTGCCCACCCCTATCGCTGAAAAAATGTACCGTTGGGTATCCATCTCTCTGCGCGAGTTTATTGTCGATAATTTTGAAGTCGACCCGGCATTATTGAACATCAATTCGCTGGACCGCGAGCAGACCATTCGGTCCATTTCCACAGATATGGACCCTTCGGAAATGCTGGTGACCAAACTGCATACAGCCGGTGAATTATCCGCCGGCTTTTTACTTAAATCACTCCGTCAGGGAGAGGTTGATTTATTCGAGGCTGCATTTGCCACCTTACTGGAACTCAACAAGCAACAGATGCAAACCATATTATATGAAAACAGCCCGCAACATCTTGCGGTTGCCTGCAAAGCCCTGGAACTGGATAAGGTTGTATTTGCGACCATCCTCAATCTGGTGATCATCGCAAAAATCCCGCAGTTCAACCTGTCCGATGAAGACAGGGAAAACCTGCAAGCTTTCTACTCCCTTCTCAAAACAGACGCAGCCAGGCATGCCCTCAAGAACAACAATTTTCTGGCCGGAAAGATCACCTATGCCGAGACATGCTGACGGTAATTTTTAAAGATATTCAGTGCCTGCACAATACAGTAGGGTTTTCTAATTAGAAAATATCAAACTGGTAAAACCGGCTCAGTCGTATATTGGGATCATCGTATTTATGGAAGCTTTCGACACTGATCGCTATCGAACACTCTTCGAAAAATGTGCCGATTCAATGTTAATCATTGAAGGAACCCGTTTTGTAGATTGTAACAATGCCGCACTGGAAATGATGGGGTATGAGCATCGGAACGAATTACTATCCATCCATCCGTCCGAAATCTCCCCACAACATCAACCTGATGGACGACTATCCTCTGAAAAAGCAAATGAAATGATAGCCCTTGCCTTTTCTCAGGGAAATCACCGTTTTGAATGGATACATCGCCGCGCCAATGGAGAAGATTTTCCGGTAGACATTGTCCTGACCGTCATCTCCCTTGAACAGGAAAATGTATTGCATGTCAGCTGGCGCGACATAACAGGGCGGAAATTAATTGAAGAAAAACTCAGGCACTCACAGAAAATGGAAGCAGTCGGGCAACTGGCTGGCGGTATCGCCCATGATTTCAACAATCTGTTGAGTGTTATGATGGGAAATCTGGAAATTCTGGGCAATGCCGTCAGAGAAGACACACAATCCCTGCATCATGTTAATTCCGCTCTGGCTGCTGTCGATCGCGGAGCATCCTTGACACAACGCCTGCTTGCCTTCTCGCGGCAACAAACCCTGACGCCGGTTACGGCAAACATCATGGCCCTGATCGGCGGTCTGGAGGACATTCTGAAAAGGTCACTGGGAGAAATGATTGATTTGACAATCACACAATCACCCCGCTTATGGCCTGCGGTCCTTGATGAAAACCAATTCGAGAATGCGCTGATCAATCTGGCAATCAATGCCCGTGATGCCATGCCCGACGGTGGCAGCCTGACAATAACGTCTGAAAATATTACACTGGATAAAACATCTTCTGAACCCTTAAATGATATATCGCCGGGAGACTATATTTGTATTTCGGTTACCGATACCGGCTCTGGAATGCCCGCCGAGACAGCCGAAAAAGCATTTGACCCCTTTTTCACGACCAAAAAAGTGGGGGAAGGCACGGGACTGGGCCTGAGTATGGTTTACGGATTTATCACGCAGATACAAGGACATGTCAGTATTACAAGCGAGGTTGGCAAAGGAACGACTGTTCAGCTGTACCTGCCCCGCTCCCCGCTAGTTATGTCATAAGGCCGCTATCGAACTCACCGCTACCCAGCATGATCGCTTCAATTTCCTGAATAACATCTTCCTGCCGCGCCACATTCATTCGCCGTGCCAGCCCGGCGGTCCTGTCATCAAGCCGATGCAAGGCGCTTTCCATATGTTCCAGCCGCCTGCGATTTTCAGCAACAAGGGAGAGGGTCACATATCCCTCCAGTGACAGCATCAGGGACTGTTCCCCCAATGCGGTCATAAATATACGGGGATCAAGTGTCAGATATGGTTTGTGGCTATGGGCGTCTCTGGTGCTTTCCGAAACGGGCAGCGGTAAAACCGTTCTGGAGACAGGCCCTCCCATCACCTCATCCTGATACAGAACCTTGACATTAATTGAAAAATCCGGTGCTTGGGCCTGCACCTGTTCCAGCCATATGACCAGTCTTTCCAGAACCGCCGAGACTTCCTCGACCACTGTCGCGCCAGAAATGACTTCAAACTCGCCTTTTTCCAGCAAACGCTCCCCAAGGCGGCTTCCCACAATTAATAATCGGTCCCCCTGCTCCTGACGCTGATACAAAGGCGGCATAAGTTCTGTATTGAAATCGCCACAGAAACCCCGTTCTGTTCCAATGCAAATGCAAATATCCATCCCCTTCATCACGGGCAAAGGATAGAAGGCGGAAAAATCATCTGCAACAAGGGCAACGGTATCCAGCAAGCGCGTCTGTCGTTCAATCTGCTGGTTAAGTTTATGGATTTCCATCAGCGCTATATTCTTCATCGCCACAAGCATGGTCCGCACATCCCCGTATTTCTCAAGCTTGCGAGATATGGCCTGACGGCGGCTCATGACAGCGTTCCTTTTATCAGGTTTACCCATCGGGACCGGGGATCGTCCAGCGTCAGGAAGCCCTTATCAGCCACCGAAGAAATTTCAATCAGAACTGACCTGACCCGGTTTTCCTCCAGCGCATCGAACAGGCCGTCATTGAATGCAATCATCCATGCAAGTTGCGCACGGGGGGAAAACGGGCTTTGCGAATCCTGCCCTAACAGGGTTCGTAACAGGCGTCCTTTTGCCAAACGGGTTTGAATTGTTGCTTCCAGCTTCGTGCCAAAATGTGAAAATATCTCGAGTTCCAGAAATTGAAGATAATCAAGCTTCATGCGGGCCGCTTCACGTTTTATCGCAGTATGCTGCGCTGCCCCGCCGATACGCGACACAGAGCGCGTTACGTCAATGGCCGGAAGAATGCCTGCCGCAAATAACTTCTGATCAAAATAAACCTGCCCATCCGTTATGGAAATCAGATTGGTCGGGATATAAGCTGAAATTTCATCTTGCTGGGTCTCAACGATGGCAAGGGCGGTCATGCTACCACCCCCTTTTTCCGGTGAAAGACAAGTTGATCGTTCCAAAAGACGTGAATGCAGATAAAAAATATCACCGGGATAGGCCTCGCGGCCCGGTGGCCGGCGCAGCAACAGGGAAAGCTCCCGATATATCTTTGCATGGGTCGAAAGATCATCATAAACAACCAGAACCCGTTTACCCTGTTCCATCCAGTGCTCTGCCAGCGCACAGCCTGCAAAGGGGGCCAGATACTTCAAGCCGGGCATTGCCGTTGCTTCAGCAACCATTACAACCGTATAGGCCAAAGCACCAGCCTTTCGCAACGTCTCGACCAAGGACACAATAGCTGATTGCCTTTGACCGATCAGAACGTAGATACATAACGTATCACTGTCTTGCTGGTTCAGGACAATATCAAGCGCCAGCGTGGTTTTCCCGGTGCCGTTATCTCCGATAAGCAGTTGCCGTTGTCCATGGCCGACCGGGATCATCGTATCCATGATCCGGTTCCCCGAATAAAGCGGCTCATGAACAAAATCACGATCAATGATCTGCGGCGATGGATGATCCAGAAAACGCTCGTCATCCCCGTCAATGCCCCCGCCGCCGTCCAGCGCCATTCCCATCGGGTCAACAACACGCCCCAGATAATCATCCCCGGTCAGTATTTTCAAGCGCTGCCCGACCAGAGCAACCACAGCCCCCGCACATAGATCAGGCGTTTCCTTGAGGATAATGGCGCCTATCCGCTGCGGCGACAAAAGATAGATCAAGGCAAGCGATCCGTCTTCTGTGCGCACCAGTTCTTCCATTTTTGCCGATGGCAATCCTTCAATCCACATCACGCCGTCACCAACAGAGCTGACCGTTCCGCTTTCCACCATTCGTGTAGAAAACTGATAGTCATCCAGTCGCTCGGCGGTATGGTCAAACACAGAAAAATCATCGATCATGTTTGATAGTCCCTGCAAAGAATGCCAATTCATTTTTAGCATTTGCCTGCAAAATCCAATGCCCGACCGCCAACCGGAGGCCGGTAATCAATGCCGCGTCGGTCAAAAAATCCAGCTGGCATTCTTGATCCAGTTTGACGGACAGGCTATCTGTGAGCAAATCTTGACACGCAGGGGTCAATGGATGCGCGCTGGTGACTGTAATTTTGCCACTGTTGTCTTTGGCAGCCTTGATCAGTGTTTCCAGTTGCTCAGGGGTCCAACCGTCCATGTCTTCCTGCAAAACCCTGACCATCTTCATGTCCAGTTCCGGACTTGCAAGACGCTGTAAAAATCTGCTGGCAAAAGACATGGCCCGAGTAAGCGCCTGCCTTTGAAATTTTCGCTGCCTGTCGGCCTGTTTTTTGGCTTCTGCTGCTAAAAGACGTTGTTTTTCAGCGTCCACCGCCTGTTGCACATCCTTCAGACCGGCAGCGCGCAAATCTGCCAGTTCTTTGGCAAGCTCGGCCCGGGCCACCCGTTTTTCTTCTTCCCAGTCGCGAAGCCGGTCTTCATATTGCTGCCGCAAGATTTCAGCCTCTTTTTTCTGTGCTTCGGCTTTTTGCAGCTTTTCTTCAATTCCCAGACGGCGACGCGCCATCATCTTCTGCACAGGCTTGTACAGAAACCTATTTAAAATCCAGACAAGAACGACAAAATTTATCAGTTCGAGAATAAAGGTGGTCAGGTCAATCTGCATTATCTTTACTTCGGCAATAAATATTCAAGCATCGGATTACGGAACAAAACAATCAGCACAATCACCAGCACATAGATCGCCAGGGATTCAATCATGGCAAGGCCGATAAACAAGGTTCGCATAATTGATTTTTCTGATTCCGGCTGGCGGGCGATGGCATCCAGTGCCTGCGATATTGCGCGCCCCATGGCAATGGCTGGCAGCATAACGCCCAAGGCAATGGCCAAGAGCGCCGCCGCTGTAGAGACGATGACAAGTAATCCTGTTGTGGTCATAATGATAGTTACATCCTTTCTTCTGTTTTTTGTTGGGTATTCTGCTGGGATTGAATGCCCCCGGCGATATAGACAAGCGCCAGCATCCCGAAAATATAGGCCTGTACCAAAGCTTCGATAACATGAAGCAGCAATAGCGGAACCGGCACCAGAAAACCGGCGACGATAAGAACCAGTAGCGCCGCCATTTCAAGACTGGCCATATTACCAAAGAGCCGGACAGCCAAAGCCAATGTGCGGGAAAACTCGCCGACAATATGAAAAGGGAACAGCAACGGACTGGGCATCATATAATGTTTCAGATAAGCCCGCAGCCCATCAGCCCGAATTCCATACCAATGCACCGACAGAAAAACCAGCACCGCCAGAGCCGCCGTCAGCGACAAATCACTTGTTGGCGAATGCAAGCCGGGGATGATACCTGTCAGATTGGCGACAACAATAAATATCCATAAAGAACCGATAAAAGGCACCAGAAAACCGGCCCGCCCCGGCATCATATCATTAACAGTCTCTTCAATCGCCGAGACAACAGCCTCCAGCGTCGTTTGTACAAGGCCGGGATTGCTCTCGCTTAATCGCCAGGTTGCCAAAAAACTGACACCCCCGAGTAACACGATAAGCACCCAGCTTGTCACAACCGTTGTTGTAATAGCCAGCGGCCCCAAATGAAATAGAACGGCAATCTCATTCATTACGGCCTCTCCTTGATAAAAATCCAGATATTAGCCATCCCGACGGCAACCCCCAACACAATCAGGCTCACTGTCCAGCGAACGGAATAGCCCTCGAAAAGGCCGTCAATCCAGCGTCCGAGATAGGCCCCGCCGACAACAGGAAGGATAAACATTAAAGCCAGACTGCCCAGAAAAGCCGTTTGCGCCATCAAGGTAGGCCGGTTCTCTTCGGCCTCCTTCAATCTTTGCGCGTCCCTTTCTGCACTCTCTTCCAGTTTATCTTGCTCTTTACCTATCACCTCAAATCTCCTCCCGGCGGAGTGTCCACAGACGGCGGGTCATTTCCTGTTCCATCCGGCTAACACTGCTTTTAAACGCGTGCAGCTCCTCTTCTTCTCGGGCCAGAGTGTCGGAAATGGCAGCGCTGACAACATTATAGTCATCGCTGCGGATATACCGGTGGGTACTGATAAAAAGGTCGTTTTCGAGAAAGTAAAGCACGCCTCCGGGTAAGGCGATATAGTGCCATTTCCCGTCGGATGTCTGAAATCGCGTCAGGCCGAAATCCAGAATGGTCATCATGCGCTCGTGACCTGCCAGCAGGCCAAAACTACCGGAGGTATCGCGGCCTATGAAGCTGGCAACCTGTTCAATTTTCTCGGAACATTCACCAGATTGCAAATGCAGAAGAAATGTGTTCATGAAGCCCCTCTCTTTGAGGCCTCTTTCATGGAGCCGCGCATATAGCATTGCTCTTCCGTTAAATCGTCATAGTCCCCGTTCAAAAATGCTTCGCAATCTGACAATGTATCTTCCAGAGGAACAGAAACACCCGCAATGCCAGAGTGGCCCGCAACCGTATTGAAGGGCTGGCTCAAATATCGTTGCAACAGTCGGGCACGGGTGACGATCTTGCGATCCTCTGGCGAAAGGGTCTCTATGCCCAACATGGCAATGATATCTTCGAGTTCGTTATAATGGGCCAAATGCTCGCGCACTGTACGGGCAATTGTATAGTGACGCTCCCCGACAATGTGTTTTTCCAGCATCCGGCTTTGAGACAATAACGGATTAACCGCTGGGTAAATACCTCGCCCGGCCTGTTCCCGGGATAGAATAACAAGCGTATCAAGATGGGAGAGAATGGCGCTGACAGCCGGATCGGTCATATCGTCAGCGGGAACATATACCGCCTGTACCGATGTAATTGTGCCTGTTGACGTTGATGCAATCCGCTCTTCCAGCTCTGCCACTTCTGACAGCAATGTGGGCTGGTACCCGACGGTTGCGGGCATCCGGCCCAGCAGCCCTGAAATTTCACTTCCGGCCTGAACAAAACGGAACACATTATCCATCAAAACAAGGACTTCCTTATTCAGGGAATCTCGCAGATATTCCGCATAGGAAAGGGCTGCCGCTGCCGCCCGAAACCGCACGCCCGGCGTCTCGTCCATCTGGCCATAAACCAATGTTGCTTTGGGCAACACACCCGCATGGTCCATTTCCTTCCACATTTCATGGGCTTCGCGGATACGTTCCCCCACTCCGGCAAAAACAGAAACACCTTGATGCAAGGCAGAGATCGCGTGCATGAATTCCATAATCAGCACCGTTTTGCCCACACCGGCACCGCCAAACAGACCTGTCTTGCCGCCCTGTACAAATGGACATAACAGGTCAATGACCTTTATGCCGGTGAGCAAAATTGATTTGGACGCTTTAACATCCGCAATGGAGGATGGTTTATTTAAAACCGGTTTGAATTCTGTTGCCTCGAAAGGAGGCTTACCATCAAGCGGGCGCCCGAAACTATCCAGAACCCGGCCCAGACAATCCGGTCCTACCGGTACGGATAACGGCCCACCGGTCTTGAAAACCGGAGCCCCGCGCCGCAATCCCGCTGTACTGTGCAAAGCGATAGTTCGCACATGCTTTTCATCAATATGGGATTGCACCTCCAAAAGGCAGTCCTCGCCATCCAGATGAATTTCAAGGGCTTCATACAAAACCGGAAGACGGGATCCCGAGCACGCGACATCAACAACAGGGCCGGAGACTCCAACCACTGTTCCCAATATCTCAGATGATAAATTTGCCATTATTTTGTTCATCTTGCTCCCAAATCAAAATTACTTTGAGCTTTAGAGCCAACATTGTCAAAATTTACGTTCGGTAATCCTAATAAGACAACCCCAGTATAGAAACATTCAACAGCCCCCTATTGATCTGCCTCATGAATAACGGTTCATTTCTGTCACTATCGCGTTTTCATTGTCATCAAAAACCGCTATAGTCCTTTTTCAGCGGCTGTCTATTGTGACGCGCCGTCTTTCGAATGGAACTGGCTATGATTGATCCCTTTGGTAGAGAAGTTTCTTATTTGCGCGTATCTGTAACCGATCGCTGCGATTTCCGTTGCACCTATTGCATGGCGGAAAACATGACCTTTTTGCCCAAGAAAGATGTTCTCAGCCTTGAAGAACTTGAAGCGGTTACCGCAGCCTTCATTCGAAAAGGCGTACGCAAAGTGCGCCTGACCGGCGGAGAGCCGCTGGTGCGCAAGGGGATCATGGGACTGATCAACAGCTTGGGTGCTTACCTGAAAAGCGGCGAACTCGACGAGTTGACCCTGACCACCAATGGCAGTCAGTTGGAAAAATATGCCCATTCTCTGGTCGCCGCCGGAATCAAGCGGATTAATGTATCGGTCGATACCCTCGACCCGGACCAGTTTCGCAAAATTACCCGCTGGGGTGATCTGGACAAAGTGATTGCCGGTCTGGATGCTGCGCAAAATGCAGGCCTGAAGATCAAGATCAATGCGGTTGCCGTGCGCGGTGTCAATGACCATGAACTGAGCGATATGGTCAAATGGGCAGGCAACCGAGGCATGGATATCACCTTTATCGAAACCATGCCGATGGGGGAGATAGACGCGCTGCGCTCTGATCATTTCCTGCCATTGAGCGAGGTTAAAGAGACACTGGCCAAAGACTGGACACTGACCCGGAGTTCCCACAAGACGGGTGGCCCAGCCGATTACGTGACCGTAGCGGAAACCGGTCAGCGCATTGGATTTATCACACCGCTGTCACATAATTTTTGCGAAAGCTGCAATCGGGTGCGCTTGACCTGCACGGGGATGCTGTATATGTGTCTTGGGCAAAATGACAATGCGGATCTTAAAAAGGTTATCCGCTCCGAAAACGGGCTGACCTTGCTGAGCGATGCCATTGACGAGGCCATTGGCCGCAAACCCGAAGGTCATGATTTCATTATTGACCGCAAATCCGATAACAAACCCGCAGTTTCCCGTCATATGAGTGTGACTGGCGGCTGATTTACTTGCAACAAAGCAATAATCAAGAAAGAATACCCACAGTATCTATAGAGTATCTATAGAATATCAGTAAGGGTATCACGTCGGCCCGTGCCGTCAGGGGATCAGTTCAATATGGCTCAACAGCGTATACATTTCACAGCCAGTGATACAGATGCCGCGCAAGGTGCATGCCGGCATCTGATCCATCAATATGGTCAGCATCCAATTCTGGAAGCTGATGTTATTGTGGCCTTGGGCGGTGACGGTTTCATGCTTGAGACCATGCACCGCTTTATGGCCAGCAATCTGCCCATCTATGGCATGAACCGAGGATCTGTTGGTTTTTTGCTCAATAGTTACCGTGAAGACAATCTGCTGGAACGTTTGCAGGCAGGTAAAATCACCAAGCTACACCCCTTGAAGATGGTGGCGCGAAATCTGAACGGCAAGATCACCGAAGCCCTCGCCATTAACGAGGTATCGTTACTGCGTGAAAGCCGACAGACAGCCAAAATAAAGATTTCTATTGATGATCATGTCAAGGTTGACGAACTGACCTGTGACGGCGTTCTGGTGGCAACGCCTGCGGGCAGCACCGCCTATAATTTCTCGGCCCATGGCCCTATTCTGCCGGTCAATGCCGGCGTTCTGGCCCTGACCCCGATCAGTGCGTTTCGGCCCCGCCGATGGCGCGGCGCTATCCTGCCGCGTGAGGCAAAGATCGAATTTACGGTCATCGAAAACCGCAAACGCCCGGTCAGTGCCGTGGCCGACGCGGTTGAAGTGCGCGATGTGAGCGAGGTCTCGGTTGAAGAAGCCCTCGATATCACCATTAATCTGCTGTTTGATCCCGAGCATAATCTGGAACAACGCATTCTTGACGAACAGTTTATGCTGTAACGGGGACAAATATGAGCGAGCTTATCACCATCACCACCGAAGATGGCATTCAGACACTGACCATCGACCGGGCTGACAAAAAGAACGCCCTGACGCAGGACATGTATGCGGTTCTGGCCGACAGCCTGACTGCTGCCGAAACCAACCCTGCAATCCGGGTCAGCATCATCACCGGTACCGCCGACAGCTTTACCAGTGGCAATGACCTGATGGATTTTCTGCAAAATCCCGCTCAGGATGACAGCTCGCCGGTGATCCGTTTTCTGTATGCCCTGGCAAATATCCGCAAACCCCTCATTGCAGCGGTCAACGGATTGGCCGTTGGTATCGGCGTTACCATGCTACTGCATTGCGATCTGGTCTATGCGTCAAGTGATGCCAGCTTCTCCCTGCCCTTCGTTAATCTGGCCCTTGTCCCCGAAGCGGCCTCAAGCCTGCTGCTGCCCAAAATGCTCGGCCATCAACGTGCCGCCGAACTTCTGTTGCTGGGCGAGAAATTCAGCCCTGAAAAAGCCATGGCCTATGGTCTGGTCAATGAGGTCGCCTCCGCCGGTAATCTGCACAGCACCGCGTTTGCGGCTGCCCGCAAACTGGCCGCCAAAGCCCCCGAAGCCTTGCGCCTGACAAAAGGCCTGATGAAAGGAGATACAAACGCTATCCTTGCGCAGATGAAAACAGAAGGCGACGTTTTCCAGTCGAGACTGACATCTCCGGAAGCCAGAGAAGCAATGATGGCTTTTATGGAGAAACGCGCGCCTGATTTTAGTGAATTTTCATAAATTTTTACTTTAATTCTACTTAAGTAATTAAATATTTTTACTTTATTAGTACTTACTTCGTAAACGATTTTTAATTTTTATACTTCATATTATCCTGAACATATTGATAGCTATAACTATCGATCACTACGGGCTAATTGGAGAATATCAATGAAAGTCATTGCGGTTGCCTCACAAAAGGGCGGTTCAGGGAAAACAACACTGGCAGGTCATTTGGCGGTTCAGGCTGAGATGGCCGGTGCCGGACCGGTCGCCCTTGTAGATACGGACCCTCAGGGCAGTTTGTCTGACTGGTGGAACGAACGCACCGCCGAAACACCGCTTTTTGCCCGCACAACAATAGACAAGTTGAAATCGGATGTGGATCGCATGTCCCGAATGGGCATTGAACTTCTCGTTATCGACACCCCGCCCGCCATCACCGAGACCATTGCCACAGTACTGGCTGTGGCCGATTTATTGATCATTCCAACCCGTCCCAGCCCCCATGACTTGCGTGCCGTCGGGGCCACGGTCGAGTTGGCCGAAGGTCTTGATACACCGCTTGTCTTTGTAGTCAACGGTGCCACTCCACGCGCGCGCATTACCGGTGAAGCGGCCATTGCCCTGTCCCAACATGGCACAGTGGCCCCGTCAATTGTCCATCAGCGGGTTGATTTTGCCTCCAGCATGATCGACGGCCGCACGGTTATGGAATTGAACGCCGCCTCCAAATCAAGCGAGGAAGTGACCAAATTATGGAATTATATCCACAGCAGGATTAACCGCAAACAACCGGAAATATCACCCCATATCAGCAGGTCCCCCACCGCTACAAGCGGATATTCCGACCGTGCGTTCCTCGCCTAATTTATAAGGATTACCCGACTATGAAAGCAGGATTTTTATCAAGTGCCCTTATCAGCAGCAAAGGGATGGCCAGCCCGGCAACCCATGCACAGCCGCCGCAAGACTTGCTTGCCCGGCGCAAGCTGACCACACCGGCATCGATAGCACCACTAACGGTTACAATGAACAATAGCGATGTCCCACCTCGCAAAATGCCAGAGGCCCAACATAAAAAACCTACGGCAAGTTCCGTTGACATATTTCGCGCACATTCAAAGAAGTTAAAAAAAGATAATCTGGGCCGCGTACGAATGAGCATCCGCATGGCCCCCGACGCGCATTTACATCTCAAACTACTGGCGGCCCATTCACGTAAATCGGCACAATGTATTCTTGAAGAAGCTTTGCAGGAATATACCGAACGCCACGGGCCCGACATCCTGCCCGAGAGCTGTAACTGTGTTCAAAACCGGGTAATGAGCTAACAAGGACCACCATTATGCAAAATACGGGTGATCAGGACGGGTTTGATGCCGGTAACACCGCCGCATCCCTGACAAAAATTCAGGTACGTAAATCCAAGGCAACAACCAGACCAAAGGTTATGGCATCGGCTCCAAAGGCCGGTGATATTACCGATCGCCTCGCCCTTCTAAGCGCAGAGCTGGACCGTGATGGTCCCGACATTGCCCCCACTGAAGTTTCAGTTGAAATTCCTGTTGAAATCTCAGTTCCCCCCCCTGCTGGAACTTCTACTTCTGCCACAGAGCCGATCACGGCACCCCCCGCGATCAGGCGGCCAGCCCCTCCTAAAAATACAGGATGGGGACAGCCAAAGCAGGTGCCGCCGGATATTCTGACTTACTGGATGGGTATTCGCAAGGGGCGCAGATATCCGTCATGGGAATCACTGGAGCCCGATATTATTGGTAAATACTGGCCCAACTGTATTCTGGTCCATTGCAATACCGATATCGGCCGCCTTCAGGTCAAATATGAATTCACCAATGCGGTGCGTAAAGCTACGCAGGACGACGCGTTGCAAGAAAAAGAATTTATCAAGCGTATTGAATTCACACCAATGATTGTTGACTGGATTTTAAGTTTGGGACGGGAAGTTGCCAATAGTGGCAAACCCAGCCACGACACCGAATATTTCCCCACCCTGACCGGAGAATGTCCATTGCGGCTCATCGCCCTGCCGCTAAGTGACAATGCCCGCAAGGTTGATCATGTTCTCTGTTACATCCAGCAGCTGAAATAATAAATTTCAGTCCTTCAACTGCAACAATTTTGCTTTCTCGGCATCAGTGAAACCGACAAAGATATCCGCCTCGCCTTCAAAAATAGGACGCTTCATCAAGGTTGGTGTCTCTGCCAGAAGGGTTGCCGCAGACGCCCCATCAAGGGCTGCCTTTGACGGATCATCAAGCTTTCGGTAAGTGGTCCCGCGCGTGTTGATCAGTTTGTCGCGACCAACCACATCAATCCAGTTTTCAATCTGTGCAACAGCAAGCGGCTGTTTCCTGAAATCATGAAACTGATGCTCAATCCCCTGTTCTGTCATCCATTTCAAGGCTTTCCGGACTGTGTCACAATTTTTGATACCATAGATTGTAATCATGCTGACCTCTTTACTGGCATAAATACCGCATGTCCTTCTTGTATCGATTCCGCCAGCTCAACGCAAATACCAACGGCAAGTCCCTGACAACCTGTCACATAACTCGATATCAGCCGTCTCTTTGGTGAAGGGACCCCCCATGCACCTGCTCAACCATATCCGCACATTTTTCAAAAAATCTGCCAGATCATCTCAAAACCAGGATAACAGTGACATAGTTCTGGCAACAGCCATCAAAAATGCCATGCTGCTCATCCTCGTTGCCTCTGAAAATGCAATTGAGCTGCCGCAAACATCCATCGCCAATGTCATTGCCGTCAAGAACGCGCATGAAAACCAGACACTTGATATCGATACCGAAAAAGATTTCTGGGTTGCCTATGAACGAATTGCCCAAAGCCTGCATCCGATCACAATTGACAGTATCAAAGCCACGTTCGGAGATAAACGAACCCTCGCCCGACGATGTGCGGGAAACTATAAATTCCTGTCTCTTTTGACCCTGTTTCTGCTGATCAGCATCCAGATATACTGGTATATCGGATCAACCCTGACATCAGAAATCAATACCCAAACCCAACTCATTATCAAGCTTGAACAGAAAGTTTCCATGATAAAAGAACAACAAAAGAAAATGGAATATTCAAATGAAAACAATATGATATCTGATTTATCACTAAAAAAAACACAGCTGCTGCAACGTATTTCGGAACATAAAAACTGGAAGGCCGCAGCGGCTAATCATCTGGAAAACTGGAATCAGGTCTGGTCGGATATGGACCTGCTCACATTACAGCCATGGCAAAACCCAAACTACAAAACCTATTCCCCAGAAGTTCAGCGCCGCATCCAGTTTGTTGCCGCCGAAAATACCCTGCAGGCCATCAGCGGGTATATTCTGCCAATTCTGTACGGTCTTATCGGTGCCTGTTTCTATATTTTACGCCAGCTCCCCAAAGAAATCGAACAGCTGACTTTTTCCATGAATTCTTACATCCAGTACAGCTTACGGTTGGCGCAAGGCCCGTTAGCCGGGATTATGGTCAGTTATTTTCTGGCACCCGATCCGGAAAGCGCCCTGACCCTGACCGTTCCACAAGGGCAATCACTTGATCCGGCTCTCACAACATTGAGTCCGTTAGCACTGGCATTTCTGGCAGGCTACAGTGTCGAGTTTATTTTCAGATTTTTGGACAAAATGCTTGCACCATCCACCGAACCCGCCGCCAACTTTAAAAAAAATCAAAGCGGAAATACCGGTGCTAAAAAGCGCAAGCCTTTGAAAAAAAATGAAAACCCGGAATAAGGGAATAAAATATATTAAATAAGACAAGTCTTTTATTACAAATTAACACAATCTTAATTTTCTCACCGGATTATGGAACTTGTCCAAGGTTGATCGGAGCTGTTGTTACTTCTTTCCAAGCCCCCCCCCTTAAGGGTAATAATAGCTCCGATTACCTGGGTCTCCTCCCCAAAGCCAATAAAACTCCCGTTTTTTTATGATAGCTCATTTCCAGTGGTTTAACGAAAAAGTAAGAGAACGCGTTCATGTTATGTCTGCATTTTGTAATAACAAGAATGGTTTCGTCATTTGCACCGTATAGAAATAAAAAAAGGCGAGCAGGTTCTCAGTGAGTATGAGACCGGTAACTGCGCCTATATTGTAGAAACAGGTAGAGTTTCCCTCACTGACCGTATCTCCAATCAGCCCCGCTATTCTGTTGGCCCCGGAGAGATGTTTGGCGAATACGGAATCATCGAAGAGGCCCAACATTATTCAACCGCCATCGCGGATGAAGACAGCCTTCTTGTTGTTGTAACTCAATCAGAAATTGAAGAAAAAAGTGCGGCGGCCGATCCAGTGCTCAGCCTGTTTCTCAATTTTTTTATGGACCGTTGCCATAGTTTAACCATTCGTCATTATGGAACAGATGAACAGCTTGAAGAATTTTCATCTCGCAGACATCGACGCGAAGACAGAATTCAACAATCACGCGATGAGATCGTCCAACAATTCCAGATCAAGGGAGAGCTTCAACGCGCCCTTGAGAATAATGAATTTATCCTGCATTATCAACCAATTATATCGCTTCGTGGCGGTTACACATCAGGTTTTGAAGCTCTGATCCGGTGGCAGCATCCAACCCGTGGTCTGTTATCACCCTTTCATTTCATTGATATCGCCGAACAGACCAATATGATTATTCCCATCGGTGAATGGGTATTTCGCGAAGCCTGCATCCGGGTGAACGATTTCAATGAACGGGCCTTGAAGCGCAACAGCCCCGAAGTATTTATCAGCGTCAATGTATCCGCCAATCAGTTCGCTGTTCCCGATCTGGTTGATCAATTTAAACAAATTTCCAAAGAAACCAATGTTGATATTTCAAAAATAGAACTAGAGATTACTGAAAGTGTTCTGATGGAAGATGCCGATAATTCCAAACGAATGCTTGATGAATTGAAAGAGTTCGGTTTCCGGCTTGTATTGGATGATTTCGGAACCGGCTATTCAAGCTTGAGCTATCTGCATAAATTCCCCATCGACAAGCTGAAAATTGACCGCTCCTTCACCCATGCCATGTTAAACGATCAGGATAGCCTCGAAATTGTCCGGGCTATTTCCGGCCTGTCACATAACATGAATATCGAAATCGTCGCCGAAGGTATCGAAACCATGGAACAGTTATCCCTGTACCGTGATCTTGATTGCCATTACGGACAAGGTTTTCTGATTGCCAAACCCCTGCCGGTTGACGAGGTCTATAAAATTCTGGGCACCCGTATGAAATTCTAACACAGTCTTGCTCTGGCTCTACAGGGGATCAATATCCCCTTGCTCTTGTACGGCGTGGAATGACAGTGCAAAATCGGCCATTGCACCGTCCCCGATTGCAGCCCGCATACCCGCCATAAGATCCTGATAATATTGCAAATTATGCCAGGTCAGCAACACAGACCCCAATATCTCTTTCGCCTTGAACAGATGATGGATGTAAGCGCGGGAATAACTGCTACAGGCAGGACAGCGGCATTTCTCGTCCAGCGGGCGCGGATCTTCCTGATGGCGGGCATTGCGCATATTAACCGTACCAAAGCGGGTAAAGGCCTGTGCATTTCGCCCCGAACGGGTCGGCAGCACACAATCGAACATATCTACCCCGCGCATAACACTGCCCACCAGATCGTCAGGCTTGCCAACTCCCATCAGATAGCGCGGCTTGTCTGCCGGCATGTTGGGGGTGGTGAATTCAAGGGTGCTGAACATATGCTCCTGCCCCTCACCCACGGCAAGGCCGCCAATGGCATAGCCTTCAAAGCCGATATCGGTCAGGGATTCGATGGATTCGTGCCGTAAATCTTCATAAATGGAGCCTTGAACAATACCGAACAGACCATAGCCTTTGCGCGCTTCGAACCCGTCGCGAGAGCGTTTCGCCCAGCGCATGGAGCGGCGCATGCTGTCTGCGGCGACCTTGTGATCCGCCGGAAAAGGGGTGCATTCGTCAAAGGCCATTGTGATGGTGGCATCCAGATCATTCTGGATTTGCATGGAGCGTTCAGGGGTCAGCTCGAACTTCTTGCCATCGATATGCGATTTGAAAACAACGCCGTTTTCATCAATTTTTCGCAGCTCGTTCAAAGACATAACCTGAAACCCGCCGGAATCGGTCAGAATTGGCCGCTGCCAGTTCATGAATTTATGCAACCCCCCCAGCTTTCGCACCCGCTCCGACCCCGGGCGCAACATCAGATGATAGGTATTACCCAGCAAGATATCCGCGCCGGTCTCGCGCACTGCTTCAGGGGTCAGGCCCTTGACGGTGCCAACGGTACCAACGGGCATAAAGGCAGGTGTGCGAATGTCCCCATGGGCGGTTTTAATAATCCCCCGGCGGGCAGCGCCATCGGTTGCATTGATCTGAAAGTCGAATTCTGGATGTGTCATGAGGCAGGATATAACAGCGAACTGTCACCGTAAGAGTAAAAACGATAATTATTGGCGATGGCATGGGCATAGGCGGCTTGCATTTTATCAAAGCCGCTAAAAGCCGATACCAGCATGAATAGCGTGGATTTGGGCAAATGAAAATTGGTCATTAGCAGATCAACCGCCTTGAATTTATAGCCCGGTGTAATAAAAATATCCGTCTCGCCGTGGAACGGATGCACGGCCCCGGCATCATCAGCCGCACTTTCCAGCAGGCGCAGACTTGTGGTTCCGACCGAAACAATACGTCCGCCCGCCGCCCGGCGCGCATTTATAATCGCGGCAGCCTGTTCGGTAATCATACCAAACTCGGCATGCATGATATGATTATCCGTGTCATCGACCTTCACCGGCAGGAATGTGCCCGCCCCCACATGCAAGGTGGTGGCAACGCAGACAACCCCCATGGCTTCGATTTTTGTGCGCAGCTCTGGCGTAAAATGCAGGCCTGCGGTCGGGGCGGCAACCGCCCCCTCGGCTCGTGCAAAAATAGTCTGGTAATCAGTCACATCCTGCGCGTCCACCGCACGGATAGAGCTGATATAAGGCGGCAGCGGGATTTCCCCGTGCATGAGCAGCATTTCCATCAAGGCAGCACCGCCGACATTAAACGCCAGAACCACTTCACCGCCATCGAGTTTTTGTGAGACAAGGGCGCTAAACCTATCTGCGAACTGGATAATATCGCCCGGTTTCAGCTTTTTGGCCGGTTTGGCAAAGGCATGCCAGGTATCAAGCGCGACATTCTTATGCAGTGTCACTTCAACCTTGGCAGTGCGGCGCATTCCCCGCAACCGGGCCGGAATAACCTTGGTATCGTTAAATACCAGAACATCGCCTGCCTGTAAAAAATCTGGCAGATCGCCCACGGTCCGGTCTGTAATTTCGGACCCTACCACCAACATCCTGGCAGCCTCGCGCGGGCTCACAGGCCGGTCAGCAATCAGTTCGGGGGGCAGGTCAAAATCGAATTTATCTACACGCATGTCTGAAAACGCAAACGAACGGCTTTCCCGTTAGAAAGCCGTTCGCCCAATCTTTTTAAAATAGCCGCCTAAGCGACGTCGGCAGCAACTTTCATGCTGATAATTTTGTCAGGATCAACGACAGTACCGTTCATCATGCCATCGCCTTTTTTGATGGCGTGAACATGTTCCATACCTTCAACAATTTGACCCCAGATGCTGTACTGGCTGTCCAGATGAGGCGCGGCGGCCAGCATCAGGAAAAACTGGCTGTCGGCACTATTAGGATCTGCAGCACGCGCCATTGAACAGGTACCTTCCACATGGGCTTCGGCTGAAAATTCAGCATCAATATTCTGACCGGAACCACCGGTTCCGCGCCCTTCCGGATCACCGCCTTGCGCCATGAAGCCATCGATTACACGGTGAAAAACAATCCCGTCATAAAAACCTTCACGGGCCAGTTCCTTGATCCGGGCCACATGATTTGGGGCCAGATCAGGGCGCAATTCAATGACAACACGTCCATCTTTCAATTCAAGATATAGCGTATTTTCAAGGTCTTGTGACATTCTTCTACTCCTGTATACCTACGCAAACCGCAGGATTTATAAAATCTATTTTGACGCCTTGATTTTCTCAACGCGCTCGACAATTTGTTGCGCAGTCGATTTCGAGACGAATTTTGAAATATCCCCATCCAGAAATGCAATTTCCTTCACCAGGGAAGAGGCAATAAACTGATGCTGATCCGAGGCCATCAGGAAGACAGTCTCAATCTCGGAATTCAGCCGCCGGTTCATTCCCACCATCTGGAATTCATATTCAAAATCCGAAACCGCTCGAAGGCCACGAATAATAACGCTTGCATTACATTCTTCTGCAAAATGCATCAACAGATTATTGAACGGTTTGACAATAAAATTTGTATCCTTGAATTCTTCGGTCATCTTTTCGACCATAGCGCACCGCTCTGCTGCCGTGAATAACGGATTTTTTCCGGGATTCATGGCAACACCGATAACCAGCGTATCCACCAGTTTGGCAGCCCGCTTGATAATATCGTAATGCCCCAATGTAATGGGATCAAAAGTGCCCGGATACAAACCGGTTCGTTCGGTATTCATATGGATACTTCCTTTCAGAAACGCTATTTCTCCGTTAGCTTCAATCCAGTCGCGCCCTCAATTCAGGCATCATCCTCGCTTGTATCCGGTGCCGAAGAGGGCGCAACGCCATCTGTCTGCTCCAGAGTTTCATCGAGTTCTTCATTCTCGGATTTGGCTTCTTCCAATGCCGTGACGGAGACAACCTTCTCGCCTTTTGCGGTCTTGAACAAGGTCACCCCTTGTGTGTTACGTCCTGCAACGCGAATATCGACAACCGGTGTCCGGATCAATTTGCCGCCATTGGTCACCAGCATAATCTGATGCCCAAGTGTAACCGGGAAGGTCGCAACAACCTCGCCATTACGATCAGATGTTTCAATATTGATAATACCCTGACCGCCGCGATTGGTGACGCGGTATTCATAAGCATTGGTCCGCTTGCCATAGCCATTTTCGGTAATAGCCAGCAGAATTTCTTCTTTTTCCAGAAGCGCGTCATATTTTTCAGGAGCGAGCCCATAATAATTAGTCACAGTGCCAGCCTCATCGACCGAGCGGCGGGCTTTGAGATAGGCATCACGGGTTTCCGTATCCACATCCATATGACCCAGAATAGACATGCCGATAACACTGTCACCAGCCGCCAGCCGGATCCCACGGACGCCACTGGAATCGCGGCCCTTGAACAGGCGCACATCGGTCGCCTTGAAACGGATACATTTACCATGCTTCGCCACCAGCAAGACATCAGAGACGTCCGTGCAAAGCTGAACACCGATCAACTGATCATCGTCATCAAGCTTCATGGCGATCTTGCCGTTTGATTTCACATTGGAAAAATCACTGAGACGGTTACGACGCGCGCCGCCTTTGGCGGTGGCAAACATAACCTCAAAATCTGTCCAGGTGTCTTCGTCCTCTGGCAATGGCATCAAGGTCGAGATAACCTCGCCCGTTTCAAGGGGCAGCAGATTGATAATCGCCTTGCCCAGACTTGTGGGGGATCCCAGCGGCAAACGATACACCTTCATTTTATACACCCGCCCGAAGGACGAGAAGAACAGAACCGGCGTATGGGTATTGACCACAAAGACTTGCGTCACGAAATCTTCATCACGGGTTTGCATGCCGGCACGGCCTTTACCCCCACGGCGCTGTGGCCGGTAGGTGGAAAGCGGAACCCGTTTGATATAACCTTTATGACTAACCGTCAGCACCATGTCTTCGCGCTGGATCAAGTCCTCGATATCATGTTCGAACTCGTTATCTTCAATACGGGTCCGGCGCGGTGTGGCGTATTTTTCCTTCATCTCCAGAAGCTCGGTCTGGATGATGTCGATCAGGCGCACGCGACTGGACAGGATATCAAGATAATCAAGAATTTTTTCGCCAAGGCCGGTCAACTCGTCGCCAATTTCATTCTGGCCGAGAGCCGTCAGACGTTGCAGACGCAAGTCCAGAATGGCGCGGGCCTGAAATTCTGATAACTGGTAAGTCCCATCTGCATTGATCGGATATTCCGGATCATCGACCAGACGGATCAGGGCTTCGACCGAATTTGCCGGCCAGCTCTTCTCCATCAGTTGCGCCCGTGCGGTTGCAGGGTCCGGCGCTTTACGGATCAGGGCAATAATTTCATCGATATTGGCAACAGCAATGGCCAGACCGATCAACACATGCGCCCGTTCACGCGCTTTGCGCAGCAGATATTTGGTGCGGCGGGTAACAACTTCTTCGCGAAAATCGATGAAAGCCTCAAGCAGCTGCTTGAGGTTCATCATTTCAGGCTTGCCGCGGTTCAGCGCCAGCATATTGGCCCCGAAAGAGGTCTGCAAGGACGTGAAGCGATATAGCTGGTTCAAGACAACTTCGGCAACCGCATCGCGCTTGATTTCAATCACCACCCGAACGCCATGACGATCGGACTCGTCGCGCAAGTCACCAATGCCTTCGACTTTTTTAGAGCGCACCAGATCAGCAATTTGTTCAACCAGCCGTGATTTGTTCACCTGATACGGAATTTCCGTAACAATCAGCGCCTGGCGATCTTTGCGAATTTCCTCGATATCGACTTTCGAGCGCATAATCACCGAGCCGCGCCCGGTTGTCAGTGCGCTGATAGAGCCGCTACGCCCCAGAATGACACCACCTGTTGGAAAGTCCGGCGCCGGCACATAATCGAGCAACTGTTCAACCGATAGCTCCGGCGCCGACAGCAGGGCAATACTGGCATCGATCACCTCACCCAGATTATGGGGCGGAATATTGGTAGCCATACCAACAGCAATACCCCCGGCACCGTTCACCAGCAGGTTCGGATAGCGGGCAGGCAGAACAGTTGGTTCGCGCTCTGAATCATCATAGTTATTAACGAAATCAACAGTTTCCTTGTCGATATCATCAATCAGGCTTTCGGCTGATTTTTGCAGGCGGGCTTCGGTATACCGCATGGCGGCGGCCTTATCGCCATCCATGGAGCCAAAATTGCCCTGTCCCTGTATCAGCGGCAAGCGCATGGAGAAATTCTGTGCCAGACGCACCATGGCGTCATAAATGGCACTGTCCCCGTGCGGATGATAACGACCCATCACATCACCGACCACACGGGCCGATTTGCGAAACGCCTTGTCCGATGTATAGCCATTTTCATACATGGCATAAATAATCCGGCGATGAACCGGTTTCAGGCCATCGCGCGCATCAGGCAAAGCCCGCGAGACGATGACGCTCATGGCATAATCCAGATAGGATTTGCGCATTTCATCTTCGATTGTAACGGGGACGATATCTTTATCGGTCGGGGGCAGGGTTATGTCGTTCAAGGCACACTTCCAGATAGTTAAACGGCTCCGAAAGGTATCCCTTGGAACCTGTAATCTTTATACTTGTTTCAGGACCCGCCATATGGCGTCTCCCACCAATAGTTTCTACAAGATATTGCGAGCCATAGCAACCTATTGCAGCCGTAAATGCAGGCTTTTTGCAATGCGGAATATCTCCGTTGATCAGCAGCCCCCCGCATTACCGTTCAGCCCCGCCACTCTATCTGTGTTCAGCTCCGCCAAAACCTCGGGGTCAGGAAAATCAGCAGGGTAAAAATCTCCAGGCGGCCCAGCACCATCTCAAGCGACAGAGCCCATTTGGCAAGGGTTGGAATGCTTGCATAGCTCCCCACGGGCCCAACGACAGCTCCGATCCCCGGCCCGACACTGGAAATAGCCGATGCCGAAGCACTGATGCTGGATTCAAAATCCATCCCGGTCGCCATCAAGAACAAAGAGAAAACGGCAAAAGTCAACAAAAAGGCAAAAACAAAACTGGCGACACCGGTAAATACACCGTCACTTATTTTCTTACCTTCGTATTTTTCAGTAAACACACCGTTGGGGTAGATTTGCCGCCGCATGACTTGCCGGATCATCTTGGCGCTGACAATAAAGCGCATGATTTTAATGCCGCCACTTGTCGAACCGGTGCAGCCGCCGACAAAGGTCAGGAAAAAGAACAGTAACGCCGGAAACCCGCCCCAAGCGGTATAATCGACGATGGCATAGCCCGTCGTTGTCACCACAGAGACAACACTGAAAGCCGAGTTCAAAATGGCTTCTGACCAGCCGAAGCCCTTGGCATAGACCAGCCACACGCTCAAAACCGAGGTCACGGCAATCAGACCGCCCGAGTAGACCCTAATCTGTTCACTGGCAAACTGGCGAACCCGAATGGCGCGAATATACCAAAGAAAAGGAATACTACCCAAAAACATGAACAGAACCGTTGTCCACTGAATTAACGGGCTATCAAAATACCCTATGGAGGCACTATGAGTGGAAAAGCCGCCGGTGGATACCGTGGCAAAGGAATGGGCGACAGCGTCAAACACGGTCATCCCCTGAAACAGATAAGCCGTCGCGCACAAGATAGTCAAAGTCACATAGACCCATAGGGTGGTCGAGGCAAGCTTGGCGGCTGAAGGGAGTTCCTTGTCCGAATTTTCCGAGCTTTCCGTGCGGAACAACTGCATACCGCCAATGCCCAGAAACGGCAACAAGGCAATGGCCGTCACCACGATACCGATGCCGCCCAACCACTGCAAAAATGCCCGCCACATTAAAATACTGTGCGGCAAACTCTCCAGATCCGTTAAAATGGACGATCCGGTTGTGGTAATACCTGAGGCCGCTTCGAACACCGCGTCGGCCAATGGCAGACCATAAAGCCAGAACGGCAAGGTTGCCGCACTGATCAGCATCAACCACACAGAGGCGGTAAGAACAAAAATCTGTTTATGGGAAAAATTGATAGCCCCGCCGCGCGAGGACAACATCAACCCGAGGCCAACAAAGATAATCAGGCCAAAAGCCTTGATAAATGACTGGTCCGCCCCGCTATTGAGCAGTTCGATCACCAGAAGCGGCAGAGAAATAATGGCCAGAACGGCACCATTTACAAATAGTATCGGTCGCATTCATCCGTCAGTCAAAGCGCAAACAAACACCGCATTAACCGAGCTCCCTGCAATTAAGTCCAGAGCGCGATTTATGCGCCCTCTGGCGCGCAAGGTCAATGGCATTTGCGTAAACGTCCATTAACTGCGAGCTAACCCCGCGTGAAGACATCGAATATGCCCTGCCTTGATCACAGACAGAGAGCAGGATTGATTGATCTATAACAATCGCGTAGGCTCCTGCAAATACCTAACAGGGAGAGCATAATGAAACGACCAATTTTCACCCGCCGCGCAACCATCGGCGCCCTTGCCGGCCTGGCGGTTTTATCCGGCCTTGTGGCCCCGACACTGGCGGCCGCAGAAAAGATTACCATTGGTGCCTTGCGCTTCACCTCTCACTCGCCGACCTTTATTGCCTATGAAAAAGGCTATTTCAAAGAGGAAGGGCTGGATGTAGAACTTAAATTCTTTCAAGCCGCCCAACCCATCGCGGTTGCCATTGCCTCAGGCGATATTGATTTCGGCGTCACAGCACTCAGCGGCGGTTTTTACAGCCTTGCCGACAAGGGCGCGCTAAAAGTTATCGGCGGCATGATGTCCGAGAAAAAAGGCGCACCGGGCATGACCATTCTCGCCTCCAACAAGGCGTATGAGGCAGGTCTTAAAACACCGGCAGACCTGAAAGGCAAAAGCTGGGCCATGACACAGCAAGGCTCGTCCTTCCATTATATGGCTGGCCTGATTGCCGAGAATAACGGCTTTACCATCAAGGATATGAAACTGAAGCCCCTGCAAAAGGTAGGTTCCATGATCGGGGCGCTTAAATCCGGTCAGGTGGATGCCATGGCGATGGTCCCGCATATCGCCGCTGCCCTCGCCCGTGGGGGGGCCGCCAAAATCATCGGTAAAATTCAGGATATCAGTGATTATCAGGTAACAACCATTTTCACATCCACCAAAAATACCACCGATAACAGGGATGTGGTCAAACGCTTTCTGCGCGCCTATGCCAAGGGCATCGCCGATTATGATGCGGTGATGCAACATCAGGATAAAGATCCTGCTGCCACCGAAGCCATGGTCGATCTGATCCATAAATATGTCTATGCCAGCCGTCCGCGCGAGAAAGCGGCTCCGTCCATCAAGGCCGGGGCTGTTTACCTGAACGAAGGGGCTGCGCTTGATGTGGCAGACATTGCCAGACAACTGGCCTGGTTCCAGAAAAACAAACTGGCACCAGCCAGCCTGACTATTGACAAAATGGTCGATGCCAGCTTTGTTAAAACCATCAAATAGCCAAACCTGAATGGTGCAGACCGGGCGGCAATTGCCGCCCGTTTTGTTTTCAAGGGAACTTATGGACCTCCAACTCAAGCATATCTCGCATTCCTATGACGACACCGATGTTCTTCAGGATATTGATTTTCGCATAGAAACCGGACAGATCATCTGCATTATCGGGCCATCGGGCTGCGGAAAATCAACCTTGCTACGCATTATTGGCGGATTGGAGCAGGCCAGATCCGGCGAGGTTCTGCAAATTGGCGAACCGCCCGCCGACTGCCTCAACCCCCTCACCTATATATTTCAGGATTTTGCTTTACTGCCCTGGCGCACAGTGCGCGGTAATGTCAGCCTTGTGCTTGAAGATCACGGCATTCGCGGCAGCCGTGCCGATGCTATCATTGATGATGTTCTGGCCCGCACCAAACTGTCCGATTTTGGCAATGCCCTGCCCCGTCAACTGTCCGGCGGTATGAAACAGCGGGTTGCCATCGCCCGCGCTTTGAGCGTGCGCCCCGCCTGTCTGCTGATGGACGAGCCGTTATCCGCCCTTGATAGCCAGACCCGTGAATTGCTGATGGATGACCTGATCGAGTTGTGGCTCAAAGAAAAATATACCGCCTGCTATGTCACCCATAATTTGGGCGAGGCCGTGCGACTGGGCCATAAAGTCGTGGTGCTGTCCCGCCGCCCCGGACGCATTCGTGAAATTGTCGATATCGATATCCCCATTGACCAGCGCCAGTCACATCCGGCAATGCTCGCGGACAAACAGGCCTATCTGTGGGGGTTGATGCGTGAAGAGGCCATGGCCGCCGATCAGGAGCTGACCCATGCCTGAACACTCCAAATCTGAACACTCCCAATCCGAACAACCCGCCCGCCCCATAAAACCGGTCCCGTTTCGCGGCGGCGGTTTTGCCCCCAAACCCATGCGCATCATTGCGCCGGTGTTGTTTATTGCCCTTATCAGCTTGTGGGAAAGCGGGTCACGCACCGGCTGGATCAGCCCGCTGATCCTTCCCGCCCCGTCAGAAGCGTTTGCCGCCTTTATGGAGTTGCTCAAGTCCGGCCAGTTGGTCCTGCATTTGAAAGCCTCCCTGCTGCGTCTCGTTGTGGGCTGGAGTGCGGGTACGGCACTTGGTCTTGTCTTCGGGATTGCCGCCGGTCTGTTCACGGTGGCTCGCGGGGCCATTGTGCCCTTTGTTGCCGCCATCTTCCCAATCCCCAAAATCGCCCTGCTACCGTTATTTATTATTTGGTTCGGCATTGGCGAGGAATCCAAGATCGCCACCATCCTGTTCGGCACCTTTTTCCCGACCGTCATCGCGGTTTATGGCGGCATCGACAATGTGGATCGGGGACTGATCCGTATGGGACAGTCCTTTAACCTCAGCTGGTGGTCAATCGTCTGGAAAATCATCTTACCCGGTGCCCTGCCTGCCATCCTGTCGGGCTTTCGTATCTCGGCCTCCATCGCCATCATCCTGCTGGTCGCCGCCGAAATGATCGGGGCGGAATATGGCATCGGTGCCTATGTGTTGCTGGCCGGCAACCTGATGGCCATGGATCAGCTCATCGCCGGCGTCGCCATGCTCTCCATCCTCGGCCTCACCGTCAGCTGGATCATTGGCCGCGCCGAGAAATATTTCCTTAAATGGCGGGTTTGAAGATGATAACGTCTGCCGCTTGACACAAATATCCCCCCGTGGATAGAGTGAGCTCGCAGTTCTTGCATGCCTCCTATCCGCGGAAAGGGCTTTGCCCGGCAGGACTTTGATACAATCATATATTAATGCGAATTCTGAACGTTTGGCGGGTGCGTTGGAAAAAGGATTTCGTATGCACACAAAATTTGAAGCCCCGGCAATCTCTCCAATTGTGGGCGTTGCGCCCTCTGGTGCCCGTCACAGCCAGATATCCCCGACAGAAACATCCTTGCGCGCTGAAAAGCTGCTTCTTGATTACAAGAGTGGTCAAGACACCGCCAAAGACCTGTTCAAAAACCTGCATCCCGCTGGCAAGAATCCCAGTTTTGTGCCGCAAATCTTCGATGCCCGCCAGGTTGTTATGTACCAGAATATGCGGGGGCAAAAGCTCGGGTTGGAGACGTTAAAAAAGCGAGCCAAGACATTGCTCAAACAGATCAAGTCCGGTGATGCGCTGGCCCTGCACCGGGCACAGAGCAACCATCCAAAGCTGAGAGGCGGGCAAAAGCCGGCGATAGAATTAAGCCTTGTTGACTGCCACCATATTCTGGCCCGCGAGCACGGGTTTGACAGCTGGCCCAAGCTGAAGCATCATTTGCAAGCGCTACAACAGGTAGCGCGTTTTCTGCAATCCGGCGGGCAGATTGACAGCCCTGATACGCTGCATATCCGATGCGGTACCGACATCAGGGATTTGCTGACAACAGCCGGTTTCAAAGGGGATTTTCGCGATATTATTGACCCCTTCGTTATGGGACCGGTCCTGCCCGATGGCGAGGGCGAGATCGCGATTAAATTCCGTAGCCGCTTTATCGAGGCTGAATTAGGAGCGTACCGACCCGCCGAAGAGTCCCGTGATCATTTTGAAATCGCAACGGCAGAACAGCAGTTTCTGCACAGCCTGCCTGCCAGTTATGACGAGATAACCCTGTGGTTCGAACATGATGCCTATGATCAGCTTTGCCTCGCCCGCATCCTGCATATTATGGCAAAGAAACCGGTGCCCCTGCCCTTTGATCTGCGGCTTGTGCAGGTGGATCACTTTCCCGGCGTCAAGAAATTTATCGGCCTTGGTAATCTGGGGCCAGAGCCCGAAGGCCCCGCTCTGCTCTATCAGCAGCGCATCGAGATCACGCCTGCCATGATCGCGTTTGGCGCCCGTATCTGGACGGCATTCACCGACAAGGAGCCTGTGCATTTATGGAAACTGGCACAGGAAAAACACGCGCCCCTTCCCCTGATGCAACAGGCGGTTCTGCGTTTGCTGGCAGAGCTGCCACACCCGCAAACCGGTCTGGGCCTGACCGAGACCCTTTCTTTGAAAATCCTGCATCAAGAAGGCCCGCTATTAGCGCGGCGCGTCTTTTTACTGCTGCTGAGTGAACAGGACCCACAACCTTTTCTGGGCGACATCATGTTCTACAGTATTCTCAAGAAACTATGGCACGCGCCAAAACCGGCCCTTGATGTGGTTGGGAAAATTGACGCCCTCGGACAGGCAACCGAAATCCTGCGCCTTAATAGCTACGGGGAGGCTTTACTGAACAAAGAGGCCAACTGGCTGGAGGATAATCCCGTCAATCGCTGGATCGGCGGTGTACAGATCAGCAGTGATTTTAAACAAAACTGGTATCTCGAACACGCGGATAAGGCGCCCGTCCTGCAAAGCCACCCCTTGCGTTAACGGACAAGATAAAACAAGCTCGCCGGTTGTGATAGCGGCGAGTTTGTTTCAATTCCATACGGAACGCCGGCTTATTTGGACGCCGCCTTCTGCGATTTATAAACGTGCACTGTTATACAGGAATCCCACGGAATTTTACGCCGCTGCTACGCGCGAAGTAGTTTTTCAACAGAAAATATATATGCACAATTTCCCAAGCATGTTTTCTCTATTTGTGGCTGTATTTGCAAATACTAGCCTGCTATCCCTGCTTCGAGAATACCAACACCTAAAAAGCGTATTAGTTTCTTGACCAATGGGCACTCAAGCCGCTTTACTTGATCTATATTTTTCGGTGAGGCCTCAGCCACTTTTTGGTGCAGTATTCTGGCGCCGCCGCATACCTACAAAACAGGAAGCCATTCATGAACCCTACTCTCAACACCATAATTGGCAGCTACAAAAAGGATAGTGAGACCGTATATAACAGCTGGTTCATTAACAATGATGATCGCCTAAAGGCGTTCAGAACCATCCGGCGAGGAGTTGGAGACGTTATTCAGGACATCAAGCACGGGAATTTTGGAACAGATTTCAAAGGATCCTCCCTGGAATTTGTCCTCAATTGCATTACCGAGCAAAAACAGATTTTCAAAGGTGCGTCTCACCCGTTTTACTGGAAGCCAAAATTGCGGATACCCGATATTTACGAGAATGAAGCAAACAAGATATATTTCGGGCAATTTCTGGAAAAATGCTTAAATGCCAGCACTGAAGACCAGATAATCAAAGAAATAATCTTGCTGGACCAGCACAAAATCAAAGGTCTGGGGCCGGCTGTTGCCAATATTCTGTATTTTTTACACCCGACGCTTATTCCTCCCTTCAACACTGCTATCGTCAACGGGTTTAACGCTCTCTTCAAAGATAAGGTGAAGTTGGGGTCGTGGACCGAATTTTTACGAATGCGGGAAGTAATCCTTGAAAAAAACAATCAGCATAAATCAGACCTGTCCAATGATCTGGGGGCCTTTGGCGGTCTGCTATTTGATATCGGTGAAAAGAAATTACTGATTAATGATGATCATCTACCAGAAGATGAGCGAAAAAAAATAGAGGCCAAGCTCAAAAAACGGCATTCAGAGGTTACAAGCGAGCGCGAGGAAGAAGATCTTCACACCGAAATGCAGTATCATATTCTGAAAATTGGCCACTCTACCGGCTATGATGTCATCGCTGCCTCAAATGACCGTTCCAAATGTCATGAAGGAGACAATCTGTCCTTTATCAGTCTGGACAAATTCCCTCAACTGGATGTGGAGAAGGACACCTACAAAACCATCACCCTGATTGACGCCGTTTGGTTTGAAAGCAATTCAAATACAATTACCTGCGCTTTTGAAGTCGAAAAAAGCACTTCAATCTATTCCGGAATTCTAAGGCTTAAAGACTTGTACTATTCCTTTCCGGACAATCCCCCGTCCCTGTATCTCATTATCCCTGACAAACGGGAAAAAGAAGTCATTTTCCAACTCCAGCGTCCATCCCTGAAAAACAGTGACGTTGATATTCAGTATATTCTATTTTCCGAGCTGAGAAAAGATTGCGAAGCCATTTGCAAGTTTGGTGAAAATAAAAAAATTCTGGAAAAAATATCCTACCGGATATGAATCCCTCCTCCCCATATGCACTTTCCGTTTACAACGTTACCTTAAGTTTCAAAATGGGTAATTAATGTTGTTTTAATATCCATTCACTAGAACTCGACTGGAAATATTCTTTATTTGGCGGCTTCACGAAGAAGCATACCCACAAAAAGTCAACAATCCGGATTATAGACGCACGTAATTGGGGCGAGCAGTCTCGTCAGAAGGAGAAGAATGAAAATGGTTATTAACAAGAAAATCCTCGGCACTGTATTGATTGGTTTTTTAACCGCCAGTTCAGCATCTGTCTCATATGGTCAAACAACCAAGAAACCAACAATTCCTTCATCCATCGGCAAAATACAAAAAAAACCACAAATTCCAACCATTGGCCTCAAAGCGTGTAAAAGAAACGCCGCTCGTAAATCGGTTCAGATTTCTGTTAAAAAGTTGCGAAGCGCCCAACTCGTTATGGGAGCAAAGATAGCTCTCATGTATAATAGCAGCGATGCCGGACCGGTTTCAATTGCACGGGAAAAACAGACATTTGGCGGCAAACTGAAAATTAACAATTTATGCCCGGGTCGTTATATCGCCTATGCCTATGGGACTGAAAATGGCGGTGTTATCATCAATTCTGGCGGCACTCGTTATCTTCAGGACCAACGGGCTTTCACCATCGGTAACCAATCAGAGAATGTTGATATTTTTGTCGAACCGGTTATGCCAAAGAAAAAGAAAAAATAGCCCCCGCCAATAAAGACAAAAGCCTCAGTTTCCTGAGGCTTTTGATCTAAGAATTACATTTTAGTCCAAGATGTTTTTTTAGAACGGGATGTCATCGTCGAAATCACCGCCAGATGATGCGGGACCGCCACCGAAGCCACCGCCTTGATTGCCGCCGCCTTGACCGCCGCCGCCGAAGCCGCCGCCCTGATTACCACCACCGAAGTTACCACCGCCACCACCTTGGCCGCCGCCGCTTTGTCCGCCGCCTTGCCCACCGGCACTGTCGAGCATGGTCAATGCTGAATTGAACCCTTGCAGCACAATTTCGGTTGAATATTTGGTGATACCATCCTGTTCATACTGGCGGGTCTGCAATTGACCTTCGATATAAACCTTGGAGCCTTTGCGCAAATAGTTTTCGGCAATTTTGCACAGGCCTTCATTGAAAATCACAACCCGGTGCCATTCGGTCCGTTCCCGCCGTTCACCGCTGTCGCGGTCGCGCCAGCTTTCAGAGGTCGCAATACGCAAATTACACACCGGTTTTCCGTTTTGCATATGCCGAACTTCCGGGTCCGCCCCGAGATTTCCCACCAGAATTACTTTATTGACGCTACCTGCCATATCTTCGTGCCTTCGATTCGTTGTCAGTTATAAATTTGTCCCAACCTTAGCTGGTTGCAGCCCTGCTGACTAGTGTAAATTGGAGGCATTGGCAATAAGAACAAACACCAAACATTTTTGAATTATTTTAATTAACAGGGTGGAATATTTTACTAATAGGCTATAAATTCCGGCGAACAATGATCCTTAGATTTCAGGTACCCAAAACACATGCATACACAGATCAGCATTCGAGGCGCGCGCGAACATAACCTGCAAAATGTTAATGTGGATATTCCGCGCGATAAACTGGTGGTGATTACCGGTCTGTCCGGATCGGGCAAATCCTCGCTGGCGTTCGATACCATCTATGCCGAAGGCCAACGCCGCTATGTGGAAAGCCTGTCGGCTTATGCACGCCAGTTTCTGGAAATGATGCAAAAGCCCGATGTGGATCATATTGACGGGCTCAGCCCCGCCATCTCTATCGAGCAGAAAACAACATCGAAAAACCCGCGTTCAACCGTGGGAACTGTTACTGAAATTTACGATTACCTGCGCCTGCTATACGCCCGCATCGGCATTCCCTATTCACCGGCAACGGGCCTGCCCATCACCAGCCAGACGGTCAGCCAGATGGTCGATCAGGTCATGGCTATGGGAGAGGGAAAACGCCTGTATCTGATGGCGCCGATTATCCGTGGACGCAAGGGCGAATACCGCAAGGAGTTTGCCGAACTACGCAAAAAAGGATTTCAGCGCGTCAAGGTAGATGGTGAAATCTACGAGATCGAGGACATTCCCGAGCTCGACAAGAAGGTCAAGCATCATATCGATGTGGTGGTTGACCGGGTGGTACTGGCCGAAGATATCCAGACACGGCTGGCCGATTCCATTGAAACCGCGGTCGATCTGGCCGATGGCCTGTTCGTGGTCGAAGATGCCGATACGGCCGAACGCCGAATTTTCTCGGCCAAATTCGCCTGCCCGGTATCCGGCTTCACCATCGAAGAGATCGAGCCGCGTATTTTCTCGTTCAACAACCCCTATGGCGCGTGCCCGTCCTGCGGTGGTCTGGGGACCGAGATGTATTTCGATCCTGACCTGATTGTTCCCGATGTCACCTTGTCGCTGCGCGGCGGGGCCATCGCCCCGTGGTCACGGTCTGCCACCCCCGCCCCCTATTATATGCAAACCCTTGAATCACTGGGCCGCCATTACGGGTTTGATACCGACACTCCCTGGGAAAAACTCAGCGAAGAGCAACAGAAAAAAATCCTGTTCGGTACCGGTGACGAGAAAATCCAGATCACCTTTGATGACGGGATGCGCACCTACAAGACCAACAAGCCGTTTGAAGGGGTTATCCCCAATATTGAACGGCGCTGGCGCGAAACCGACAGCAGTTGGGTGCGCGAGGATATGGATAAATATCAGGACAAAACCGATTGTAAAACCTGTAGCGGCTACCGCTTGAAACAGGAAGCTCTTGTGGTCAAGATCGATGGTCTGAATATCGGCGAGGTCAGCAAAAAATCCATTCTCGATGCCCGTAAATGGTTCGCACGCCTGAATGAAGTGCTGTCTCCCAAAGAAAAATCTATTGCCGAACGGGTTCTCAAGGAAATTGGCGAGCGACTGGGTTTCCTTGTCGATGTGGGCCTTGAATATCTGACGCTATCGCGCGGCTCTGGCACCCTGTCCGGCGGGGAAAGCCAACGCATCCGCCTGGCCTCGCAAATCGGCTCTGGCCTGACCGGTGTGCTGTATGTGCTTGACGAGCCGTCCATTGGCCTGCATCAGCGTGATAATGCCCGATTACTGAAAACACTGGTCAATCTGCGCGATCAGGGCAATTCGGTCATCGTGGTGGAGCATGATGAAGAAGCCATCATGACCGCCGATTACGTCATCGATATGGGACCGAAAGCAGGCCGTCATGGCGGACGGCTAATCGCGCAAGGCACCTGTGAGGACATTATCAACGAGCCCGAAAGCATTACCGGCAAATACCTGTCCGGCGCGTTGGAAGTCCCCTTGCCGGCTGTTCGCCGCAAGGCCATTGCCGCACGCCAGCTTAAAATCATCGGTGCGCGTCATAACAACCTGAAACGGGTCAATGTCAATATTCCGCTGGGCACCTTCACTTGCGTGACCGGTGTATCGGGCGGTGGTAAATCATCCCTGATTATCGAGACATTGTATAAAGCCATTGCCAAGAAGCTGAATAACAACCGCAACCATCCCGGCCCGCATGATCGCATCGAAGGCATCGAATGGCTCGATAAAATCGTCGATATCGACCAAAGCCCCATTGGCCGGACCCCCAGATCAAACCCTGCCACCTATACCGGTGCGTTCACACCGATCCGCGAATGGTTTGCAGGCTTGCCCGAAGCCAAAGCACGCGGCTATAAATCAGGCCGTTTCTCGTTCAACGTCAAAGGCGGCCGCTGCGAAGCGTGCAAAGGCGATGGCGTCATCAAAATCGAAATGCATTTCCTGCCCGATGTTTACGTGCAATGCGATGTCTGCCTGAGCAAGCGCTATAACCGCGAGACACTGGATATTTCCTTTAAAGACAAGAACATATCTGATGTCCTTGATATGACTGTTGATGAGGCTGTTATCTTTTTCAAGGCTGTTCCGTCAATTCGCGAAAAGTTTGAAACCCTGCAACAAGTGGGGCTGGGCTACATTCATGTGGGTCAACAGGCAACCACCCTGTCCGGCGGTGAAGCCCAACGAGTGAAACTGGCCAAGGAATTGTCGCGCAAAGCCACAGGCCGCACCCTGTATATCCTCGACGAGCCGACCACCGGTCTGCATTTCGAAGATGTTCGTAAATTGATGGAAGTGCTGCAAGCACTGGTCAATACCGGCAACAGCGTTCTGGTGATCGAACATAATCTCGAAGTGATCAAAACCGCCGACTGGGTGATTGATATGGGACCCGATGGCGGTGATGCCGGTGGGTATCTGGTGGCCGAAGGCACTCCCGAAGATGTGGCCAAGGTTGAGGCCAGCTATACAGGTCAGTATTTGAAAGAAATTCTGGCCAAACGCCCGACTGTTCTGCAACCGGAGACGAAAGGTACCAAGGCCACAGTATCTACCGCTAAAAAGCCGAAGAAAAGCAAAACCGCCTGACTTTGATCTGGCTGAAAGACGATTATGACATCAAAAACAACAGACCCCGTTCATGTGATTGGCGGCGGTCTTGCTGGATCAGAGGCCACATGGCAACTGGTGCAGCAAGGTATTCCGGTTATCTTGCATGAAATGCGCCCCGATCAGGGGACAGATGCCCATATTACCGAAAATCTGGCCGAACTGGTCTGCTCCAACTCATTCCGTTCCGATGATGCGAGCAATAGCGCCGTGGGATTGCTTCATAAGGAAATGCGCGCGCTCGGCTCGCTGATTATGCAAAGTGCCGACGCCAACAAAGTGCCCGCAGGCGGTGCGCTGGCCGTTGACCGGCACGAATTCTCAGCCTATGTACAAAACAGGCTGGAAAACCACCCGCTGGTCACGATCGAGCGCGGTGAGGTTCAAGGCCTGCCCCCCGAAGAATGGGGCAACTGCCTGATTGCCACCGGACCATTAACATCGGCAAAGCTTGGCGAGGCCATTCATGCAGCAACCGGATCGGACGCCTTGTCTTTTTTCGATGCTATCGCCCCGATTGTCTATAAGGACAGTATCAATTTCGATATCGCCTGGTTCCAGTCGCGCTATGACAAGGGCGAAGGCACGGATTACATCAATTGTCCGCTGACCGAAGAACAATATCGTGAATTTATTCAGGATTTGAATGACGGCGAGAAAACCGAATTCAAGGAATGGGAAAAAGACACCCCGTACTTTGATGGCTGCCTGCCCATTGAAGTGATGGCTGAACGCGGCCCCGAAACCCTGCGTTTTGGTCCGATGAAACCGGTGGGCCTGACCGACCCCAACAACCCGACCGTCAAACCTTACGGCATTGTCCAGCTGCGTCAGGACAACAAACTGGGTACCATCTATAATATTGTCGGTTTCCAGACAAAACTGAAATATGCCGAACAGGTCCGTATTTTCAAGAAAATACCGGGACTGGAAAACGCTGAATTTGTCCGCCTCGGCGGCCTGCACCGCAACACCTTTATCAACAGCCCCGAAGTGCTGGATGATCAGCTCCGCCTGAAACCCCTGCCCCGCTTACGCTTTGCAGGGCAAATTACCGGTGTTGAAGGCTATGTGGAAAGCACCGCCATCGGCTTGCTGGCCGGTCGCTTCATGGCCGCAGAAAGACGGAAACAAACCTTTACAATTCCGCCGGTTACTACGTCACTTGGCGCATTGATGAGCCATATCATCGGCGGGGCGGAGGCCAAAACCTTCCAGCCGATGAATGTGAATTTCGGCCTGTTTCCACCGCTGGAAATACGGGTCAAAAAGAAGGAACGCAAACAGGCCTATACGGCGCGTGGCTCTGAGGCTTTTGTAGACTGGCAGCAGAATTTACCTGATAACGGCGGCATATAAGGTTAATAAAATCGGTTTTGGTAACCATTTGGTTACGATGTCCGATTACTCTCTTAAAGGATCATAGGCAATAGTTCCTATCCGTGATCACCAGACAGGCATGATTTAACATTTTGAGTACCCGAAACCAAATGGCTGAAGCAGAGACGAACAATAGCGAAAATAGTGAAAAGTCAGATGGTGGCGACGTAAGTCCCAGCACTCATTTTGCGTTTGAGCACAAAATATTCGGGGTTAAGGGTGCCTATTTCAAACTGACACCAGATAACAGGGAGCCTGCCCTTTACGTGACACTCGGTGAAATGAAGGGCGCCATACCTGTGCGCTCCATCTGCCCGGAATTCGGTATTGACGATGATAGTACAGATGCCGAACTGTTACGCACCGTCAGCGGTTCCTTGAGATTCGTTCGGGAAATTTACCCCAACGATTCGATCCCGACCGAACTTCTCGATGGCAGTGCCTCCTGGACCATCACAGAGACACATAAAAATATTGCCCGCGGGCGTATTACCATGCAGCTGATTTCATGGCTGTCCGGCAGTGAAGAAATTATTACCAATTCAGGTGAGCTGGAGGCCATTGCAGCCGACCCTGAAACCAAAACAAAGGTTCAGTCAGCCTTCAAGGAAATCGCGGCCAAACTGGGAATTACCAAGGATGATGTGATCGAAAAAGTCGATGATGTTATTCGCGAACTTTCCTATATCGAAGCCTTGCGTGAGCATTATGGTCAAATCAAACGGATCAGTAACAATATTGACCGTCTGCAATCTGTCTACCGCCGGGACCGCGGCATGATGGAAGATTTATCCCGTATTCACGCCCTTATCAGTCCAGTAATCAGCAAATTCGATCGCAATTTTGACGAGCTTGACGCCCAGACCTGTGAAGTTCTGACAATTCTCAAGAACTTTGAACCAACCATCGATTTTATTCGTAAAACCCGGGATGACCTGCATCAGCGCTTTATGATCTGGGATACCATGATTGAAGAATGGAAAAATCTCGGCCCGGAAGAATGCCCGGAAGTTGAACGGCAGCTAAAGAAAACCTATCGCTTTCTGGCTCAAAATTTCATGCAGGGGCAAACCTGGCGCCTGGGCAACATGTAATCCCCACCCGGTCCATTTACACAAACAGCCGGTAGCCAAACAAGGCAATTATCTTGCGCACAGGCCCCACAGTCAGGGCCTCACTTACCGGATCATAACGGCTGGCCTTCAGCCGCTGCAAATAAATACCGGTGAGCGCATTACAAAATATGGCAGCCCGCCTTCGTTTATCAATCTGCCCCGCTTGCGCCCGCGCATCAGACAATTCAGCCGTAGCCAACCGATGAAGGCGCCCTACGATGGCATGAAAAGCCACTTCGTTTTCCGGTTTGAAAATTGTCTCTGCTGTCACTCCATAGTGATCCATATGTTTCTCAGGGATCAACACCAGACCGTTCTGCGCGTGAAACGGCATTGCCCGCAAAATACCGGCGAGGGCATAGCTGCGACCACTCCTGATAACGGCTTCAAGTGCGGTGGAGTTCTCTGCCGCCCCCATCACCTGATACATCAACTGATGCAGGGCACCGCCCGTCAGGTCTGCATAAACAATCAACTCCCCGTCCGTTGCCATCGGGGCCGGATCAAGGTCTTTGGCCCGCATATCAACCATTTCCAGCATCAATTCCAAATTAAGGGGAATGTCGTCATTGAGCCTCTGCAAACTCTGGACAACCGGATGCGGTTTCGAAATGCCTTTGGACAAATCTTGCAAGGCATCACGCCACCATTGCAGGCGGATATCCCCGATCAGTGATTCGGATACCGTCTCGCGTATCCGTGCCAGATCTATATTAAAGGCGAGTACCGTTATCAGATTATTACGAACCTCTGGCGGGGCAAACAACGTACAGAGCCAGCGGTCATAATCATAGCGTTTCACATCATTTGCCAGATGCGAAAAATCGGCATTTTCTGTCACAGCAATCCGGTCCCGTATGTGCGCATGATTACAGCTACTTCCATTTGGCAGAAACCTTTTTAGAATAATTAAAAAAAATGGATGAACAGATGTTTTTTTTTGCTATATATCATTGGAATAACATTTCGGATCGCTTAAAATACGCGACCCTTTCTATAATGACAACAGCAATGAACCGTTCCGTGAACTGTTCTCAACAGGCAAGAGGATAAAATGGCTTACGAACTTCCAGACCTCCCATATGCAAAAGACGCATTGGCTCCCCATATCTCCGAAGAAACTCTGAACTTTCATTATGGCAAGCATCATAACGCCTATGTTGTAAACCTGAATAAACTACTTGATGGTGACAGCAGCAAGCCCCTTGAACAGGTGATGAAAGAAACTGCTGGTGATGCGAGCAAAGCCGGTATTTTCAACAATGCGGCCCAAATCTGGAACCACACATTCTATTGGAATTCCATGTCCCCCAATGGCGGCGGCGCGCCAACAGGTGCCATTGCAGCCAAGATTGAAGAAGATTTTGGATCATTTGAAAAATTTGCCGAAGAATTCAAAACTGCCGGTGCCACACAGTTCGGCTCTGGCTGGGCATGGCTGGTCCTTGACGGTGGCAAGCTGAAAGTGACCAAAACACCAAATGCCGAATGCCCGCTAACCGCTGGCGCGACACCGATCCTGACCATGGATGTCTGGGAGCATGCTTACTACATCGATTTCCAGAACCGCCGTCCTGATTATATGGCAACATTCCTTGCCAACCTGATCAACTGGAATTTTGCCAACGCCAATCTGGCAAACGCATAAATCACTACTGTTACAAAAAAACGCCGCAGGATTATCCTGTGGCGTTTTTTTTACGACGACATAAAGCCGGTCAACAAGCAATTAACGCCGCGGCGACACGGCGGCGCTCCAAAAGCAGGACATTATAGGTTCGCACGGCAGCCCCACTATCCATGCTATCGATGATAATACCTTTTTTCCGGCAGGCGGTGCGAATATCATCTCCGATAAAGGCCATAGTAGCCCCGCAGCCGATCAACAATATTTCAACCGCAGGATCGGCCGCCAGAACCGGCGCCAGGGCCTCAAGACTCAAAGCCTCTATGCCAGAAATTTCCCAAGCAAGGGTTTGATCGGGAAATAACAGGATATTGCCGTTATGGCGAACACCGCTAATGCGAAAGCCACCATCGCCGTAGGAGTTTACGAGTTGCTGTCCCCGCTCGGGGATACCTGAGATATCCTGCATCTACCCACTCTCATCGGTTAGTAAAGCTACAAATCAGCTTTCATTCTCATACGCATCATCACCAGTTGGCTTGAAGGCATCATCCGCTTCGTTGTAATGCTTCAAACCCATTTGCAACAGGATCGGTGCGGCGACAAAAATAGATGAATAGGTACCCACAACCACACCAAAAATCATGGCTGCCGCAAACCCGCGAATAACCTCGCCGCCGAACACAAACAAGGCAATCAAGGCCAGCAACGTGGTCAGGGATGTAATCACGGTTCGTGACAGGGTTTCGTTAATGGATAAATTCAGAAGATCACTAACATCCATTTTCTTGTAGCGGCGGAAATTTTCACGAATACGGTCATAGACCACCACGGTATCATTGATCGAGTAGCCGACAATGGTCAGGATCGCCGCCACCGATGCCACATTGAATTCAAGACCTGTGATGGCGAACATACCAATGGTCAAAATAACATCATGGACCAGAGCCGCAATGGCGCCAATGGAGTAATGCCACTCAAAGCGCAACCAGATATAGATCAGAATTGCAAATACCGAGACCAGAACGGCTTCAACTGCTGTTTTAACCAGTTCACCAGAGACAGTAGGCCCAACGAATTCAATACGCCGATACGAAACACTGTCACCATAATCTGCCTGAAGGCGCGCCTTCACAGTATCAACAGCTACTTTTTGGGCTTCATTGTCACCGTCTTGCCGCTGGACGCGAATTAAAATGTCGTCACTAGCGCCAAAAGTCTGAAGCGAAACCGAGCCAAGACCCAGCCCACCTAACGCGCTTCGCATATCTGCAAGGTCCGGAGCTTTTTCAAAGCCGACCTCGATCATAATACCACCTTCGAAATCAATCCCCTTGTTCAGGCCGGGCCCGAAAAACATAAAGACCGACAATAATATCAATAATGCCGAAGCCCCGAAGGTCATAAAACGATATTTCAAAAACGGAATTTTTGTATCCGAAGGGATCAGTTTGAGCTTCATATCTCGCCTCCCCTTAAACGTTAAGGGTTTTGGGGCGGCTGCGTAGCGCCCAGATGGTAATGATCATTCTCGACAGCATAATCGCTGTGAACATGGAACAGATAATGCCAATGCCCAGTGTCACGGCAAAGCCCTTGATAGCACCAGTGCCCATAACGAACAGAATAACCGCCGCAATACCGGTGGTTACATTGGCATCAACAATGGTTGTAAAGGCACGATTAAATCCACTTTCGATGGCATTAACCGGCGATTTTCCATTGTGCACTTCTTCGCGAATACGTTCAAAAATCAGTACATTGGCATCAACGGCCATACCGATGGTCAGGATGATACCGGCAATCCCCGGCAAGGTCAGGGTCGCGCCCAGTACCGATAACAAGGCCCCGATGAGAAACATGTTCATAACCAGGGCTATATTGGCAACAAGACCAAAAAAACCATATGTCACAACCATGAAGACAGCAACACCCAGCAAGCCAATAAGACCTGCAAGCTTGCCGGCGGCAATTGAATCTGCGCCAAGGTCCGGCCCGACGGAGCGTTGCTCCAGAATTTTAAGAGGAGCAGGAAGCGCACCGGCCCGTAACAACAAGGCCAAATCCTGAGCCCCCTGGACATTAAAGCCGCCGCTGATAATCGCCGCACCGCCCAGAATAGGCTCGTTAATACGCGGGGCACTCACCACCCTGCCATCCAGAACAATGGCAAAAGGCTTACCCACATTTTCAGCTGTCACCTTACCGAACTGCTTGCCACCCAGGCCATTGAAGCGAATGGAGACAACCGGTTGTCCCTGCTGGAAAGTGGCTTGTGCATCTTCAAGATTTTCGCCAGACACCATCACCCGGTTTTTAACCACATAGGTCCGGCCCTCTTCGTTCAAAGACGGTAAAATCTTTGATCCGGCAGGCGCTTTCCCGCGAGCGGCGCCCGCAGAAATATCAACCAGATGAAAGGTCATTTGTGCGGTTTGCCCAAGCAGATCAACTATTCGTTGCGGATCTCCCAAACCGGGAAGCTGCACTAAGATACGGTCTGTGCCTTGTCGCTGGATAGTTGGCTCATTGACGCCGGTTTCATTGACCCGACGGCCAACGATTTCGATAGACTGATCGACAACAGCACTGATGCGGTCCTTGATCGCCTGTTCGCTTGGCGTAACCGTCGCCACCTTGCCATCATCGCTGATGTTGATGATATTGCTGAACTTGCCGTTCGGCATCAACACAGAAAGGGAGGACAATGCCTTTCTGGCCGCTTCCCTGTCTTCGGGTTTGCGCAACGAGAAAGACACTCCGGTACGGGTTGTCTTCAGGTTGCGATATCCAATCCGGGGATCAGCCGAGCGCAAACTGGTCCTGACAGCCTCTTTCAGGCTCAGTATCATTTTTTCGCGAACATCTGCGGTATCGACTTGTAGCAGAAGATGTGAGCCCCCCTGTAGATCCAGTCCCAAATTGATCTGTTGACTGGGTACCCAGTCAGGCAATTTGTCCAACGTGGCTTTCGACAAAAAATTGGGAGCGGTATAGACTATGCCAAGCAGGCTCACGAGCACAACAAGCACAGACTTCCACTTGGGGAAGCTAATCATGGATCAATCCGTTATTTCTTTTTGAACATTCCAAACAGACCGCCACTATTCTTGGCAGTCTCTGCAGCCGCTGAACCCTTGGTAGCAGGTTCGGTTTTGCCGCGAATATCGGTCAGTGTGGATTTGACCACATCAACCTTGACATCCGGTGCAATTTCCACTTGCACGATGTTGTCATCGCGAACCTTTGTCACTTTACCGGTAATGCCGCCAGCCGTAACAACAGTATCACCGCGACGCACACCATCCACCATGGCACGGTGTTCTTTCACACGCTTTTGCTGCGGGCGGATAAGCAGAAAATAAAAGACTACACCTATTAAAAGCAGGGGTAGCAATTGTTGAATTTCCGGGCTCATTCCTTTGATCCTTACTCTACGCCTGATCATCAAGCGATTATCAATTATCTAATATTGCCCAAGGAGCCCTGAAAGGAACCTTGAGCAGTCAAAATACGAACGACTGTTATAATAGCCCTGTTCCCCATTGCAAGCAGCAATGTATACACAGCACGGGATTCCCCGCCAGTTACCGCCAGATCGGCCACGGATATTTTCCATTTTTAACTTTGCTTTTCCAGTCAAGGATATAGATTGGGGTTCCCTTATCCATTTTCAATTGCGTGCCATGAATAATACTGACCTGATCCATCAACTGACCCGAATTGCCGACAGCCTTGACCGGCTTGCCCCCGCCGCACCACCGCCGCCCAGCCTCGACACCGGTACCGCCTTTGTCTGGCAGGCCGAAACCAACAGGCTTCGCCCCATCGAGCAAGTCAGTTATGTGGACATGGGCATGCTGCAAGGGATCGACCGGGTCAAGGATATCCTCATCGACAATACCCGCCGCTTTGCCAAGGGTTTCCCTGCCAATAACGCCCTGTTATGGGGGGCGCGCGGCATGGGAAAAAGCTCGCTGGTGAAAGCCGTTCATGCCCTTGTCAATGATGACAGCGGCAGTGACAACGATGATGACAGCAGCGACGACATCGGGAACAAACTGGTGCTGGTTGAAATCCACCGAGAGGATATTCCGTCCCTGCCCGATCTCATGCAGCTGTTACAGAATTCTGACCGGAGCATTATTTTATTTTGCGATGATCTGTCTTTTGACGGCGATGACGATACCTATAAATCACTAAAAACCGTTCTCGATGGCGGCCTTGAAGGACGTCCAGCCAACGTTATTTTTTACGCCACCTCCAACCGGCGGCATCTGATGCGTCGCGATATGATCGAAAATGAGCGCTCAACCGCCGTGATGCCGTCAGAGGCCATCGAAGAGAAAGTTTCCCTGTCTGACCGGTTCGGCCTGTGGCTGGGCTTTCACAGCTGTTCACAAGATGAATATCTGGATATGATTCGGGGCTATGTCAACTATTACAGCATCCCTGTCACCGACGAAGAGCTGGTCAAAGGGGCCATTGAATGGACCCGTACCCGCGGATCGCGTTCGGGCCGGGTGGCATGGCAATTTGTACAGGAACTGGCAGGGCTGACCGAAACCCGGCTGGATTAACCGCCCCCTAGCGACGGGTCAGCAATTCCATCGGATTTTTGGCAGAACCGTTTTTACGAACTTCGAAATGCAGCTGGGGAGTGGAAACCTCACCGGTCGCCCCGACGGTGGCAATCACATCCCCTTTACGGACCGCCTGCCCTTTCGTAACTGCCATCGTCGCCACATGCCCGTAGGTAGTCACATAGCCATCAGCATGAGAAACAAGGATCAGGTTACCGAACGAGCGCATTTCATTACCGACATATGAGACAACCCCGTTTTCAGCCGCCCGGATCGGTGTTCCTGCGGGAACCTTGATATTGATACCGTCATTGCGAAATCCGGTCTTCTTAACCCCGAAGCCCGAAATGATACGCCCCTTCACCGGCCAGTTAAACGCCCGCCCAGCCCGTTGCGGGGGTTTCTTGATACTGAAACGCTGACGCGGAACAGGCGGCAAGGCGGCTGTCGTTAGTGGTTTCACGATTGGTTTTGCTGCCGGCTTTATCGTTGGCCTTGCAACTGGTCTGATTATGGGAAGAGCCGCAACCCTGACCGGCTTTTGTGGAACAGATGCGGCAGGTTTCTGCGCAGTAGGCGCTGCCAAAGTTCTGGTACCTATATTCCTGATGCGTTTTATCGGCACTGTAGCGATTTGCGGAGCAGAGGTTCGCCCTGCACCGGTCCAACCCGCAGTGCCAATCGCCGCGACACGGACATCAGCACCGCCTTTTTGCGGGATACGCAAGGCTGCACCGGGGGATAAAATATAAGGAGATTCAAGGAAGTTGAAATGAACAATTTCCCCTATATCAACATCGTAAACTCTTGAAATAGCATACAGACTTTCCCCCCGCCTCACTTTATGTGTTTTGAAAAGAGGGATTTTTATCTGCTGCCCCACATAAATAACAAAAGGGGGCTGACTGCGGTTAAGAGCTATCACCGATTTAACCGGAACCGCATAGCGATCTGCAAGTTTTAATAAGGTGTCGCCTGCTTTGACCGGTACAAACCGGTAAGATAATTTCTCATAATAAAGCGACGGGTCCCCCACACCCAAATCCAGCCTGACCGGCTGGATACCGTTGCGGGCAGATGTTTTTATTGAGGCAGAGCCTTGATACGAAGGGGGAGACGCAGCGTCAGAAGATACGCCAGAAGGGGATGGCCCCACCCTGCGGTCAGTTTCATCAAGATAACGATCATACCCGCAAGCGGACACAGTGCCCGCAAGCAAGGTCACAACGGTCAATCGGCGCAGCCATATGAGATTCCATGTCTTCATAAGAAGCAATTTAACCATAAAGCACTAGAATTCGCAAGCTAATTTAGCAGCACAATATCCAGTAGGGACTCAACTTTCAACCGCAAGCCCTTGAAGTAAGGGCACGAATCTAACCGGTATCAGCTCTTCTTCTCCGACCAAGCCATGCTGATCCTTGGTGATGCGCAAGATGGTCTGATCCCCTTGATCGGGGCCGACCGGAATGATCATGACACCGTTATCCCCCAACTGATCAACCAGTGTTTGCGGAATATCGGCGGCGGCGGCGGTAACAATGATACGGGAGAATGGTGCCTGTTCTTTCCAGCCCTTATATCCATCCCCGAGCTTTGTGGTGATGTTGGAAATTTTCAACCGCTCGAACAGCTCAATGGCGCTCAGATGCAGATTGCGAAACCGTTCCACCGAATAGACCCGGCGGAACAATTTGGACAGAATAGCGGCCTGATAGCCCGATCCTGTGCCGATTTCCAGTACTTTTTGCCGGGGGTCCGGTTGCAGCATCTGGGTCATATAGGCCACGATATAGGGCTGGCTGATGGTTTGCCCGCTGGAGATCGGCAATGCGATATTCTCGTAAGCGCGGTCGCGAAAAGTGGGCGGAATAAAGGCTTCACGCGGCACCCGCTCGATGGCGGACAAAACATCTGTATTAGAGATGCCCATACGGCGCAGCTCCATAATCAGGCGAATTTTTTGCGCCGCGTTATCGTTCACTTACGTCTCTTCCTACGCCAGTTTCTGGCGCAAATCATCCAGCAAACCGGTTGCTGTCAAATTCAGGTTCAAGGGTGTCACGGATACTCTACCAGTGGAGACAGCGTGTAAATCATCCCCTTCGCTAGGATCACCGAAAGACGGACGATAGCCGAGCCAGAAATAATCACGCCCGCGCGCATCCACCCGCGCATCTATAGACAGGTTCGACAAATCACGTTTACCCTGACGGGTAACAACAACCCCTTCAACCTGATCGGTCGGCACGGGCGGGAAATTAATATTCATCAAAGTACCCTCCCCCCATGTCATCTCAAGGAGTTTACGAATAATATCCGGCGCAAGTTCTTCTGCGGTTTCCCAGAAAAAAACACCCGCCTCGTTCTGACACTGGCTAATAGCGATTGAGGGTACACCGAGCAGGGTTCCCTCGCTGGCCGCAGCCACGGTGCCTGAATAAAGCACATCTTCTCCCAGATTACCGCCCCGGTTAACTCCTGACAGGATCAAATCGGGCGGGCTATCCTTGAACAGATAATTAAGCGCCATCATCACGCAATCCGTGGGCGTTCCTTCAACCGAATATTCCGTGTCGGAATGCTTATTGAGACGTAGCGGATCATGCAAGGTCAAGGACCGCGATGCCCCGCTTTGCTCTTTTGCAGGGGCGACCACAATCACTTCATCGGACAAAGCGGCCGCGATATTCTTGAGAACCGTCATTCCCGGTGCATCGAAACCGTCATCATTGCTCAACAATATCCGCATAATCCATCCGTCCTTTTTTTATTATTTAGCGTCAATACACTCAATGCCGCCCATATAGGGACGCAAGACTTCCGGAATAACAATTGATCCGTCCGCTTGCTGATAATTCTCCATGACCGCAATCATCGTCCGGCCAATGGCAAGGCCGGAGCCGTTCAGAGTATGAACAAACCGCGTGCCTTTGGCATCTTCGGGCCGGTAGCGGGCCTTCATCCGGCGCGCCTGAAAATCCCCGCACACAGAACAGCTGGAAATTTCACGGTAGGTATCCTGCCCCGGTAGCCAGACCTCGATATCGTAGGTTTTACGCGCCCCAAATCCGGTATCACCGGAACAGAGCATCACGACCCGGTAGGCCAGCCCCAGACGCGTCAGAATATCCTCTGCGCAAGCGGTCATACGTTCATGCTCGGCTGCGGAATGATCGGGGGCAGTGATGGAGACCATCTCCACCTTGGCAAACTGATGCTGGCGCAACATGCCTGCGGTATCCTTACCGGCAGAACCCGCTTCAGAGCGGAAACACAAGGTATGGGCCGTAAAGCGCAACGGTAATTCGGCCTCGTCCAGAATACTGCCGCTCACCAGATTAGTCAGGGGAACTTCGGCGGTGGGGATCAGATAACTGCCCGTATTGAGCTTGTATAAATCTTCTTCGAATTTTGGCAGCTGGCTGGTGCCATATAGCGCAGTGTCACGCACAATCACCGGCGGCGAGACTTCAAGATAGCCTTTTTCCTGCGTATGCACATCGATCATGAAGGCTGCCAATGCCCGCTCCAACCGGGCCAGCGGGCCTTTATTAACCACAAAACGGCTGCCGGATAATTTGGCAGCGGTTTCGAAATCCATCAGGCCCAGATCAGCACCGAGCACATAATGTTCTTTGGGGTCAAAATCGAAGCTTGGAATATCACCGCATTTACGCAGCTCGACATTATCATCCTCGTCATCGCCAATGGGGACTTCATCGCTCAGGATATTGGGAATGCCAGACAACAGATCATCCATCTGCACTGCCAGAGCGCGGTCATCCGCTTCCATTTGCTGCGCTGATGATTTAAGGGCTGCCACTTCGCGGATCAGCGGCTCGGCATCTTCCCCCGCAGCCTTGGCCTTACCAATGGCCTTGGCGGCCTCGTTGCGCTTGGCTTGCGTTGTTTGCAATTCCGTTTGCAGGTGACGCCTTTTCGCGTCCAGCGCCATAACCTGTTCTGACAGGGGGGCCAGCTTGCGCCGGGCCAAGGCCGCGTCAAAAGCATCGGGGTTATCGCGAATCCATTTTAAATCAAGCATTTGTCTGCCTGTCTATCATCAAAGAAAGTGTTGAAATATTGTGTATAAGGGCCCCTGCACTATCCGTCCAGAGGCATTGGTATCTTGTTTGATCTGAAATCAAACCACCCTGAAAATTGTTGCCGAAATACCCGCAAACCTGCGGCGGGATCAATCTTCCTCGGCGTCAAGTTCAGCTTCTCTTTTGGCGCGCTTCTTCTCGACCATGCTCACGCTCACAATCGATAGCGCGTACAGAATGATGATCGGGATCGCCAGTGTAATTTGAGACAACGGATCAGGCGGCGTTAAGATAGCGGCCGCAATGAAGGCAAAGACAACCGCATATTTGAACTTGGCCTTTAGCCCCTTTGAGGAGACAATTCCCACCCGGCCCAGCAAGGTCAGTAACACCGGCAGCTGAAAACACAGCCCGAAGGCAAAAATCAGCTTCATGGACAGGCTGAGATATTCACTGACCCGGGTTTCCGCCTGAATGGGCAAGGCCAAAGGTGCGGATGGAGTCGGTAAATACACCTCAAGCCCCGGGAACTGAGCCACCAGAGATGTGAAGGCCTGCGAATAAAGGGTTGCATCCCCTGCTGTCTCGAAGCTGAGCAGAAATTTCCATGCCAGCGGCATCACCAGTTCATAGGCCAATGCACCGCCGAGAAAAAACAGGATCGGGGTCATCACCAGAAACGGCAGAAAAGCTTTCTTTTCATGCTTGTACAGACCGGGGGCCACAAAGGCCCAGATTTGCGTGGCAATGATTGGAAAAGAGACAAACAAGGCCACAAAGAAGGCGATTTTAATATTGACGAAAAAGGCTTCATGCAGCCCCGTAAAGATCATCCGCCGCCCTTCAAGGTCATCACCGAGGGCAATGACCAGTGGGCGCACCAGAAACGCAAACAGTTCCTGACTGACCAGATAGGCCAGAATAAAAGTGATTAGCAGCGCAACGACCGAGTAGACCAGACGGTTCCGGAATTCGACGATATGCTCCATTAATGGGGCTTTACTCTCTTCAATATCACTATCAGCTTGCATCAGGAGGGAACTTTTGTATCTGTGTTTGAAACGGTATCGGCATCACTCTGGGCTGTCGTGGTAACGTCAGGCGCAGGTCCTCCGATTGTATTTTCGCTGGACATATCCGTATCAGTAGAAGAGCCCGCGGGCTTATCATCAAACATCGTCGAGAAATCACCGGTCGGATCAACCGCGTCTTCAATCTGTTTTTTAATATCGAATTTATCGCCCTGAATAGTCGTCTTCAGATCATCCAGATCGGCCTCGCGCGCCAGATCGTCAATACCCGTCTGAAATTCGCGGGCAAAGCCCTTCGCTTTTCGGATATATTTACCAATAGTTGCGATGGTCTTTGGTAAATCTTTAGGTCCGATAACCAGTATCGCAATAATAACGACAAAGACCATTTCCGACCAGCCAATATCAAACATGGCTCACCATTCCACCCTTTACTTTTCTGAAGATATAGATACGCAGCAAATCAGCCTTGAGCTGCTTTGTCTTTGTCGTCTACGGCTTCTTTGGCAGAACTCGCATCCTTGATTTCTTTTTTGTCATCTGAGGCGGTATCGTCTTCACTCATACCGCTTTTGAAATTCTTGATACCTTTTGCCAAATCACCAGCGACACGAGGCAATTTACCCGCACCGAAAATGATGAGCACAATGACAAGAATCAAAATAATCTGCCAAGGACCAATACTCATAATAACAACTCCTTGTCCCGATTTTCCGGAACAATCTAAAAATAAATTCTATGTCACACCGGCACGACACCTGTTCGGCCTGCGCCGGTCGCCGTGACACTCTCCCATACCTCTATATAACCATGAAATCCAAAAGATACGACTGTTATTTTCACTATTTCTACCGCCTTTTCGATGCATTTATCCCATTTCATGGTCGTACAAACAAAAACACCTGTCGCCGGTCCAGCGAAATTGCGCAAATTTCACCGATTTCCGGCTGTAGAATAGTTGCCGCCCGTGCCGTCATCCGGGCACCGGAGGGCACTTCCAGCTCTATCAGCGAAAAAGGACCGAGATTACGCGCCGACAAGACTTTGGCCGTCACCTTGCCTTCATCGCGCACCGGCCCCAGCCGAATGGCTTCGGGCCGAACCAGCACCTCGACATTTCCCATATCTGCGGTTGCTGCGGCATATGGCACATGGCCCAGTTCGGTTTCCAGAATACCATCAACCGCGCGGGCTTTAACCGTATTCACATCCCCCAGAAACGAGGCAACAAATTCAGAGGCTGGCTTGCTGTACAAATCGGCAGGCGTTCCCTCCTGCACGATTTCACCATCCTTCATCAGCACAATCCGGTCGGCCATGCGCATGGCTTCCTCAGGATCATGAGTGACCAGAAGAACCGTTGTCCCCGTTTCCTTCAGGATGCGAAAGGTGGTATCCCTGACCACATCCCGCAGCACGGTATCAAGGCCGGAGAACGGCTCATCCATCAGCAACAAGCGCGGATTGGGGGCCAGTGCCCGCGCCAGCGCCACCCGTTGCTGCTCGCCGCCCGATAACATATGCGGATATTTGTCTTCATCCCCCGCCAGCCCCATCCGTGCCAGAATTGGCTGAGAAATGGCGTTGCGCTCAGCCTTGGGAACATCTTTGAGTCCGAAATTTACGTTGCCGAGGACTGTCAGATGCGGAAACAGGGCATAATCCTGAAACACCAGCCCCACATGCCGGTCTTCGGCCCCGACAAAACCTTCATTACTGGCAACGCATTGATCACCGATATATATCTCGCCGCTTTCCGGGCGTTCCAACCCGGCAGCAAGACGCAGCGTTGTTGACTTGCCGCAGCCCGACGGCCCCAACAGGCAAACTATTTCACCGGCATTGACAACAAGCGTCCCGATTTTGACCTCGAAATTCTCGCTATTGTGATGCCGCAGATTTGAAATAACCAACTTACCCATCAATCTACCTTTTTTTATCCATCGCATGACCGGGCCGCGAACGGGCTATCGCCCGGCTCAAGATTATGACCGGAATGATACCGGCGAGCACAATTGCAATTGAGGGTCCCGCCGCTTCGGCCAGTCGTTCATCAGACGCCAGTTCATACGCCCGAACCGCCAAAGTCTCAAAGCCAAAAGGGCGCAAGATCAATGTTGCGGGCAATTCTTTCAGCACATCGACAAACACCATCAGCAAAGCGGTAAGCAGACTGCCCGATATAATCGGAATGTGAACTTTAAAAATAGCCGCAAGGCCGGTGACGCCCATCGTTCGCGCCGCCCGTTCCATATTGGGTGTAATTTTTTCAACACTGGCCTCGACCGTATTCAGGGAGACGGCCAGAAACCGGACAATATAGGCAAACATCAGCGCAACAAGGGTACCGCTTAAAATCAGTCCGGTTGAAATCCCGAAAGTATCGCGCATAAAGGCATCAACCATATTGTCAGCAAACCCGAACGGGATCAGAACTCCCACCGCCAGCACCGGCCCCGGAATAGCATACCCAAGAGACGCCACCCGCACCGCCATCTGGCGCACAGACCGCCTGTCAGCGCGGTTGTCACGGCGCTTGCTGTAAACCAGAAACATGGCGATCAGCAGGGCAATGACACTAGCCCCGATAGCCACCGAAACACTGCTGGCAACAAGGCCCGGAAATTCTGCATTGAACACCGTTTCAGGATATAAAAAACTTTTATTCAGCAACCAGCCAACAGGGAGCAAAAACCCGAAAAATACAGGTAGAAAACAGGCCAGACTCGCAATAAAGCCATTCAGGCCTTGCAAGGGGATCTGCCGAATTTCCTGATAACGGCCGCCCGTATGATGATATTTGCGCCCGCCCCGATTTATCCGTTCAAGGATAACCAGTAAAAACACAACCCCCATCAACAAAGCCGCCAGTTGCGCTGCAGCAGCAGGCTCCCCCAGTCCCAGCCATGTTCGATAAATACCGGTGGTGAAGGTATCCACTGCAAAATACTGAACGGTTCCGAAATCACTCAGGGTTTCCATCAGTGCCAATGCCAGTCCGGCTACAATGGCGGGGCGTGCCAATGGCAGGGCAATTTCAAAGAATATCTGCCATGGCTTGCGACCCAGGGTCCGCCCCACTTCAAGGGCGGCAACCGATTGTTCCAGAAAGGCCGCGCGGCTAACCAGATATACATACGGATATAACACCAACCCCAACATCAACGCTGCCCCGCCAACACTGCGCATTTGCGGGAACCAGTAATCCTGCCGGCCCCAATCAAAAACGTCTCGCAGCAAGGTCTGAACAGGGCCCGCAAAATCAAACATCCCCGTATAGGTATAGGCAATAATATAAGCGGGCATGGCCAGTGGCAAAAACAGGGCCCAGCCAAAAACTTTACGGCCCGGAAAGTCATACATGGTAACCAGCCATGCGGTACTAACCCCGATCGACAAGACGAGAGCTGCAACCCCTAGCGCCAACAGCACTGTATTAAGGATGTAATCAGGTAACACGGTTGACGCCAAATGCGCCCAGATTGCCCCCGTTGGCACGAACACAAATCCGACAACCACCAGTATCGGGATAGCAATCAGACCAGCAACGCCTACCGCCAATCCTGAAACCAACGCATTTTTCAGGCGCGCACCTGTTCCGCCGCCAGATATCCTGCCCTTGAAAGCATGTGAATGAGTGGGACCTGTAACCGGCAAAAAAATGTCCTCAAAGTTTAGGAGTATTTGTCTTTGAATAAGCTGAAATCGATCTTGTGTAAATAAGAATTATTCGCAACAAGTACCATTCCCAACCCCCTCACCCGCGCAAACTATCCATTTGAGTAACAATCTACAATGCGCTTGATCATTTTGCGTAACGTGAATGTTCTTTACACTTTGTTGAATATCTACCTAATATAGGTCCGATATGTATATTTAGTATAAGGTTTCGTGATGCGCTAAAATAAGAACCGGGGAAATAAATGCGCGAGTCAATCAGAACCTATCCTTTTGCTGGCTGTCTATTTTTTCGCCAGATTTTATTGCTTGCGCTGGTTCTAGTGCCACTTTCAGCTGCAGCCAGCCCGCCAAACCCGCCATTAAGAGTTACAATTGCTTCTTTTTCGTTCCCCCCCCTGCTTCATACCGCCCGTGACAATGTTTTCTCGGGAACCATGGGGGAGACAGTTAAATATCTCTGTGAGGTCGCCAGCATTACCTGTAATTTTACGGTGATGCCGCTCAAACGTGCCTACCAGAAAGTTCGCAGCGGTGCGAGCAATGCCCTAATCACCATTAATGTCGGGCAGCTGACCAATTGCTGCATCCCCAGCGACTGGGCATCGCCCTGGACCGCCGGTTTTTTCTCGTCAGCAGGAGCGGAAGAAATTCCAAAATCCGCCAAGGACCTGACCGGACGCAGTATGATTATGGTCAATGGCATGAAATCTCCGTATTTTTTTGCCAAAAACCTTGACCAGATGGCAGCAGACAAACGGCTAACCTTATGGAAAGCCCCCAATATCCTGTCATCGGTCAAAATGTTTCTCAGGAAACGGGCCCCGCTTCTATGGGGCGGTGAGGATTTTATGTGGTATATTCACAAGCTGGATAAAAATGCCACATACAGTTTCAAGCCCCTTTTCAAGAAGCCAGTCGTAATCTGGGTTCGAAAAGACAAACCCGAAGTGCTTGCACTGTTCAACCGTATATTTGCCAAGGTCAAAGCAGCCGGTCAGCTTGATTCCAAAAACCTTCTCATCCCAGCCTTGATGCAGCAACGCTATATCGATGCTCCGTTCCAAGGAACACATGACCCCGAATTCCCTTAGATTTGCACACCGCTAATCCTCTTCTTCTTCCGGATCGAGGGGGCTACCACCTGTTATCTCGTCGAACAGGCCAGAGGGTTCGGTATTGAGCAGGCCGCTGGTTTTCATTTCATCGAAACCCGGCAGATCGCGCACATCATCCAGCCCAAAATGAATAAGAAATTCTTCTGTGGTGCCATATGTCACCGGCCGCCCCGGTGTGCGCCGCCGCCCACGCGGTCTGATCCAGCCCGCATTAAACAAGACATCCATCACCCCACGGCTGAGCCCCACCCCGCGAACTTCTTCAATTTCAGCGCGTGTAACCGGTTGGTGATAGGCTATACTGGCAAGGGTTTCCATGGCCGCACGGCTGAGTTTCAGACTGCTTTCACGCAAATCATGGAGTAGCCACGACAAGTCCGGCGCCGTCAAAAACACCCATTTACCCGCCAGCTTGCCAAGATTTATCCCCTTATGCCGGTAGTTTTTCTCCAGCACTTCCAAAATAGCAGCAAGATCAGCATCGGCGGGCAGGCGCGCGGCAATACTTGCCTCATCCAGAGGCTCTTTTGCAGCAAACAGCAAGGCTTCGACCATGCGCACATGTTCAGGATTGGCACTCATTTATCATCCTCTCGCAGTTTATGGCGCACCTGTATCGGCCCGAATGTCTGGCTTTGTCGCAGTTCCATCTGCCCCTCTTTCACCAGTTGCAAACTGGCGAGCAAGGTTGAGGCTTCAGCCGAGCGAATAGCGAACGGATCGTTCAGGTTTTCAGGCAAATAAGCCCGCAGGTCGGCCCATTCCGGCAGCTTGCCTAGCATGTTTTCCAGACGTGCCAGCGCCGCTTCGACAGAGAAAACCGTCTCGCGCATCAGGCGCAACGGGTCTATGATCCCTTTTCGGGCCTCGGTTCCGGCATAGGCCTGCAACAGATCACGCAAGTTGCAGTCATATCTGGACTGGCGAATAACGGTAACCCCTTCGGGCATCCCGCGCATCAGGCGGTCCCGACCAGTAACAACACCATTGATCAGTTTTTCAGCCGCCCCGCGCATGGCCTCAAGCTTTTTCAGCTGAAAGGCCAGACGTTCGGCCAGTTCTGATCCCGAGGGTCCCTCTTCCTCTTCGTCTTGGGGCAAGAGAAGGCGGGATTTCAGGTAAGCCAGCCAAGCGGCCATCACCAGATAATCGGCGGCAATTTCAAGTTGAAGTTTTTGCGCCTTTTCAATGAAGGCAAGATATTGCTCGGCCAGTTCAAGGATCGAGATTTTGAGCAGATCAACTTTCTGATCCCGGGCCAGAACCAGCAAAATATCGAGCGGCCCTTCAAAGCCGTCCAGATCAACCACAAGCGCATTTTGTGGCAGCACAGCAGGTGTGTCAGCCTCAAATACGCTTTTTTTGTCAAACAGACCGGAGCGTTCCGTCACGGGCCTTTCCTTATGTAATCATTATAATGTACTTTAAGTGAGCCCGGCCAAAGTAGCAATTATTGATACAGTATATGAAATAGGGCCATTAAACACCCATTGCATGATATCAATTTCGGTCCCCAGCGCCCGGCTTAGGGACGGCAGCACGAAAATAACCCCGAGCAAGATCATAAAGCCAAACCGTTCCAGCCGCGCCAACGGCACGGCAAGGAAATTGGGCAACAAACCAACGGCAACCCTGCCGCCGTCAAGGGGCGGAATAGGCAGCAGGTTGAACACCCCTAGAACAACATTCAGAATAATACCGTTGCGCAAATTCTGGGCAACCCAACCCGCAACACTTTCGGGCATCAAGGGCAGCAGATGCACCATCAGGGCAAAAACAAAGGCGAGCAAGAAATTCATCCCCGGCCCAGCCAGTGCCACCCACACCATATCGCGGCGCGGATTACCCAGGCGCATAAAATCTACCGGAACCGGCTTGGCATACCCGAACAGGAAAGGGGCTTTGAGAAAAATCAGGATCGCCGGAATAACGATGGTCCCCATGGGGTCAATATGCTTGAGCGGGTTAAGTGTCACCCGCCCCTGCTGCTTTGCCGTTGGGTCTCCCAATTTCCATGCCGCAAACGCATGCCCCGCTTCATGCAGGGTAATGGCCAGCAATGCAGGCAAGGTCCAGATGGAAATCTTGTAAAGTAATTCGTTAAAGTCCATTATCCAACTCGTTGTTACATCAATAATTCTGACAGTTCTTGTCTGGCTTGTTCCTTATCAAACCGTCCCGAAGGCAGCTTGATTTTCAGCCCCGTATTTTCAATCCGCCGGCGGGTTACAGCCGTCATTTTCGGGCACGCAGCGACGACATCACGCATTTCATCCAGAACCCCCGAACAATGAAGCAGGATATCAACACCCGCCGCAATTGACATTTCGGCCCGTTGGTGAAGGGAACCGTTCAATGCGTTCATATTCAAATCATCCGATAGCAACAAACCGTCAAATCCTATTTTTTGCCGAATGATCTGATTGATCACAAGTGCCGACTGAGTAGCCGGAGCCGTGGCATCAATCGCGCTAAACACAATATGGGCAGTCATCCCCCACGGCATTTTGGACAAGACCTTGAACGGCACAAAATCTGTTTGCTCAAGAACGGAAATATCCTCGGTAACAACAGGCAGCTGCTTGTGACTATCCACCGTCGCCCGGCCATGCCCCGGGATATGCTTGATCACGGGAATGATCCCTGCTTGCATATAGGTATTACAGATAATTGTTGCCAGTTCAATAATCACAGCCGGATCGGAACTGTAGGCACGGTTCCCGATGACAGAAGACGTCTCGGGCCGTGACATATCAAGACACGGGGCGCAATTGACAGTTATTCCCACAGACGCAAGATCGGCTGCAATCAGCTGTGTTGATAAAATGGCTGCGCGCGCACCTGCATCCTTGTCACGAACATACATCTCGCCGATACGAGCGGCGGCGGGAGCCTCAAACCAGTGCGGGGAACGCAACCGCTGGACCCGCCCGCCTTCCTGATCAATCAGAACAGGCGCCTCAGGCCGTCCCACAGACTGCCGGAAATCGGCAATCAGTTGCCGCACCTGATCGGGCGTATCAATATTACGGGCAAACAGGATAAATCCGAACGGGTTTTCCCGGGCAAAAAATTCTGTTTCTGCGGCGGACATGACACGCCCTTCACAGGAAAAAACAACCGGCTTCACACCGCCAAGATTATCCTTTGGCAACAAGGCAATCCTGCTTTTCAGCTTTCAGTCTGCGGCAAAGATCACTGGCATCTGCTTTTTTCGGGAAATTCCCCACCTGCAACCGGTAAAAAACGCCTTTTCCCTTCACTTCCTTGCTCGACACCCTGTACCGCGCGTCATCTAGCAAGACGCGATGCTTCTTGCCAATGCTGACCCATGCTTTTTCAGCGGCATCGCGTGACCGGAAAGCCCCCAGTTGAACCCGGTATACAGCCCCGTCAGTTGCGGGCTCTGGAACAGACGCAGGCTTGTTAGCACCCACCGGAGTTTTGGCGGGCACAGGCTCTGCCTTTTTTGCTGCTTCTTTTACTATTTTTTCGGGGACCGTCTTCGGGGCCTCCACTTTTGCAGGGGCCTCTGCAAGGACATCCTCTTTTTTTGCCTCAATCGCCGTTTTTGCCTCTTTGACAGTTTCTTTTATCGCTTCTTCCGGCTTGGCCATCAAAGTTTCAGAGGCTCCGTTTGCTATTTTAGCGGGTGCGTCTTCTGCAATATCAACCGGAGGCGCTTCTTTTACCACCTCTTCGGGCGGGATCATCAGCTTTTCAACTTTTTCTTCTTTTTTCCGAGGTTCGAGAACCTCGAATACTTTTTTATCCTGATTGGGAATATCCATTCCACCGGGATCTTCGGGCTTTTCTTTCACCGGCTGGCTGTCCGCCTTGATAATTGGCGGCGCTAGCCGCACCCCCTTTTTGACCCCCTGGTCATAGGCGTACCAAATGCCGATACCAAACCCCAGAACGATAACAAGGGCCAGCACGCCACCCAGCAATTTCCAACGGCTAATCACCGGAACAACATATTCATCGTCAAAAAAGTCGTTATCATCGTCAAAATTATGATTGTCGCTCACTAAATGAACTCCTCTGCCCTGTCCACATCCAGAATATCCAGCCCACTGCACAGCTGGGCCTTTACTGCCGTTAATAATAGCTGCCGAGCCTTTTTATGCTCTTTATCTACCAGATAATCAGAAGATTGCAGCCCCACCTGTTGATACAAGCGAAAAAATAGCAGGGTTATCTCTTGTAGGAAAGAGATCAAATGCATTGCATCCCCTTCAATCAGGCTACGCCGGACTGCCAAGGGCCACTGGCAGAGCAATTTTGCAAGCGCTATTTCCAAACAACTGTTCAACCCTGCGGTCTCGACAGGGGTCAGAAGCAAAACCTCATCCGGCGGGGCCGAGATATCTTCAGGGCGCATCAGAAGTGCCTTCAGGCGGGCATTTGCATATAGCAAGCTAAAGGCGGGATTACCATAACAGCGCTCTGCTGCCCGCAGAGGCTTGAAATCAATGGCAAAGTCCTGCGTTCGGGACAGCAAAGCCAGCTTAAGCGTCGTCTCGCCACATTTGGACAAGGCCGATTTTGAGGAAAATCCTTGCACTGTATCGCCAGCCCAAGGCGCTTCGTTAATATCAGCGCCGACTTTTTCTGCTAATTGACACAAAGTCTGTACATTCCACTGTTGCCGCAACCCAACCAGGTTATCCGTCTTTTGCGGCCAAAAGGCTGTAAATTCAAGACAAAAAGGCCGGATATCAGCCAAAGCATAGGACGCTCCCCGTTCAATAATATCAAAAAGCTGCTGCCCCCAGTAATCCGGGTTAACAGTGATGTTCAGATACCCGTTTTCAGAAAGGGATACCCCCTTGATATCATCCAAACCTTCAAGGGCGCTGATAAACTCAGGAGCTATCCGGTTTCGGGTGGCAGCATCATCAGCACAAATCAATAGCAATATATTGCTGCATAAATCCCCCCAAGCCTCTTCCTTTGGCGGGCGCAGGGTCAAATTTCGGGCAAGTACATCCCTGTCACACTCAATTGATAACGGTACTTTTTCAAATAATTGCTGTAGAATAGACCGGACAGCTACCCAATAATGAACCGACATCACAAACATGAACCCTTCTCGTGGGGAATTGACAAATGGCTTCAGGATAAATACATCATTAGCAGGTAAAGTACCAAGTTGAAGATGATACCCGACAAACGAAAGTTTAATCTTATGGCAGTTCAAGCAGATATCGACCCACCGGTAAAGCTGACAAATTCCGCAGCTGAGCGGATTAACGCCATCGTTGACGATCTCAAATCAACGAAAACCATGCTGCGCGTCGCGGTAAATGGGGGCGGCTGCTCGGGTTTTCAATACAGCTTTGATCTGGAAGATAAACAAAATCCCGATGATATTGTTGTTGTCAATAAAGGTGCTACATTGCTGGTCGATAGTATCTCGCTGATGTATCTGGCGGGCTCTGAAGTTGATTATGTCAATGACCTGATTGGCGCGGCGTTTCAAATTAAAAATCCCAATGCAACCGCGTCCTGTTCTTGCGGATCCTCTTTTACCATCTAGGCACTCCCTGGACACCAATTAGCTGAAAAGGCTTCTAATAAATGAAAATTGCCAGCTGGAATGTAAATTCGGTAAAGGCACGCCTGCCCCGGTTAATTGACTATCTCAAAGAAAGTTCAGTGGATGTTCTATGCCTTCAGGAACTGAAAGTTGTGGACGAAGCCTTTCCCCGCCTTGAGGTTGAAGAACTGGGCTATCACGTCGAGACCCATGGCCAGAAAACCTATAACGGTGTCGCCATACTCTCCAAAGCACCGATAACAGATATTCGCCGCGGCTTGCCCGGCAACGCGGCTGACGAGCAGGCGCGCTATATGGAAGCGACCATCAACGGTATCAGAATTGCCTCGATTTACCTGCCAAACGGCAATCCGGTTGATACGGAAAAGTTCCCTTATAAACTGGCATGGATGGATCATCTTGTTACCCATGCAGCCGACCTTCTCAAATCCGAAGAACCGGTTGTGTTAGCGGGCGATTATAACGTGATCCCGCAAGATGAAGACTGCTATGATGCCACGCGGTGGGAGGGGGATGCCCTCACCCGTCCCGAGAGCAGGGATCGCTTTCGCAAGCTATTGAATATGGGGTATGCCGATGCCTACCGCACATTTACACCGGATATCAATTACACCTATTGGGATTATCAGCGCGGCGCCTGGCAAAAAGACCATGGTATTCGCATTGATCATTTGCTACTGTCCCCTCAAGCAACCGACCTGCTCGGCAATGTCGGAATAGACAAAGGCCCGCGCGGGCAAGAGCGCCCATCTGATCACACACCTATCTGGATTGAATTAGCATCAAATCCGTAGCGTAACAGTCTCCTTTATCCGTTCAGTATATGCTCTCTGTTAGGATAAAATTAGGATGTTATGCGTATATATGGCGGGAATATACCACTTAACGTTTACAGAAGTGCCAACTTTAACTGTATTTGGGGAAAACAGTGCTGATAAACGACAGTTGGGGTAATGATATTACCCGGACATGCCTTGAATATCTGGATCACGGAATTAGCATTGTGGATGCCGATTTCAATCTGGTTTTCGTCAATAAAAAGTTTTTTGATATCCTTGATCTGCCCGCAGATATAATGGTTGTCGGGGATACCCATTTGTCTGATGTCTTCCGTTATAACGCCCGGCGCGGCGAGTATGGCGAGGGCGACATAGAGGTGCAGGTCGAAGAGCGAATGATCCTTGCCCGCAAGCGCGAACCCCATTCCTTTGAGCGGATACGCCCCGATGGTCTGGTCATTAAAATTGACGGCAATCCTCTTCCCGATGGTGGTTTCATTACCACCTACGCCGATATATCCGAGCTATATAATTCCAGACTCCAATTACAAAAATCCAATGCAAAACTGGACGAACGGGTTCGGACAAGAACCATCGAACTTGCTGAACGAAAAATAGAGCTGTCCGAGAAAGCCACAACTCTTGAAACTGTCATGCAGAATGTCGAAACCGGACTTGCCCTGTTTGACACTGACCTGAAATTGTCAATCTGGAATAATCTGTTTTTTGAAATGCTCAGCTTCCCCGACAAACTGAAAGTCAAGGGAACGCCCATTGAAGAGTTCACCCGGAATGTTACCGAATCCGAAGATTTTCAGGGTGATCTGGCAAAAGACAATCACGACAAGCTGCTGCAAAGCATTCGAAATCTTGAACCTTATAACAAGATCAGAAAGCTGAAAGACGGGCGCTATCTGGAAGCGCGCCGGCAACCAACGGCAGCAGGATTGCTCATCTCCTATGTGGATGTCACCGATCAAAAGAAAGCCGAAGAAATCCTTCGCCATACAAATAGTGATCTGGAAGAGCGTGTGGAAGAGCGGACCTATGAATTACGGATTGCCAAAGAAGTTGCCGAACTGGCCAGCAAGACAAAATCCCAGTTCCTCGCGAATATGAGCCATGAGCTGAGAACTCCGCTCAACGCCATTATTGGCTTTTCCGAGCTTCTGACCATGGATGACTATTCAATTATAAATCAGGAAAAACGTATCGAATATGCCCATGATATCAATGGGGCTGGCACTCATTTGTTACAGGTTATCAATGATATTCTGGATGTCGCCAAAATTGAAGCAAACCAGATTGTCTTGTCTGAACAGGAGCTGGAGCTACAATCTGTTATTAACGCTTGCATCCATATGGTTTCTGTTCCCGCCCAGGACCGAGACATATCCTTGACAGTCGATATCCCTGACGCAGTGCCTTACATCTATGCAGACCCGACGCGCTTGAAACAAATTATTGCCAACCTGCTGTCCAATTCCGTCAAATTTACCGATAGAGGGGGAGAAATATGCACCCGGATTCAACAATCCCCCGAGGGTGACCTGATTATTTCCGTCATTGATAATGGCATTGGTATTCCAGCCAAAGACATTGAGCATGTGCAAACCCAATTCGGGCAAATTCAGTCAACCTATAACCGCAATCATCAGGGAACCGGTCTGGGGCTTAGTCTGGTCCGCCTGTTGACAGAAGCCCATGGCGGCACTTTCAAGCTGGAAAGTGCTCTGGGCGTTGGAACAAGTGCTCATGTTCTTATACCGGCAGAGCGGATCAGGACGTTAGCTGCGCAACAAACCGCATAGCAACTTTAAGAAACTCTAATTTTAATATTGCAAATTCACTGGAGTTCTATAGGATAACTCTACATATAATTTATGTAGAATTCAGTTGTGTACTCAAACATGCCAGATTTAACGCCGCCTGATACATCATCATGGATAATCCATGACGGCTTTGCCTATTGGAAAAGCAAGTGCGGGCAAAGGGCTATGCCCCGTTGGTCAGATATCTGCCCCGAGGAAATCAAATCCCTTCTCCCCCATATTGTCGTAACGCAAGTCCTGAGCGACCCTCTGGATTTCATAGAAAAGATTACCGGTGATGCAGTCCTTTCCCACAATCATAAAAACAGCATGGGCATCAAATGGCGTAATTTTGAGGGCCGCGGCCCAGACAGCACCATCTGGAATATTCTGGAGACGATTGTCAACCAGAAGCAACCCACCTTCAGAACAATCCCCTATGTGGGCCGGCACGAGAAATTTTTGAAGATGAATGCTGTAACCTGCCCCATTTCCGATGACGGCGAGACTGTCAGCAAAATAATCTCTTTTGTTGATTATGTACCCATTGATGCAGGCGATGTCACAGCCAAAGCCTCCAGCCAATATATGAACCGCTTCACCATATAGGTATGGCATCTGGCAAACGGGTTGCCCGCAGCCTCTATTTTGCCTAGATTGTACTGATGAGCAAAACAGCGCATAAATCTGCTAGCATCGAGGTTAATACCGGGCAGTTTTCGGACTGGCCCGCGCTTTTACATCTGATACAAACATCATTTAAAGCAATGGAAGGGCGGATAAGCCCTCCCTCCTCCATGCATAAACTCACCCTTGAAAATCTGGCGCAAAAAGCGAAAGATGAAACATTGCTATACGCATATGACGGCAAGCAACTCATCGGCTGCGCCTTCGCCTGTGACAGAGGCGATTGCCTGTATGTGGGCAAGGTATCGGTTACCCCGAACCGGCAAGGGTGCGGCGTTGGGCAGGCCTTGATCGAAGCTTGCAAAAGTCTTGCCCGTCAACTGGGCCAGCCAGAGATTGAAGTGCAAACACGGGTAGAACTGACTGAAAATCACCGTTTCTTTGAAAAATCGGGATTTTACAAAACCGGAGAAGATGCCCATGAAGGATTTGACCGCCCGACCAGCATCACCCTGCGTTGTAAGGTTAAGCGCCCATGACCATTGACGAATTCAACAGCTATTGTGCAAGCCTGAAGGCAACGACCCATGTGATCCAGTGGGGCAACGCCAGTGTCTGGAAAATTGGTGGCAAGATTTTTGCCTTATGTTCACATTGGGGGGAAGGTGTGCATGAGAAATACTCGTTCAAATGCAGCGACCTGTCCTACAACATCCTCATCGAGCAGGATGGTATCATCCCCGCCCCCTATCTCGCCCGCGCCAAATGGGTGCATCTGCAAGAGCCCGGTGCCATGAGTGATGCCGACCTCAAAGCCTATATCCGGAATGCCTATGATATCATTTCAAAGAAACTGACAAGAGCGCAACGCAAAGAACTGGGGCTTTGATGCGGATATAAAGAAAGCCCGCCAAAAGGCAGGCTTTCTGAACGTCAGGACTGGTGAACAGTTTATTTTTGCAGCTGGCTCACATCGCGAACAGCCCCGCGGGCGGCACTGGTGGTCAGGGCAGCATAAGCCAGCAGGGATTTGGAAATCACCCGGCTACGCTTTTCAGTCGGTTTCCATGCCGCCTCCCCGCGCGCGTCCATTTCAGCACGGCGGGCATCCATATCGGCATCGGAAATGGCCAGATTGATGCTGCGGTTAGGAATATCAATTTCGATGGTATCTCCTTCACGAACCAGCGCAATATTGCCACCTTCAGCCGCCTCAGGCGAAACATGACCGATGGACAGGCCAGAGGTACCGCCCGAGAAACGCCCATCGGTGAGAAGAGCACATTCCTTGCCCATCCCCTTGGATTTCAAATAGGACGTCGGATACAGCATTTCCTGCATGCCCGGCCCGCCCTTGGGGCCTTCATACTGAATAACCACCACGTCACCGGCAACAATCTGGTCACCCAGAATGGCTTCAACGGCGCTGTCCTGACTTTCAAAAATACGGGCACGACCGTTGAATTTCAGAATACTGCTATCCACACCGGCGGTTTTCACGATGCAGCCGTCATGGGCAATATTGCCATATAGAACGGCCAGCCCGCCATCCTGGCTAAAAGCGTGTTCTTTCGTGCGAATACAGCCATTTTCCCGATCTGTATCCAGATCAGGGTAGCGCTTTGACTGACTGAACGCTTCGGTGGTACGTACCCCGCCGGGGCCCGCCCGGTAGAATTCCTGCACTGTATTGCTGCGGCTGACAGCCACATCCCAAAGCTGCAAGGCATCGGCAATGGTCGGCGCGTGAACGGTTGGCAGCTGATTATGAATAAGCCCTGCCCGGTCCAGTTCCCCCATGATGCCCATGATGCCACCGGCACGGTGCACATCTTCCATATGATAATCCTGTGTGCTGGGGGCAACTTTACATAAATGCGGCACCTTGCGGCTCAGCCGATCAATATCTTCCATGGTGAAATTGACCTCGCCCTCTTCGGCGGCGGCCAGCAAATGCAGAACTGTGTTGGTGGAACCGCCCATGGCAATATCCAGCGTCATCGCATTCTCGAACGCTTCAAAGGAGGCGATATCGCGAGGGAGCAAACCCGTTTCTTCTTTTTCATAATGACGGCGTGTCACATCAACAATGGTGCGAGCCGCATCCAGAAACAGCTGCTTGCGATCCGAATGCGTCGCCAGCATGGTGCCGTTCCCCGGCAGCGCAAGGCCCAAGGCCTCGGCCAGACAGTTCATGGAATTGGCTGTAAACATCCCCGAACAGGACCCGCAAGTGGGACAGGCAGATCGTTCAACTTCTGCCACCTGTTCATCGGAGATATCGGAGTTACCGGCCTGTATCATGGCATCAATCAGATCAAGCTTGATTTCTTTGCCGTCTGCCATGCCTTTGCCGGCTTCCATCGGGCCACCAGAGACGAAGACAACAGGGATATTCAGCCGCATGGCCGCCATCAACATGCCCGGTGTGATCTTGTCGCAGTTGGAGATGCAAACCAGCGCATCGGCGCAATGGGCGTTGACCATATATTCAACCGCATCGGCAATCACTTCACGCGAGGGCAAGCTGTACAACATGCCGTCATGGCCCATAGCGATACCGTCATCAACGGCAATTGTATTGAATTCTTTGGCAACGCCGCCGCATTTCTCGATTTCCTTGACCACAAGCTGCCCCAGATCTTTCAAATGCACATGGCCCGGCACAAACTGCGTGAACGAGTTGGCAATGGCAATAATCGGTTTTTCAAAATCACTGTCCCCCATTCCGGTTGCGCGCCACAAGGCGCGAGCACCTGCCATATTGCGACCATGGGTAGAGGTTCTCGATTTATACTGGGGCATTTTTATTTCCTCAAAACTTGGCTAATTCGTTTCTATCTTCCTAACCTTTTCCTCCTCCCAGAGCAAGAAATCCGTGGCAGGCTTTATGTTTCGTTGAACTGACGACAAAATAAACTCTTTAAAGTTGTAATTATAAATTTAAATACTATTTAAAAGTTTATTTAATCAAGATGAGGGCCTATTATGCAATGTCAGGGGAAAACACGGATCGGGCGGCGCTGCCGCAACCGGTCACTGGACGGAGAGTTGTTCTGCGATGTCCATATGCGGATCAATCATACACAAAATCTGGCCCTTCTCATACCGGCGGGGATCGGTCTGACCACCGCCTATTTCTTCTTTTTCGGTCTGTTCTACAAAACAGCCATTTTCAATATTTTCGGCATCTCCTATCTGCAATATGCCGGTCTTGAAGATTTGATTTTAGCCATGTTGCAATTTGGCGGCCTCGTCAGCCTGATACTGATCAGCTTATGGCTGGTCTATATCCTGTTGCTCACTGTCTTTTTCAGTTTTGCGTTTATCTACCGAATGTTCCGCTCAACCGGACAATCATCCTTGAAACCGGGACGACGCCTGAAGGTAATTTTACTGGGCCTATATGTCTTGCTTGCCAATATTTTACTACGGGCGCTTTATCTGATCCCGTCACAAAAGGGGCGGCGCGGCACTAAAATAAAGGTGAGCCGCGACGCTTTCAGCCGGGCATTGCTAAACCTGCACAATGAGGACGGAAATTTGCGAGCAGGCCGACCATTTCAGACGGCACGGCACACCTTTCAGGATTTTCTGTCCTTCAAGGCCATGGGCAATCACCGTTTTGTTGCCTTCACCCTGCTGCTGTTCATCTTGTCATCGGCAATGACCTATTATGCCACAGGGCGGGCTGAATATGCGCGCGATTGCGCCCTTGCCAATGCTCGCCCGGCCCCCATAGTAGCGAAGACAACCCCAGCATCGGCCTATATCATCAATCAGCCCTGCCAACTGGCGTCTGACCAACCGTCAGCGACACCCAAAGGACAGTTGGCACGTATGTTAAGTGGTTTTTTTGACTACAGGCCCGTCACCTTGAACACCAAGCGGATCCCCGTAAAGCTGTTACATCTGGCGACCACATCGCGTTTTGACTTGCTCTTTAACGGACAAAACAGCAAGACACTGATTATCCCCAAAGGCATTCCGGGAGGGGTATCCCCTGACAAGAAAGGGCCTGTTTTAGCTCCCCGACTGCTGAAACTGGAACAAAAATTTGTCGTCCTTGAAGAACGTTTGCGCGTATCGGGCAAGCACTGGACAGAGCTTGGCACCGCCTTGAAACAAACCAACAGGCAGCTTTCCGGTTTACAACGCCAGCAACTTATCACATCTGTGACAGCGGCGGCATCTTCCAAATCTGAAAATTCCCGCGCCAAGGAAATTCCGGCCTTCTGCTGGCAGAAAATCCCTGACTATATTGTCAGCTATGACCGGGGGCAAACTGCCACCACCGATGCAGAGGTTCTGGATATTATTGTTCGGCTGGCGATCCGCTACGGGGCCGAGCCTGATCAAAACCTGGTCATTGCCGGATATGCAGATCCCAGCGGCAGTAAAGCCACCAATGACCGGATTTCGAGGCAACGGGCAACAAAAATCGGCGAGCTATTCGAAAAACTGGGCCTGAACCGCCATCGCCTGTATCCGGTTACCATGGGGGAAAATGACAGTTTACGCCTGCCGCAACGGCGGGTGGAGATACGCTCTTACGCCTTTTAAAATCGCCCACACAGTAGAGACGGCGGGGGACAGGAGGGCTCGCCTTCCGCCTCTACCGTTCCGCCAACGCCAAGCGGAGACCTAAAGCAATAAAAAGTCCCCCCAAGCTCCGGTCCAGCCACATGCCGAAACGCGGGCTGCCTCGCAGGCGTGTGGTCAATCGCTCGCCGGCAATAACCAGTGGCGGCTCAATAAAGGCCGCGACAACAATGATCAGCACTCCGTGCAAAAACAGCTGGGCCCAGACCGGCCCTGCGCCGCTAACGACAAATTGTGGCAAGAAAGCCAGAAAGAAAATAGCAACTTTCGGGTTGAGTACGGCAACAAATATCCCCTGCCGGAAGATCGGGAATAAATCCGGGCTCGCACTGACATCCTGTGATACGAACGATCCGCCATTTGATCTCAATGCCATGATGCCGAGCCAAATCAGATAAGCTGCCCCTGCCCATTTAACAACAGAAAAGGCCACCGCAGATGTCGCCAGGATAGCCGACAGGCCTGCTGCTGCCATCAGCACATGAGCAAAAGCACCAGACCAGATACCAAACATGGCCGTAAAACCGGAACGCCGCCCCCCGCGAACCGTTTGCCCGAGAATAAAAGCAATATCCGGCCCCGGCGCCAAATTCAAAAGAACCGCCGCTGTCAGGAAAGTCATCCAATGGATAACAGAATACTCAAACATAATTAAATTTCCCCAACCTGATGATGTCTCTCATTATTATTGGTTTATACCACATAAAAAAATCAAGGCCCAAAATGAGGCCTTGATCCAGCTACAAAATTTCATCCATGCTTCTACCGCCACTATTGCGCTATAGTACCGTTCTTTCTCCGGCGGCTGATGACGCCCAACCCGATAAGAGCCGCACCGAACAGCAGCATGGATGGTGGCAATGGCACAACTGAAATACGGATCGCCATATCATCAAAATCGCTGTCACCAAAGCCATCACCAAACAGGGCAATTACAGAGGATGCGTTTTCCTGAAAGAAAGCAAGGCTCAAACCGCCGAAGAGCCAGCCATCAATACCATCGTCGTTGCTAGCCTGCTCATCAGAACAGAAGAGAATACAATGCTGTCCACTAGCATTCTCAAAATAAAATGGAACTGCGCCATCACTACCCGTTGCCACGGTTACCGAGGTACCAACAAGGCTATTTGTATCAAAAAGAAGCAAAGATCCGCTTTCAGAAGAAAATGTCTTGTTTACACTCCCCGCTTCGCTTCCAAGATAAGTAAAGCGAAGAGAGGCAGGAGCACCACTTAACTGCAAGCTATTACTGCTAGTAGTGTTCGGCGCACTCGTCCACCATTTTCCATCAAACACCTGCACGTCTGATGCTGTTGAACTGCTACCGTTCGACAGACCGGTTTCTGCCTGAAGGTCAAAGTTACTGGCCAAACTGGTTGCCTCGCCACCAACAACCGTCAAAGTCGCCGCCTGACCAACAGATGCTGCGGTAAAGGTCAAGGCCCCGACCGTTACCGCAAAAATTATATTTCTAAACATAGCATTCCTTCCAATTGAGCCCCCGGACTGCCACAACAGGGCACGGGGTATTATCATTCCGGTAAATAGTTCACCTGAGAAATGACGCTGAATTGTAAGAATTGTGAGGTTCGGACATAAAAAAACGGAGGCCAAAGCCTCCGTCCTAATTTCTGGGTTTTTGTCGGATTATACAGCTTTTTGCTGCTTTTTCCGGCGGCTAATAACGCCCAGACCGATAAGAGCCGCACCGAACAGCACCATGGATGGTGGCAGTGGCACAACAGAAATACGGATAGCCATATCATCAAGATCGCTGTCACCCGCCCCGTCACCAAACAGGGCAATTACAGAGGATGCGTTTTCCTGAAAGAAAGCAAGGCTCAAACCGCCGAAGAGCCAGCCATCAATACCATCGTCGTTGCTAGCCTGCTCATCAGAACAGAAGAGAATACAATGCTGTCCACTAGCATTCTCAAAATAAAATGGAACTGCGCCATCACTACCCGTTGCCACGGTTACCGAGGTACCAACAAGGCTATTTGTATCAAAAAGAAGCAAAGATCCGCTTTCAGAAGAAAATGTCTTGTTTACACTCCCCGCTTCGCTTCCAAGATAAGTAAAGCGAAGAGAGGCAGGAGCACCACTTAACTGCAAGCTATTACTGCTAGTAGTGTTCGGCGCACTCGTCCACCATTTTCCATCAAACACCTGCACGTCTGATGCGGTTGAACTGCTGCCGTTTGATAAGCCGGTTTCGGCTTCAAGATCAAAGTTACTGGCCAAACTGGTTGTTTCTCCACCAACAACAGTCAAAGTCGCCGCCTGACTGATAGAGGCCACACCAAATGCTAGCGCCCCAATTGCCGCCCCTAGAATTAGTTTTTTAATCATTTTGTTTCCTCTCAATACTTTCCCTCACGCCATCACACGTACTAACGCGGAAAAGCTATTGCTCCAGTATATAAGAAAATAACATTATTTATATAAAATCTGCAAAATATCGTTTTATTTCAATCAACTATGGTTAATTTATATCCCATAGGTTGCAATTTAAAATGTGCTGTTCTTAAAAGTGGTAAACAAAAGGTTAACAAACAAAGAATCATTATTATTACAAAAAGTCGCTAGGTATGAATCACTTATCAACCAGAATAGAAACCAGAAATTCAAAACCCGCGAATAACGTGTTTAAATTTGTCGGTAAAATTTCATATGTTTAAGGCTTAATTAGGAAACGCCCCTCATTATCAACCTTCCAGCGATGAAAATTGGTGGATTTACATCTCCAAAAAAAAGGCGGGCCGAGATCATCTCTCAGCCCGCCTTTTTGATTGCAACACCCGAAAATTAACTGACGGCCTTGTCTTTTCCACCCCAGAAGGGTTTGCGTAATTCGGTTTTCAGGATTTTACCGGCACCGGATAGTGGCAATGGTTCCGCTACAAAGGACACACTGCGCGGGCATTTGAAACCGGCAATCAGGGTATGGGAAAACTCGATAATGCTCGCCTCGTCAGCATCAGCCCCGTCGACCAGACGAACAACCACATGCACTTGCTCGCCCCATTTCTCGTGCGGAATACCGATCACAGCACATTCGGCAACGGCTGAATGTTGATACACTGCATTTTCAACTTCGGCTGAATAGACATTCTCACCGCCAGAGATAATCATATCCTTGACCCGGTCAACAATATAGACAAAGCCCTGCTCGTCCATATAGCCGCCATCCCCTGTATGCATCCAGCCACCGCGCAACGCTTCGGCGGTCTGTTCCGGCTTGTTCCAGTAGCCCAGCATCACATTGTCGCCGCGCACACAGACCTCACCCACCGTACCATAGGGGACTTCATTGTCATCGGCATCAAAAATGCGCACATCCACCGCATAAACCGCCCGGCCTGCTGATTTGAAGCGCCCCGCATGTTCCCCTTCAAGCACATGGAATTCCGGTCCGGTGAAGGTCACCAGCGGCGCACATTCTGTCTGGCCATAGGCATGGGTGAAACCACAGCCCGGTAATTCTTCCAGAGCTTTCACAATCACCGCTTCGGGCATTGGTGAGGCGCCATAGATGATATTTACCAAATTGCTCAAGTCGTAATTTTTAATGGTCGGATCATTGACCAGCATATTGACCATGGTCGGGACCAGTAATGTATTGGTGATTTTATGATCCTGCAACGCTTGCAAGGTTCCCGCCGGAGTAAAGCCCGGAATAAAGACATGGGTGCTCAGCCCCATGGTCGCCCCGAACACCGCGCAGCCATCGGCAATATGAAACATGGGAGCCACATGCAGCCAGCGGCTCTGCTCGTCAAAGCCGAAAGCCGGCATGGAGTTCAATGTATTGACGATAAAGTTTTTATGGCTGAGCATGACCCCTTTGGAGACACCGGTTGTGCCGCCCGTATAGAAAAGACCGGCAATATCATCCCCGCCGCGCTCGGCATCGGCGACCGGATCAGTGGCAGCAATCATATCTTCATAGGACAGCATTCCATCCGGCGTTTCATTGTCCCCGATATAGACAATAGCTCGCAAGCTGCTCACCTGCTTTTGCAGCTCCCCCGCCACACCGGCAAAGGCATCATCCACCAGTAGAATTTCAGAGCCGGAGTCAGTCAGCCAATAGGCAAATTCCGGCACAGCAAGACGCGTATTGACCGGAACGAACACACCGCCAGCCCATGGAACCGCATAGTAAAACTCAAGATATCTGTCGCTGTTATGGGCGAGGATGGCAACCCGTTGACCATCGGTAATCCCCTGTTCACGCAAAGCACCGGCAAATTTCTGAACCCGTGTTTTAAACTGGCCATAGCTGTGAGCACGCCCCCCACAAATAGTTGCAATCGCATCCCGTTTGGTCTGGACCGCGCGCTCCAGTAATTGAGAGATATACATACTGTTTTTCTTCCCTGTTTATGTTTTTTATTGGCTGTCAGTATCCAAATAAAAAGCGACAGGTAAAGGGCAAAAGCAATAATTTCTAATATGTTTCGAGGGCAGACATCCGCGCCGTTTTATAACGGCCCACAACAAAGGACAACAATCCCAGCACACAGCAGCCCAGAATAACCAGCAGCAAAGGGGTCGGCGTTGTCTCGTAATAGGCCAGCAGACTACCGGTGACGTAGGTGCTCAGGGCTCCAAAGCCTATTTGAAGTGCTCCGGCAAGCCCTGAGGCCGCCCCCACACGAGACGGGTCAGCCCCCACGGCCGCCGCCAGCCCGGACGAAATACCAAAACCGTTCCCAAAAGCAATCAGCGCCATGAAGACCAGAAAACTGATAGGTCCAAGGGTGTAAAGCATATGCCAGGCAAGCAACAGGACCGCCCCTGCCACCGATACCAGAGATCCAAACAGAATCAGTCGCGGCACGCCAAATTTTTTGGCCAACCGCGCGGTAAAAAAATTCCCCAGAATATACAGAACCGACACACCGACAAAAATCAGCCCCAACTCACTGGCCGTCAGCCCCATCAAATCCACCATGACAAAGGATGAGCCGCCCAGAAACGCAAAATAGGCTGATGTAAAAAACGAGACCTGCAAGGCGTAACCGGTAAAGGCCGGGTTTCGCAGCAAATGGAAAAATGCCAGAAACATGACCGAAAAATGCACGTCATGCCGCCGCTCAGCAGGCAAGGTTTCCCGTAGCTTTGCCAAAACAAACCCCAGAACAATTACGGCAAAACCGAGAACAAAAACAAAACTACCCTGCCAGCCAAACTGATCCTCGAGGACACCCCCCAAGGCCGGTGCCAACGTCGGCGCCACCACAATCGCCATGGTCATATAGGCAATAAGCGAGGCGGCATTTTCGGCATCAAAGCGGTCGCGCACCATGGCCCGCGCCATCACCATACCCGCGCAGCCGCCAAAAGCCTGAATAATCCGGCCAAAAACAAGCATTTCAATGGATGTGGCCATCAGACTGACAACGCTGCCAACCATAAACAGGGTCAGACCAAAAAAAATAATCGGTAACCGGCCCAACCGGTCAGATACTGGCCCATAGATCAGCTGCGCAACAGCAATTGCCGCCAGATAGAAAGTCAGCGTTAGCTGCGCACTGGCATAATCAGTATTGAATACATCCTGATAGGCCGACAGGGACGGCAGAATAATATTCATGCCCAGCGGGCCAATCATACTGATAAAGACAAGTGCTGCTAAAAAGCTGCGGGCAAATGTCGGAGACTGCTTATTTTTCATAAAATAACCAAACAGAGAAGACAGAGGGGCAAAGGCCGGATACATGGAGACGAACGAGGAAGGCTTTCCTCCCGTCTCACGGTTTTATGGCACAATTTGATTGAATTCAATCAATTCCCTCAACCGTAACCCAAATTGTGTGCCGGCTCACAAACAGGAAACGTGTCTATTTTTCAGTGAATATTTTAACATAGCCCCACGCAACTTCAGGCCGTTTTGCCCGCAGCATGTCAATCCAGCATGCATAAACAAACTATAATGTATGCTGGACATTACAAATATGATCTTCCTATACTAGAAAAAACAGATTTACTTTCTCGTGCCATTAACAAATCAGGACATACTGTATTGCAAAAAATTCCAGTTCTTTTCACCCTGCTATTTCTTGCTGGATGTGCCAATCTCCCCTTTGCCTATCAACGGGGGAACTCGGTCTCTTTGCGCTATCAGCAATCGGAACGAATATCCATAGATACGTTGCAAAGATGTACCGACACACGCTGTCTGATTGAACTTGCCAAACAAGAAAACAAAAAAAGCAGCGCCGTTAATACGCAGCTCGGAAACGCTATGCTCGCAGAAACCCTTTTTATGTTTGACGCAGAAAAAGAGGCCCTCGACACTCTGTCCACAATCAATGACTCTAAAGTGCTCAGCGCCTTTTATGGAGGCTTTGGGTCCATCAGCAAAGGTAAAATCAATAAATTCCTGGCGGATACCCAGCGCTGGGAAAATGTTGAAGTTCCATTGCCCAAAAGCCTGCTAGGACGGAATGTCCAGTTCGATAACCTGTATGTAATGCTTCTCATCATTAACCAGCAATTTGAACTGGCAACAAAAATTGCAGATGAGCTTCCCTATACTCTTGCCAAAAATCAGATTTACCTGAACCTGACAAAAGCCCTGCTCAAGAAGAAACGATATGAAGATGCCTGGGATATGGCCTACAAAATCAAAGGCGACTCAAAAGAAGAAACGGGTCGGCGCGCACAGGCCGTATCACATGTATTATTCTCGCTATATCGATATGGCGACAGAACAGACGCCTTAAACAAACTCTCCAACATCTATTCTCTCCCTGTAAAAAACGGGGGCCGGATTGCCATAGCCATGGCTATGGCCGCCGAAGGGGATGTTGAACCTGCCCTGAAATTACTTGATCGTACCAACAACAGGGGAGTTAAACAACTCGGCTATAACGGCATCCTTCAAGAGGTGGCCACGCGGGGAGATTTGAAAATGGTTGAACAATTACTCACCCGCAAAGAAAGTTCCACGTTACCAGACGCATTCTATAGCAGGCTTATCACCTCTTTTACCCGCTCAAAGCATGTGGATGAGGCGGTGCGTTTTCTTGATCAGATACCAACTGACAAGGCGATGATTTACGCTCTTTCAGAACTGGGACGAACAACAAAAAATATCACATATTTCCAACAGGCATTAATACTCGCCAAGAAATTAAACTCCGAAAAAGGCAAACCATGGATGCAAGGGTCTGTGTTTATTTCAGGCGATATGGCAGGGGCGGGTTATGCCAAAGAAGCCATCCTGACCTTGCATGAAAACAAGCAAAAACTGATCAGGATCCTTATCCGCCCTGTTATTTTCACCAGCCTGTTCAATTCAGGTACGGCCCCCAAAGACTATGATGACATTCTTGATCTGGCGGAACTGGATATGGACAAGTCGACCTACATGGAATTCAACCAGATACTATCGATGGCCTCCCGCTTTTTTATTGTTGAAAAAGGCAATCCGGCAGCCATTGAACGATATCTCAGAATGGTCAATCAGGTCATGGACCAGAAAGACCGGGAACTTTTACGCAGCAAGGTTATTCCCCACCTTGCTTTTCTTGGTGAATTCGAGCGCGTGAACCAGATTATTGCAAATATGGATTACACGGTCCCCCGTATTGCCGCCATGATGCGGCTTGCAAAGTTCCATATTCTAAAGAAAAACCTGAATACGATCTGACATAAAAGAGGCGGCTCCGATGAGCCGCCTGATTTGAGGTCGGGATAAGTTCGAACCCTAGAGTTCGCTCAAGCGTTGGGCTGCTTCCTGAAGTTTAGCCAGTTTAACTTCGGCTTCAGCGAGTTTCGCCCGTTCACCCGCCACCACCTGTTCAGGGGCGCTACTGACAAATTTCTCGTTACCGAGCTTTTTGTTGAGGCCGGTCATATAGCCGCCCAATTTGCCGATTTCCTTTTGCAGGCGGGCCTTTTCAGCATCCAGATCCATAGCACCGGCCAGTGGCAACGCCACGGTTGCACCATTATGAACGAATTGCAGCGCGCCCTTGGGCAAGGCTGCATCTACCGATTTTTCTGCCAGACGGGCCAGACGCGAAATCACGTTCCAGTGTTTTTCCAGTCGTGCTTTATCCGCATCTGATCCTTCATTGAAAATCAGAGGGATTTTGGCACCCGCCGGTACGTTCATTTCACTGCGCACAGCGCGAATGCCGGTAATCAGTCCCTGCACCCATTCAAGTTCGGCATCGGCGGCTTCGTCCACAGCCCCTTCGGGGTAGACAGGCCAGTCAGAGACAATCAGGTCGGCGGCACGGCTGGCACCAACACTGCCCCACAGCTCTTCGGTGACGAACGGCATGAAGGGATGCAGGATTTTCAAAATCTGGTCCAGCACCCATGCTGCGGTTGAGCGGGTTTCTGCCTTGGCTGCGGCATCGTCGCCTTGAAACGGGATTTTAGCCAGTTCCAGATACCAGTCACAAAATACATTCCATGTGAACGCATAAATAGCACTGGAGGCATCGTTAAAGCGATAGCCATCGCGCTTGCCTTCAAGAGCTTCGCGCACGGCGGCTTCACATTTGGCAACCTCGCCAACGATCCAGCGATTAACCGGCTCTTTGGTGGCAAACGGATCAAACCCGTCCACGACAGCACATTCGTTCATTTCACAGAACCGCGCCGCATTCCACAGCTTGGTTGTGAAATTGCGATAGCCTTCCACCCGTTGTTCGGACAGACGCACATCCCGCCCCTGCGCCGCACTGGAGGACAGGAAGAAACGCAACGCATCGGCCCCGTATTTATCAATCAGATCAAGCGGATCGACAACGTTCCCCTTGGATTTTGACATTTTGGCGCCATGCTCGTCACGGACCAGCGCGTGAATATAGACCGTGTGAAACGGCGGCACATCATCCATGAAATGCAGCCCCATCATCATCATGCGGGCAACCCAGAAGAAAATGATGTCAAAGCCGGTGATCAGAATATCGGTCTGGTAATATTTGTCCAGCTCCGGTGTCTGGTCGGGCCAGCCCAGCGTGGAGAAAGGCCATAATGCCGACGAGAACCATGTGTCGAGCACGTCTTCATCTCGAACCAACGGCTCGTCTTTCCCGTAATGGGCTTTCGCAGCAGCCAGTGCCGCCTCTTCGCTTTCTTCAACAAAGATCATGCCATCGGGGCCAAACCATGCCGGAATGCGATGTCCCCACCAAAGCTGGCGCGAGATGCACCACGGCTGGATATTGCGCATCCAGTCATAATAGGTGTTGGACCATTTGGCGGGAACAAACTTTGTTCGGCCCTGCTCAACCGCGCGGATCGCCGGTTGTGCCAGTGTTGCCGCATCGGCAAACCATTGATCGGTCAGGAACGGCTCAATAATCACACCAGAGCGATCCCCGTAAGGAACCATATGCACATGGTCTTCGATTTTCGCCAAAAGTCCAAGATTATCAATATCCTGCACAATTTTCTTGCGGGCATCAAACCGGTCCATGCCCCGGTATTCTTCGGGAACCGTGTCGTTCAGACAGGCATTTTCATCCATGATATTGATCACCTCGAGACCGGCACGCTTGCCAACTTCGAAGTCGTTGAAATCATGGGCAGGGGTTATTTTAACCGCGCCAGAGCCTTGTTCCGGGTCGGCATATTCATCGGCAACAATGGGGATCAGGCGGCCAACAATCGGCAGCCGCACGAACTTGCCAACCAGATCCTTGTAGCGCTCGTCATCGGGATGGACGGCAACACCGGTATCACCGAGCATTGTTTCGGGCCGGGTAGTGGCAACCGTGATGAAGCGTCCCTCTTCCCCGTCGATGGGGTAGTCGAAATGCCACATATGGCTGTTGACTTCTTTTTGCTCGACTTCCAGATCGGAAATGGCCGTATGGAACTGCGGGTCCCAGTTAACCAGCCGCTTGTCGCGGTAAATCAGGCCTTCTTTATACAACTGCACAAAGACTTTTCGCACCGCTTTGGACAGGCCTTCATCCATGGTGAAACGTTCACGGTCCCAATCACAGGACGCACCCAGACGGTGCAACTGCCCGATGATGGAGCCTCCGGATTTCTCTTTCCATTCCCAGATTTTCTCGATGAAGGCGTCACGGCCAAGATCATGGCGGGTAATGCCCTGCTCTGCCAGTTGACGTTCGACAACCATTTGCGTGGCAATGCCCGCATGATCGGTGCCGGGCTGCCACAATACGTCTTTGCCGCGCATGCGTTCAAAGCGAACAAGGATATCCTGCAAGGTGTTGTTCAGGGCATGGCCCATATGCAGATTACCGGTGACATTTGGCGGCGGGATAACGATTGTAAACGCATCTTCGCTCTCATTGCGACCACAGGCAAAAGCCCCTGTCTCCATCCACCGGGAATAGAGCTTTCCTTCGACCTCTTGCGGCCGATAAGATTTATCCAGCATTGCTGAACCCTCTTTATCTATAAATATCAAATCAGATGTAACGGGGGCATTTCGCCCCTTTAAGCTTCAAGGTAATCGGCTCGCAGCCAGCCAGACGTTATTCGTCGTCGTCGGCCCGATCCGCGAGCTTGCTCACCTCACGCTCTACAATGCGTTGGACGATACTGGCCAGATGCTCGTCGAGCCATTCTTTAAGCATCGGACGCAGCAAGTCACGCACCAACTCTTCCAGAGTTGCCGCAGAATTCCCCATTGGCATCCCTCTGGAGGCGGACACAGCACCGGCCAGATTGGCAAATGAGCTTGTGGCTGCCGTCACGGTTGGATCATCAAGCAAACTGTCGAGATGTTTCTGCTCAATGGCTGGCTCCAGTTCTGGCTCAGGCTCAGGCTCAGGCTCAGGTTCTGGCACAGGATCAAAACTGATTTCTTCTTCAGGCTCTGGTTCAGGTTCAGGTTCAGGCTCTGGCACAGGATCAAAGCTGATTTCTTCTTCGGGCTCTGGCTCTGGCTCAGGTTCTGCTGGAACTTCCATTTCAGCATCAAGAACCATTTCCTCTTCCTCGACCACCTCTTCGGTCAGTTCCAGAACCTCTTCCTCGGGCTCAGGATCTGGAGAGGGTTCAGGTGTAGGCTCATCTATTGCCTCGCCACCTTCTTCCTCGTCACCGTCTTCGGAAATGATACGCCGAATGGAAGCCAGAATTTCTTCCATTGTCGGTTCTTGTTCAGCTTTTGGGTCACTCATCGTCTAATTCACCACCAGAAATGGGAGTACTAATCTTCGAAACTTAGCGAAGAATGACAGAAAAAACCACCCCAGTACACAAAATTAGGTAGGTCTGTTAGTCCAGCCCACCATCTGTGCCGTTCCATTTGTTACGAACGCGCTTGTAATTGACTTCCGGGTCATAATATTCGACATCCAGCCCCAATTCACGGGCCCCCAGATTACCAACGGCTGCCAGCACATCATACATGGCCACATAAACATTCCGGCGAGCGGATACCAGATTGACCTGACTGCCCAACAACTCCTGCTCGGCATCCAGTACATCCAGCGTTGTCCGTGATCCGACTTGTGCTTCCTGCTCCACCCCTTCAAGGGCGATGGTATTGGCCCGAACCTGTTCGCCGGTGGACGAAATATCGGCACGGGCTGTCTCCAGCTGTTCCCATGACCGGGTCACGGCTTCGCGCACCTGACGCACAGCTGCTTCAATTTCAATCTTGCGCTGGTTATTCAACTGGCGCGCCTGACGCACACTGCTATACACGGCACCGGACTGATACAAAGGAATGGTCAATTTTGCTGACACAGCGCCTTTTTCACCCCATTGCGTTGCCGAAGACTGGCTGTCCGTATGGGATAAAGACCCGTTCACGGTCAAGGATGGCAGTAATTTTCCAGAGGTTGCCCGGATCGCATATTTGGAACTTTCTTCCTGAAACTTGGCCGCCGCAATATCGGGGTTATTATTCATCCCCATTTGCAAGGCAGCCTCAAGCGATTCTGGAAAATTGGCCGGAAAGTCAGGATACTCAACTTTCCCCGGTTTTTGTCCAACGATGCGCACATAATTGGCTTCACTGACTTTTAAATTACCGACACTGCGCACCAACTCCGATTTAGAGCCTGCCAGACGGGCTTCGGCTTGCGCCACGTCGGTGCGGGTGATTTCACCGACATCAAAACGGTCCTGTGCCGCTTCACGCTGGCGGGCCAGAACCTCGACATTATTTTTATTCAGATCAACCACAGCCTGATCACGCACCACATTCATATAAGCCGATACCGCAGATTGAAAAATGCTTTGCTCGACCGACCGCAAACCGGAACGCGCCGCTTTCACGCTTGCCTCGGCGGCACTGGTATTGGCAACAGTCTGCCCACCGGAATAGAGCGGCTGCGAGACTGACAGAGCTAAAGAAGACGGGTTGTAGGTTGTATCCCCGCCGGGTGCTGTTGTTAAAGCGTTCTTGTTATATTCACTTCCAACCTCACCAACGACGGTCACCGACGGGCGCCAACCGGACAAGGCTTGCGACACACCTTCATCCACACCACGCACACCGGCCCGTTGCGCCTGAAGGCTCGGATTGGAGTTATAGGTCATTACCAATGCCTGTTCGAGGGTTTCGGCGCTCGCCATAGACAGAGGCGCCAACAAAGCCAGTACAGAAGCAACTGATATGGTGAGTTTTTTCATTATAAACGCCCTTTAATATTTCATTCCAGCATCGACTTTTAATCGCGCCCCGTATTCGTGCCGGTATACGGGGTCCTCTAACAGCTACATGTACCCAATTCACTGATCATCACAAAGATTTTAACCATCTTAACAAACAATTATGTGACCGGCATCATATTTTATTGTCGCGGCTAAAATCTGAAACCGGCGGCAACTTTCATGGTTCCCAACTCGGGAACGGATGCATCGAACAATGCCTTGGAATGGATGATGCCGTTTTCTTTCAAATGCAGGGTTGCAACACCGGGGTTATGCCCCTGCACACAAATCAGGCGCCCCCCTTCAGCCAGCTGATCAAACAAGGCCGGAGCGACTTCATCAATAGCCCCGTTAATATGGATCACGTTATACGGGCCTTGCTTGGCATTACCCGCTTCCAGATCTGCTTTGATAACCGCCACATTGTCAGCTTCGATGGCAGCCAGTGTTGCGCTGGCTTTTTCCACCAACTCGTCATTATCATCAATAGCAACAACCGCCCGGGCCAGATGCCCCAGAACCGCCGCCGTATAACCATACCCGCAAGCCACATCAAGAACCACATCGCTATCTTCGACTTTTGCCGCCTGAAGCATCAGTGCAAAGACCCGCGGCTCAATCAGATAGCGGTTTTCAGCAACCTGCAAATCTTCATCAAGATAGGCCACACCACGTAACTTTTTAGGAACAAACAATTCGCGCGGCACCGTATCCATGGCTGTCGCGACACTGTCACTGGTCACATTATTTGGACGAAGTTGACTGAGCACCATACTGTGACGTGCTGTTTCGTAATTTTCAGTCATTATTGAAGTTCCCGTTTCCTGGTTTGTCCACAAAATTTCACACCAAGCCCTCACTTCAGGCCCGTTTCATAGGATTGCGGCGGTTATACTTAAAAACAGCCCCTGCAAGCAAGCAAGAAGCAGCATTTCAAGCGCATTTCTTCCCCGCCTGTCGCATCCGTGGTATTTTCGCACATAAATCTTAAGAGAAAATTTTCCTGATCCAGTGCAGGCGCTCGCCCGGCGTATTTTTTTCAGCTCCGGACATCAATAGCAATTGACCCGCAAGCCTTGCCGGATTATACAACCCCTCTCGGATATAAACACCACAATCCGAGCCTGTTGAGGCCTGGTGGCGGAGTGGTGACGCAGCGGATTGCAAATCCGTGTACACCGGTTCGATTCCGGTCCAGGCCTCCACTTCTTGCCAGACGCCGCCCCGTTCCTGCTGGACAAAGCCCCGTGCAAACGCCTACGCTTCCCATCAAAACACAGAGGGAGCCGGGCATTGCATCTGGATATTACGCGGGAGTTTGCAGAAACTGCCGTTAGCAAGATTGAAAATTTCAAACGAAACCCAACAGGATATTTCATCTCGACAATGATGGCAGGTGCCTATGTAGGGCTTGGTGCCATTCTGATCCTGACCCTTGGAAACGAAGCTGATCCAGCCTCGCGCAAGCTGATCATGGGTAGTTTTTTCGGAATTTCCCTGACCCTGATTATCTTCGCTGGTGCCGAGTTGTTCTCCGGTCATACCATGTATATGACCTTTGCCTTCTTCTATAAAAAAATAAACGCTTTTACGGTTATCAAGGACTGGATTATCTGCTGGTACGGCAATCTGTTTGGTGCCATGCTGCTGTCAATCCTGTTTGTTGTCGGCGGCGGCGGCGGGTGGTTTGATGATCCGGGCAGCCTTGTCCATAGTGTTGCATCCGCCAAAATGAACAGCGGTATTATTGAACTGATAGCACGGGCAGCTTTGAGTAACTGGCTTATATGTCTGGCCATCTGGGTATCTTCCAAAACTGATAATGATGCGGCAAAATGTATTCTGATTTTCTGGTGTCTGTTTGCCTTTGTTGCCGTCGGGTTTGAGCATGGCATAGCCAATATGACAGTCTTCACCATCTCCATGCTGGGGGATCACCCGGCAGACGTGACAATACTCGGTGGCATTTATAATCTGCTTTGGGTTTCTGTCGGCAATGTCATCGGTGGTGCCGGCTTTATCGGGATCGCCTATTACCTGACATCACCGGATGAGGATATCGCAAAATAAAAAGCCATGCCAACAGAGCGCGTTATATATTGATGTCTGCAAACGGCTCGGCTAGACTCACCGTGTAATTTGCATACGGGGAGATGTTTATGCGACTGATTATTGCGATATTGTTGCCGTTTCTGGTATTTTTCACAATCGGCAAACCCATTCAGGGGATTCTGTGCCTGCTCCTTCAGGTAACCCTTATCGGCTGGATTCCAGCGGCAATCTGGGCCGTCTATTCCTTGAGCCAGTATAACACCGATAAAAAATTGCGAGACTTGCAAGGATAGCCTCAAGGAAAACATGGCTTTACAAAAACTTTAGTGACTTTTTTTCGCAAAAAACCAAATCAGGGCTTGGCAGGATAAATATGAATTGCTATAAGCCGCGAACCCGATCAATCGGGTCCACTGATCCTCGATAGCTCAGTTGGTAGAGCAGCTGACTGTTAATCAGCCTGTCGCAGGTTCGAGTCCTGCTCGAGGAGCCAATTCAAACCCTTGAAAACCTTACGGTTTTCGAGGGTTTTTTGCTTTTGCAATCCACTCTTGCATTTCATGGGTAATCCCCCCATTTATAACGGGGTTTGTGAGTAGAACCTACGCAGCTTGTTTCAGTTTCATGGCGGGTGTTATGCCGCCGATGCCCATATTGGGACGATCGTTGTTGTAAGTCCAGAGCCATCTG